>Ga0315903_10003466_pt1 | contig 21891 bp, 15 predicted proteins | sample LakEriMetagenome_7_FD_203524 | JGI IMG/M metagenome (GOLD analysis project Ga0315903, IMG submission 203524) | Freshwater fungal communities from buoy surface, Lake Erie, Ohio, United States - Buoy 2 MA119 | ecosystem: Environmental > Aquatic > Freshwater > Lake | place: USA: Lake Erie, Ohio... | reverse complement strand
AAGCGATCCTCCACCCAACCCCAGACCCGGCGGCCGCTTACCTCGCTCCGCGTGCAGGCGAAGCCTTCGATCGGTCGCTTCGGATGCACGAGCTTCGGCTGGTCGACCTGTTCGTCGATTCCCAGGAAGTCGCGGACAAAGCCGACCTCGCCGAAGGGCACGCCGGTCTGGGCCATGCCCCACGGTCCCGGGTTCATGCCCAGGAGCAACGCCTCGACGCCCTGTCGGGCGTACCGGGAGAGATAGGCCTCGTGGCTGCGCCGCGCGTAGACGAGCGGGTTGTAGGTGCATGCCGTGGGCGGCCGGAACGTGAGCGCGTCGGTCTCCCTCGCGAGCCAGCGGGCGATGGCGATGGGCTTCATGGCGGGACCAGGGCGTCCGGTGCGGTGGCTCCCGGACGAAACCCGTACGCTATCCGCTCAGCCAATCCCGGGCGAGCCCGCCGCGTGGCTGCGGCCGAACCGCGGCGGTACGATGCAGGGCGTCGGCGGCAGGCCGAACGCCGTCTGGAGTTCCGGGCATGACCGCGCCGCAGCCATCGTCCTTGCCGCCCTCCGCGACGCCCCGCGAAGGGTGGATCGCGCTGCCGCCCGACCTTGTCCGTCGGCTGACGGCGTTTCGCGTCCGCGTCCGCCGCATCAAGTTCTTCGAGGCGGCCTGCGCGGCTCTCGGCGGAGTGGCCGTGGCGTTCCTCGCGGTCTTTCTCAGCGACCGGCTCGGCGAGACACCGGCGGTCGTCCGCTTCGCGATCCTCGTGGCCGCCCTCGCCGCCTGCCTCGCCGTGCCGCTGGCGATTCGCCGCTGGGGACTCGGGCTGGCCTCGCTCGAGCAGGTGGCGCGGCTGATCGAGAGGCGGTTTCCGACGATCGGCGACGAACTCCTGGGCATCATCGACATCGTGCGAACCGGCGCCACGGGCCAGTCGCGGTCACGGGCGCTCTGCGAGGCGGCGGTCGTCCAGGTGGCCGAACGATCCGCGGGCGTCGAGTTTCGCGAGGCCATGCCGCCGTCGTGGCCGTGGCGGTTCGCCGCCGCCGCCGCGGTGCCAGCCGCGATCGCGGCGGCCGTGGCCCTGGTCGCGCCCGCCGCCGCCGTGAATGCCTGGCAGCGGCTCGCCCTGCCCTTCGCGGCGATCGACCGATTCACATTCGCGCGGCTCGCCCCCGTGCCTGAGCGGATCGTCGTTCCGCACGGCGAGCCCGCGATCGTCACGGTCGCGCTTCGCGACGACACCCGCTGGCGTCCCGATGGTGCTGCACTGAGGGTTGGCCGCCAACCGCCGCTGGCCGCCCGCCGCGACGGCGACAGGTACGAGTTCTCGCTCCCGCCTCAGGTGGGCGACGGCCCGGTCTCGCTCGCGGTGGGCGACGCGCGGCAGCGGATGAGACTGGCGGCGGTGCATCGGCCCGAACTGACCGGCCTCGAAGCCGAGGTGACGCTGCCCGACTACCTGCAGCGGCCCGGCCCGAGGCGGCAGGACATCCGCGGCGGCATGCTCGCACCGGTGAAGGGGAGCCGGGTGTCGATCGTGGCCACCGCCAATCGCGACCTCGCCGGGGCCACCGTGGACGGTGCGGACGTCGTCCCGGACGGTCCTCGCGTCCGCACGCCGCCGGCCCTCGTCGAACGCGACACGAAGATCAGGCTCTCCTGGCGGGATGCCGACGGCCTCGAGGCGGCCGAGCCGCTCGAGCTCACGATCGCGGCGCGGGGCGACGAGCCGCCCACCGTGGTGATGCTCGATGTGCCGCAGATCCGGGGGATCCTGCTCGAGACCGACACGCTGAAGTTCAAGGTGGCCGCCCGCGATGATTTCGGAATCCGCCGCGTGGGCCTCGAGTGGGAGGGGCTCGACGACCCCTATGCATCCGGTGCCGCGACCACCGACGCCGCGGCGCGGGAAAAAGGGGAGCGGATCCTGCAGGCGGGCGGCGGCGAGGTCGAATCACTCGACGCGGCGGCGACGTTCTGTCCCGACGCGCTCGGCATCCGTCCGCAGCCGATCGCGATCCGGGCCTTCGCCGAGGACTTCCTGCCGGGCCGCGGCCGCGCCGTGTCGTCGCCGCTGGTGCTCTACATCCTCGACCGCGCCGAGCACGCACTCGTGCTCAACACGCGGCTCCAGCAGTTCCGCCAGCAGGCCAGCGAGGTCCGCGACCGCGAGATGGGCCTGCTCGCGACCAACAAGGAGCTGCGAAGGCTGCCGGCGGAGCAACTGCTGTCGCCGGAGGCCCGCGCCAGGCTCGAGTCTCAGGCCGCGGCGGAGGAGGCCAACGCCCGCCGGCTCGACCGGCTCGTCGACGAAGGAGCCGAGCTCGTCCGCGAGGCGCTCAAGAATCCAGAGTTCGAGGCGAACACGCTCGAGGAACTCGCCGAGGACATCCAGACCCTCGCCGACATCGCCGAGAGCCGGATGCCCGGTGTGGCCGACCTGCTCGTGCAGGCTGCGAGCGCCCGGCTGGCTTCGGGAACACCACAGCCCGCACGGCCGGGGTCTGGCACGCCCACTCCGGGCGGGCCGCGCGAACCGGGATCGCAGGAGCCCGGGCAGGCGTCTGAGCAGCCGGGCGGCGACCAACCCAAGTCCGGAGAGATGGCCGGCAAGCAGCCGCCCGGGGGCGAGTCGCCACGGGTGGGCGAACAGCGTGCCCAGCCCGGGGGCGGCGCGCCCGATGAAGGATCGGGCGAGCAGCCGCCGCAACCGCCGATCCCACAGGTGGTCGATACCGAGTCGTCGCAGCAGCCGAAGGGTGAGGAACAGGGAGGCCAGAAGCCGGGCGGTCCGGGCCGGCTCGGCCTGCCGACCACCCAGGCGGGCGTGGCGCCGCCGCAGGAGCCCGGCGAGCAGGACGAGCCTCCGGCCGAGGAGGCGCTCGACGAGGCGATCGCGAAGCAGGAGGAGTTGCTCGCCGAGTTCGCGAAGGTGTCCGACGAACTCGCGGCCGTGATGGCGCGGCTCGAGGGGAGCACGTTCGTCAAGCGGCTCAAGCTCGCTTCCCGCGAACAGATGGGGATCGGCAACCGGATCGCGGGCCTCGCCGCGGAGGCTTTCGGCAAGCCGGAGAAGCGTCCGGCACCGGTGAAGAAGGCGCTCGGTGACGTCCGTGAGCAATCGCTCCGCGAGACCGACAAGATGTCGGCGCTGATGGACGATCTGCAGGCCTACTTCGAGCGCCGGCAGTTGCCGGCGTTTCGTACGGTCCTCGAGGAGATGAAGGAGCTCGATACGCTCGGCAGCCTGCGCCAACTCTCCGACGACGTGCTCAAGGAGGCGGGCATGTCGATCGCGCAGGCGGAGTTCTGGTCGGACACCTTCGACCGGCTGGCCGACGATCTCGTGCCGCCGCCCCAGGGCGGAGGCGGCGGCCAGGGGAGCGGTCCTCCGCGGGAGAGCCTGCCGCCCGAGGTGGTGCTCGAGGCGATGAAGATCCTCGACGACGAGGTCAACCTGCGGGAGGAGACCCGCGTGGCCCAGCAGGCGAAGGCCGCGGTGGCCGCCGACGCCTTCGCCGCGCAGGCGGAGAAACTCGCCGATCGGCAGGACGCGCTGGCCGACCGGATCGTCGATCTGGTCGATCGGCTCCTGGAGGAGCCGGAGGGCGAGACGCAGTTCGCGCCGGAGATCCAGCTCTTCGAGAAGGTCGAGGAGGTGATGGCCGAGGCGACCGACATCCTCGCCACGCCCGAGACCGGTCCCAAGGCGATCGGCGCCGAGACGGAGGTGATCGAAATCCTGCTCGCGGCGCAGGCCGCGGGCAACTCGTCGGGTGGTGGCGGTGGTGGCGGGGGCGGTGGTGGCCTGACGCCCGGCGGTGGCGGCACCGGCACGGCGACGAGCGCCGCGCTCGCGCTCGTCGGCCGCGGCAACCGCAGCGGCCGCGGCGAGGGTGGCGAGAAGGACCAGGCCACCGGCACGAGCGGCCGGGTGCTGCCGGAGGAGTTTCGGGCCGGCCTCGACGCCTACTTCAACAAGTTCGAGAAGGAGCGCCGCTGATGATCCTCCGCACGAGCCTGGGCATCGCGATGGCGGCGGTGACGGTGGCGGCCCTGGCGCAGGGTCCGGTGGTCCGCTACGGCGATCCCGTGCCGCGGGACGTCCGCGAGATGTACGACGCCGGTCTGCGGTATCTGATCAAGACGCAGGACGAGAGCGGGGCGTGGAAGGACGGCCAGGCCGGGCCTGGCGTTACCGGCATGGCGGTGATGGCGCTGCTCGCATCGGGCGAGGATCCGAACCACGGGCCCTACCGCGTGCCGATTCGCAAGGCGCTCGTGAGCATGATCGTCTCGCAGAACGCGGAGACGGGCTTTCTCGGCTCCGGCCAGGGGCACGACAGCATGTACCAGCACGGCTTCGGAATGCTCGCGCTTTCCGAGGCCTACGGTACCGTCGACGACCGCACGCTCTGGACCGAGGCATCGGCCGGCGGCCAGAAGGGTCGGCCCATCGGCCAGGCGCTCGAGCTGGCGGTGCGATGCGCCGTGACGAGTGCGCAGAATAATCCGCACGGGGCGTGGCGGTATTCGCCCGACGCCAAGGACGCCGACACCTCGGTGAGCGGAGCGGTGCTCATGGGCCTACTCGGGGCGCGGAACGCGGGGATCGAGGTGCCGGACGAGACGATCGACAAGGCGATCAACTACTACGCGTCGATGACGGGGCCGAACGGGCAGCTCGGGTATTCCGGCGGCCCCGGCGGCGGCAGCGATGCCGTGACGAGCATCGGTGTGCTCGTGGTCGCGATCGCCCGACACAAGGCCCTGCCGCAGTATGCGAAGGCCGCCTCCTACCTCAAGGGACGTTCGCTCGGCGCCGACTCGGGCGGTGAAGGCTATCCCACCTACACCCGCTACTACCGGGCCCAGGCCCTCTTCCAGGCCGACGTCGCCGCGTGGGAGAAGTGGAATGCCGGGCTCGTCAAGGAGATGAAGGCGATGCAGGCCAAGGACGGCAGCTTCGCCGGCTTCGCCGGCCGCGGTGGTGGATTCGGCGGGACGGTCGACACGTCGCTCGCGCTCCTCTCGCTTGCGGTCAACTACAAGTTCCTTCCGGTGTACGAACGATGAGACGAACGGCACGATTCGCTCCGCCTGCCGCCGTCGCTGCGGCCTGTCTCGTGGCCGCAGCAGCGGGGCGGGCTGAAGTCGTCGTCGAGATCGAGGGGGGCGTTCAGGAGGTCGAGGGCGGCGTGGAGATCATGCCGGTCGAAGGTCCCGAGGCGGCGGCCGGTGCCGTCGTGCTTTTCGAACCGGCCGATGAGGTGTCGCAGCCCGCGGAGCAGGCTCCGGCGGGCGGGTTTCTGGGGCTCGGCCTCCGGGCCATGTTCAACGCGATCGCGCCGTTTCCGCAGCCCGTGGAGCCGATTCCCGCCGATGAGGCCGCCGACGGCGAGATGCCCAAGGATCCCCGGGCAGCGCAGCAGTGGCAGCAACGGAAGCAGATCCGGCAGCAGGCGGTCCACATGGAGCAGCTGTTCCAGCCGTTGCTCCGCACGGAGCTCGAGATGATCCGCCAGGCGTGCCCCGACCTGGCGCCCGCCGCCCGGCGGGAGGTGCTCGCCGCCGGCAGGGCGGCCGTCACCAAGACCGCACTCGACATGGCCACGCGCCAGATGCTCGGGGGCCAGCCGCGGCGGGTGTTCGACGCACGGAGGTCGATTCAGGCGCCGATTGCCCGGGCGCTCGAGCCGCACGCCGCCGAGGACGAGTTCGCCGCCTACTCGCGGGAGCAGCAGGCCCGGCTGGAGCGTCGGGCCGCCGCCGCTCGGGTCGCAATCATCGCCAAGCTTGATCGCCGGCTCGAACTCTCGGCGCCCCAGCGGCAGGCCATCGAGGACGACCTCGTCCGTCGCTGGGATGACGCGTGGCTCCGGGAACTCGACGACAACGGGATGGTGATCAACAACGAACGTCTCGCGCCCGACTACGCCAATGGCTGCATCGAGCCCCATCTCGACGGTCAGCAGAAGGAGGCCTGGCAGCGATGGAGACGGGCGGCGGGCGTGGGTGTCGTCGGCATGCACGTGGGCTGGAATCTCGATGGCAATGGGCTGAACCAGGAGGACGAGTGGTGGACGCGTTGACACGGTGCCGGCCGCCGCGCGGGCTGGTCGCGGTCTGGCTGGTCGCGGCCGGGCTCGGTCCGATGGTCGGTGGCCCGGCGGTGGGCGAGGACGATCGCGTGGTGGAGGAGCCCACCGCCGCACAGGCGCAGGCCGAACAGCAGCACCTCATCGACCTCGGTGCCAACTTCGACGCCAACTTGTTCGAGCAGCAGGGCAACGGCTGGGTGCTCCGCGGGGGCAACGGGATCCAGGTGCAGGGGCGGATGCGGATGATCGTCAACGGTCGCGTGATGCTCGGCGGCGGCCCTGTCGTCGTCGCAGACGATCGACCGGCCGAGTCGCCGACCCACGCGCGGGCCCGGGCCGTGGCGGAGCAGCGGTTGGAGCGCATCGACGGCGCCTGCGAGCTGACCGACCGCCAGCGGCTGCAGCTGCGACTGGCGGTCGAGTCCGACATCCGGCGGTTCGCGGCTGCGATCGACGCCATGCGGGCGAAGTATGCGGGCATCCAGGTGAACCTCAACGATCAGGATGGGCAGAAGCAGTGGCATCAGTTCCAGCAGGACGTGGAACAGTGTCGCCGGCTGCTGCGGGGACTGTTCGAGGGCGACTCGCTCTTCGCCCGTTCGCTGCCCACCACGCTTGACGCGGTCCAGTTGGGCGGCATCGAGACGGAGACGAGGGAACGGCGGGCATTTCGCTGGCGGGCCATGGTGTCGGCCACGCTCGTGCGACTCGACGACATGCTCGGCCTGACCCAGGCACAGCACGACGTGGTCGAGCGGGCGCTGATCGCCCGCCAGCCATCGCTTCGGATCGACGCGCTCGGTCCCGAGCAGGACAACAACCACCTCCAGCAGAACCTGGTCTACTTCGTGCTCTCCGGATGTGATCCGCAGCCGCTGCGGGCAGCGGTCAGCGAACGGCAGTGGCGATCGCTGGCGCTGCTCATGAATCAGGGCAAATCGATGCGGTCGTGGATCGAGCAGCAGGGCATCCTCGACACGCCGCCTCCCGACGCGGCCGCGCCCCGGCGGCGGGGCACTGGCCGCGAGACCCCGTCCCCGGTCGCCCCGGAGTGAACGATGATCGGCGGCTGGTGGTCGATGGCGGCAGGCCTCCTGTCCCTCTGCCAGATCGGCGGTGCGGAGCCGATGGCGGTGCCGCTACCGCTCGGCGGGGAGGTGATCGGGATCGTGGTCGATGAGACCGAGGCGGGCACGGCCCGGGTCGTCAGGGTCATGGTGCCCGTGTTCGCCGAGCCGCTCGAGGTGCCGGCGGCGCGGGAGCGCGACGCAGACGAGCCGACCGCGGAACTCGTCGGTCTGCCGGGCCGCGTCGGACTGCTGACGGCCGCCGGTACGCGGATCGTCGGCTGCCTGGCCGACTGCGGCGACGGCCGGATCGGCTGGCAGGCCCTCGGTTGCCCGCGGGCGATTCCCTTCGCCGCCGACGCTGCGGCCCGAATCGACTACCGCGGACTCGACGCCGTGGGTGGACCGGGCGTGGCGCTTGCCCGCCGCGGTGCGGCCGAGGGCTGGCAGGTGGTCGACGTGATGGCCGGCGGGCCGGCGGCCCGCGACGGCCGCCTGCGCGTCGGGGATCGCGTCGAGACGTGTGCGGACGGCGCGTTTGGCCGGCCGGTCAGCCTGCGGAGCGTGCGGGCCGAGTCGCTGAAGCTGTTGCTGGTGGGGCCCGTCGGTTCGGTGGTGAGGCTTGGCGTGATCCGCGACGACGACGACCACGAGATCACGATCGTTCGCGATCCATCCGGGCTCGACGACCTGGCCGGTGCGGCCCGCAGGGACGTGCTCGACCGCGCAGCGGCACTCCGGCAGTCGCTGTCCGGTGCGATCTCGGGCGGACCGGCGACGGTGCATCTCCGCTCCGGCGAATCGTTCACCTGCAGCGTGATCCGCGGTGACGCGGAGGCAGTGTGGATACGGCTCGGCGCGGACCGCGACGTGGAGATTCCGACCGAGAGCCTCAGGGCGATCGAGCTCTCCTCGGCGGGTGTCAAGCCGATCCTCAAGCAGAAACTCGCCCGACTGCTCACCGTGCCTCGCGCCCAGGAGTCGTCGCCGCCGACGCACGTCGTGCGGCTCGCATGGGGCGACTACCTCCGCGGTCGGGTCGTGGGCATCGACGCCACGACGGTGCGGCTCGACGTGCTCGGGGCGGTGAAGGACCTGCCGCGGCGCGACGTCGCCCGCATCATCCGTCTCGCCCCGGCCGACAGCGTGCCGCCCAGCCTGGCCGATGATCTGACGGCCCGTGGCGGACTGCCGCTGGTGGTGGTGGGCGGCGACGGACGACGGTTGGCCGTGGCCGCGACGGGGCTGGCCGACGGCGAACTCGTCGGCACGAGCCCGACGCTCGGACGGACGACCGTGTCGCTCTCCGCGGCGGCGACGGTGCTGGTGGGCGAGGCGATCGACGAGGTTCCCGCCACGGAGCTGCCGTATGCCCAGTGGGTGCTCGTGCCCGCGGATGCGGCCGGAAGAAAGGCCGTCAGGCCGTGACGCCGGTCGTCAGGCCCCGGGCGTGGGCAGGAGCTCGGGGGCCGGGCTGTCGGTCTTCGATCCGGCCGCGGCGGGGAGCGTGGCGGGTACTGGCTCGGGCCTGGTGGCCGGATCGCGGGCCGGCAGCTGCACGGCCGGCGCGTCGGCACCGAGCTCCGCGAAGTTCTGCGAGATCGCGCCACGGCTGAAGACGGCCGGCCGCGAGTGGCCGTAGTCGAGGTACAGGCTGGCGTCCCGCTGGCGGGCCCGGCGGTGGGCGTCGAAGTAGGCCTTCCCAGGCCACGGGCCCTCCGCGAGGAACACGCCGTTGTATTCCAACAGCGAACCCTTGCGGTAGTGGAGCTGCGAGATCGAGCGGTTGTAGTCGACGAGCGAGCGGTAGTAGGAGCTCTCGGCCTCGGCCCGCCGCCGCTGGGCGTCGAGCAGCTGGTCGAATGTCACGGTGTTGGCTTCATAAGCTGCCTGCACCGCCTCGACCTGCCGCTCCGCGGCCACGCGGCGGTTGAAGTTGGTCTGGGCGAGCGCGAAGTTTGTGTCGACGTTGCGAACCGCCTCGACGAGGGCGTGCGAGGCCTCGAGCTCCTCGTCCTGGAGTCGGGCCCGCTCGCGGGCGAGCTGGAGCTGGTGGTGGCGGACGGTGGCTAGTTCGCGGCGGAACCCGAGCGGCATCAGGAACTGGGCCCCCGCCTGCCACTCCTGGAACTGGCCAGAGAAGAGCGTCGAGTAGGCGTCGGTGCCGACCAGCGGGTCGTCGCCGTCGGCCCCGTAGGGCTGGTAGTTCTGGTTGATCAGGTCCTGGCCCATGCCCAGGAACCGCCAGCGGCCGACCATGTCGAGCCGGGGCAGGATCAGGTTCTTGGCGGCGACGAGCTCGAGTTCACGCTGCTTGATCACCCACTTCTGCTTGCGGAGCTCCGCCGAGCGGGAGAGGGCCTCGACGAGCGACTGCTGCCAGTCGAACGTGATCCGGGCCGTGGTCGGCTCGTCGGAGGGACGGATCAGACGGCCGTCGCTCGCCGAGATGCCCATCATGTAGCGCAGGCGATTCTCGCAGCGGTAGACGTCGGTGAGGGCCGACTCGACCTCGCCGCGGAAAAAGAAGTACTGCTCGCGAGCCTGGGCCTCCTTGTCGGCCTCGCCGCCACGGGACTGCTCCACGTAGAGGGCGTGAACCTTTCTCCAGGCCTCCAGCGAGCTGTCGCGGCCCGCCTTGCGGGCCTCGAGGTTGCGATACGCGAAGTAGAGCTCCCAGTACGACTGCTCGGTGTCGCTGACGAGGTTGCGGACGCCGGCCTCGAAGTCGGCCAGCGAGATGTCGGCGTTGATCCGTGCAAGGAGCACGCCGCGGAAGTTGGGCCGGCCGTAGAGGTTGTCGAAGAAGTCGGGGCCGGCGATCCGGTTGTAGGTCACGCCGGCACCCTGGAGCAGCGGCTGATTGAAGGTGAAGTCGTAGTTGGTTTGCCAGGTCGATGGAACGATCACCTTGAATGCCGGATTCGGGCTGCCATCGGGAAGACGTACCGGCTGCCCATTGTTCTGCCGCGTCGGATTGTTGTTGTTGTCGTAGATCGTGGAGTTCGCGAAGCCGAACGTGGCACCGGTCGCCGTCCGCTTCTGGATGCCGGTCGTCCAGTTGCCCTGGTCGCCGAGCAGTTGCTGCTGAAAGATTTCCGTGAACTGGCCGCCCACGTTCTGCGGCCTGTTCTGCCGATCCCAGGTGAGCGAACTCGACAGCTGCGCGTCGAACTGGGCGAGGGCGCTCTCGACGCCGCGGAACGGGTCGGTCTCGACGATCGACGGATCGTAGACCGTGGGCGTCTGCGGCGGGCTGGTGAGCAGCGACACGGGCGGCTCGCCAGTCTGGGGCCTCGGGCCTCCGAAGCTCGCGAATCGGCCGCCGAGGTTGCGGAGCACCTTGCCGTTTTCGAGCGACGTGCGAACCGCCTCCTCGAGCGACACCTCCCAGATGTTGTCGAACGACGGATTGGAGAGAGTCAGCGGCTCGGTGGTGCCCGCCGCCTCGTCGAGCGGCGGCTGATCGCTGTCGGGGTAGTCGAGCTTCTGGATCGCCCCGACGTAGTGCGAGAGGTCGCCATCTTCGAAGAAGTAGAAGGGCTGCCGCGGCGCGCATCCGCTGGTCACGAGCGTGATGCTCGTGACGGCCACCCAGAGTTGCTTGGCAAGACGGTGCACAGCGGCAGACCGGCGGAGCCGGCGATCTCGGCGAAGGACACGGGCTCGAAATGCCGCCGCTGCGCCGAGGGGGCTGGGCCGCCCATGAAGACGGCTTCGTCCCGGCACGTCGCCCCCCGACTTCGTGCCCGCACCGCGTACGCCTAGGCGCAGCGGCAGCACCACAGGTATCGGCCTTGCCAGCCCGCAAACTTGGAACAATCGTCAAAGTCGCCGCCCCTGGTGGAGGGCAGGGCAAGAGCGCGAAGCTGCGTTGTCAGGGCTTTGGCCAGCCGGGCGTGACGACGGTGCGTGGCGTCTGCCCGTCCATCCAGAAGAAGCGTGCCGCCGCTCCCGAGACCCGCAGCAGCACCGGCGGTCCCGCCTCGGGCCCCAGCACGCTGGCGGCGGTGGCCAGGGCGTCGGCGGTGGTGCAGTCGGCCGCGATCACGGTGACCGCCGCCGGTCCGCCCACGCCGATCCCGGACCGAGGATCGACGATGTGGCTGTAGCGGCGGCCGTCGATTTCCACGAACTGCCGGGCGTCGCCGGACGTCGTCACGGCGGCGTTGACGAGCACGAGCGTCTCTCCCTCGTCGGCACCGGGAACCGCGTCCACGCGCACTCGCCAGCCGGCGGTTCCCGGCGGCGCTGCTGAAACCCCCACATCGCCCGACGCGTCGACCATCGCCGACGCGATACCCCGCTCGCCAAGCACCGTGAGCACGCGATCGACGGCATACCCCATGCCGATGCCGCCGGGATCGATTCTCATTCCCGGTCGCGACAGCGCCACGGTGCGGCGGTCGGGGTCGAGCCTCACGAGGTGCCAGCCCACGGCCTCGCGGGCGGCGGCCAGGCGATCCGGCCGCGGCAGATGGCCCGAGCGGCGGGACTGCCTCCAGAGCGTGGTCAAGGGGCCGATCGTGGGGTCGAACGCCCCGCCGCTGAGCCCGTGGATCTCGTCTGCCCGGACGAGCACGCTCCACAGGTCGTCGCCGACCCGCACCGGGTGTGGCGTCGGGGCCGCGGCGGACAGCCTCGAGAGTTCGCTTTCCGGGTCATAGTCCGACAGCAGCCGCTCGATGCGTTCGGCTTCGGCGAAGCCGGCGTCGATGGCCTGCCGACCGGCGTCGGTATCTGTCGCGAACACGGTGATCGACCACGGGACGCCCATGAGTGGTCGCGTTTCCGTGACGCGGATGGTCGGGCCATCGGTCGTGATCACGGCCTCGGGAGCGAAGCCGAGACAGCCGCCGCCCAGGACGGCTGCCGCCACCGCGAGTCCACGATACAATCTTGCCGTCATGAGTGATGCCCTGTCGAATCCGGCCGTCGCGATCACGTTCGAATGCACGCCCCTCCGCAGCGTGCCCCGCTTCGATATTCCGCTCGACGCGTCTCCGGTCTATCGGTTGCGGGCCGAACGGCTGCAGCGGGCGGTGGCCGCCCACGGCACCCGCAACGCCTACTACCTTACCGACGGCGGCTGCACGTTCCGATTCACGAATGATCCCGGCCTCGGTTGGGTGCGGTTCCGATTCGAGGGGACCGTGCTGACCGACGATCCCGATGCCAAAACCATCGGCAGCGATCTCGAGGTGGCGCTCGACCAGGAGACGTGCGACTGGCTCACGCAGCCGGCCGTCGAGTGGCTCCGCCTGGCCGTGAAGCACGCCGTGGAAATCGAGTTCGACCGCTTCATCGCCGCCGGTGATCTGTCCCGGGCCCTCGAGCGGCTCACCCGCGAGCAGGCGGCCAGCGACGCGGCCGGCGGTTACCTGGGCATGAACCTCTGACGCGTGTCGGTCGGCTGGTGGGGCTCGGCATCGCCCGTGCCCCGTCGCCGGACGTTCACCTCGGCCATCCTGGCCTCGGCACACTCGGATGCCGCCTTGTTTGCTTCGCCCTCGTGGCTTCGCTTGGCGTCATACGCCGGCTCTCGAGGCACGGGCGATCCGTCGCTGAGTTCGTGCCTGGGCCGCTGTCGCGCCGTCGAATCCCTTCGGGCCTTCGGCGGCTTCTACGGATCACACGTGATCCTCACGCTCGAGAGCGGGGAGCGTGAAAGCCGACCGGCCGTGAGGCCGCGGGCGGACCACGCTGGACACGGCGTCTTGGAGCGATTCACTCCACGCCTCACGGCGTTGGGCTTTTACCAGTGGACGCTCGTGCATCAAGTTTGACTCGCATTAGGGTGCGGCCGGCTGGATGCCGACCGCCGCCCGTCCGGGGCAACCTTGGCTTGCCCCGCGACGGGCCAAGCAGCCGGGGCCATGGATGGCCCGGCTGCGCTGAAGCTAGATCGCGGCCGCGGCGGTCTCGCCCGTGCGAATGCGAACGACCTCGGCCAGGTTCGTCACGAAGATCTTGCCGTCACCCACCTGGCCGGTGCGGGCTGTCGTCATGATCTTGCTGATAACCGCCTGCGCCTCGTCGTCTCCCACCACCACTTCGATCTTCACCTTGGGCAGAAAGTCGACCGAGTACTCCGCGCCACGATAGGTCTCGGTGTGTCCCTTCTGCCTGCCGAAGCCCCGCACCTCGGTCACGGTCATGCCCTTGACGCCCAACGCGTTGAGGGCGTCCTTCACTTCCTCGAGCTTGAAGTGGCGGATGATGGCTTCAATCTTTTTCATGATGCGTTCCTCGATGTGATCGGCCCGCAGCGCGGTGCCGGAGATGAATCGAACCGAGCCGATCAACCCGATCGACTCCCGCCACAAGGAGTCTGTGCAGACGCCGTGCCAAAGGCCGCACAGGTCCAAGGAGGCTGTTTTTCAGGGGTTCTTCACAGTGCGCCTGTCACGCCGACGTGAATTCGAGGCGTGTGAGTCGCAGCCGCGCGACACCCGGCGGGCGGCATCAGTTCACCACCTCGTCGCACCACGTCGAGAGCGACACCTTGCACGTCCGCAGGTAATCCACGATCCGCTCCTGCGTCACGCCTCCGGCGAGGTCGAGGTCAAGCTCGAGGTGTGGGTCGCCGTCCTCGTCGAGGTAGGTCCGGGAGAACCGCTTCGTCGCGTTCCAGTGGTTCACCTTCTTCAGCGTGGCGTTTCCGTCCGAGAAGGAGACGTGAAACTGCACGGCCTGCGAGTCGTCGGCGACGAACACCTGGCAGCGGTAGCCGTCGACTTTCCACTGCAGGAACGTCTCGTTGTTCACCTCGACGGCGTATCCCTCCCCTTCCATCAGTTCGGCGAGTTCCTCGATGGAGACGGTGTCGACGACGTCGTCGATGGCGGCGGCACGGACCTCGACCGCCGCATGCGCCGTCGCGAGCAACGCCGCCGCGAGCAGCCAGCCGGCGGCTGCCGGCGACCCGGCGTCCAGAAGACGGAACGATCGAAGGGACACCATGCGTGAATCTCCCACCGCGAATGCCAATGCGCCCCCGCTCAACCTGGAGCAGGCCTGAAGCGATTGCACGTGAGTATACGGTCAGGGCGCCGCGCCGAGTCCGGGGCGATCGGCGAGGCAGGACGTATGCATCGCGCCGTCGGTCACCCGAAAAATTCCCGGCAGCATGTCCTCCCAGGGCCGGTTGGCTGCTGGGACATACTGCCGCGCGTTGGCCTCGATGCCCGCCACACCCGGTACCCAGGCCGCGATGCCGGCCGAATGCACCAGTGCCGCCCCTGGGCAGGTCAGGTCCTGCACGCAGACGAACATCCCGTACTTCCGCGCCGCCGCCGCCATCAGCAGCGAGTGCGACTGGCCCTTGCAGGCCTTCAGCGCCACACCCGTGTAGCCGAGATCCCGCGCGAGCAGCAGCGTTTCCAGATCGGTCAGCGACTCGTCGATCACCACCGGCCGCAGTTTCGCGGCGGCGTGCATGTCGTTGCGGGGCAGGGCGGCGAGGTCCCGGGCCGTCGGCTGTTCGACGTAGAGGATGCTGTCGAGGCACGCGGGCGAGCCGTCGGCCACCCGCCGCAGATACTCGAGCACGTAGTCCACGTTCGGGCAGCGCTCGTTGAAGTCGACGCAGTACCGCCAGGCGGCGGCGGGCCGCGTCTCTCGGGCGATGCGATCGACCATGAGCGTGCGGTCGACGTCCCAGTCGAGCGACTCTCCCTGGAGTTTGATCTTGATGTTCCCAAGTCCGTTGAAGCGGATCCATTCGGCGAGCGTCCGGGGCAGGCCGTCCTCGGGCAGGTGCGCGGAGTCGGCCTCGGCCGCGGTGAGCGGATCGCTGCCCCCGACCGAATGGAACAGGGGCACCGTCTCGGCCGGCCGTTCCCGGACCACCCCCTGCAGGCCTGCGCCGGCGAACTCCCGTCCGAGGTACCGCGAGAGGTCGTGACCCACGACCGCCGGTTCGAGCGTCCGGAAACTGCTCCTGCCGACCGCCCTCCCGCAGGCGTCGTGCAGCGCCGCGTCGAACGGGCTTGCCACAACGAGCGTGGCCAGTTTCGGAATCGGCACCCCCAGTTCCAGCCGTGCCGATGCCTCCCGGGCCGCCGCGAGGAACTCGGGCTCGAGCAGGTGCCAGAGCTCCAGTGGATGGGCGGCCACGGGGCAGTCCGCGACGCAGCGGGCGATCGGCTGGACGAGCGATTTCAGCGCGTCCAGCGTGGCCTGGTACGGCAGCGTCCGCGAGGGAAACGCCCAGACGTTGCCCAAGGGCATCGATCCCCGGCCGGTCACCGTGCGGCCGTCCGCTGTCTCCGTGTCGATCTCGACATCAAGGAGCGTGACGCGGTCGACGGGCACGCCGCCAAACTTGTAGGGGGTGCGGTAGCGGTGGTCGTGAAACGCCGTGCGGACTTCCTTCACCCGGAGTCTCGCGGCGGCGTCCACCGCCGCGGCCCGGCTCCGCGCGGGGCCGATGGCGCAGTTCGCCAAGGCCGCCGCAACGCCCCGGCACACCGCCCGCCGTGTCGGATGGATCATGGTGGGTCGCACGCGCCGTTCCTCGCGTCGTAGACTACACGACCTTGATGGCGGCGTCGGGTCCGCCGCGGTGGGATGGTGGCGGGGGAACGGTGCATGACGACGGCACGATGGGCCGGATGGGCGCTGCTCGGTGGGGTGGTGTCGATGACGCTTTCACGGGCCGCGGAGCCTCCACCGCCGAACTACGACGAGGCGGCGGTGCGGCCCGTCACGCTGCCCGACGTGCTCGCCGGGCCGGATGGTCGTCCTGCGACGACGGCCGACGAGTGGCGGGCCACGGTCAGGCCCCGCCAGTTCGACCTGCTCGAGCAGAACGTCTACGGACGCCGGCTGCCCGCGGTGCCCGTGAGCGTGGTCGGCGACGTGGATCGTGCCGACGCCACGCTGACGGACGGGACGAAGGCCATCCGACTGCAGGCCCGGCTGCGGCTCGGCGATGCGGCGAACGCCCCGACGACCGACGTGCTCGTCTACCTGCCCAGCGGATCGAAACCCGTCGCGGTGTTCCTGCATCTCAACTTCAAGGGCAACCAGGCGGAGCACCCCGATCCGGGCATTCGCCTGTGCGATGCCTGGCTTCCCGACGACGCCAGGACCGGCATCGTCGATCACCGGGCCACGGAGGCCTCTCGGGCGGCCCATACCCGCCGCTGGCCCGTCGAGACGCTCCTGGGCCGCGGCTACGGCGTGGCCACGGCCTGCTACGGCGACGTCTTCCCCGACCGCGCGGACGGCCGTGCGGCAAGCGCGCTTGCCTTCCTCGGCAGGCCCGTCGAGGGCGAACTCGCCGCCGACGAACCGGGGGCGATCGCCACCTGGGCCTGGCAGCTTTCGCGCATCCTCGACTGGCTCGTCACGCTGCCCGAGGTCGATGCGGCGAAAGTGATCGTGGTGGGCCACTCGCGGAACGGCAAGGCGGCCCTCTGGGCGGGGGCCTGCGACGAGCGGTTTGCGATGGTGGTGTCCAATGAGTCGGGGTGCGGCGGCGCGGCGCTGGAGCGAAGGAACTACGGCGAGACGATCGAGGCGATCACGAGGCGGTTCCCGCACTGGTTCTGTCCGGCGTTTCGCACGTACGCCGATCGCGAGATGGAACTTCCGGTCGATGCCCATGTGACGCTTGCGATGGCCGCGCCGCGGCCGCTCTACGTGGCCAGCGCTGTCGAGGACCGCTGGGCCGATCCGCGGGGCGAGTTCCTCGCCGCCGTGGCCGCCGGCCCGGCCTGGCAACTCTTCGGCCTCGAGGGCCTCGGCACCGGCGAGTGGCCGCCGGTCGACACCCCCGTGGGCCGGACGATCGGTTACCACGTCCGCTCGGGGAAGCACGACCTGCTCGAGGCAGACTGGCGTCGATTCGCCGATCATGCCGACCGCACGCTCCGGGGGCTCGATGGTCCTCCACGCGACACGGCCGACGGGTTCCGACCCGCCCAGGACCGGCTCCCCGTGCCGCCGCCGCAGGACGCGATCCTGCTCTTCGGCGACGGCAGCGAGCCGGGTGGGCCGAAGTTCACCGCCATGAACGGCGGCCCGATCGACTGGCAGGTCGACAATGGTGCGCTCGTCGTGACCCGCTCGAAGGGACATGCCAACCACATCCACTCGGTGCCCGTGTTCCGCGATGCCGACATCCACGCGGAGTTCATGACCTCGCCGGTCGCCAAGGGCAACAGCGGTCTCTACATCCACGGCTACTACGAGATGCAGATCTTCGATTCGTTCGGCGTCGAGCCGCCGACCGATCAGGACGAGGGTGCCCTGTACCGCTTCGGCAAGCCGCTGGTGAACGCGGCACGGCCGACGGGCCAGTGGCAGGTGTACGACATCCGCTTCAGTGGCCCGCGCCGCGGGCCCGACGGCAGGGTGGAGACGCCGGGCCGGATCACCGCCTGGCTCAACGGGCGGCTCGTGCAGGACGGCATCGAGTTCACCGAGCCGCGGTCGCCCTACATTCCCTACAAGCATGGGGTGACGGACCACCTGCGGGAGATCGAGGCGACCCTGCGTAAAACCGGCCGGGGACCGCTGTTCCTCCAGGATCACGGCAGTCCGGTGCGGTTTCGCAACGTCTGGATCAAGCCGCTCGACACCGACGGTTTGTGAAGGCCGCGCGTCGTGCGGACTCACCCGATCGTGGTTTGTTTGACGCCGGCGCCACCAGTACATTTTCCCAGGTTCATCCGGCGGCCGTCCGCACCTGAAGGAGCCTGCTGTGTCTTCCCCCGCCTCGCCGAATCGCCGCGACTTTCTCAAGGCCGCCGCCTCCACGGCTGCGGTCACGATCCCATACGTGATCACGTCGAAGGCGCTCGGTGACGCGGTCACGCCACCTGCGAGCGACCGGATCGTGATGGGCGGCATCGGCCTGGGCAACATGGGCTCGGGCGACCAGCGGGCTTTCCTCGGGCGGCCCGACGTGCAGTACGTGGCGGTCTGCGATGTCCGGCAGAAGTGGTGGGAGGACGCCAAGGATCGGGTCGACGAGAAGTACGGCACCAAGGACTGCGCCGCGGTCGTCGACTTCCGCGAGCTGCTCGCCCGCGACGACATCGACGCCGTGCACATCGCAACCCCCGATCACTGGCACGCGATCATGACGATCGCGGCCTGCCGCGCCGGCAAGGACATCTACCTGCAGAAGCCGGAGACGCTCACGCTCCGGGAAGGGCCGCTGATGATCCAGGCCGCGAGACGGTATGGCCGCGTGGTCTCCGGCGGCAGCCAGCGGGTGCTGGAAGACTACCGCGAGATCGTCGATCCCTGCTGGGCGGGGGAACTCGGGCGGATCACCTCGATCGACATCGATCCGGGCCCGTCGTCGATGGCCTGCTACCTGCCGGCCATGGCGACGCCGGCCGACATCGACTGGGAACTCTGGCTCGGCCCAGCCCCCTGGGAGCCCTATAACCCGGGCCGATGTGACGGCAACTTCGGCACGGGTGGCAACAGCTGGCGGTCCTACATCGACTACTCCGGCGGCAGCCTGACCGACTGGGGCGCCCACAACTTCGGCGGCACGATCTTTGCCGCCGGGCTGCTCGACCTGCAGCCGACGCGGGCGATCTGGCACCCCGCGGGGACCGCCGGCAACGAGGCCGCCTACGCCACGCTCGTCTATCCAAACGGCGTGGAGGTGCACTGCAACAGGCCCAAGCAGCTGCGGCCGTCGGACGCACCCGCCGTGGTGTCGCACAGCCGCGGCATCACGATCCGCGGCGATGCGGCCGCCGCGGACCCTCGCGCCGTACCCGCCTATCGCGGCACCGGCGGCATCTACGGCGACTTCATCGAGTGCGTGAAGACGCGGCAGCGGCCGTTCCGCGACATCGAGATCGCGGTGAACACGATGACGGCCCCGCACCTCCTCGGCCTCGTCCGCCGGCTCGAACGGTCGCTCGAGTGGGATCGCGCCGCGCAGCGGTTCGTCGCCGACGAGGAGGCCAATCGGCTCCTCGACCGGGCCCGCCGCGAACCCTGGACGCTCTGACCCGGAGACCTGCCGATGGCCATCGACACCGCGACCCTCGCCGCCCACTTCACCGCCCTCGCCGGTTTCGACTGGGGCACCGATGCGGCACCCCTGGCGGCGATCGACGCCGCCGTCGTGGCGGCCCACACCGACGCGGCGCTTGCCGGAGACCTGGAGAAGCGGCTCGCCGCCGTCGTGTCGGGCACGGCGTCGCTCGCGGCCAAGGAATACGCCTGCCGGAAGCTCGCGTTGATCGGCACCGCCGTCGCCGTGCCCGCGCTCGCCGCCCGTCTGCCCGTCGACGAGGAGTCGCACATGGCGCGGTTCGCACTCGAGCGCATCCCGGCCCCGGAGGCCGGCGACGCCCTGCGACAGGCGCTCGCCACGGTCCGCGGCGACCTCGTGATCGGCATGATCTCGTCACTGGCCAACCGTCGTGACGAGGCGAGCGTCGTGCCGCTCGGAATGCTCGTCCGCGGCGAGTCCGCGAGCGTGGCTGCTGCTGCGGCGTCCGCACTCGGCCGGATCGCGACCCCCGCCGCCGCCGCCGCGCTCGCGGCTGGTGCGCCCAAGCCGGGACCGGTCACGGCCGCCGTCACCGACGCCCGCCTTGCCTGCGCCGACGCGTTGCTGGCGGCCGGCGATCGAACGGCGGCGAAGGCGATCTTCGAGTCGATCGCCGCGGAGGTCGGCGACGCTCCGCAGACCCACCGGGATCGAGCCGTGCGCATCGCGTCGAAGAGCGGTGTCCTCGCCTGCCTCGACGACACCGTCGGTCCCTGAGTTGCCGTCCATGTCACGAACCCATCGAGCCCTCGCCATGACCCGATGTCTCGCAGCCCTGAACCCGCCCCGTCGAGCCCGTGCGGTCGCGGCGGCTCTGCTGCTGGGCCTCGTTGCGCCGGCGCACGGGTCCGCGGGCGAGCAGCTCTCCGCGGCGGCGAGTCAGGCGGCCGCTGACACCCTCGCCATGCTGACCGGCGACGACGCCGACCTCCGCCGGGTGGCGCTCGACCGGATCCGCCACGGGCTGCGTGGCGAGCATTTCACCGCGGCCGTCGCGGACATGCTGCCGCGGCTGGCCGATCCGGAGCAACGGGCCGTGCTGCTGGCGCTCGCCGACCGCGGCGATCGGGCCGCGGTGGCCGCCGCGACCGCGGTGGCCGCGCCTTCGACAAACGATGGCGTGCGGGCCGCGGCGGTCGCGGTCGTCGGCCGGCTCGGCGCCGCGGACGACGTGGGCACGCTCGTCACGTCGTTGGCAGCGGATGGCGCCACGCGGGACGCGGCCCGGCGCGGATTGGTGGAAATCGCCGGCCCGGGAGTGGCCGCGGCGATCCGGTCCGCCGCCGCCACGGCGCCCGCCGCGGTTCGCCCTGCGGTGATCGACGCGCTGGCGGAGCGGCGTGACTGGCAGGCGGTGCCACTGCTGGTCGAGGCCGCCGTCGCCCCCGAGTCCGGCGTCAGGGAGGCGGCGATGCGGGCGTTGGCGGTGTTTGGTGGCGCGGCCGAGATTCCGACCATGGTGGCGTCGCTCCTCAAGGCCGCCGGCGACGAGCGGGTGGCGGCGGAACGTGCCCTGGTCACCGTCTGCACCACGGGACGCGAGGCAGGGGCCGCGACCGACGGGTTCGTCGCGGCCTATGCGGCGGCCGACGCCGCGACGCGACGGACGATCCTTCCGGTGCTCGCCCGGGTCGGTGGACCGAAGGTGATGGCGATCGTCGACGCCATGCTCGCCGATCCGGCGACGCGGTCCCAGGGACTCGACGCCCTCTCGAAGTGGCCCGACGCCACCGTGAAGGACCGACTGCTCGCGCTGCTTGGCGACACCTCCGATCCAAAGGAGAAGGAGCTGGTGCTGGGCACCTTGATCCGCATCGCGCCTCTTCCCGACAACAAGCTCAACGACGGTCAGAAGCTCGAACTCCTCCAGAAGACGATGGGACTTTGCCAGCGGACCGAGGACAAGGCCCGCGTCCTGGAGCGGGCCAACGCGATCCGCACGATCGAGACCTTCCGGTTCGTGACGGCCTACCTCGACGACCCGGCGCTCGCCGAGCCCGCCTGCCGCAGCGTGGTGGAACTTGCCCATCACCAGAAGCTCCGCGATGCCCACAAGCAGGAGTTCCTGGCGGCCCTCGACAAGGTGCTCGGGCTCACGAAAAACGACGAACTCCGCGAGCGGGCCACCCGCTACAAGGCCGGCCAGACCTGGGACCGCAAGAAGAAGGGCTGAGCCGGACTCACTTGCGGAACTGCCCGCCGTCGAGGCCGTGGCCCTTCATGAGCCGGTAAAGCGTGCCCCGCGGCAGCCTGGCCTCGCGGGCCGCGGCCGATACGTCTCCCAGGTGCCGGGTGAGCAGGTCGGTGAGGAACTGCTTCTCGAACCGCGCCACGTGTTCGGCCCGCTGCGCGAAGAAGCCCACCGCTCCCGCCTCGGCGCCGTTTGCGCGGCCCGCCACGGCGACGACCTCGTCGGGCAGGTCGTCGATGCCCGCCATGGGCGATCGTGTCATCGCGATCGCGCGGCGGACCACGTTTTGAAGCTCGCGGACGTTGCCCGGCCAGTGGTAGCCCTTGAGCACCTGGTAGACGTCGGTCGAGAGTCCGCCGACGCTCCGCCCCATCTCGTGGGCAGCCTTGTTGGCGAAGTGCTCCGCCAGCAGGCCGATGTCGTCGCCCCGCGCCCGCAGCGGCGGCAGGTCGATCCGCACCACGTTGATCCGGTAGAAGAGGTCGCGGCGAAACTCGCCGCGCTGCA
>Ga0315903_10003465_pt1 | contig 21892 bp, 20 predicted proteins | sample LakEriMetagenome_7_FD_203524 | JGI IMG/M metagenome (GOLD analysis project Ga0315903, IMG submission 203524) | Freshwater fungal communities from buoy surface, Lake Erie, Ohio, United States - Buoy 2 MA119 | ecosystem: Environmental > Aquatic > Freshwater > Lake | place: USA: Lake Erie, Ohio... | reverse complement strand
CAACCATGGTGAGCGCACTCGCAAGCATGGGCCCCGAGCAGGGGCTCCAGACCATTCCCAACAGACTGCCGGTTGCAAAGGCTCCAGCTAAGGAACCGCTGTCAACCCGAGTAGTGGCCGAATAAGCACCACTTGCTAACGGTGATACCAGTCGGGTGAAACCTGCATTCATTATGGGGATCAGCATCACCAAGCCAAATCCAATCAACAGCCAAGCACCCACAACTCGAATAACGTCTGTATCAATGCCAAGAGCCTCTCCAGCCACACCAACAAGCAGGCCAAGCATCGCAAACATGGCTACCATGCCAGCGCCCATAGCGACTGGCGCCCACCGATTGGCCTGCAGTGCGCCACCAAGAACGACCGGAAGCAGCGGGAAAACGCATGGATTGAGCGTGGTGAGGCTGCCCGCCACCCATGCCAGACCAAGCTCGGTGGGACTTGGCATGCTACTGGCTGGATTCCTTGGTTTTGATCAGGTTGCGAATGAGTGTGCGCACATCCTCCCAGCCGAGGTAGGCGCGAAGGAAAAACGCCCGGCTATGGGCAAGCTTAAAGTGCGCCACCTGCAGCTTGACCTTTTGCCCGTTAATGGCTGCGTAGTCTTCGCTCCAGTCAAACTGAAACGCCTCGCCCGGTGCAAACACCAAGGGAACATAGGTTCCTTTAGCCGCCGTGCGCTCGCGCTCATGCTGCTCTTCTTGCCAACGCCTGGCAAAGGCAGCCACCCGGTCGTACGACCCGGTAAAGCCAAGGGCCACAAGATCAGCGTGAAGCTGCTTGACCGTCTTGCGTTGCTTGCGCGAACGAGCCGCCTCTCGCTTTAGCCAATCCGAGAGCTTGGCCGCAAAGCCATCGAGCTTACTGGGGCTGACCCGCTTGGGATACACCGGGAGCACATCGTCACTTCTCAGATACCGCCGGACGGCGTTCCGAGAGATCCCTAATCGCTTGGCAATCTGGCGAACCGAGACCCGATCCCGAAAATGCCAGCGCCGAATAACACTTAATAACGCCATGTCTATCACTCCAAATCTCCCGCTTGTTGCCAAGCGGGCTAGTGTTCTACATGGGTCAGTTTTGGATGCAAATCACCCCAATAAGTGGGTCAGTTTTGGATGCAAATTAACAGTAAGTAAATAAAAGGCTTTCAGGGTATCTGATTTTGTCTACCCATCAATCTACCCATCTATTTAGTACCGTTCTGCCACTCGGATAATTACGTTTAAATAACAAGGGGTGAGTAGCGGGTCAATTTTCTGGAAATCTTGACCCGACCCGGGTGGCACTCCCGCTTTTCGCTGATGGTACGTAGCGCACCCCTTGCACCCAAATCGAAACAAAAGCCCTCTAAAGGGAGGTATAGCTTACTGTTGATCGCACTGATTCAGCGTGCCCCTTAACGATTTCCCAACTTTACTTATTAATTCTCTAGCTGCTAGCACTTTGATCGCGTGTCCATGCTTCTGAATATCCATGATCAATTCAGGATTCTGGTCGTAAGCGAACTCAAGGATGTAGCTGCCGTCTGTATCTAAGGCCTACCGGCTGACCGTGCTAGGTCTCACCGGAAACCCAGCGGGTACGTTCGTTGGGAGCGAATCGGAGTTTTGCGCGCCTGGTGGCCTTACCCGAAAAGACGCCATAGCTTTAAGCAAAATGATCATGCAGATCGCTTTCGCTGTTTTTTTCGGCGCGGAAGGTGCGCGGTTCTACCTGCTGAATTCCGTCTAACGCAAAACTGCGCAGTCCGCTGCACAGTTTGCACTAGGTCTTCAGATACCAGTTTTCATGATAATAGATCAGCCGCTGCGGTGAGATTTCCCGCACGGTGGTTTCACCGGTGCGTTTAGCGAAGTAGAAGATGTTCAGCTGCTGGTGTGTCGAACACTTTTGGCTTGGCCCATTCCAGGATATGCCCCGTGAGCTGATGCGCGGTAATCGCGCTCAGAGTCCAGCCCAAATGACCGTGGCCTGTGTTGTAAAATACATTACTTTTCTTACCAACTCCAACGCGCGGCAACATGTTGGGCATCATTGGGCGCAGGCCCGCCCAAGGCACGACCTTGCGGGTGTCAATTTCCGGGAAACAATGGTTGACCCATTGAATAAGTGGTTGAATGCGGTCTGCGCGAATATCCAGGTTAATGCCATTAAATTCCGCAGTGCCCGCCACGCGGAAGCGGTCATCGCCAAGACGGCTGGTGACCAGCTTGGTCTCATCATCTAGCAGGCTCACCTGGGGAGCCGCCGCTTGGCTTGTGCTGTCGGACAGGTTCACGGTAATCGAGTAGCCCTTCACGGGATAGATATTGAGCCGATCACCAAGCTGTGCGGCAAGGCGCCGGCCATGTACACCGGCGCACATTACGATACCGTCAAAGGTCAGTGAATCTGAATCGCCTGCGTGCTTGACCTGAACAAATGCGCTTTGACCATTGGCCTGAACGCTGAGTGCTTCATGCTCATTGAGAATCTTGACGCCGATCCGCTCACAGGCCTTGGCTAGTCCATAGGTGAACTTATGAATATCACCTGTTGAATCACTATCCGTGAAATAACCGCCGTAGTACTGGCCATGCAGGGCGGGCTCAAGGGCCTTCATTTCCTGTGGCGTTACTGCACGGCGTGGTAGCCCGCCTTTTGCGAGCAATTTCGAGACCTCTCCGGCATGGTCAAAACCTTTTTTGTCGCGATAGATATGCAAAATCCCTTCGCGTTTATGATCAAACTCAATGCCTTCGGCCTTGGCCCACGCGAAGTGGTGCTCACGCGATTCAATGGCTAGGCGTGTAGTGTCGATTGTATTTTTCTTGTAGTGGGGAATGGCAGCGATAAACTCCGCCATCCAACTGAGTTTGTGCCATGTTGGCGTGGGGTTCATCAACAAAGGCGCATGGTTATTGAACATCCATTTCAAGCCTTTGATGATGGTGGAAGGGTGGGTCCAGACTTCCGCGTTTGAGGCCGAAAGCTGCCCTCCGTTAGCATAGGACGTTTCCATGCCGGGGTAACGATTTTTCTCAATCAGAGTGACATTAAAACCGTTTTGGGCCAAGGAATATGCGGTGGTGACGCCTGTAATGCCGCCACCAACAATAACAATAGACTTACTCATGAGAAGGTCTCCTTCACGTCGGGGGTTGGGCATCTAACGCAAAATACGTTGGATGCGCCCCCTCTGTTTTAGACCTGAGAGATTCGCGGGCATTGATTCTGCGATAAGCTGCCCTGCTTGCTCCTGCGGTGCTTTGACGGACGTGCGCCAAAGGCTCTTCAGAGATTTACTTGGTAGCGGTCCTTTTGCCTGAGAGTTTCCGGGGCGGTTGCTCCTTCGGCGCCGCACATTCTGCGGTCTCTCCCGATACCTTCAAGTAAGACTCTATTCATGAAATCATCGCATGTCAACCCACTTGGCGACGGATGAATAACTTAGCCGCCGACTTGTTTATTGGGCCACAGCGGGCGATTTCATTTATTTCTGGAGCACAATTGCGAATAACCAATAAATACGGGCAGGCTCGGGCGCACGTTGAAATCAACCATGAAAGACATCACACGATCTATCAAGATTGATTTTGTATCCGGTATTGCGTGCCCATTGCGTGCTGTCGGCCTTGGCAGCCTGAACAAGGCGATGGCGACACTGGCAGGCCGCGCCGAATTCGAAGTCCACTTCCGACATTCGAGTTAAACCTTCATATCCAGAAAGGCGGTCAGGAAGTGATCGTGCATCTTACGGAAAAGTATGTGATGAGCTCTGAACAGGTCTGAAAAAACCAAGTTCGTATTCGTGAAAAGTAATCATTGCTGGGATTGGGTTCCGCCCAGAAGGGCGCAAGTGGGCCTACAACATATTTGATGCCCATCGTTTGCTTTTCTGGGCAGCTTTAGAGGTTAGCTTAGAGAAGCGGGCCTTGCTCAAGACTGAATTATGAAAGACTTATTTCTGCTTGGCTGTTGATCTAGACGATCAACAGAATTTATTGGGTGCTATTGTTCGTGCGGGTCTTAATGCCAAACGGGCTAAGCAGATATTATAAAGTGATGAGTTTGCTCACGACGTGCGTGAAGAAGAGCAGCACTATCAAGCGCCCAGGAAGTTAAACTATTTAACGTGGTAGTGCTTCAGCGGTTGGCTACGGCATTCCAAAAAGACCTTGGCCCCAGTCACTGCGGTAGGTCATGTTCAACAAGGCCTAAAAACGACTCCATTCGCTTGGGGCGGCTTCGGCTTGTCAGTGAAGACGACAATGTTCAGGCGCTGTTCTCGACGCATAGTCCCAGGCCGCGTTGACAGAGGAATTGAAAGAGCACAAGCTCATGCCCGAGATTCCAAAAATTGTCCCGTTACCCTCGTTTATTGCGCCAAGTACCTAGCTTGTGGAAACGGATCGTAGCCCATGTCAGTTAACGCGTAAGGGTGAGGAGGATATTCGCAGGCTCGTCTGCGTCATGCCCTTGATTTTCTACACTTAGGGTGCTCACTTTATGATTCTCAATCCCTTGCAGGTTGACCATTTTCACTAAAGTACGCTTGCCGGCGGCGTGTTGGCGTCGTAGCCGGCGCGGTAACTTGACAAGGAATCATTTCGATCACAAAATGTGATCACAAACAACAGGCCGGGACCCTTTTCAGCCCGCCATGACTTTAGGAGGCCGTTAACGTGTCCAGGATCGCTCGTGTTGAAACGTTTTTGGTGCAGTTACCCACGCGTCGCGAGCATCGGTGGACGGGCCTTACCGAGCCGATTGGCCGCTACTTGCTGGTCAAAGTCACTGACGAAGAGAATCGCGTCGGCTGGGGAGAGGCCCCGGCACTCAAGGATTGGGGCGGAGAATTCGGGCGTTACTTTGGCGAATCTCCCTCGATTGCCCGTCTGGTGATTGAGTCTTACCTGGCGCCAAGCATTATTGGTGCCGAACCCTCCAATATCATTGGGATTCATGCCCGCATGGATCGGGTGATCAAGGGGTATCCCTATGCGAAGGCGGCTGTTGAGTTTGCGGTATATGACCTTTGTGGCAAACAACTTGGCGTGCCGGTACATGTCTTGTTGGGCGGGCAGGCGCGTGACCGGGTTCCGATTACGCACTCGATTGGCTTAATTGAAATTGCCGAGGCAGAAAAAGAAGCGGCAAAGGTTGCAAGCGAGGGTATCAAGACCATCAAGATCAAGGTGGGCATTAATCCAAAGCGCGATGTCGAGATTGTTCGTGCGATACGGGCTGCGGTTGGAGAGGCGGTCGAGCTTTGTGTCGATGCAAACGAAGGGTATGCCACCCCGGGGGAGGCGATCATGACCTTTCGGGCAATGGAGCCTTATCACATCAAGTACTTTGAGCAGCCGGTGATGGGCATTGAACGAATCGCAGAAGTGGCGCGGGGCATTGATACGCCGGTCATGGCTGATGAGTCGGCCTGGAATGCCCATGATGCATTTCAGATTGCCTCGCAACGGGCCGCGCAGATTGTGTCGATCTACACTACCAAATCTGGTGGGCTATACAAGGCTATGGAGGTTGCGGCGGTGTGCAGGGCGGCAGGCATTATCTGTAATGTGAATGGCTCTGTGGAGACTGGCGTTGGCAATCTCGCAAATGTTCATCTCGCTGCGGCTGCGCCGGCAGTCTCTTTGTCTTGTGTGATTCCGCTTTCAACGCCTGCGCAGTTCTTAAAAGAAGGCCAGGTGGGCGGCATTTATTACAAAGATGATTTGATCGTTGCACCTTTTGAATTTCAGGATGGCGCAGTTATAGTGCCGACATCGGCTGGCATGGGAATCGCAGTCGATGAGGCTAAGATCGAGAAGTATCGGGTGGCCGATTAAAGCGCCAAGCGCTTTGCGCCAGCGCGCGTTCAAGTTAGGGTATTCACAGAAAGGATAGTTCTCATGCGTGCAGAAATCATAGGTCGTCAGGCTGTCGCGATGCGAGAGGCCGGACTTGATGCATTGATTTGTTGTTCTCCAGAAAACTTTGCCTACTGCACCGGATTTATCGTCCCCTCCCAGCCGCTTATTCGTCATCGTCATGCCATGGTGTTGGTGAAGGCCGATGCAACGACCGGGCTTTTCTGTGTGGATATGGAAGCCACGACGATCCGTAATCGAGAGCCCAATATCCCAACGACGGTTTGGGCAGAATTCAGTGACGATCCCATGGCCGTGCTTGCTGATATGCTGACCCGTTCGGGCCTCTCGCAGTCTGCTATTGGCATTGAGATGGATTACCTGCCGGCTGGCGATTTGGCGCGTTTGCAAAAACTTCTGCCGAGGGCCCGATTCACCGGTTGTGAGCAGCTCTTGTCACGTCTTCGCCAGATCAAAACGCCTGAAGAGATCGCGTTGTTGCGTCGTTTGTCGCGCATCGCGGATCAGGCCATCACCGATGCCCTTCACGATGTCAAAGCCGGTGATACCGAGCTTGATATAGCTGGCCGAATGACAAAAAACATTTATTCCCTGGGTGCCGAGCATTTCAAGCTTCTAATTGTGGCCACGGGCGAGCGAAGCCAGCTGCCCAATGTCGGCCCAACCGATCGCAAGCTCGTTGCCAGAGATATTTGTCGTGTTGAAATATTTTCTGTGATTGGCGGCTATCAGGCGGGCGTTTGCCGAACCGCGGTGGTGGGCGAGCCGCCCAAGATGGCCACCGAAATCTGGAAGCATTTGGTGGAGTGCAAGTACGACATCATGGCCCGGGTCAGGCCTGGTGCATGCTGCCGTAAAATCTACGATGAGTTCATTGCAAAGCTTGCGCAAATGAAGCTTCCGCCAATCTCTTTTGTTGGCCACGGCATTGGGTTGCACCTGCACGAAGACCCTTATCTTGGCGAGACACCCATTTTGGGTAAACCCGGCCAAGACGGCACGATTGAAGAAAACATGGTGCTGGGTTTTGAGCCTCTTTGCTATCGCACCGGCTATGGCTATGGCATGCAAAACAAAGACATGTTGCTGGTGACTGCCTCGGGTTCCGAGCTTTTATCCGATTACGCTAACACGGATGAACTGCTCAAAATTCCAGCATAAATAGCATTCGATCTGATTTCAAGGAGTATGTGTGAGAACTCTATTTGAGAACCTGAACTTTGCTTTTACGGTCGATTCCGATGACCGCGTGATCCGTGGCGCTAGCATGGTCATTGAGAATGACCGTATTACCGATCTTGGCCCGGCGGCCGAGATTGCACAGCGCCACCATCGTTCGACTTTTGATCAGATTATTGATTGCACTGATCGTGGTGTTTGCCCCGGCTTTATCGACAGCCATGTGCATTTGTCCGAGACGTTGTCGCGTGCGGTCTTTCCCGACAACCTCAATACCCGGGCCTGGGTGTTTCATTGGGCCAAGCCTTTTTACGCTTTTATTACCGAAGAAGACGAACACTGGGGAGCACTGCTTGGCATTACCGAGATGCTGCGAGGGGGTACGACATGTTTTCTGGATATGGGCTCTCAGTACGATCCCGGTGTGGTGATTAGCGCCATGGAAAAGACAGGCATTCGTGGCATTACGGGCCGGCATGCAGCAGATAACCCGCCCGAGGTAGCGCCGCGAGGCTGGACCCCGGAAATGATGAAACATCATTTCTTTCCCGATGCAAAAACGGCGCTTGCCGAGCTTGAGCGTTGTGTATTGAAATACAATAACGCGCTCAATGGCCGAGCGCGATGCTGGGTCAATATTGAGGGCAAGGAGCCTTGTACCCTGGAGCTGCATGTTGGGGCAAGGGCTTTGGCAGAGCGTTTGGGCGTGGGCACAACCTATCACCTTGCTACATCAATTGAAGAAGCCAAAGTCTGCGAATCTAAATATGGCATGTGGCCGATTAGCCGTGTGCATCAGGCGGGCGGGCTTGGCAAGAATCTGGTGATCGCCCACGGCGTGGCAGTTGCCGATTCAGAGATTGAAATTCTTGCGAAGTCAGGAACGAAAATCGCATTTTGCCCTTGCTCTTCATTAAAGCTTGGCAAGGGGGCTGCTTCCCCGATTGGCCGTTATCCGGAAATGGATGCCCAAGGGGTGACCGTGGCGCTGGGAACTGATGGTGTTTCAGCATCGGGAAATCTGAATTTGATGCGTCAGATGCTGATTGTTGCAGGCCTGTTTAAAGACGCCAGAATCAAGCCCGATATCTATACGGCTCGGCAGGCCCTGCGTGCAGCCACCATCAATGGGGCCACGGCCCTCTTGTGGGATGACGAGATCGGTTCGCTGGAAATTGGCAAAAAGGCAGACTTTATTTTGTTTGATCTCGACCATATCGAGTGGACACCTTTTTACGACCCGCTGCAGGCACTGGTGTTCTCCGCTTCATCGGCATCAATCGTACAGACCTGGGTGAATGGCGTGCCGCTTTTTAAAGATGGCAAGGTACAAACGGTCGATGAAAAAGAAGTCAAGCGAAAAGCTCGTGAGCTTGCAAAAGAAGCGGTGCGTCGCGCCGGCTTGAGTGATGAATCTGTGCCGACGACCACTACGCTTTATGATTCGGGCAACTAAGCTGATCGGTAGAAGTCAGGCGTGAAGATCTCGGGCGTTGTCCTTGCGGCAGGGCCATCAACGCCCGTTATGCTAGAGATTCAAGGCGGGCGTATTGCCGACATTTGTGCGCAGCCTGATGCTCAGGTGCAGTGGGTTGCCCTGCCGCCTTTGGCCAACATGCATGCCCACATTGATCGGGCTTATACCTGCACCAGTGGCCGGCCGAAGTCTTTGGCCGATGCGATTTCGCAAGCTGCCGATTACCGTCGCAACGCAAGTCAGGCACACATCACGGATCGTGCGCGTCGCTTTGTGCGTAACAGTCTTCAATATGGTGTCGTAATGATACGGACACACACCGATGTGGACCCTTTGATTGGCTTGCGTTCCATGACGGCATTGCTCGCGATGAAACGTGAGTGCACGGATCTTTGCCAGATCGAGATCGTTGCTTTTGCCAATGCAGCGAATGATCTTGCCGACCCAGGCGCATGTGCACGGCTTGAAGAGGCCATGTCAATGGGGGCGGATTGGGTGGGTGCTGCACCGGCCTTTAGCAAAGAGCCGAAAAAGGCCATTGAAAATGCATGCCGAATCGCAGCCCGTTATGGCAAGGGCATTGACTTGCATCTTGATGAACATCTCAACGCGCAGCAGACCCTGTTTCATGCTCTCATTCCGATGGTGCTTGATCATGGTCTTGTCGCGAAAGTGGCCATTAGCCATGGCTGTTCGTTGATCTTGGCAGACGCCAGTGAGCGCATGCAGATCTTGGGAAAAATGCAGCAGGCCAGCGCAACCCTGATCAGCCTTCCCGAAACCAATTTGTTTTTGCAGGACCGGGCAGCCGGGATGACACCGGTACGTAGGGGTATTACCTTGATTCAAGAGGCTTTGGGCCAGGGTGTGGCTGTGCGATTAGGTACAGATAACGTGCGTGACTGGTTCTACCCCTATGGCGATGGCGACATGATCACCACCGCCTATGTTGCCGCAATTGCAGCCCAGCTTGATAGCCCGGTACAACTGATCAAAGCGATCTGTAACGGCCGTGATCTTTTACGTGTGGGCGACCGGGCAGACTTCGTGCTGCTGCCGGCAACTTCTGTTGAGCAGGCGATCTCAGTGCTGAATAGTCGCCGCGAGGTTTGGATTGGCGGCAAAAAACTCCTGCTCCCAGAGTCGCCTGAAGCTGCGCTCGACACAGTCCTTGGGTAAGCTGCGCGTAATCATGACCAGTTGCGTCCCTTGGTTAATTCCTGTTGGCCATTGATCGAGCTGCTCAATCGGGTAGACCACGTGCTGCACACCATGAATCAGCAACGGGCCTGAATAATCAGATTTCAAAAACCCTTTTACTCGCAAAATATCCCCCCCCCGATTTGCAAGCAAAAGGGTAAGCCACTCCAGAAAAACACCCAGAGGCAAAGGCCGATCCTCGCGCAGCACAAAGCTTGCGATATCGCTGCTGTGCATAGATGCGCTTGCAAGATCGGTGGGCAGTTCCGCTCGTGGGCGCGCCGGAATTTGTGTGAGCTTGCTCAGAATATCCGGGCGGCTCGTATTGTTTACCATGGCCTCAAGAACCGTGTCATTGACCATACCCTTGGAGATCTGAAAGATCGCCGCTGCTGGGTTCATGCTTCTGAGTTCGGCTTCGAATAGGCTTATCCAGGAAGGGTCTGCCAGGTCCACTTTTGAAATTACGAGCACATCGGCCATGGCGAGCTGGGTGGCATTTTCTTTTTGTTGGGCCAGGGTTTCGCGGCCATGCACGGCATCGGCGACGGTGATGAGCCGTGGTGATTCGAATCGCTTGTCGAGATCTGGCCGGCTCGACAGCGCAAGAAGCACAGGTGATGGATCGACCAGGCCACTGGTTTCAATCCAGACACGATCAAACGCAGGAATATCGCCCTGCTCAACACGCTTTACAAGCGCGTTGAGCGTGCCAATCAGATCTTCAGAGGCTGCACAGCAGATGCAGCCCGAGTCGAGCAGTGCAATGTCATCATCGAGCCGCTCAACCAAAAGATGATCAATGCCCACCTCTCCAAACTCATTGACAATCACGGCTGAGCGGGCATGCCGCGGGTGCTTTAGAAGTGATTGAAGAAGCGTGGTTTTTCCGCTCCCGAGAAATCCGCCGAGCAGCAGTAGCGGGATTGCGTCGTTCACAGCCTGCGCTAGCCTAAACGACACTCGAAAATGCCATCAACTTCCACTGCAACATTACGAGGAAGAGAGACGCTGCCCACCGCAAAGCGCGCGTGCCGGCCACGATCACCAAGCACTTCAACGAAGAAATCAGAAGCGCCATTGATCACAGAAGGCTGCGCGCCAAAACCCGACGCGCAGTTCACAAACCCGCCAAGCTTGACGCAGGATTGAATGCGCTCAAGATCGCCATTGAGCGCGGCATTAACCTGGGCAAGGATGTTGATTGCGCAAAGCCGCGCCGCTTTCTGCCCTTCTTCAATACTGAGGTCTTCCCCGACCCTGCCAGAGAACTGGTCCACGCCATTTAGCGTGGGCACTTGCCCGGAAACAAAGAGCAAGTTTCCCGCCCAGCGATAAGGAACATAGTTTGCAGCCGGGGCAACCGGTGCGGGCAGGGCAATGCCGAGTTCCTGCAGGCGTAGCTTGATAGTGGACATAGGTGTTGTTTCCTAGAGAAGAAAATCGTTAAGTGAGGTGAATGCCGTCGAGCGACAGCCCGTCAAGACCGCCGGGGTGATCCCAACGATCGCTGGTCAATAACAACTTGAGGGTCGAGCGGATATCCCGTGAAATCGCGCGTGCTACGGCATTGGGGTCTTTGTCGGACAGGCCATCAAGCACCTCGGAGTGGGCGGAGGCATCCCAGTGCACGCCAGGCTCAAGCAGAGTGAAATAAAGCGTTGGGCCGGATTGAAGCCAAACGTTTTCAATGATGGGCATCAGCACTTCAGATTTCGATGCCCTGTAAAGCATGAAATGAAACTCCTGGTTTTTTGAAAGGCATTCCAGCAGTTTGCGTTTCTTTACTGCAGACAGCAGTTCTTTGTTGACCTGGCCGAGTTCTTGTATCAGCCTTGGGGTCGCGCGCTCTGCCGCGAGTCGTGCGGCCCGCGATTCAAGCAGGTTACGAACCTCATAAAGATCCTGTAGCTGCTCCTTGCTATGTTTGGGAACCCGTGCAGAGCCGTTTAGCTGGCCTTCCAGGACGCCTGCTGCAACCAGTTGGCTCAGCGTTTCACGAACTGGCATGAGGCTTGTGCCCAGGGCCTGGGCCATTTTGCGAAGGCTCAGCACCTGCCCGGGTGTGAACACACCTGCCATCAGCCCGTGCCGAATGCGAGCACGAGTCTGTTCACGCGTTGACGCGCGCGGGACCGCGGTCTCTGGTTGGATTAACGAATGCTCCAAATTGGTGAATTCAAGGCTATCCACGTTATCCCTAACTCTGGCTATTAATCTTCTTTTTCGCGTTGACAAACCAAAAATGTGATCACAAAATGTGATCTACAACCATTCTAATACAGACTTTCTAAAAAGTGGCTGTAATTCTGGGCAATTTCAAGAGTGGCGTCTCATCATCGGAGGGTTCATCATGGAAATGAAGAGGGTTATGAAGGCTTGGCTTGGCTCGCTGGCAGCGGTGTTGTCGCTGTCAGGTATTTCGGCGGGGAGCGTCCTAGCAAACGACGAGCTCAAGGTTCGGTTCAGTTGGAAGCTCAAGGGCGAATACGCCCATTTCTATGTGGCCCAGGACCGGGGCCTTTATGCTAAAAATAATCTGAAGGTGACCCTGGGTGAAGGGGCTGGCTCTCAGGCCGCACTTGGAGCATTGATTCAGGGCCAAGAGCAACTAGTGGTGCTGCCCGGTGCCTTTGCGCTGACGGCAATTCAAAAGGGCATGCCGATTCGGCTCGTCGCGCTCTATCACCCAAGCACCCCCATGGTCTATATCTCTCACCCCGAAAACCCGGTGACCAAGCCCAGCGATCTCGAGGGTAAGAAGTTGGCGCATTCAGTAGGCGAAACGGGCACGACTTATCTGGATAGTTTTTGCGCTCGAAACAAAATCGACTGCTCAAAAATAACCAAGGTGACCATGGCCGGCGGTGTGCGGGTGCCGCAGTTTATCCAAAAGCAGGTCGATGTCGTGAGCGCCTACCAGACCAATGACCTTCCCATGCTGGAGGCAACTACGGGCAAGCAGTTTCCCCAGCTCGACCTGGTTGCCCATGGCCTGAAGGTGCCAGGCATGGCGATCGTTGCGAGTGATCGGGACATTCAAGACCGTGCAGGTCAGATCCGTCGTTTTCTCGCGGCCACCAATGAGGCAATTCGTATATCCAAGGCCGACACCCGTGCAGCCTCGGTGGCTATGGCAAAGGCATGGAACGGCTCTCCAGAGCTACCCGTGCTTGATAAGCAGGTCAAGGCCACTATGGATGCCATTCCTCAGATTCAGAACCGTCCGCTAGGCTGGGTCGATGCACAGGTGATTCGCGAAGCACTGGAGCTGATCAACGCGGTTGAGAAGCCAGAGACCATAAAGCCAGTAGAAGCCTTCTTTACCAACAGCCTTCTTGGCAACTAGTTGTCAATGGGGGATGTGCGGAGGGTACCCCGCCATCCTCGCCTAAAGGGAGTGTTGAATGCCGAAAGCAAAGAAGTCATTTTGGGTCCGCAGCTTTTTTGAGAGGTCTGCAGCGGCTTTGTTCTCATTGGCAATTTTGCTGGTGTGGGAAGCGATTGTTCCGATTTTGGGGTTATCAAGTTTTGTTTTGCCAACCCCAAGTGCGATCGTACTTCGGATCATTGAAGATTTTGCGTTGATTTTGTCGCACACCTACATTACTTTATTCGAGGTGCTCACCGGCTTTGCGGTTTCTGTAGCGGTCGGCATTCCGCTTGCCATGCTGATTTTCTACTCGCGGTTTTTTGAGCGAGCGCTTTATCCCGTGATGGTGTTTTTGCAGACTGTTCCCAAGGTGGCCCTCGCGCCTTTGTTGGTGCTTTATCTCGGCTATGGCTGGGCACCAAAGATTGCATTGGCGTTTTTGATTTCGTTTTTTCCGATCGTAATTTCCACGGTCGTGGGCTTGCAGACTTTAGAGCGCGGACTGGTTTCCCTGGTTCGTTCTATGGGCGCAACCGAGCTGCAGGTGTTTTTCAAAGTCCGCCTTCCAGCTGCGCTGCCCAGTATTTTCGGTGGCTTCAAGGTGGCGATTTCACTTGCCGTGATTGGCGCAGTGATTGGCGAGTACGTGGCAGCCGAGCGCGGCCTGGGTTATCTGCAGATCGCAGCCAATGAGCGGCTCGACACAACTTTGAACTTTGCCACCGTTGTCGTGATTTCGCTTCTGGGTGTGGGGCTTTATTACGTCATCGACATTTTCGAAAAACTTGTGAGCTTTCATTCGGAATCGGTCAAGTGATTGCCGATCACACTATAGAGTGTTCGCGCTGCGAATTTTCATTGACTCAGTACTAGGGAGAGTATTTCTTGACCACAGCTTCCTCGCGCTTTGGCGCACATGTTTCCATTCAGGATCTCACCAAGATCTATGAGACTCGGCAAGGCGATGATGTGCTTGCTTTGGATCGGGTCAGCCTTGAGATTGAGGCAGGCAGTTTTGTTGCGGTGGTGGGGCCGAGTGGCTGCGGCAAAAGCACTTTGCTGTCCCTACTTGCTTCGCTGACCAATATTACCGAAGGTCAGCTCATGATTGATGGTGAGCAAGTTGTTCGGCCCCACCCGAAGGTGGGTGTCGTGTTCCAGTCCGATTTGCTGCTGTCATGGCGGACCGTTTTGGATAACGTGCTGCTACCGATTGAGATTAAACACCAGTCCGTGCAGAAAAATCGGGAAAAGGCCATCAGCCTGCTTTCTCAGGTGGGGTTAGCCGGATTTGAAAACAAATTTCCTTCGGAGCTCTCGGGGGGTATGCGCCAGCGTGTGGCGATTTGCCGAGCGTTGATTCAAGCGCCTGGCTTGCTGCTGATGGACGAGCCCTTCGGTGCCTTGGATGCGCTGACCCGTGAACAGATGATCATGGATCTGCAAACGACATGGTCACGCATTGGCAACACGGTGTTGTTCATTACACACGGCATTGATGAGGCCGTGTTTTTGGCAGACCGCGTGATTGTGATGACGCCGCGCCCCGGCCGCATTGATCTGGATCTGAAAGTTGAAATCGATCGGCCGCGCAACTGGGCCTCGGTTCACTCTGATGTAAAGTTTCAGCAGTATGTCACGCAGGTCCGCCAGATCTTTGAAAAGCGCGGTGTGCTAAAGGCTGGGCACTAAGATGAAAGTCGCAATACTTGGCGCGGGCGCAGGCGGTTTTTCTGCAGCCGCTGAGCTCGGTGCACGTGGCCATGAGATTTATCTGTGGAACCGCTCACCCCAAACGATTGCAGAAGTTTCTGCATCCGGTGTGATTGGCTATGACGGCGTATTCGGAACCGGTGAGATCAAGCCGGCACTGATTACCTCCGACATTTCCAAACTTGTGGGGATCTGCGATGTGGCCCTCATCACCTTGCCGACACTCCTGCATGGACAAGTGGCTGGACAATTGGCCAAGGCAGGCTGGGGTGCTCAACGCCCGGTCATTCTGAACCCTGGGCACACGGGTGGAGCGCTTGAGTTTTTAGCTTGCTATCGCGCTCACGCGCCGGCACCTCCGATTGCGGAGTTCTCAACGCTTACCTATGTCGCTCGAAAAAGCAGCGCATCGCGTGTGATGATTTCAGGTACAGCGAAAAAGGTTCGTGTGGCCTGCCTACCCGAAGGGGCCAAGGCCATGGAATCTGCCAAAGCGCTTTACTCTAGCGCCGATCCCGCGGCAGATGTTTTGGCTACCAGCTTGAGCAATGTCAATATGGTGCTGCATGCGCCCGGTGCCGTACTCGGCGCGGTTTGGGTGGAAGCAACGGGTGGTGATTTTACCTTCTATGCGCAGGGAATGACTGATGGGGTTGCCCGTGTCATGAAGGCCTTGGATGACGAGCGTCGTGCTGTTGCCAAGGCCTTTGGCCATGACCTTCCCAATCTCATTGAAGAGATGCAACGAATTGGAACGGTCGAACCCGAGGTGACTAACACCAACGATTTCAAATCCACGATTTCGTCGGGCAAGGCAAATAGCCGAATCAAAGCCCCCGATTCCTTTGCCCATCGTTATTACCAAGAAGATCTTGGCTACGGCCTGATGCCGTTTCGTGCTTTTGCGCGCATTGCAGGCATTGAAGTGCCTGTAGCCGATGCACTGTTGAGCCTTGGCGCAGCAGCCATGGGGCAATCATTGGAGGGTAAAGGCCGCAGCGCGAAGACCATGGGAATTGAGGGCCTGGATCGCGCATCCCTAAATCGTTATGTGAGGTCTGTATGAAATGGAGTGAGCTAACCATTGCGATGGTTGCTGGAGATCGTCGAGAGCAGGAGATAGCCCGCTGCGCGCTAGGTACAGGCGCAACGGTACGGGCTTTTGGATTTCCCGCGCCCGAAAAAGAAATCCCAGGGTTGATCTGGTGTGCAAGTCCCGAAGAAGCGCTGCGCGGCGCACATGTTGCGCTCATGCCCATTCCAGGCATCACCAAAGAAGGCGCCTTGTTTGCGCCATCTCATTCGGAAAAAATTATTCCGACAGAGGCGATGATGGCAGGCATGCAGCCCAATGCCCATGTCATTCTCGGCTGGGCAGATCCGAATCTAAAGTCTTTGTGTGAAAAGTTCAAGATTCAGATTCACGAATACGAATGGGATATCGCCCTGATGTTGTTGCGAGCCCCTTCGATTGTCGAGGGCATGCTCAAGATTTTGGTCGAAAACACCGAGCGCTCGATTCATAACGCCAACATTTGTCAGGTGGGGCAGGGCTCAATCGGCAGTCTTGCTACCCGAACCTTGATTGCCTTGGGCGCCCATGTTCACGTGGTGGCGCGAAACCCCGAGCAGCGCGCTGCTGCATTCACCGCCGGCGCAATGACTTCAGATCTCTCTGCCTTGCCGCAGGTGCTCAGCACGGCCGACATCGTGATTTGCAGTGTGCCTTCTCGCATTCTCACCGAGGAGTTCATTGTCAAAACGCCAGAGCATGCAGTGCTGGTTGACCTGTCCGCGCCTCCAGGAAGCATTGACCATGAGGCTGCAGCCCGATGCGGCAGGAAATCCATCTGGGCTCGCGGTTTGGGTCAGCGCGCCCCGGTCACCGTAGGCCGCAGCCAGTGGTCTGGTATTTGCGATCGCATTGAAAAAATCTTTGGAGTTGCCCGATGAAAGTAGATCTGGTCATTCGTAATGCCCGAATCATTCGCCACGACGGCGAAATCTTTGGTGCCGTGGCAGTCAAGGACGGAAAGATCGTTGCCGTGGGTTCAGGCGATGCCATGCCATCGGCGATTCGCGATATTGATGCCCATGGGCGCCCCTTGCTGCCGGGTATTGTCGATCCCCACTGCCACCTTGGCGTGAACTACCCCTATGACGAGGACATGCGCACCGAAACGGCGGCTGCTGCATCGGGCGGGGTGACTTCCATTTTGCTGTATATCCGTAACAAGGGACCTTCTTACATACCCTTTTACGAGGAGCGCCGTGCGCTTGGCGAACAAAACGCCATGATTGACTTTGGGTTTCACTTCGGCATTCAGCGCGAAGAGCATATCGGCGAGATTCCCGAGATTGTTCGTAAAACCGGGGTTCGTTCTTTCAAATGTTATTTCGGCTATGAGCCCGATAATCCAATTGGCATTGTGCCGGCGACCGACGGCTGGGTGTATGCAGCCATGCGGATTTTGTCCAAGATTCCGGGTGGTGTGATCAATGTCCATTGTGAAAATACCCAGATTGCCTCGTGGCTCAAGCACGAGATGATTGCAACAAACCGTCAGGATCTGGGTGCTTACACTGAATCACGACCCGCATTTTGCGAAGTAGAAACCATTCGACGGATGATTTTCCTGGCAGAGAAAACTGGTTGCTCTTTGCATTTGGTGCACACCTCGGTGGGTATGGGCCCGGTTCTGGCAGCAGAGGCGCGCGCTAAGGGCGTGCATGTCACGGTGGAGACCTGTCAGCACTACCTCACTCGCACCGCCTATGACGCCGATCTGGATATGCGGGCTAAGATCTCACCGCCTTTGCGCGACAAAGAAGAGCAGGAGGGATTGTGGGCTGGCGTGATGAATGGGGGCGTTTATAGCCTGGGCACTGATCACGTACCGTTTTTTCCGAAAAAGGGCGAGAACCTGTGGACCGAATTTCCCGGCGTGATCTGCTTTCCGTATGAACTGGCCTTGATGCTGCATTTTGGTGTTCGTCAGCGCGGCCTTCCGTTGACACGTTTGGCCGAGCTAAATTCTTATAACCCATCGCGTCGTTTCGGTTTGTATCCGCGCAAAGGTGTGATTGAAGCAGGGTCCGATGCGGATATGGTGCTTGTTGATCTGGATGAGAAACGCACGATCAACCACACCGGTAAAGGCACTTGTATTTACAACGGGTGGACTTTGCAGGGTTGGCCAGTTATGACAATCTCGCGCGGCTGTGTGGTGTATGAAAATGGTGTGGTCAATGAAATGTTCGGCACGGGCAACTGCCTGATGAAGCCAGAACACGAGGCCGCTTAAGGGTTTTATTGTGCGCATATTTTCAGTCGACTGCAACCCTCTAAGAAAACAAGCGCTTGCGCTTGAGGCCTTGGAGCGCACACGCGCCTTGTTGCCGCAGCGTCTCTCGGGCAGTCACAACCCCTGGGGCCAGGCGGCTGATCTAATCGATACCTGGTCGGTGCTTGAATTTTTTAGCGCGCCTGTCTGTGTGGAGCCGGTGAAAGCGTTATCAGGCCCGGATCTCATTCTTTGGGATACCCAGTGGATCAAAGGCCCATCGCAGTTGCATGACTCCCTTGCACAGGAGTGCGCAACCAACTGGTGGCCGATCGACCCTGCTGTTGGTGCGATGGTGTTTGTTGACCTTAATGCTGACCAATGCATTGCTGTCGTGGCGGGCGCAAGCGATGAAAGTCTGCAAGCCGTGAATCGTTTTGTGATCGCGGCCCAAGGTCCGCTGTGGCTTGCGCGCTATATGGCTGCGGGCAGCCGTTTCGTGCGATCCAAGGAGTTTCATGCAAACCGGCGCCAGATCGAGCGCTGCCCTTTGATCAATTACACCAATCGGCCGATCTGGCTAGTCGCAGGCGAGGATCTGGCGGGCAATGATTTTGTTAGCGGATTTAACAACCCAGTGCCGACTTGGGCAACCGCAGTTCACGCAGAGATTTAAAGGAGGGGTAACGATGCCGTTTGTGATTGTTGAAATGTGGGAAGGTCGCACGGTCGACCAAAAGCGCGCACTGGTGAAGGCAATCACCAATGCAATGGTGGAGCATGCCGGCGCAAAGCCAGATCATCTTCACGTTGTGATTCACGACACACCCAAAGATAGCTGGGGGCGGGCCGGTGTTTTAGGAATTGATATGAAGGAAAAAAAATGAGCATTGAGTCTATTGACATGCGATCAGCCGCTTTGCTGGTCATTGATCTTCAAAACGCATTCATTCACGAACAGGGCACGCTGGGCATTTCGGGAGTCGATACCAAGCGTCTCAGCTCGATTGTGCCCACGCTGAAAACCCTGATCCCGCAGTGCCAGCAGGCAGGAATTCCGGTGATCTGGACGGTTCAAGAGCATTTGAACGTCGATCATAGCCGCGCCCGCAAAAAACTGGCTTCGCATACGGCTCGCCGAAAGCGCGTCTCATGTATTGCGGGCACCTGGGACGCTGAAATTGTGGATGAGCTCAAGCCTTTTGCGGCTGTGAACCCAACTTTCTGTGTGCGCAAACATCGCTATGGTGCGTTTTTTGATACCCGCTTAGACATGTTGTTGCGCATGCTGGGCGTTCGGACTTTGCTGATTGCTGGCACCACGATCAATGCCTGTGTGGAAACTACCATTCGTGAAGCCTATCTTCGTGATTTTGATGTGCTGGCCGTAAAGGACTGTATTTCCGGCGTTCGCGACAGCTGGGAAACCACCGCCTTTGAAGTCTGGGATCAGTATTTCTGTCAGTTCACCAATTCCAATGATATTCAGAAATGGATTGAACGCGAAACTGCGCCTCACCCCTTGGGCTATGGGCATATGCTGATGATGGTGTCGGACATGAAGAAGTCCCTGGCCTTTTATGAGGACTTGGTTGGTTTTCGGGTGCGGCCGGCCAAGCCCTTGGCCGATGGGCGCCCCTTTGTGGCCTTCACCCAGGGCATAGCGCTGATTGAGGGGCGGCAGTCGGGACACCGGCAAATCGATCACATGGCCTTTGAGGTCAACCGTGTGCGCGAGCTTCGAGATCGTTTGAAAGCGGCCGGGGTCGAATTTCAAGATGACCTGCATGACGGCCCTTACGGCCTGACAATCTATGTCACCGACCCTGATGGTTTGCGTTTGGAGTTTTATCAAGTCGGGGCGTCCATGGCCGGCTCCTGAGCCCCTGTATTAGCCCGGTATCTGGACGGGAAGAAGATTGCGGGGTTGTGCTGGGATTTGAGTTTTCTCAGGACAAATAGAAGTTTCTGCGCTGAGGTGCTTCGAAGATCCGAGTGCGGCTGATGACCAATTTCCTGGGTATCAATGGGGTGGCGAAAAGTATGCTGCGGTGAGTTCAACTGGTCAATGCAACACAATCTTTATAAATATGAAGGGGGTGTTGTATGGCAAGGATGGGAAGACCTGGGCTATCTGATAAAGACTGTAAGTCGAGACCCCAAGACGGGCTGAGACATCCCGCACTGAAGCCTCCCGCTCAGTGATCTGTTTGACCGCTTCGACCTTGAACTCGTCTGCGAACTTTTTACCCTACATGCCACCCTTCTGGTTGCCTAAATTTTAGGCCGGGAGGTGTCTACAAAACTAGTGTCAATTCAGCCTAAATTGCCACTGCTTTTCTAGATACAAACCATTATAAGTTGCGGCATTAGCAGGCAAACTCACGTATTTGGGGCTAACCGGCCGCCGCGTTAAAATGCAGCAATGCCCAATCAAAAGCGTTTAGCCGTCGTCATTTTCCCATTTCTGTTAGCCGTTACACCGCTGATCGCATTCGCGCATGGCATCAGCGAAGAAGACAAGCAACGCATGCTGGATAGCGGCTATCTGCAGTATGTTGGCTTGGGTGCAAGCCATATGCTGACAGGGTATGACCATCTGCTGTTTCTGTTTGGTGTGGTATTTTTTCTAACCACCTTCAAAGATATTCTAAAGTTTGTAACCGTTTTTACGATTGGCCATTGTATTACGCTGATCTTTGCCACTTTTTTTAAGATCACCTGGAATTACTGGCTTGTCGACGCCATCATTGCGATTAGTGTGATTTACAAGGGATTTGACAACAACGGGGGCTTTCAGAAGCACTTCAATATGCCATCACCGAACCTAGTGAAAATGGTTTTTGTGTTCGGCCTATTGCATGGGTTTGGGCTTTCAACCCGCCTTCAGCAGCTCCCCCTTGGGGACGACCCATGGCAGATATTGATGCGAATCTTGAGTTTCAACGTGGGTGTCGAGGTCGGCCAGATCGCAGCTCTTGTGGTGATGGTCGGTGTGCTGGCCATCTGGCGAAAAAGGGAGTCATTTGCCAAGTTTGGCTATACGGCAAACCTTGGGCTGATTATGGCGGGCGTTTATCTACTTTTTGCCCAGCTGCATGGCTATCAGCACGATATCAATGGCGAGACATTCCGTTTTCCGGTTGAGGAACACCGCCATATCCATGAAGACATGGATATTGAGAACACTACAGACAAAAGCCGTAATTCACTCTAATTAATAAAAGGAATCATCATGAAAAAATTACTCGCAATCTTTGGTTTGACGATTGCTGCTGCCCTCGCTAATCCGGCCATGGCAGGCCCTGGCGATGGCTGTCACTTCCACGGCTCGAAGCCCGCAGCTGAATCTGTCGTTATCAAGTGCGCTGAGCAACGCAAGGAGAGCCTTGTCAAGGGCGGTAAGCTCAAGGCAAGCTGGGCGACCGTTAAACATGAGTCCATCTCGATGATTGATGGCAAAAAAGGCAAGGAATGGCGGGTGGTCTACAAAAACACAGGCGCAACAGACAAAGCAAAGACAAGCTTGTTTATGTTCTTTACACCCGTGGGAAATTTCATCGCCGCAAACCACACGGGTCAGTGATCATCTAATGACTCATTGACATTTTAAACCCGGAAGCCGGTGCCCTAAAGGCTCCGGCGGGGAGCCCCAAAGGGTTAGCAGGCGGGGTGGTCGGATAGGATATTGGTTCGAATCCCTGATACCATCAAAACTTGATTTATTTTGACCTCAGAAAGTTAGCGAAGCGACCCCTGCTGGGCCGCCAAGTCAATAGGTTTTAAGCCA
>Ga0315903_10003464_pt1 | contig 21895 bp, 27 predicted proteins | sample LakEriMetagenome_7_FD_203524 | JGI IMG/M metagenome (GOLD analysis project Ga0315903, IMG submission 203524) | Freshwater fungal communities from buoy surface, Lake Erie, Ohio, United States - Buoy 2 MA119 | ecosystem: Environmental > Aquatic > Freshwater > Lake | place: USA: Lake Erie, Ohio... | reverse complement strand
GGATGCTGTAACCAATTTTTGACAAATGGGTCTAAGTCATTTGCCATTTGATATGTATTTTGTACATCATCTGTATTATACCACCAATCTCGAATAAAATTACTTTTCTTTTTTCCAGTTGATTCTGAGGTCTTTAATCCAGCTTGACCCTTTAGTAAACCGCCGTTTTGCATTTTATTTTTACTCTTCCAATTTTCTAATGCTTGTTTGGTTTCTTTACCAATTATACCATCTAATTGACCATCGGATTTATTAGATTTGGGTAAAGAATAACCAGAGTTTTCCAAAGCTCGTTGAACCAGTAGACCAATTTCTTTTTTATAAACATCTTTGGTATCAGGACTATAATAAACACTAAGAAGTTTATTTATATTCTTTAATGTGTTTTGAGTTTTTGCTTTAACAAACTCTTGATGAGAAAGTCCTTTACCAAGATACATAGAACTTCCTCTATTATCAATATTGCTTACTAAGTTTTCATAATCATATTGATTTCTTCCTGTAGTTTCTAATGTAGGATATTTCTCTCTAATTTTACTTAGAGCATTCGTTGGTGTTTCTAATCCTTTTCTTCTAGGAATACCAAGAGCATCACATACATTGTCTGCACAATTATTTATAAATAAATTCCAATCTGATGGAGTGAATTCATCCTCTACCATAAAATTACCTGTAGGCATATTGGCAACTTTATCAGTAAAGGTCAAATTATCTTGCCCGTATACATTAAAAGATTTTTCTCCTTTATTTTCTACTTTACCTATGCCAAATGGCCAATTTCCCTTTGGACGATAGTCAACTGATGTTTCGTTATTTCCGATTGAAGCAGAAATATGACCTGGTAAATATTTTCCAAAAACTGGATATAAATTAACCTGAGCGGGATTATCAATATCTTTACTATTTACAGGTCTACCATCTACACCATAAGCACCGACTTCTTGTCTAGGTGTTCCTGCATATTTGGTAGTGTATCTTTTATCATTCCAAATAAATTCTTTTTCACCTGCTTTTTTTGCACTACGATATGCAGTATTAAAATTGCCTTTACCCGTATAATCAGCAACTCCCCAGTTTTTAGGATTGAGTTTATTCAATACTCCTCCTTTTTGATAACCAAATAATTTATTGTAAGGACTATTGACAGTATCTCTTTGAAGTTGTTTTTGAAACTCAGGTAACTGATTTAGCACAATTCCCTTAACATAATTCCGAGGTTCTTTTGGAAGTTTTTCAATCCAATCAAGAGATTCGTAAATATCCAAACCTTCTGCTTTTCTTTTGTTTAAAAACTTTCTTACATTTTCCTGACCCCAATTATACGCAGCCGTAAGTTTTGCTGCTTCAACTTCTGGAGATTGTCCTGGTTTGTTTAGATATGGTCGTTGAGGCAAATATTCTTGCATCATCCACTTCTGAACTCTTACAGCATCCTCCGGCTTATTTAAATCTATAGGTCCTTTATTTTTTTTCAGAAACTCTGCCAAAGTATTAGGCATTATTTGAGTAAGGCCTCTGGCCCCTTTTGGAGAAACTTTTTTTCCAGTTGCAACATCTTTGCGATGATGAGATTCCATTACAGATTGCCGAAGCAATAATTCATTTGTAATGGGATTGTTTTTTTTGGCAGGTGTTACTGATTTTGTAGCAGGAGGAACTGGAGTTTCCTCATCATCAAACCAAGTAAATGGATTTAGATTTTCAATTAAAGATTGATACCAAGATTTGGTATCAGGTGTCTTTAATCCATCTTGACCTTTTGGAAGATTTGATTTAGAAAGAAAATCATTAAGATTATAATTAACATTTTCTTTCTTAAAATCATTAACCATTTCTTTAGCAATGGTTCCTCTATTATTAATATCTTTTACTCTCTTCAGAATATCGGCAATTCCATCAACCATTTCTTTATCATTCTCGTGAGAGATTTTTCCACCTTTTTGCCAAGTACCCAATCTCTTATGCCAGTAAAGCGGAGAGAATGGGTCAGTTGCTTTGGCAGAATCTCTACCTCCCATTCTATTCCAAAAGTTTTCTTTGCGTTGTTCACTACCGTGTTGCTTAAAGTCTTGCATTCCTTTATAGCCACCGTGAACAACTTTATACTGGTCTCCTTTCTTAGCCAGTACCATCCACTTCTTACCTTCGTTTGTAGAGTCTTTCTTTTGACCAACACGAGAGAATCCCATATTACGATAGCGTTCAGGAATTGAACCACCATCTTCCATTTTGCGCTTGATTTTCTTCTCTTGCGCCAACATTTCTTTAGTTGGCTCCTTTCCGCTACCAATATTTGCACGGATATTATCCCACAGACCGCGTGGAGAATAAGAGCCATCCTTACGCTTGATAAGCTTACTCATGGCCAATATGATAGTTTTGACCTGACATAATTCTCGACTGTAGTTCTTTTCGTTTCTTTGTTGAGAGTCTTACTCCAAAGTTACCTTTTATTCCCGTAATTACAACACCATAACTAATTCCATCGCTGTGCCAGTTTGCATGACGAGTGTTTAGCTTTTTATTGCCGGCAATCATCCATTTGTGACCATCAAGTGTTTCAACTCTGTCACCATTCATCATACAATCAATGAGATGGTCAGTTAAAACTTCACAAAACTTGCCATATACAAGTCCTGACCATTTAACTTTATTCCTACCTGCGTTATAGTAAGAATATAATTTATCTAATTCTTTGCGGTTCTCATTTAAAAGAGCAACCATTGCTTTACCTGTGCCAATATCTTTTGGAGTGGTTTCTTTATAGTAGATAACTCTTCCGCAAGGGAGAACATGCTGTCTCTTTTTCATTCAGGTAATGTTAAAGCCATTCTTTTATAAAAGCGTTTTGCATTACGCTGCATCTTATTTATTCTAATAAGATGGTCAGCAGTTAGTACATTTTCTCCAATCGCTAACTCGTTACAAAGTTTTTCTTTATCTATAATATTATAGATAGTAGTTAGATTTCTTCCCCATAGCATAAAGCGACCCTCTCCTAAAGAAGCGGTCTTTTCAGCATGTTTAAAAAAACTTTTGACCATGTGATTTACCACATGGCGAGGAAGCTCTATTCCTTTGTCTCTGAGTTTATCTCTTACCTCTCTTGAAAAAGTATCAAGATTTAGGTCCCGCATTTGGTAAGTCGGTTTGAGTATTAGGCTGTGGACGAATGCGATACATTGCTCTCAAATAAGACTCTGCTGTTTTACCAATCAAAGAATCTATCATTGAAGCAGGCATAGGATACTCACTTGTCTCAGGGTCATAATCTCCATAAGTTTCTAAATCAGAAGGGTCTTCAAAAACAGCAATCAGTTTAATTTGCTGAGGAGCTACATTTCTGAATGTAATCCTACCTTCCTGATAATGAGCTATTGGCATTTTACCAATGAAATGGTCATGAACATAATTTTCCAAGTTCCCTGTAACAAGTCTATAGGGAGACTTATCGTCCTTGCCTCCAATGTAGAGACAAGCAGGTTCCCCATTTAATTGTATTGCCAACCTTGGAATATCCAAGTAAGAAACTCGGTTGGAATCTTTTAGAACACTTAGACTTTTAATTGTTTGAGTAAATCCTTGATATGGACGACGGAATAAAGACCTGCCGTCCAGCTCAGCAGCCATGCGAATGCGAAGCGTATCAATCTCATCAGCAACTTGCTCAGGAGAAAGTGAGGTATTGGTGACCCCCTCACTGGAGGTCACCAATTCCATCACAGAAGACACAATCTCAAACTCAGTCATAATTAAGCAGCCAAGTCACCATCAACCAGGTTGAGGGCAGTATCCAGGGTAAGTCCGCTCTTTACATAGAGACGAACGCCATAGATTTGGTTGTTATTTACTTGGTTAGGAACAGAGTCAGTACCTGTGGTTGCACCAGCAAGCGGACTAACTACTTCAAAGTAGTAAGTGTTGTAGCTTGCTCCAGGAAGAGGCATCCAGTTGACATTTTGGTCAATGTGGAAGTTCTTAGCCCAGTTGATGTTCTTGAGAGCATCATAAGTTCCAACAGGAAGAGCAGCCGCAGCAGTTGTTTGGTTAGCAGCAGTAACAACATCAACGGCAGTTGCGTTTGCAACACGAGTCAAGCTTACAGTGTATGTTGTCTGGTCCCACACATTGTATTCACCAACATGCAATGAAACAGTTACACCAACTCTTTTTGCTACAAGAACAATCTTACCAGCATCTGCAGTCTCACCTACAAAAGCAGTTACTTGAGCAGATTTGTCAGCATTAATGCGAGCAGCAAGTTCAGTTGCAATTGCAGTTGCGTTTGCGCAATCAACAGAAAGTTGGTAACGCTTTTCAGTAGGACGGTTCTGATACTCGGTAGGAGTCAAGTCAAGAGAGTCAGTTACAACACGATATGTGTCACCACGCTTTGCACCAGCTGCAGCAGTAATTGTAAAAGCTGCGGTTTCTGCAGTTCCAGAAGATGCTGCGGTTCTAATAAGTCTTGCAGCACCACTAGCTCCGTTGAAATATGAAGCTCTGCCACCACGAGCAGTGTTAGCCGCAGCTGCGGTAGAAGTACACCAAATTACTTCGTTGATAAAGCCTTCAAGAATAAGACCACCGGTATTTGTACTACCAACAATATCGTTGTCAGCATACGCGGTTCCGTCATCTTCAAGAGCACGAACTTGAGAATCGTCATTTACGATAATCTCTTTTACAGGAATATTAAACATTTTTTTAAAATTAAAAGGTTAAACAATGATTTATTGCGAAGCAGCTTCTTGCATAGCTATTGGAGTCCTTGCGGATTCAATATTTTCTAAAAAGATGGCTCGACATATATTGACAATTTCATAGTAGATATTATTACGAGTAACTCCCGTATTAAATTGCAATGGATTAGTATAGGTAGTCAAATTTGTAATCGTTACTTCCGAAGGTTGTGTAATGTAATCGATAACAGCATTGTTACTTCCTACAAACTCAACCTTAGAGGAATCAAATAGTATTTTAATTGTACCATTGTTTACCTCATAGTAGTACCGACGATAATTTGGTTTTCCATACGCACTGCGATAACGGAAACCTTTTTGACCAGACTTCATTCGCTCTGGCCAAAAATCGTAAGTCACTCCACTTTTATATTTGCCAACATTTGTTTTAAACCTAACTGAAATCTTCAGAGAGAGTAGATGCCTAAAATCAGAAGGCAATGTTATTACTCCAACAGAAGATACCGTAGTAAGATAAGATGGTGAAGTAAATGAGGCTAAATCCTCAGTATCCTTCACCACCAAATCCAACTGTCGATAGTTGTTATCAACATACTGGGATATCGCTTTGTTATAGAAATAATTAAAGTCTTTCAAAGAGAAAGTCGGAGACTCAAACTTATCCAGTTCTTTCAATACATCGCGATATGCATCCAGTGCGTTCATCAGTCAACTTTAGTTTTAGTCTTTTCAGCCAGCATTGCTCTCATAGCCTTCACACGCTCAGCGTTTTCAGGGCTAATGAGATAGTCAACAACCATGTCTTCAGTATGGCCTAAATTAATGCCATCCTGACCACCGAAGTAAAATACTCCATCACGACCGCGTTCAATTACACTCCATTTTACAATGTCTTTAACAAAGACTTTTGCGTTGGTCTTAGCCTTATTGGCAGGGTCAATTGTAGCCAGCACGGTTTCAGGAGATGTGGTTGCTTTGTTAAGCAGCCAATCCAAAACCTGCTCAGGAGAAAATCCTGCTGCAGCTTCTAGTCCAAGAGCTTTTGCCACGCGTACCTGGTCTTGTTGCGAAAGCTTGCGTACGGCAGGTCGTGCCTCGTCAATTTTCGCTGATTTGTCAATACGCTCTTTGGCTTCTTTGCGCTCATTTGCAACATAGAAAACTTTGTCACGACTAGTACCTCCGAGTGACTTATCTAATGCAATGTATGGGTGTTTCTTCAACCACTTCCACAACGCTGCATCATAAGGGTCACTAAGATTAAGCACCTTTCCTTCTTCAACTACTACTGAAGTTTCGTAGTCAAATATAAAAGGCAGTTTACGCTTATCATCTTCAGTTAAAAGTTCATAGTATCCATAAGTGCCTTGTCCAGTGTACAGTTTACCGGACTTGTCTTGCAATGGTCGACAAGTAACAGCTTGTTGAGTACGAGGACGAAATGCACAAAATGTAATTGTTCCGTTTTCTTCCGTCATTGACAGAACTTCTTCTTCGGTTTTCATGATTGTTATGCTTTGCATAGGTTAATTAAAAATTAAGACACTTTCTTCTCAAGCATCATTGAGGAATAAGGATTGTGGAGAACCACACCCATTGTTCCAATGATAGTTTTAGAAGAACCATCCAGAGTAGAGCTTGCAGCACCGGAAGTCTTTCCGTCTTCGCCACCGATACCCGCTACGAGTCCAGTGATGAAGGAGCGTCCGTCTTTAGCAATCATCTGAATATTTTTTACACCGTCATAAGTAGACATGTCGATAAACAGGAACTTGCTTGACTCAAGTGGCTTACCGTTAGAGTCTTTCTCTGAAGGGTTAGCAGGATGGTCAAATACTCCGTTCACGTTTACAACGATTGTGTTACCCTGGAAGGTGTAGGCGTTGTACTCAGCACCCAGTTGAATCTTTCCGTTCTTAGTCTGAACATAAGAATTCGGCTGAAGCTGCCAACCTGCCTTGTGCTCAGCACGCATGAGGCGGCCAAATTCCTTATAACCTTCGCGGCCAGTGGTCATCAACCAAGTGTTGCCAGTAGGTTTAGGTGAGCGGAGTGACAGGTCAGACATTGCATCCTCAAGCAGACCGATAGTCAGTTTGCTGTAGGTTTGCTTTTGGCTGTCAGCAATTTGAGCGATAAGACCGTCGCCTTTTACGATATCTTGGCCAGTCTTAGGGTCTTGCAGGAAGCAGCGACCGTTAGCATCCATTGTAGTACGACCATAGATAAGTTCCATTTCCTTATTCAGGTGAAACTGCTCCATAGCAGCACGGAAGAGTTCGTCAGTCACATAGTTAACCTTAACGGCTTTACCATTGTGAGGAACGATATCTTCAATAAGATACTTAGTAGCAGCAGCGTCAGCAGACCAAGTCCAGTCGTAACGCACTTTGGTCAGGTAGTTTACATGCTCCTCATGAGCCTGAGTGGTGGACAGATATCCACGGTCAGAAAGCTCAGGGAATGCTTTACCAGCAGGACCAGAGTCACGACCGGCAACGCAAAGAGCAGATGAAACACCTTCGGTCATAACATTCGTGTTGACACGAACAGTGTATTCCCACACACCTTCACCAATAAACACAGGACCGGCAGTTACAAAAAGCAAGCTGTTGTCTTCGAGTTTGATGATGTCATAAGGATTGTAGTAAGCACTGTTGAAAGCTACGATAAATTCAAGACCGTTTGCACCAAGAGTAGAGCCGCTGGTGATAGCACCACCTGTTGAGCGGGTTGCAAACTTAATGCGAGGAACCTGATGTCCACGAATCTTCCACTTGTACTGTTTGTCGTTTACGCCAACAAAGCTGTCAGATTGAGCTTTGATGTCATAAATTTCACCAAGACCTTCGGTAAGGAAGGAAATAGAATGCTGAGGGAAAAGACGGATAGTCTTTGCCGCCAGATTAGGAGCTACTGCAAAAAGCTTCTCCAGCTCACGCATGGTGGCGGTGTTACGGCTATGCAGCAAATTGTTAGCAATTCTCGATACGATTCTCATTTTATTTAAGAGTTTTAAAATTAAAGTTTAGAAACGATTCAGAACGCTTGGGTCATAGGGGTCATCAGCAGTAACCCTTCCTCCGCTACTTTGTAGCTTTTCAGGATTGTCAAAGATTTTGTCCATAACCCGGCTTCTTGCACGGTTCTTTTGAATTGAAGCACTGTTTTGAATCATGTCTTTCATAAAAGCAACTCCGAGTGCTGCAAGTACTGTACCTTCGTCACTTTGTAACGCATAGTCCAGTGCAGTCATCCCGTCTTTGTCTCTGACAGTCGTGATTTGGAAGACGGCTTCTTTCATCTCCCGATTTAGCGGTACACCATACACTTGGTTAATACCTGAAAGATAGTTCTGATAACGCTGAACTTCCTCCTGATAACGAGCGGCCTGTTGTTCCTCTTCTCTTTTCGCTGCTTCAGCTTTCTGTTGCTGTTCAAGACTTTGCTCTTCAGCTAACTGCTCACGAAGCGATTTGACAAAAGGTTCAAACTGTCCGTTCTGTTTCAGCGAATCCACCATCGCCTGAATAGCTTGCTCAGGTGATTTGGGGAAACGCTTCTTAAAGTCCGATACTGCCAGGTCATTGTCATCCATTCCTTCCGGAGATGACGCAAACCCATTGTAAAGGTCTTTCAGGGACTTACCCTCCTGCTTGGCCCGCAGAACTTCCTGTATTTCAGGGTCCTGTAAGTAGGCTTCAAATTGCTGATACTCGGAAAGTTTGGCATTTACACCTTCGGTCATTCTTTCAATGATTCCTTCAAGTGCTTCTGCCTCTTGTTCCTTTGTCAGCTCATTTACACCTTCAAGATTCAAGCCAAATTCAAACTTCTCATCCAAGTAATGGAGTAAAGTCGGATATTCGACCGGAGCCTCTTCTTGATTGGCCTCGTCTTCTTGCTTATCGTCAGCTTCTGAATCAACAGCCTCTCCGATAGCATTGGGATTTGCAGGTTTCTTTTCTTCTTGTTGAACTGGGGCTGGTTTTGCTTCAGCTTTTTGGTCACCAAGTAGATTCTTTAATTCTTCTTCCGATGTAATCGTCGGAATCGATGACAACACATCTGCTCCTTGAGCTAAGTCGTCTGATTGAACTATTTCCATGTCTTTGACACTTTATTTATTCTTAATTTCTGCAGACTTGACAGCATTTTGCCTTGCATATACCTCAAGCTGCTTTGCTTCCAATTCAATTCTCTTCTTATCCAAATCAAGTTTGGACATATCAACATCTTTCTTCTGACTAAGAGCCATCTGCTCCAACTCAAGATTGAGACGATTCTGTTCAATCTTAGCTGCAATCTCCTGAGTTTGAGCTTGTAGCTTCTGTATCTCAGCCTGACCCTTTGCTTCTGCAAGTTGTGCCTGCAGTTGTTGCATTTGAGCTTGCTGTTCTTCCATTTGAGCACGACGCTTGGCCACAGATACCTCAATATCGCGGACAATCTCAGCAAGGCCTGTCTTCTTAAACAGAGGAAGAGCGTCTTCAATCTGCAACATACCTTGCTTAATCAACTCTGCAGACATAGCTTTTAGTTCCATAACAGAACGCTTGTCTGCACTCTTGTTAGTAATGTGGACTCCCCAGTCGGCAAAGGGGAAATTGGCGTCATCTAAACGGAATATCTGCTGTTGGCGTTTTGAATCAGTATAATGACCAACAACTCCATACTTATACGATACTCGTGCAGCATTTGCCAGGTCTGTAAGAGCACGCTCAATAAACTCATCGTGTTCATTGAACAAATACTCGGTTACCATAGATGAATTCTGGATGGCTTGCTGCATAGTGGCCTTTCCATCAAAATATTGAGTGGCTCCAAGTTGCTGGCGATTAACACCCACAACCCGTCCGGCCACATCCTCAATATGTTGAATCATCATCAGAATCGCCTGAAGACCTGCTCCAAGCGTTTCGTCATAGGAAGGAAACTGGTTAAAGGTACGGTCAGCACCTTCTTTAGACCTGTCAATAAATGCTGTACCCAATTTCTTGTAGTACATAAACATTTTGATGTTATCCGCAGCGTTACCTGTCTTAAAATCAGGCAGTTGCGACAAATCCATATATGAACCTCTTACTCCAGACAGGGCAATAAGGTTCTCCTTATGGAAATGCAATACATCATATAAATCCTGAAGGTCTTTAGTTTCTCCAATCAGAGAATATGGCTTTATCTTACTGTTATAAGTAAGACCGTTAAATGACAGATAAACCTTACTCGGCTCTGACATAGACCTTACAGGGTGTTTAACCTTGCCCAGGTCTACATAAATATCATCTGCAATCCGTACACCAGACCAAAGGTCTTGAATATAACCTACTTGTACATTCTTTTTACGAGCGTTTGGCAATTCACGAATAGCCTCATTGCTGAGAATTTTAATGAACGGAGCGTCTTCTGCATATTTATTTTCATTTTTAATGTAGTTGATTTTCCGTATAGACTTCCACTCAACATAATAAACCGCCAGTTTGTGGTTAACTGCAGAGTTTACAAAAGTCTTAGAACCATCGTTAATAACCTGGTCGGCTTCCGAAGGATTGTTCAGCCTGTAGAAAGCATCTTTATGGTACATGTTCAGCCAGCTCTCTACTTTCTTAATATCCTCTTGAGTCATCCTTTCACCAAAGGTGTCAATAATTTCAGTAGGGGTAAGTAGTTTAACCCGAACAGCCCAGTCACATTCGTTAACCCACTTTACAGCATTGTCGGCGTAGAAAAGTTCATCACCTTTAATTACTTCGTATTGCGGGTCTTCTCCGATTCTATTTACATGTACACGATAGAACTCTTTGCCGGTAATCATCTTATCCAAAAAGTTTTCTGCAAACTTTCTATCCAAACGATGCTTAAGCATGTATTGGTTGATAAAATGCTGTACGCCTATTTCAGTTTCGCTCTTATACTCTTCGCGATAGTAACGCTCAAGTTTCTCCATTGCTTTATCAATATCCTGGTCGGATTTGACAAGCTGTATAATTTCATTTAGAAGTTGAGAAGAAACACTTTGAATTTTTGATTCTGTTGACTCCGCATCTTCTGCATGAGCCGAGAATTCAAATTGTCTTTCCTCCGCTTCGGATAGAATGCGATTAATAAGCGGGCGTACAAGAGGAATGTGTTTAATCTTTCCCGCAGGAAATTCAATGCCATAAGTTTTTGTCAAATGTTCAAACTGCTCCTCTGACCTTACACCATTGTATAGATTATAGAATTCGTCTGATTTCGTACGCCACCATAGCGGTGACATAGAAATGCACCAGTCTACATTTTCTGAAGCCCACTCCGCATTTTTCTGCGATTCAGGAATATTCTGCTTAGGTTTGAAACCATAAGAGAAAGATTTTCCAGACGCAATGGGTTGAGTAAAAACCATAATTATATCTCGAAGTTAGGCAAATGTAAATGATTTTTAATTAAAAACAAGATTCCCTCGCGAATCTCGTACAAATTTAGGAAAATGAAAAGAACTCGCTTGTGCTGACTTTGCTGCAATCTTAAACATATCATCATCTGCTATAATCGTAATTGCGGCCGCCATTGTTTCATCATATTGATTTTTATCTCGTCCTTCAAATGTAAATCCAAGCATGTCCCTGATAAGACTTGTAAAGAATATCTGGTCTGAGTCTGTTCTTACATAAGCAACTAATCTCGCAATAACATGTCTCTTGATTTCTACTGGCATGGATAGTCCATACCTGTTAGTTGTCAGACTTTCCTTAACTACGGTAGAATCCAGTCTTGGCCGACGATGCAACATGTACTCAAATCCATTAGTAATATAATGCTGAAGAATACCTGTCTTGGTATACTCAACCAGTATCTTAGAATTATAATACATATTGAGTTTTACAGTATTCCAGTAGAACTCCGTAGCATCATCCGTACGCTGTGTAATTTTAGCAACAAAGACTCTTGATGTTTCACTTGCATTAAAGAATCGTTTGTAGATAAAGTTAGAGCCTCTTGACTTTTTGCCTTTTCGCTCTGTCTCACTTATCTTTCTGTCATCCTCGGCAACGGCATCAAAGGAGTCACAACCTGAAACATACAGGTTTGCTATCTTTCCATGACTCCATCCGGACTTTGTCCAAGCGGGATGTTCAAGTATTTCAAACGCACCTTCAGGATTAACTTCCCATCTCACACCTATGATTTTGCTACCATCTCTCTCCCATTCAAGATTCCCACGCTGCACCATATTCTTGATGGCAGGACTTCTTTCAATATCTGCGTAGCGTTTCTCAAGGATGTCTACTGGGAAGACTCCGTGCCCCGAGACTTGGAACGCTTCGTCCGGGTTGTACGGGAACTCCGAGGACTCTTGCCTGTAGAGTTCGGGGTTCGCTTTCTTTTTTTCTCTTCTGGCATCGAGAAAGGCTTTTGCGCCTTCTTTATCAGAAGCCCCTGACTTTTCATAGTATCCAGTAAATTTCGCATATGCTGGATAAAACTTACCAATTTTGCGCTCTTCATATTCATAAGCTTTTAAACCGTATTCAACAGGATTGTTAAAAATCATCTTTGCATCTATAGAACCGCCAGAGTCCATCTCACCACCTGTTCCAATAAAGATTGGGAAAGTCATCTTAATGGAACCGCGCCACCAGGAAGGTTCTGTCTTTTTAAAACATTCAATCAACGAGGCTGCGCCCGTCCATGAACCCACCTCCTCAAAGATGTGTATGTTCGGACGCGTACCCCTCGTCTTACCGGCATCCGAATCATAGATAACTTTTCGGATAAATGAGTTGCTGTCAACTTTGACAAACTGATTCGTCCCCTCATCGCGTATGGTGTAGCCTGACTGCTTGAGCGTACTCGTGTCCTTTAGCAGGGAACGCCGGAACTCCTGTGGTTGGGAGTTTAACCCCATCTCAACTTTTTCCCAGAGTAGGGAAGCATATCTTTCTATTGAAGAACTGACAATACATTCGCTTACATCGGCGAATGTAAACTCATACTCTACAACAGAAGCTACGCTAAAGGACTTACCAAATCCCCGACCTGTAATCAACATGATTCCTTCATTGTTGTTCTTGCGGGCTTGGTCTATATCTGAAAATAATTGTTGGTCTTCAAATGAGAAATAAGGATGTTCAACAATGACAGCATTTGTCTTGATGTCAATCATGTTGATTTTTTTAAAGTTCAGATGGTAGTAGTTCAATCCACTCATGTGGTAACCTCCATCAGACCATCCTTCTTTACAACGGCGTTCCTGCTCTTCCCACCACTGGATGTAATCCAACGACTCCTGATTCAGATTGGGTACGAATCTGCCTTCAAAGAAAGACTTTGGAAGGATACAATCTGGTTGATTGTATATCTCTACATGAGAGAGTTTTCTATCAGAAGTTTTCCTCGTCTTCACTTTCTATCTTTTCTTTTGTCTCAAGTTCCTTTATAAGATTATTGGCCTTATTCATTTCAGCACGACGCTTCTCCAGGAAAGAGACCTGCTTCTGTCCACGAACATTGTTCTGACCAGATTGCTTCATAATTGCATTTTTCAATGCTTCGCGGGCAGCATTAATCTTAGTCATGTCCTGCATCATCTTATTGAGAATGGGAAAATTGGAAACATAATCCACCCCTCCACGAACAGCCACCTTCTCAATCTCAATACGGGTATTATCAATCAACCGATTCATCTCATAAATCTTTTTATCAAAAGCCCTTACCGATGCTTGTTCGGGTGTATCGTAAGCCATTTGATATTTTAAAATAGTTTCCTCAACAAATGCCTCATTGAACTTTCCCTTAAACTGATGTTCATAAGAACCGTAGATTTCCCTACGGGCAAGGGTACTCACCTCTGTGGGGTCAACCTTTGCAAAGGGTGCGTTCTGGTCTACCTGAGAACAGATGTGGATATAAGTCAGAAGTTTAACGGCTTCGTCCTTAGTCTTGGATTTGTCAGATAACCAAATATCCCTTAACGGTTCAAGTGTAAGGGATATCGGGTCTACTGTTACTTTATGCTTTTCTATTGAGAACTTTAGCATTTTTCAAATGGTGTTTAATTACATCTTTCGCCTCTTTACGCATATACTTAACAGGATACATTTGAATAGTATCAAAAGTTTCCTTGTTCACATGTTCTATTGCAAGATTCCCAATGGTAAATCCATGTTCTTCAAGCATCAGCGCATATAGAGACAACTGCAGAGAATAAGTGTAGTAATTACAATTAGGCAGATGCGACAGAGGGGGTAGAAGACACTGGTCTTGGAACGCTGTCTCGGAAATCTCCTTACTGGTTTTATAATCCTTAATATGAACTGTGTTTCCGTTTTTCATAACCCAGTCTGCCTGACCGGCAAGTCTCCAATCATCATTGTAAAGAATCAATTCAGGATATAACCCATCGGCTTTGAAATCCTGAGCGGAAAGGAGGTCTACGCCCGACAGGACAGAAATCTCTTTCATATCAGGTCCGTAGACTACATTCTCCTTTACTCTCTTTTCTTTCATCTTGTGGTACTCCGTACCCTTTACAAGGGCAATCTCTTTGGTTTGTTCCCACTCGGAAAGAATCCTTTTCTTTTCCTCAATTACTTCTTTACGATACTTAAACTCTTTATCTATTGAACGGGCATAAACAACAACATTCTCCCAGCCACCCGCCTTCTTTTTATAGGAATCCCATTCTCCTGTTTTAGAGAGAACGGCTTTGAGTGCTTTGTACGCAGACCAGTAGTCTGAGTCAAATGGAGGTGTGAACTTCTTAATTAGTGTTGTAACTGATACGTATACTTCTCCTGAATTGGACGTATAACGATGTGCTCCCTCATCAAAGGTTACTGGCATAAATTAGGATAGCGTAAGTAAATACTTGGTCTTGTTCAGCTTTGCACGAAACTCGTCAAGCATATTAACCAAGTCTGTACGGCCAACCAGTTCCTTTTTCAGAACGCCTACATAACCGTCGACCATATCAATGTACTTAATCACCTGCTGACTGTCTGCAAAATCTTCAAACTTCTTGGTAATTACAGGAGCCTTAAGCTTTGGTCCGCTCATCATATAGGTCTCGGCAAAGCCATCTGTAAAGTCTGTACTAAAATCGTACAACTCCCCCAAAGCCTGATGGGCAGCATAGCTTGTTGTCTGCAAATGCCAGAGTTTAATCTGGTTTGCACAAAAGAACATGTTTGCAAGAAACTCTTTCATATATAAAATTTATTTCAAAGTTACACAGTCTATTGCGACATTTCCTACACCCACTTGCGAATCTATAAAAAACGATATATGCGGGTACTGAATCATTTGAAGAAAAGAGTTGACTTCCCTTTCCCTCACAAGACTCTTTACATCTTCGGGATTCAGTTTAAATCGTGTTGCTCCGGAACTTTTATGTTTCCTCAACACTTTCATTTTAATAACACTTACCATAGGATGTTTTCAATTAGTTTTAAAATAGCATAACAAATCACGACGCTAAGTATAAGCATCATGCCTATCATATCGGGTCGCGGGTACTCTTCATTCTTTTCCATACTCTGTATTTTGAATTGTGGTTTGAGGATTTATCCAATTAGACACATTAGACAATTCTTCATCGGTATATTTCTTAAACTTTGGAGTTGCCCCTTCGGGCAACTCTCGTGTCTCCATCTCAATCTCCTTGATTGACTTGACTCTTTCAGATACCTCGTCTGTCCAGAACAACTTCGGGCTTACCCGATATTCTCCCCTGGATAGTCTGGTGATGATGCCTGCGTCGCTTAATTCTCTCAACGCCATTTTCATAGTACTCTCAACATACTGCTTGGGCTTTTGAATCTTGGCCAAGTCCTGATTAAACTCCTTGAACATCTGCTGAGAATAAATAAAACTATTATCCTCATTTACCTTACCCATAACCCAAAGGATAAAATCCTTGGAACAGGACGATGATAAAGAAGCCACATGGCTGAAGGCTGCACTATAGAACTGGAAGTAATCCATTTCCAAATCTACATACCCTCTTTTGGTTCTTTGAACCACTTCCTGTGTCTCAAAGAATATCCTTCTCTTTCGGTTCATTTAAATATACTAACGACACAAAAGTATATTAAAGCTACTTATGAGTCAAGTCATGCTTGGGATTACTTACCCTGTAGACTAAGCGAGTGATATTAATTACACTGGAGTCTTAATTGAATTATCATTCCAAAAGTTATCCACATTTTATCCACAATGCTTGGATTTACAATTTAAAATATGCATTGGTTTTTTGACCCTGTTTTGGAGAAAGTATATGGGGGATATACTCAGAGTATATCGGGGATATACTTGAAGTATATGGGGGATATACTTCAAAAACACTTATCTCTCTGACAATCAAGTATTTCAACTAGTTGCACTCTTATCTCTCTATCCAGCACATCTGCGGATAGCAGATTTACTGCTGGAAAGCCTCGGCTATGCCGAAGGCTCCCCCAAGATTGGGGGTAGGGGGTTGATGTTGTACAAGATATTGTACAAGTAATTACATTGTAATTACACTATAACAGATTTAGAAAAAATAAATTTTTTTCTGTGGTGAATGTGAGGAGGCTACCCACCCCAGCCACCCTACCGATGCCTGAGTTTAAATAATGTTCAACTAAAACCAAATTATCAATTATGGCAAATTTAGCTCAGAAAGACCTTGACAAAGCATTAAAGATTATTGCTCGTGTTGAGGCATCTCGCGATGAGAATTTATCTAACTACAAAAAGGAAGAACTTATACTTCCTGAAGTAGAGATTAGAACTGTTCGGGGTGAGCGCCCTGACAGTAGATTGCGCGAAGTTACTATCGGAAACAAAACCCTCAAAGTAAGCTTGGGTAGGGGTGCCGATGAGTCTATGGAAGTCGGGGAGTTGTGGGTCGTTAAAGCGAGAAAAACCGAGCAATATGAAATTGCTGGTAGGAAAATCACAGTCCCTGAAGGTGTATTGAATTATCGGTTGTACTGAACTAAGAGCCCGCATTCGCGGGCTTTTTTTTCTCACTTACATCAAATGCAATTGAGCGAGCGAATTATTAATGAGTTAGCAATGCAATGATGGTGTGAGTGTATAGGCTGAGCCCCCATCACCCACATATGACAAAGAATGAGAGCGAGTCAATGCTATTTACATACGGTTTTAGCACCTCGTTCTCATTTCTTTTTTATATATAATCTTAACTGCAAACTTTAACTAAACCCAATTGTTTTATGTCTAAGTCAAAAGTAATTGTTTTAAATCCAGAACAAGCTCAAAGGTTAGATTATGAGCAAAACTGGAAAGATTTGGTAACTTATGAAGATTATCTTTCAATAAAGGCACAACAAAAAGTCTTTGAAAGTAATGAAAAGGGTTATCAAGTTAGTTCAAATAGATAGAACTAAAGGGGTGAAAATCCCCTTTCTCTCAATGCACTAACCCGTAAAGGTGAACAGTTATAGTGGGCTCCTTATCTGGAGTTAAATAGGGGATTTAACGTAGAACCACCTACTACAACTGAGTGCAGAGAGATAACTGTAAACTATTAGTTACTGAAGTTTAGGGTCTAGATTGACTTTTATCAGTAATCCCGTCTTTGACCTTTCTGGGGGTTATCAGAAAGTATTAATGCACCATTCTCATGTGGATATAAAGACTTCTTAAAAAGGTAAAGCAAATATTAAATAAGCGCACTGTTAGTGTGAAAAGCAATAGTAAATAACCCTTTATAAGATGTGAAACCACCTGATTAACACGAACAGTGAGATATCGTTACTTGAACCCAATCCTAGTAATAGGACAGTTCTTGTTATATGTTAATCAGCTCCCAAGGGTGAGCAGTTGTAAGTGTAAGTTTACTGTAGCAGAATACAGTCTTTACAACTGAGTGCAGAGGGATAAATTGGATTAGACCACATACAGGCTTATACCTGTATGGAGGTCAGGTGACGAGACCCGCGCTGCGTGTCTTGGGTGGGTTCAAGTCCTGCTCCAATTGCTAAACTAAAACCAATGTTATGAGAAAGTTCTACAACACAATGTCCTTTATTATCATGTCTTTTGCTTTGGTTGTAATAATGACCTCAGCAAACACAGAAGAAACTCTGTGGGGTGTGATAATTCTTATGTTTTCTACCATTACGCTTCTTCTTGGTGAATTAGAAGCAAAAAAGTAACAGAGGACGGTATCTGGCGGACTTCATGCGCTGGAGGGTTTATGGTGAGCCACAAAACCATACTTTACAAAAAAGAGACCTTTTGCTTTACATTTTATAATTTAATGAGGGCTTTTGCCCCTGATTATATAATTATCAACTATAACCCAAATAAAATGGAAGAAATCGAAAAAGCACTAGAACTATTGCGAAACAATGGATATTACACAGATGTTATGTGGCATATCCATGATATTAAATCCAGACATGATTGCGATAATGAAACCGCATATGAAATACTGGATGAAGCCCTTAACAATGAAGCCACATTTGAAAGAATATGGTTTGCCATTGCTATTGCCATTGAAGAAAATAAATCAAAAATCGAAACCCAAACAAAATGAGCTTATCTGTATCAGTATTTGCACAGCGACTGGCTTTCATAAATGCTCAGTCAGAAGAGGTTAAAAGTATCCTGAAACCTCGTATTGCAGACCGTGCCTTTTGGCAGTTTGCATCTCATAATGTAACTTCATCATCAAACAAAAACAAAAAGCGATGAAAACAATCAATTTAGTACTTGTTTACTTTTCGTGCATGATGGGATTTTTCTTTCTCTTAAGCATCCCAGGTGCATTGTGGTTCTCGTATTTAGATGTTATAACCAACACAAATTGGTTTATAGTCTATCTGCTGTTCTTTTCATGGTGGCTTCCAGTTCTTCCCTGTATAGAGTACTGGAATCGGAACAAAGCATACTTTGAAATGTATACCTGGTTTGCATGAGATGTAATCCTAAATGCTCGCGTTGGGGATGGACAACATGTAAATGTTACCTCAACACCCGCAGAGGAAGATTAAAAAGGAACAAAGAAGTAAGGGAGCTGTTTGTCTTTTGGCTGGCAGCTCCTCTTCTTTTGTCCTTTCTTCTTCTATTATGTGTCTTTTTTGTTACTGAAACCATTCAAAACTTATGAAAACCGAACAATTAAATAAATTGTTAAATACCGCTTGTGAAATTATTACTGCGTTGGAAGGTCATGCAGATTCAGAGTTACAAAAAGAGATTGATGCTTTTTTTGATGAAATCAATTACTCTGACAAGTTAGATGATGAGATGACCTTAATCCAATCTGCTAATGATGAAGTACAAGATTGGGATACATTTGGTAAGAAAAAAATATAAAATAAACTTATGAAAACCATGAGACTATTTTCCTTGTTCGACAACACTATTGAAGTCCTGTTTTACTGGAACGGCGTTGCCTGTGGTTGTGTAGCCGATAAACACACAATCTATCTTGTTATACCATTCTTTGAAATCATAATCACATACCGATGAAAGCAACTATTTCTTTTAATCTCGATAACCCCGATGATTTAAAGGCTCATCATCGTGTTATGAAAGCAACACATATGGCTATTATTCTATGGGAGATTCAGAACAATCTCGTTAAGAAACTTGAGTCAAAAGTGGAGCTTTGGGGTAATAAGTGTACATCAGAGTATTTAATTGATACTGTAAAAACAGAAATCAATACATTGTTTGATGAATATAATTTAACTTTAGACGACATAATTGATTAAAAGTGACGGCTGCCTTCAATGGCGACTGGTTAGGGGTTTAGGACCAGGCCGTTCTTTTTTCATTAAACCAGTAAATTATGCCAGATATCACAATGTGTCGCGGACAGGGTTGTCCTGTAAAAAACAGATGTAAAAGACATACTTCAAAGCCAGATGAGCATTATCAAGCTTACTTTGCAGAGTCTCCCTATAAAGACGGAGAGTGTAAATACTTCTGGAAAGACCCAAAGTTTGATGAAAAGATTCAAACTGATTTGTCACAAAAATTTGATTAATTGTGACAAAGCGGATAAAAATGTGCAGTAGCCGCAGGGGACTTAAGCCCCACTGCACTCTTTTAGAAAACCAAAACCATTATTAAAATGATAGATAAAAGATAAGTAAAACTTGTAAAGTCAGGTGGCAGAAAGTAATGCAGGTTACAGTACTCCACAGAGCAGCACAATCCGGATTGTGGGAAGCCTAAGCTAACCAGCTCGTCTGAAAGTGGTAAGGGTTCAAATCCCTTCCTGACTACACGGTCCGTCTAATCAACGGATAGTTTAATCCTGAACGATGAGAAATGGTGTGATAACCATATGGGTCAGTTCACCCTGAGTGGGGCGATAAAGGGTACGGTTGACTGCCGTTAGAGTATCTAAAAAAGTCTATTCCTAACCCAGAAATGGGGACAGCCATGACACCTGCAAGTTGGATAAATTAGGGTGTTATTTTTAGTCAGGTGGCGTAATGAGGGATGGACCCCGAATCCAGAAATGGTTGCTTAACCGGTTCGATTCCGGCTCTGACTGCATGCGCACGACATTCATGTCGTTAACATATCAGTATTATACTACTGATTTATATGATTCCTGTCAGCTTAAAACTGATATGTGAAATATAAAACCTAAGTCCCAATTATGTATCATAAAAGGGACAAAACAATCGCTTTTGAGTATTATATAACACCTTATAAACCTAAACTATGAAGAATTACAGATTTCACATTGAACGCAAGGTTACAGTTTGGATGAGAGAATATCATGAGTTTAAAGCTGATTCTTTGGAAGAAGCTAAAAAGCAAATGATTGAATTGTTTCGTAAAAACATATGGTACGATACAATTCTTGATGTAGAAACAGTCTACGATACCGAACAAGAACTAAAGCCTTCTCAAAATGATGGTCTTGCTACTGCAGAACTTTACTGCGATGAAGACCTGCCACTTCCAATTGCTACAAACACAGATAAGCTATGAAAGAAAAAGTAGAAGTTACTCCTGAAAAGATTACCCGCGTTGAGGTAATCAACCACGCCACTAACGATTATCCTGTTGGTAGGCTTTTGACTTTGTTGAAAGAGTTAAAAGACTTTGAAAGCATTCAAATTTCAATCCAGGACGGAGGAAGGACTCTGAAGTTATTTTTAGATTAAAGTAGTGAAAAACGATACCTTATGCAAAATATTACAGCAGTAGAATGGTTAATTACTCAATTAAAAGAAATGGAATATGATTTAAGACTAATTCCAAATACTATTAAAATAGCCAAAGCAATGGAGAAACAACAACTCATTGGCTTATTAGAATGGATGAACAAAGTAACCGCTGAAAGTCCAATGAGACTTGAAACAGATAATGAAGATATCGTTGAGCAATACCTTAAAACATTAAAGAAATGAAAGAAAACTTAAATAAAAACATTAGTAATGTAGTATTTGATATAACCGATAGATATTCGCTACGCCTTTTAACCATAGAAGAAAGAATAATCTTGTGTTTGCAAATAAGACCAGAATCTAAATTTTCTTTTAATGATGAAACAAACGAAAAATTAATGGACGATTGGAAAATCCCTAAATACATTATAATACAAAATAAATAAACTATGAAATCAATAGAAAAGAAGCACACACAACAAGTAGACTTTAGCAATCCAAATGCTGATAAAATAACATCGGCTGCAACAAATACACCAATAATAAAGCTAACCGCAGTAGAATGGTTGATTGATTGGATGTGTATTAACCAATATTTCATTGGAAATGATTTGCTTAAAGCAGCTGAAAAAGCGAAAGAGATGGAGAAAAATCAAATTGTTGACGCTTTTGATATTGCTTGTGAGGATGAAAACAGAATCGGAATAGAATACTATAACGAAACCTTTAAAACAATGGAAGAACAACTGCGCATTTGGAAACATGAGTTGGGTCATGAAATGATTCAAATAGGTTCAAAGATTCAAGAACTTGAGAAATTTGTATTAAGTGACGATTTTGTAAAGATTCCTGCTGAACAGATGTCTTTTATTAATGCTCAAATAGCAATCATGAAAGCCTATCATCGTATTCTTACAGAAAGGAAAACATGGTTAAGCATTAATAAATAAGTTTTTTATATTATTTTGGTCAAAACAAAAAAACTATGAATCATTACATTCTTTACGGATTCTTTTTTATTCTTATTATTGCAGTAATTTCTCTTGCCTGGGCAAATGCTAT
>Ga0315903_10003462_pt1 | contig 21898 bp, 25 predicted proteins | sample LakEriMetagenome_7_FD_203524 | JGI IMG/M metagenome (GOLD analysis project Ga0315903, IMG submission 203524) | Freshwater fungal communities from buoy surface, Lake Erie, Ohio, United States - Buoy 2 MA119 | ecosystem: Environmental > Aquatic > Freshwater > Lake | place: USA: Lake Erie, Ohio... | reverse complement strand
CCTCCCGATGCGCCAACGCTTGCCGCGCCACCACCCGCCGAAAAGCCACCAGCTGGAAAGCCGCCCGCCGCAGCGCTGGCCAGCAGCAGTTGCAACCACAGCTCCATCAGATCCGGCGCCTTCGGCTTGCTGACCTGCACCTGCACCAGTTGGCCCCCCCGCCAGCGACTGGTGGCTTCCAGGCCGCCCCAGCACAGCCGCCGTTCACTGGCGGGGCCGAGGTCGGCCAGGCAGCGCCTCAGGCTGCTCCAGCGTCGCTGCAGCAGGCGAGCCTCCAGCCGCGCCGCCGTCCGCGGCGGCAGCAGGCCCTGGCCGCGGTGTTGGTTCAGCCAGAAGTCAGGGTCGTCTGCCGCCGGGGCGGCAGCGGCCAGCGGGTCTGGCACCGACGCCCCAGGGGGCGGATCTGGCCACAAGGCTGGCAACGCCGCCTGCTCCTGATCGGCGTCCAACTGCTCGCGCAACAGCTGGGCCCGCTGCTGTTCGGCCAGCTCCAGGTCCTCCAGGTCGTCCACCCCCTGCAGCCACTCCGAGGGCCGCAAGCCGAGCTGCCGCAACCACTGCCGCTGCGGTTCGCGGCACCACAACCGCAGGTCCTCGTAGGCCACCGCCGGCGATGTCTCCGGCGCGGTCGGTGGCGAGGTCTCCGGCGAGGTCGGTGGCGAGGTCGGTGGCGAGGTCGGTGGCGCGGCGGCGGAGATGGCGGCCTGGAAGGGGGTGGCGGTGTGGAAGGAGGTGGCGGCGTGGCGGGAGGGGGCTGGGGTCAACTCCGGCATGGCCCGATCCACCAGCGCGCCGGCGGCAGCGGGGGGCGCATCGTGCAGCTGCCGCAATGTGCCAAGCAGGCGCCGATCGCTGCTGGCTGGGGGGCGGCCCTGCTGCCCCGGCTGGAACTCGGCCGGATCCAGGGGGCTGGCGGCATGGGTCACGATCAGGCGATCGGCTTCGCTCGGGGGCAGTTCCCCCGCCAACCACTGCAGCCACTGGCGCACCGGAGTGGCGGGCTGGAGCTCGGCGCCGGTGCGGTCATCGCGGTTGCTCCAGCAGAGCAAGAGGTGGTCCCGGGCGGAGAGCAGCGCTTCCAGCAGGGCATAGCGGTCCTGATCGGCGGGGTCGGGATCGCCGAGGCGGCGCTGCTGGTCCATCAGGTGATAGCTGGGCCGTTGTCCCTGGCGGGGAAAGGCATGGGCCTCCAGCCCCATCAGCACGATCACCCGATGGGGGATGGCCCGCATCGGCTCCAGGGCGCTGATGGTTAGGGCGCCGCTGCGATGGCCGAAGCGACCGCTATCGGCCGCCAGCGACTCCTCCAGCACCGCCGCCACCACGGCAACCTCCAGGGGCGGCAGATCGCCAGCGCTGGCCTCCAGCCAATCGGCCACAGCGCCGTGCAGCAGCGGCAGCTCCCAGGCGTCCTCACCGCCATCGCCGAACAGGTCCGGCAGCAGCGCTTGCAGCCGTTCGGCCCCGGCCGTGGGCGGGGCCGAACGGCGCAGCTCCCGCAACCAGTGGCTGAGCCGCCGCAGCAGCGCCAGCCAGCGGCCCTGGGTCTCCAGCGCCGCCTCGCAACGAAAGGGGGCGGTGTTGGAGGGTGCTAAGCCCGGCGTGGCGGGCAGCACCAGGCCCAGCAGCAGCCGATCGATGGCCCAGCTGAGGCTGTGGTCCGGCGGGCCGCCGCGCTCTTCGCCATCGAGGCCCCAGCGGAAGCCAACCCGCTGCAGCACCGCGCAGAGCTCGTTGGCCTGGGCGGGGTTGAGGGCAAAGGCCCTCAGCAGCGGCCGGCACTGCAGCAGCCGCTCCAGGCCGCTGGCCGTGAGCCGATCGGCAGCCAGCCCCAGCAGCTCCAGCAGGCCCCGGGCCACGCCGGTGTCGCTCTGCTGGCTGCGGTCCGTGAGCCGCCAGGGCAGTTCGACGCCCGTGGCGTCGCTGTCGCCGAAGACGGCGGCCACCAGGGGGGCGAAGCGATCCACCTCCGGCGTCATCACCAGGATGTGGCGGGGTTCGAGGCTGGGATCGGCGGCGAGCAGCTGCAGCACGCGGTCGCGCACCACCTGCACCTGGCGCAGCGGCCCGGGGCAGGCGTGGAACTCCAGGGATTGATCCCGGGGGTGGAGGCTGAGGCGCGGCCAGTGGGAGGGAGCGGCGAGCTGCTCCTGCAACTGGGCCAGCAAGCTCGGGCCCGAACCCGAATCCGAAGCCAGGCCCGAACCCGAACCCGAACCGGAACCGGAAGCCTCGTCTGGGCTGGGGCCGGACGCCGCCGTGGCGGCGAGGAAGAACAGATCCCGGTCCGGGGCAAGGCCATCGCCCACCCCTTCGCAGCCTTCGAGCAGCTGCTGGAACTCGCTGCCCAGCCTGCCGAACCTCGCCTCCAGCCCGGGGGCCCGCAACAGCCAGTCCTGCTCCAGGGGCAGGGTGCAGGCCAGGGCATCGCTGAGCTCCAGGCGGCGGTCCGCGCAGCGCTGCCAGAGATCGGCGCAGGGGCTCAGCAGGTAGAGCTCCACCGGCACATGGCGGGCCAGGGCCTCCAGCAACCGCACCTGGATCGGCGCCATGCTGCTGAGGCCGAACAGGCGCAGATGGTGGCCCAGGGGGGCGAGCGCCTCCGGGGGGGGCGCCTGGCGCTCCAGCAGCCGGATCGCCCGCAGCACCCGCAGTCCGTGGGGTTCTCCCTGCAGCTGATCGCACAGCAGCCGGAACAAGCGCTGCTGCCAGCGCTGGGCCTCGGGCAGGGGATCGCCGCGACCATCGAGCGCGCGCCCCTCCTGCCAGGCCCGCAGCATGGCCGGCCGGTAGAGGCCGTAATCGTCGATGGCATCGGCGATGGCGCGGGCGGTCTGCCAGGTGCTCAACCGCAATGTCGTCCCGCCGCCCTCGGGTTCGAGCAGGGGGCGCAGCAGCGCCGCCGCCGGGCGGTCCTGTTCGGCGAGCTCCCGCTGGAAGCGCGGCAGGGCGCGCAGAACCGACCAGACCAGCCGTTGGGCGCGCCATGGATCGCTCTCCCGCCCCAGAGCGGCCTCGGTGGCGGCACTGGCCCCAGGGGCGGTGGGGGGCTCCAGCTCCAGGCAGAGCCGCTCCACCACGGCGCGCAGGCTGGAGCTGGGGAACGGGAAGCGCAGATTGGCGCTGATGCCGCCCAGACGGCTGGCCAGCTGTTCGCTCAGCCAGCGGCAGCTGGGCCAGGTGTTCACGATCACCGCCACCGTGGTGAACGGATCGGGTGGGTCGAGCCGCAGCTGCTCGGCCAGCAGATCGGCCAGGATCTCGGCCCGGTTGCCGCGATAAACGATCAGCACGGCGCGGCCGCGGAGTGCACAGGCCTAGCGCGGCGACCCGGCAACCAGGGAGGCGAAGGCCGGCACCAAGGTGGCGGAGATCGAAGCTTGATGGGGCAGGGCCGACACCCGGACTCCCGAGAGGCCAGGCACCTGTTCCACATCGCCAGTCTCGGGGCAGTACGCGCTGAGCAGGCCGCCGTAGCAAGCGCCCGTGTCGATCTGAACGATGTGGCGGCCGAGCCGGCGCACGCCAGGGGCGGGGGTGTGGCCGACGATCACCTCGCCGAAACGGCCGTCATAGGACTCCCAGAAGGGCGTGCGGATGGTGAGATCGGGCTGCCAGGTCGACGGATCGAAGCCGGCATGGGTGGCGACCCAGCCATGGCCCCAGAAGGCCAGGGGCAGGGCGCTGAGGCGCGGCAGCCATTGACGGCAGCGGCGATCCCCCAGCTGGCGGTAGGTGTCGCAACCGGCGAGCTCGGTGGCGGTCTGCCAGCCGCCGAGGCGCAGGGCCTTGACCAGAGCGAGCTCGTGGTTGCCCATCAGCCAGGTGGCGCGGCCGCGCCGCACCAAGGACCACGCCAGGGTGAGGGCCCCGGAGATGTTGGGCCCCCGGTTGATCACATCCCCGCAGAGGATCAGGTGATCGGTGTGGGGCAGGCGCGTGAGGAGGTCCTGGAGCGCGTGAGCACAACCATGGACGTCACCAATGACCCAGTGGCGCGGAAGGCGGCTTCGGGACGGCATAACAGGGTGCGTCGGCTTCATTGTGCCCCGGATCACGCATTGTTGTCATCCTCTCGACCGGACTGGGGTCCTCTGAACAACGCTGATACGGTTCCAGCTCCGCGGCGCCGGGCCTATGGATGCGAAGAACTTGAGCGTCGACCGCCGGGTGGCGCTGCTGGTGAAGGCGCTGAACGGCGCCAAGCGCACCAACGAAGCCCTCGCCCGTTGCCGCGACGGCGACGCGATGGTGGAGGTGCTGGTGGACGCCTCCAACCGGCTCGGGCTTGGGCTCACCCGCCGGGATCTGCTGGACACGCCCCCCATCCGCGATTGGATTTGGTGGAAGAACAAGCAGGCCTTGCTCACCATCGGCGACAACCTGCCCCGCTACCAGCAGGACGGTGGGCAGGGGCGGCAGAAGCGTGATGCGGAGCCAGAACAGGCGTCGGATCGCCCGAAGCGCTTCTTCGGCTTGTTCTGAGCGCCTCCCGCAAGGCCTGTAGGCCGGCAGTGCCTCAGGCCAGATTGGCAGTGCCTCAGGCCAGGCTGGCCAGGGCCGTGTCCTGGTCGGCGGCCTCGAACTGGCCCCGCGCCACAAACTCCAGGCGCAGCTTTAAGAAAGTGATGAACTTGGGGTCGGTCGACACGATCGCCGCCGCGGGGCGGGGCACGGCGGCCATCTCCGAGCCCAGGTCCGAGCGTTCCAGGAAGGCCGGGCGATCCACCAGCCAGAAGTCGATCGGCTTGCCGGAATCGGAGTAGTTGCGGCGCCGTTCCCTCAGCACCTCCTCCAGCGGTTCCTCCACGGTGAGGAACGCTTGGCTGGCGGCAACGAAGTGATAGGTGGTCATGGCGATGGGGGTCAGGGCCGCAGGCCGCCGAACAGGGGCTCGCGGCGGGGATTCTGGATCAACGCCCGCATCTCACGCACGGCCCGTTCCAGCCCCACCGCCAGGGATCGGGCAATGATCGAATGGCCGATGTTCAGCTCTTCGATCGCTGGGATGGCCGCCACCGGCTCCACATTGCGGTAGGTGAGGCCATGGCCGGCATTCACCCGCAGGCCGAGGTCGCGGGCCCGGGAGGTGGCGTCGTCGAGGCGGGCCAGCTCCTGGGGCTGATCAGCCCAGCTGGCTTCGGCGTAGCGGCCGGTGTGCAGCTCCACCCAGCGGGCCCCGCAGGCGTGGGACGCCAGCAGCTGCGTTGGATCGGGGTCAACGAACAAGCTGACACCGATGCCGGCCCCCTGCAGCCGCTCCACCAGGGCGCTGATCGCGGCCTGTTGGGCGACGATGTTGAGCCCCCCTTCGGTGGTGACCTCCTCGCGGCGCTCCGGGACCAGGGTCACCATGTCGGGCCGGATCGCCAGGGCGATGGCTTCCATCTCCGCCGTCACGGCCATCTCCAGGTTCAGTCGGGTGCGCACCGTGGCCCGCAGCAGCTCCACATCACGGTCCTGAATGTGGCGCCGGTCCTCGCGCAAGTGCACCGTGATGCCATCGGCGCCGCCCAGTTCCGCCAGGAGGGCGTGGGTGACCGGATCGGGCTCGGTGGTGCGCCGGGCCTGGCGCACATTGGCCAGATGGTCGATGTTGACGCCAAGACTGGCCATGACGAGAAGGCTTCGGAAGCGGTGCAAACGACGCTATCGGCCGCCGGGTCAACTGCCCCTTACCCCGCAGCAGCAGGGGCAGCAGCTGTCTACGTTCAAAACACTTCTCCTTAGCGGGCCCAGTGTTGTCGACCCAGGTCCCAGCGCTGGCACAAACACCGCCGTCGCCGGCCGCGCCGGCTGAACAGGCGCCCCTGCTGCTGCGCGAACGGGGCCTTTGCAATGGCATCAACCCGTGGCTGGGGGCATTGGCCATGGTGCTCACCCAAGACCTCGTGCTGCCCGCCTGGTTTGAGAAAATCAAGGTGCTGGGCCGCGAGCGCCTACCGCGGACCGGGGCGGTGCTGCTGGCCCCCACCCATCGCTCCCGTTGGGACGCGTTGCTCGTGCCTCGGGCGGCGGGCCGGCGCGTCAGCGGCCGCGACTGCCGCTTCATGGTCACCAAGGACGAGATGGTGGGCCTGCAGGGGTGGTTCCTGCATCGCTTGGGCTGCTTCCCCGTGGATCAGAGTCGGCCCAGCCTGGCCAGCCTGCGCTATGCCCTCGACCTGCTGGCCGACCAGCAACAGTTGGTGGTGTTTCCCGAGGGCGGCATTCGAGAACCGGATGGGCCGATCCAGTTGCACCAAGGTCTGGCCCGGCTGGCACTGCTGGCCATGGGCCAGGGGGTCCCGGTGGTGGTGGTGCCGGTGGGCATCGCCTACAACCAGTCCCGGCCCCATCTGGGGGGCCGGGCCGCGCTGAGCTTCAGCGAGCCCCTGCATCCGTCTGGGCAGGGACGGGAGGCGGCCAGCGCCTTCAACGCGCTGCTGGCGGAAGCCATGCGGTCGGCCGAGCAAGCGGCCCGGAGCGCCCTGGAGACCCCGGGCACAGCCCCGTAGAGTCGCGCCATCTCAGGCAAATCACCCATGAGGGCTCGTGCGTTGACCGGGTCTGCCCAACGCCATCAACGGCGCGGGACCTGGCTGCTGGCCCTTTCGCTGGCTGTGCTTCCGGTGGCCCCCTCCCTGGCCCAGTCACCTTCGTTGGTTGACCAGCCCAAGGTGCTCGAAGGTGCCGGTAGCCCCTTCAACCTCGCCGCCGTTCAGGCATTGCTGAAACGCGGCGATGCAGCGGTGTCGGCCGGCAATCTGGCCGAGGCGCGGCGCCTGTATGACCAAGCCCGCGATGCCAGCCGCCGTTTGCTCGGGTTCTACCGCGACCTGAGCGGATCCTTCCGCGGCCTGGATGCCCGCATCCCGCGCGAAATGGATGAAAAGGGCCGCGAAACACTTGGACTGCTGGTGGAGGCCAACCTGCGGCTGGCCGCCCTGTTCCGGCGCCAGAACCAGCCCGAGGTGGCGGTGCCACTGCTTGTGGAGGTCGTCAAGACCATGACCCCCGCCAGCGAACCCGGACGCCGCGCCTACCAGCAGCTGCTGGAGCTTGGCTTCGTCTCCACCCCCTACAACGCCCCTGCTCCGGCCAGTGGGGCGGGGGGCGGCAACTGATCGCCAGGCCGATTACATTCCGGCTTGTTCAACGTTCCGCAGGCCCGTCACACCGCATGGTTCAACACGACGAGGTTTGTCAGGCCATCCGCCGCGCTCTGCCCGACGCCAGCGTCGATGTGGAGGATCTCACCGGTGGAGGCGATCACCTGCAGGTCAAGGTCAGCTCCTCGGCCTTTGCCGGGCTGAGCCTGGTACGCCAGCATCAGTTGGTGTACGCCGCCCTGCGCCAGGAGTTGGCCAGTGAGGCGATCCATGCCTTGGCCCTGGAAACCAGCGTTCCCGCCTGAATCCCCACGGCTTCCCTGGAGCCCCTGACCACTCCCCAATCCAGCCATACAGCCCTCTCTGCCATGGATGCCCAGCTCAAGCAGCGGATCGAAACGCTGATCGCCAGCAGCCCTGTTTTCGTGTTCATGAAAGGCACGAAGCTGATGCCCCAATGCGGCTTCTCCAACAATGTGGTGCAGATCCTGCATGCCGTTGGCGTTTCCTTCGAAACGTTCGACGTGCTCTCGGACACGGAGATCCGCCAGGGCATCAAGGACTTTTCTGAGTGGCCCACCATTCCGCAGGTTTATGTGAACGGCGAATTCATCGGTGGTTCCGACATCCTGATTCAGCTGTACAACAATGGTGAACTGCGTGAAAAGCTGACCGTGGCATTGGGGTCTTGAGCCCAGGGCTCGATTGAGCGATGCCGTTCAGCCGCCCACCTGTTGAGGCAGCCGCTCCGCTGAACAACGCGCTGGGGCCCACGTCCCCCACCTGCATCACAAAAGTGGCCGCCGACACCACAGATTGGGCTAGGAGGCCATCACCAGGTCGAGAAGCTGGCGGGTGAGGGCAGGGTGTCGAACCGGAAATGGGGAGCGTTTGTCGCAGCAGCTCGGAGCGGCCTCAGTGGCGGCTGGCCTCGTACAGGGTGCGGGGATCCCCATCGGGACCCACGAAGGAGGAGGGGTCGAGGATCCAGCGATCGATCAACTCCTCAAGTCGGCGTTGGGATTGGTGATCGAGCACGCCGGTGCGACGCAGGGCGTGCAAGTAGCCATCGGCGTAAAGCCTGAGCTCCGCGGGCCCGTGGAAGCGCTGGGCCAGCTCCTGGCAGGCGTCGCACAGGGACTGGAAGTGGCGGATGGCGTCTGGGTGCTGGAGGGCGGTCATGGATGGTGCTCAGCCCGTGGGCCGCTGCAGCCATTGTGCAACGGGATGGCGGCAGCCGCGAGGGCGGGGGGGGTTGGGACGGTTGCGAAGGCATCGCCTGATCCCCGTTGAACTGGAACATTCCCGTTAGAATTCGTTTACGAAGCGCGTTCTGTTCGCGTCCTGCTTTGATCTGAAGCCGATCCGCATGGTCCAACAGAACTCACCAGCCCACGCACCCCCCAGCAGCCAAGATTCCTCACCCCGCCGGGTGTTGGTCGTTGATCCCCATTCCACGCTGCGCACGGTGCTGGCCCAACGGCTACGCCAGGATGGGCACCTCGCGGCGGCGGTGGCCACGGCACGCGAAGCCCTTGAACTCTGCCAAGACCAGTCGCCCGATCTGCTGGTGAGCGCCGAACTCTTGGAGGAGTACTCCGCCTTGCGACTGGCGGCTCAGCTGCATTGCCCGGTGATGGTGCTTACGGCCCGTTCCGGTAGCGAGCCTGTGGTGTCGCTTCTCGATGCCGGTGCTGACGACGTGTTGCGCAAGCCCTTCGGATTGGAGGAGCTGGCGGCCCGCTGCCGAACACTGCTGCGCCGCAGCGGTCATGGCTTGCAGGAGCGGGTTTGCGTCGGCCCGCTGGAGGTGCATTTGCTACTGCGCCAGGTAACGCTGCGCGATCAACCGGTGGAGCTCAGCCCCAGGGAGTTCGCCCTGCTCTGCGCGCTGCTGATGCCCCCCGGGGTGGTGCGGAGCCGGCAGGAGTTATTGCGCATGGCGTGGCCTCCATTCAGCGGCGGGCCCCGCTCAGTGGACACGCAGGTGCTCACTTTGCGTCGCAAACTTGAGCAGGCGGGCCTCGGGGAAGGCGGAGGCATCGAAACAATGCGCCAACAGGGCTACCGCTTCAGTCTTGACACTTTGCCCACCCAAGAAGAAGACATGAACACTGGCCTGCTTGTTGCACCGATGAACTCCAGCCGCCTCAGCTAAATCTCACAGGATTGAACATTATCTTCGCAAAAGCAATCAATTCTCCCGCAAGTAGCAGTATCGACAGAATAGCCAAGAGCTGGTATGTCCAAGGGGGAGTGAGTCGACCCACCTGCGCTGTACTCAGACCAGTGTAACGCGAGAAGCTGGCTAAGAAGGCGTCGAACTTCTCTAGGCGTTGGGGCAAAAGATAGGCCGTTACCTGACCTGTCGCAGCGCCGCTTGGGTCGGCCTTCACCCGCACGTAATAGACCCGGCCCCCTTGGCTGGTGGCCACGGGCGTCAGGGCAGTGATGGCACTCCAGGGCACAGTCCAGCCGCGGCGCAGCAGCCAGTTGCTCCAGGCAGGGTACCCCACCTTGAGGCCGCTACCGCTCAGCTCAACCCGTTCGCTGAGCAAGGCCAGGATCGGCATGGCACCCAGCAAAAGAGCCAGCAAACAGGCTAAACGCCAGGCTGGCGGAGCCAGGAACGGCAACGGCAACAGCAGAGCGCCGTAAAGGATCAGCAGGGTGAAGCGAATCAGCCTGGACATGCCATAAAGCTCAACCGCCTCGCCACCGTGGGGCTCCTGGCCGCTGAGCACCTCGGCCACACTGGAATCAGCCGAGCTGGCTGCGGAACTGAATGAAGGGGGTCCGCTGAGGTTGGTCAAGGGAAGAGCTTGGATCGATCGGAAGGGAAACAGCCAAGGCAGATCAGCGGTCCTCTGGGGAGCCGGGCAGGGGCTCAATCAAAGAGGAGGGCTGATAGCGACCACCGAAAACCTCAGCCTCGCGCCCCTTCCAGAACTCGCCGAGCCGCATCAGATCGGCATGGGCATCACGCAAGCATTCCTCGTACTCATGGGGCGGCATGGTGTGCTGGGTTTCCTTGAGCTTGGCGATTCTCAGCAGATGCCACATCCACGGTTTATCGAGCTCACCGCGGGCTTCTAGGTAGCGGGCCAGTTGCTCGGAACTGGGCAGGGGGGCGGCGCTCATGGCTCGTGGATGACGTGGCGAGAACGATATGCGCAACCGCGTGGCCAACGTGGCCGCCAGCCTGCGGGATCTCCGCCCATGGCCCGCCAGGGTGCCGGCGGGAGCACGGCTCAAACCTGTGGGCCCACTACCGCTAGCGCAGCAATCCGCGATCAGCAACGTGGGCTGGTGGCGCGCTGCCGCCAGGATGTCGCCGTGGGGTCCCGCCACGATGCTGTTTGCCCAGATAGCCCGCCATCACCACACCAGGCGGTGGGTGCGCGCCGCCTGGGCAACCCGCCGACGGCTCGGACCATCCACCGGCTCGGCCAGCTGCCGGGGCGAGCGGGGTCCATGAACTTGAATGCTCATCAGATGCATCGCAGCGCATGTCCGCCCGTCGCCGTGCCGCCAACCTGGGGTTCCATGCCGGGCTCAGCGCCAGGATCGCCGCCGCCAATCTTCCCGCCGAAATCCCCAGGGATCGCCTGCCCGCCGCAGGACTGCACGCCGATCTGGCCTATGAGCTCATCCATGATCATCTGATGCTGGATGGCAATGCTCGGCTCAACTTGGCAACCTTCGTGGGCACCTGGATGGAGCCTGAAGCACGCCGCCTGATGGAGGAATGCGCGGATAAGAACATCATCGACAAGGATGAATATCCACAGACGGCAGAGCTGGAGGAACGCTGTTTGCGCATCATCGCTGATCTTTGGAATGCCCCCGACCCCGAGCAAGCGGTGGGTACCTCCACCACCGGCTCCAGCGAGGCCTGCATGTTGGCAGGGTTGGTGATGAAGTGGCATTGGCGGCAGCGGCGCCGGGCCGCCGGCCAGGATGTCAGCCGCCCGAACCTGGTGATGGGCAGCAACACCCAGATTTGCTGGGATAAGTTCTGCGCCTATTTCGACGTCGAGCCGCGGCTGGTGCCGATCACGCCGGAGCGCCTGCAGCTCGGGGTGGAGGAGGCGATCGCCAGCTGCGATGAGAACACAATCGGCGTGATCGGCATTCTCGGCAGCACCTTCGATGGCAGCTACGAACCGATCGAGGAGCTGCACAAGGCCCTCGATGCTCTGCAGGAGCGCACCGGGCTCAACATCCCGATCCATGTGGATGCCGCCTCGGGCGGCTTTGTGGCGCCATTCAATAGCCCAGATCTAGTCTGGGATTTTCGCTTAGCTCGTGTGGTCTCGATCAATGCCAGCGGCCACAAGTACGGCGGCGTGCTGCCCGGCGTGGGCTGGTGCCTGTGGCGTCACGACGACCAATTGCCCCAAGAGCTGCGCTTCAATGTCAACTATCTGGGCGGTGAAATGCCAACGATCGGCATGAACTTCTCGCGCCCCGGCGCCCAGATCATCGGCCAATACTTCAACTTCCTGCACTTAGGCCGCGCCGGCTATCAACACCGCATGGCGGTGCTAGAGGCGATCGCTTGCCACCTGGCCGACAGTTTTGCGGCGATACCGCCGCTGCGGCTGGTGAGCCATCCGCTGGGCCAGCTGCCGGTGTTTGCGGTGGAGCTCAACCCCAGCATCCAGAACTGGACTGTGTTTCAGCTCTCCGACAAGCTGCGAGAGCGGGGTTGGCTGATTCCCGCCTACACCCTGCCGGCGGATTGCCAGTCGATGGCGGTGTTGCGCTTCGTGGTGCGCGCCGGCTTCAGCCGCGACATGGCCGATGACCTGATCGAAGACGTGAAGAGGGCGGTGGCCTGGTTCCAGAGCCTCGATGGCCCGATGCCTGAACCGGAGAGGCGACAGGCGAGTTTCCATCACTGAGTCCAGCATGAGAGCGCTATCCCCAACCAACAAACTGCCCCATGGATAACAGCTCTTTCCAGCACTATCTGATCGGCTTGCTGGCGATTGGCAACAATGTGTCGTCGCTGGGGGCTTACCTGGCTGAGACGCAGGGGATGACCAGGCGGCGAATCTGGCAAATGATCCTGACCACCAGTCTCGTCTGCTTCATCTTCTTGGCGGTGTTCATGCTGTTCGGCACAGCTGTACTGAACTTCTTCGGCATCTCAATCAGCAGCTTCGAGATCGCCGGTGGCCTGCTGCTAGGCGGCGTGGGGATGGAAATGATGAGCTCAGACACCCACGGCCCTGCCGCCCACAAGGCGGTGGCGCTTCCGGCGGAGGATGACGACAACAACGCTATTTCCAATGCCGTGGTGCCGATCGGCATCCCCCTCACGGTGGGGGCAGGTACGGCGTCGGCGGTGGTGCTGTTCACCTCCTCGGCGGCCCGCAACGGCAGCAGCGACATGCTGCTGGCCGCCATCCTGGCACTGGTGCTGATCAATGCCATGGTCTTCCGATTCGCCAATACGGTGATGCGCCGGGTCGGCCCCCTGGCGCTGACGATTTTCACCAAGATCATGGGCTTGTTCACCCTCTCCATCGGTGTTGAATTCGTTGTCCATGGCGTCACAACGATTTACAAGGGGTTAATGCAGCACTGATCGGGTTGTCGCCGCTGCAGCCGCCATGAGGCCCATCCCACGGGATTGCAATGCCCGAAACCGAAGGGTCGGCAAGATTCGCTGTAAAGCCGGCCGAACGATTATGCTGGCGGCCGATCCATCCAAGCGGCCCGATCATCCTGGCGGCCCTGGGGGGGACCCTGAACGCCAACGCTGACTCTTCGGCCCGGGTGGACGTCCAGCACCGCCGCCGATCAGGCTGGGTTGCCGTGCCCGCTCCCAGCCATGTCCAGCACCCCAGAGCCGAGCGCCGAAGAGCTGATCGCGCGGTTCGCCTTGCAGCCGCACCCCGAGGGGGGCTGGTACCGCGAATGGCATCGCAGCGGCCTGCGGATCACCCGCCAGGACGGCGCCGAGCGGTGCGGCCTCACCACCATCCTGTTTCTGCTGGAGGCGGGGCAGATCAGCCGCTGGCATCGGGTGAAAGGGGCCGATGAGGCTTGGCAATTTCTCGATGGCGCCCCACTAGAGCTGTGTTGCCTGCCCCCCGAAGGTGGAGCGCCGCTGCGGCGGCTGTTGAATGCCCCCTTGCGCGATCCCGCCGCCGATCCGATGGCGGTGGTGCCGGCGGGCTGGTGGCAGGCGGCCCGCAGCCTGGGGGATTGGAGTCTGGTGAGCTGCGCGGTGGGGCCGGGCTTCAGCTTCGACGACTTCAGCCTGTTACGGGATCTCCCAGCGGAGCAGCACCCCCAGGGGGCGGATCTGACCTTGCTCTAAGCCCTTGCCCGAGGCGCCATGCCTTTCTCCCGGATGCACAGGGTGGAGGAGGAGCAGAGGCCAGCCCGTTGATCGCATGCGGGTTCAAGCGCTCAGGCGTCGCGAATCGCGGCTGTGCCAGGACGCCTCGACCCGCATGCGCCCTTGACCTGCCCGGAACTCCTCCAAATGCGGCGCCGGCACCAGCTGGAAGCGCTCCAACCGGCTCAGCTCCCAGCCCCGCAAGCGAATGAACGCCTGCAACCTCTGGGCGGCGACATCGGCGGACATCAACCGCAGCGCCCGGCGCGGATCTGAAGTGAGCCGACCACTATCTGACAACCAGCGGGGGCGACGCAGGCTTGTTGTGGTGAGCATCACGCTCCATTGGTGGGACCCGGCCATCGGAACCCGCTGAGGATGGCCCAGGGTGCCGCCTCCATGGCTGATGCGCCAGTCGCCTGTCAGCTTCATGCGGGGGCGTCGAAGAGCAGCCCCCACAACCTCCGGATGGTCGGGCTCCCTGACCAGAAGCTTGTGGCGCGGCGGATGGCGCGGCAGATGGCGCGGCATCCGCCGCCAGTCCCTGGCGGACCAGGTCCGCGGTGCCGCAGCGGGGACCCGTATCGCTCTGGTGGGTTCCCTGACCGCGGCTCCTGGCAAAGAGGCCCAAAGTGGAGCGAAATCCTTGGGTTGCCAATGATCTCCCTCCTCCAGCCGCTGCGCCTGCGCCTTGGATGCTTGCTGCTGGGGTGGGGAGAGAGGCTGCTCAACGGCGTGGCCGCTGGCACGGCCGAGGCCCCGCCAAACCTGCGCGGCGGCGTTGATCCGAGCCCCGCGGATCCCGGCGGCGGCCGGACAGCGGCGCCATCGGGAGCCTCGCCTCTGGAGGGGGGCCAACCGCCAAGCTCCGCGGTCAGCCAGGTCCATGGAGCGCCACCACCAGCGTCGCCACCGCAGCCGCCGCAGCTGGCGTCAGCCACGCGCGGAGCGATGGCAGCCGCTCGGCCAAGCGATCCCGCCAGAGACCCGGCAGCCCACCGCACCTCCGATTCCGCCACCGATTCCGCCACTGATACCGCCACTGATACCGCCGCGGGCCCCGATGCCGTCCAGGGCCCAGACCCTGCTGCTGACCAGGGCGACGCGGCGCCCCTGACGCCAGCCCTGCGTCGCCCGATCCCGATCGAAAAGGCCGTTCTCAACCACGACCTGCGGGTGCTGCGCCGCGAAGCGGCCGACGCCCTGGCCGCCCTCGGGGCGGCCCATGCCCTCGTCAGCTCGGCACGGCTGGCCCAGGTGCAGGAGCTGCGCCAGCGGATCGGCGAAGGTCAGGTGAGCGAAGACACCCTGCTCAGCCTGGCGGCGGATTATCAAGGCTGGGTGAACGACCAGGTGCGCCTGTTCGATGCCCTCAGCTTGGTGATGCGGATGCGCATCCCCGCCGGGCGCGTGCTTGAGCAGCTGGATCCGGCGATGCGGCCCCAGGCCTGCAACCACCTGGAAATGCTCTGCCTGGAATACGAGCGCCAACAGCTCAACCAGAGGTTTCCACGCGAGTCGTCCAGCGACAAGGATCGGCAGAACTGATCAGGACGGATGGCGATCAAACCCCGCCATGCCGCCCTAAGGGCGAAGCCCTGGCCACAATTTCCATACCCTGTAGTTCAAGGATCTTTCAGCCGCCCCACGGGAACCTGCGGGATCAGCCCTGGCCCGCGGCGGCGATCGTGAGGGGGAGCCGCTGAAAAGGCCCGAATAGGTTTGAGTAGTGTCCCCTAGTTTTGTTGGGGATCAGTCTGGCCGCGTTGGTTGTTAGGGAGACGGCCGAGCTCGCTTTGCTTGCCACTCCGAGAGTGAACTTTGAAGGTGAACAGCGTGGGCGAAGAGCGTGAGTGAACAGCGTGGGTGAAGAGAGCGAATCTCCTTGGCTTCGATCGTTGGGCTTCTTCAACCAACAACCCGCGCCCCCTCTCCCCCGATCAGCTTCGGCAGCAGCAGGCCGGTGCGCTCCTTCCAGGCGGCGAACTCCGGATGGCGGGCCAGGGATTCATCCTTGCGGCGCATGTTGGGCAGAAACACGCCGATGGCGAACCCCGCCAGCACCAGCCACGGCTGCCAGTGCATCGCCAGCAGGGCAAAGGAGGCATAGATGAGGATCTCGCCGAGATAGTTGGGGTTGCGGCTATAGCGGAAGAAGCCATCGCAGATCAGGCCGGGCCGCGCCGCCAGGGTGAAGTGCTTCTGGGCATCGCTGCCGAAGTGCAGGAAGCTGCCCAGCAGGTTGAGGGCGATGGCAGCGGCGAGCAAAGCCGGCGGCGCCTCGGCGCCGGAGCTGATCAACAGCCAGGGGGCCAGCCAATAGAGCCCCAATACCAGGAAGCCGATCGGCGCCTCGATCCAGCTGACCGGTCGCTGCCACTGCCGATCGGGGAACAGCCAGTCTTTGATCAACCAGAGCACGCCATAGGTGCCGTGCAGGGCTAGGTAGACCCAGGCGGCGGTGCTGGTGTTGGCGTACAGCAACATCAGCAGCCCCACCAGCGGCGCCGTCAAACCCTTGTGCAGGTTGATCAGGGTGCGGAGCTGCATGGCCATCGTCCCGGCGGACACGAGCCTAGGAGGCCAGCGCCGCCAGCCCCTGGCGGCAGCGGTCGCCAGTGCGCGCGTTGGCATGGTGAGAATGGGGCCTCCGGCGGCGCTGCGCAGCGATGGCCCCAGCCCCAACGGCGATCGTGCGCGCCGAGCGGCTCAGCCGCAGCTTCGCGGTGGCGGACAAGCAGCCCGGCCTGGCCGGCACCCTGCGGCATCTGGTGCGGCGTCGCACCCGCGAGGTCACGGCGGTGCGCGAGGTGAGCTTCACGATCGAACCGGGTGAGATCGTCGGCTTCCTCGGTCCCAACGGCGCCGGCAAAACCACCACCTTGAAGATGCTCAGCGGGCTGTTGCACCCCAGCGGCGGCCGGGCCGAGGTGGCGGGCTACGAGCCACGCTTACGCCAGCGGGGCTTCCTGGAGCAGATCACCCTGGTGATGGGCCAGAAGCAGCAGCTGATCTGGGATCTGCCGCCGCTCGACAGCCTGCGGGTGAACGCGGCGGTCTACGGGCTGAGCGATCGTGAGGCCCGCCAGCGCATCGACGAGCTGGCGGCGATGTTGGAGCTGGGGCCGGAGCTCACCCGGCCGGTGCGCAAGCTCTCCCTCGGCCAGCGGATGAAGGCCGAGCTGCTGGCGGCCCTGTTGCATCGCCCGCGGGTGCTGTTCCTCGATGAGCCCACCATCGGCCTCGACATCAACGCCCAGGCCCGGGTGCGCCAGTTCCTGGCCGATTACAACGCCAGCCATGGGGCCACCGTGCTGCTCACCAGCCACGACCTGGCCGACATCACCAGCCTGTGCACGCGGGTGCTGCTCATCCACGATGGCGACCTGTTCCATGACGGCAACCTGCGCGAGCTGGTGGCGCGGCTGGCTCCCTGGCGCCAGGTGCGGCTGGAGCTGCGGGAGCCCCTGGCGGCCGAACGGCTGGCGGCCTATGGCGAGCTGGAATCGTGCGAGGGGCGGGCCGTGCGGCTGTTGATCGAGCGGGCGCGGCTCACCGCCGTGGTGGAGCGGTTGCTGGCTGAGCTGCCGGTGCAAGACCTGGAGATCCGTGATCCACCGATCGAGGAGCTGATCGGCCGGCTGTTCCGCCAGGGGGCTGTGCCATGAATGCCTGGGACGCTGCTGAGCAATCGGCCGCGCGGCCTGGTCCGCGGCCCCCCTGGGGATGGCGCCAGCGCTTGCGGCTGGCCCGCGTGCTGCTGGCCACCTATTACGCCGAGATGACGGAATACCGGGCCGAGATTCTGCTCTGGGCCCTCTCGGGGGTGCTGCCGCTGCTGATGCTGGCGGTATGGAGCCAGCTGGAGCCGGCCCCGGGCGCCATGGGCCTGAGCCGCCAGGACCTGGATCGCTACTTCCTCAGCGCCTTTCTCACCCGCCAGTTCACGGTGGTGTGGCTGGTGTATCAGTTCGAGGAGGATGCCTTGCACGGCCGCCTGTCGCTGCAGCTGCTGCAGCCGTTGGCGCCGCTGTGGCGCTATCTGGCGGCCCATCTGGCGGAGCAGGCCACGCGGCTGCCGGTGGTGCTGGCGATCCTGGCCAGCGTGTTTCTGCTGCAGCCCGGCAGCCTCTGGTTGCCGCCGCTGCCGCGGTTGCTGGCGGGGGTGCTGGCCATCGCCCTGGCCTTCACGATCAACTTTCTGCTGCACGCCAGCATCGCCAGCCTCTGCTTCTGGAGCGAGCGGGCCAGCGCCCTCGAGCGACTGATCCTGCTGCCGCATTTGTTCCTGTCGGGATTGCTGGCGCCGTTGAGCAGCTTCCCGCCGGGGCTGCGAGCCGTCGCCGAGGCGACCCCATTTCCCTGGATGCTGGCCTTCCCGGCTCGCCTACTGGCGGTGGACGCCAGCTTGGACGTGGGGCAGGGCTTCGCCGAGCAGGCCCTGTGGATCGCCTTGCTGCTGCCGCTGGCCTTGCTGATCTGGCGGGCCGGGGTGGGCCGCTACACGGCGATGGGGGGCTGAGCGCCATGGCCTCCATCCCCTTGGGGCGCTACGGGCGCACACTGCGACGCTTCTGGGGCACCGCCCTGGCCAGTCGGCTGGAATACCGCGCCGACATGGCCGTGGAAGTGCTGGTGATGGCCGGCAACCTGGCCGGCAGCCTGCTGGTGCTGAAGCTGCTGTTCGGCCAGGGCCGCGGCCTGGGGGGGTGGAGCTGGTCCCAGGCGCTGGTGGTCCTGGGGGTGTACACCCTGCTCGATGGCCTCGCCAGCGCGTTGCTGCGGCCGAACCTGAGCGCGATCGTCAGCCACGTGCGCGAGGGCAGCCTCGATTTCGTGCTGCTCAAGCCGATTGATAGCCAGTTCTGGGTGTCGACCCGCACCCTCGCCCCCGCCGGCCTGCCGGAGATCGCCACCGGCTTCGGCCTCAGCCTCTGGGCCGCCGGCCGGGCTGGTGCCCGGCTCTCGGCCACAACCCTGGTGGTGGCGCCGCTGCTGGTGCTGGCGGCAGCGCTGATCCTGTACAGCCTCTGGTTTTTGCTGGCCACCTCCACGATCTGGTTCGTGAAGACCTGGAGCGCCACCGAGGTGCTGCGTTCCGTCCTCACCGCCGGCCGCTATCCCGTGAGCGCCTATCCGCCGCTGTTGCGCAGCCTGTTGACCTCCGTCATCCCCGTGGCGTTCATGACCACCGTGCCCGCCGAGGCGCTGTTGGGCCGGGCCAGCGTCAGCAGCGTTGGCTTCGCCCTGCTGGCGGCTGCCCTGAGCCTGGCGATCAGTCGGGCTTTCTGGCTGTTTGCACTGCGCTCCTACACCTCCGCCTCCAGCTGAAGGGTGGCGCGGCGGCAGCGCGGGCAGAGTTTCCCCGACCCTCTCCCGCGACCCGTTCGCCGCGCCCGCCAGCCCCCCGAGCTGGAGTTGAGGCAGCGGCTGGGCTCCGGCCGGTTCAGCACCAGCTCTCCTCCAACAAGAAATGCTCCACCGGCTCCGGACCGACGAGCAGCTGCTCCTGGGCTGGATTCAAAGGGCCCGCCAGCAACTCGGCCGCCGTGATGCGGCTGCCCTCCGGCAGCAGCGGCCGGTCGGGATCGAAATCAGTGGGGTGGGTGACGCTGCAGGAGAAGCCCCGGAAGATCAGCAGCTCAAACGGCTCCAGCGCCGCTGCTACAGCGGGGGAGGTTGCCGTGACGGGTTCGATGGGGCCCGGTAGCTCGCCCCGCAGCCGCAGCACGCGATCGGGTCTGCCGCGGCTGAGCTGCTCCAGGCGGACCAGCAGGCTGGCAATGGGGAGCGTCACGGCGGCAGCGTCATCGCGAGAGGAGCAACGGGGAAGACAGGTGCGGCGGATCGCGACGGGTGGGGCTGGCGAGAGTGGCGTTGAGAGGGAGCTTGGGAAGCCCTGGACACCCCGTCGCCAGCGGGAGTGACGCAGCAGGAGCCGGCCTGGATCCAAACCAGGGCTGGACTCAAAACCCTCCCGCCACCCGACCCTGGCGGGGCAAGCGCACGATCAGCCATTGCAACAGCCCCACCACGTAGGCCACCAGGGCGACATAACCCACGAACGCGGCAACCCCTGGCGTCCAGGTGCCGCCGAACACGAAGCCCAGCAACTGCGAGAGCTGGCCATGCAGGCCAAACGGCGCCTCCAGCCACACCTGACAGATGGCCTGCCCCCGCAGGGCGCCGCCACAGTTCAGGGCCGTGGCCGCCAGGGCCACCGAGGGCACCGCCAGCAGGGTGAGCGCCCAACGCCAGATCCGCAAGCTGAGCGGCAGGGCACGCCAGGGCGGCATATCGCCGAGCTCCTCATTCAGGTCCACCCAGAACCACAGGCTCAAGGCTGTGAGCAAGGGTGCGATCAGCACCACCACGAACCCTACCGGGCGGTTGTCCGTGAGCAGCAGCAAGGCAATCGGATAAAGGCTGGCCGCTTTCCAATACACATCGAGCAGCCGCAGCAGGGCGGGCTCGCGTCGCCACGTCGCCCAGATCAACAGCACCAGGGGAAGGCCAAAGGCGAAGAGGATGCCGAGCCGCACATCCAACCAAACCAGGGTTCGATAAACCCCGGGTTGGAATAGCAGATCGGGCACGGCGAACAGGGCGGTATCGCGCCATTATCCGATCTCCTCCCTCGGGCGATAGGGTCGCTTCCATGGCTGCCCTCCCCTCCTTCCCCTGGCTGGTCCGCCGACAGGATTCTCCCTGGTGCCGAACGGCCTTGGCCCGGGACATCTCCTTGCAAGCTGCCGTCGAGGCGATCGAGACCCAGCTGGCCGGCTGCCCTGAGGCCGACCTGGCCCTGGTGTTCGCCTCCAGCACCTACGCCAGCGATCTGCCGCGGTTGTTGCCGCTGCTGCGCCGCCGCCTCAATGCCCGCCATTGGATGGGCTGCCTGGGGGGCGGCGTGATCGGCACCACGGGCGGCGGCTCCCACCTTGGAGAGGTGCATGAATGCGAGCACGAGCCGGCCCTGAGCGTCACCCTGTTGCACCTTCCGGGGGCGGAACTGCATCCCTTCCACCTGGATCCTGACGAGCTGCCGGATCTGGATGGTCCCGCCGAACCTTGGCGTGAGCGGCTCGGCAGCTCCGTGGACGCCACCCGCTCCCTGCTGCTGTTGGTGGATCCAAGCTGCGGCGCCATCAACGATCTGATCAGCGGCCTCGATTACGCCTTTCCAAGCGCCAGCAAGCTGGGCGGCATCGCTGGTCAACACAGCGCGCCGCATCCCTCGTTGTTGTTTGAGGATCGGGTCTGTGCTGGCGCGGTGGGCTGCGCCATCGGCGGTCGCTGGAGGCTGGAGCCCGTGGTGGCTCAGGGCTGCCGGCCGATCGGGCCGGTGCTGGAGGTGGAGCAGGCCCAGCGCAACGTGGTGCTGCAGGTGAGCCGTGGCGAGCAACGGCATAGTCCGGTGGCGGCGCTACAGCAGATCCTCACCAGCCTTACCCCGGCAGAACGTGAGAAGGTGCAGCACTCCCTCTTCCTGGGGGTCGGCCACCAGGATTTCAGCCTCCAGGCCACTGGCGCCGCTGGGCCGGCCGAGGACAGCGTCCCCTTTCTGGTGCGCAATTTGATCGGGGTAGACCCCCGCAATGGCGCCGTGGCGGTGGGCGACCGGATGCGGGTGGGCCAGAAGGTGCAGTTCCAGCTGCGCGATGCCGATGCCTCCCGCAGCGAATCACGCCAGCTGCTCCACCGCCTCGCCCGCGAGCACAGCCAACCGCTCATCGGCCTGCTGTTCGCTTGCCTCGGCCGCGGCCAGGGCCTCTATGGCCAGCCCGATGGCGACGTGAGCCTCTGCCATGAAGCCTTTGCAAACCTGCCGATCAGCGGCGTGTTCTGCAACGGAGAAATCGGCCCGATCGGCGGCAGCACCCACCTGCACGGCTACACCGCCTGCTGGGCCTTCCTGCTGGCCGATCCCGAAGCGGCACCCTGAACCACGGCTGTCCCATGGTCCGGCAGCACGTCAACCCCCTGAGCCGCTTCTACCAACTGCCGCGCCCCCTGCCGCCGCCGGAGGCGCTGTTCGACGACCCCGAACGGCCCCTGCATCTCGATCTCGGCAGTGCCCGCGGTCGCTTCTTGCTGGCGATGGCGCCGCTCCATCCAGAGCGCAACCATCTCGGCCTTGAGATTCGTCGGCCACTGGTGGCGGCGGCCGAGGCGGACCGCCAGGCTCTCGGCCTCACCAACCTGGCGTTTCTGTTCGCAAACGCCAACATCAGCCTGCCCGCCTGGTTGGAGGCTTTGCCGCAGGGGCGCCTTGCGCTGGTCAGCCTGCAGTTCCCCGATCCCTGGTTCAAGCGCAAGCACCACAAGCGCCGCGTGCTCCAGCCCGCGCTGCTGCACGCCCTGGCCTTGGCTTTGGAGCCGGGCCGCCAGCTGTTTGTGCAGAGCGATGTGCGGGAGCTGATCGAGCCGATGCTGGCCCTGGTGGAGGCCA
>Ga0315903_10003461_pt1 | contig 21899 bp, 19 predicted proteins | sample LakEriMetagenome_7_FD_203524 | JGI IMG/M metagenome (GOLD analysis project Ga0315903, IMG submission 203524) | Freshwater fungal communities from buoy surface, Lake Erie, Ohio, United States - Buoy 2 MA119 | ecosystem: Environmental > Aquatic > Freshwater > Lake | place: USA: Lake Erie, Ohio... | reverse complement strand
ATTTGCTATACCCAAAAATCCTTGGAAATTTTCGAGAGACTGGGTATTTACCAACGCATCAAAGCCAAAGGCGTTGAGTGGCGTGTGGGGCGCACTTTTGCGGGACATGATGAGGTGTTTTCTTTTGACCTGGGCCAACAAAGCCATTTCAATTTGAGTGAACAACCGCCCTTCATCAACATCCAGCAGTTTTATATCGAAGGCTTTTTGGTCGAGCGCATCCAAGACCTGAATCGAGACAAACCCCGGATCGATTTGCGCTGGCAATCACGCGTGCTGGGGTTTACGCAAAACGATGAAGTCGCCACCTTGGAGGTGGAAACGCCAGCCGGCCGCTACCGCATCGAAGCCGAGCACGTGATCGATGCCACGGGTTCGCACACGCCATTTCATGCCTGGTGCCAAGCCAGCATGGACGCCAAGCGGGGCGATGACCGCTGGTGCATTGCCGATGTGCGTTTCAAGCACACGCCACCATTGGAGCGGCACACCTGGATTGAAGCCCCGTTCAACGAAAACCGTGCTGTTTGGCAACACCTCATGGGCGATACGGTGTGGCGCATTGATTACCAAATGGCACCCAACACCGACCCTGCGTACGCCAGCCGCGAAGACGTGGTGCGCGAGCGCTTGCAGCGGCAATTTGGCAAGGACATTGAGTGCGACATCGTCTGGGTGGGTCCCTATGCCTACAAATCCCAATGCCTTCACCATTTGCGTGCCGGGCATGTTTTTTTTGCTGGAGACACGGCCAAAGTGGTGAGCCCTTTTGGGGCCAGGGGGGGCAACACGGGCATTGCCGATGCCGATAACTTGGCCTGGAAAATCGCCGCTGTGGTCAAAAACCAAGCGCCTGCGCAATTGCTCCACAGCTACAACGACGAGCGCCTGGAAGCGGCCCAGGTCAATGTGCAAGTGACGCAACGCACAGCACGTTTTTTACGCCCAGCCGACGGCACAGAACGCTTGTTTCGAAATGCCGCCATTGCCTTGGCCAAACGCCATGCCTTTGCCAGACCACTGATCAACACCGGGCGCATGGCCGTGGCCAACCGCTATCACCGCTCGCGGGTGTGTGCACAAAACGGCGGCATTTCGGTGCAAAACGTTTCTTTGCGCGGAGTTTCGGGCGAGGATTTGTGTCTCAATGATCTTCTGCGATGGGCCGATGGCCATTTGTTGCTGCTGCTGTTTGGATATTTGACCCCATCTGATTTGAAAAGGGTGTTGCAACTCACGCCACATGCCCCGCTGCGAGCGGTTCAAGTGGTTTCAGGTGCGGACACCGCCCAAGCGGTGGAGCACGTGCTGGATGTGGACATGCACCTGCGCCAAGCTTGCCATGCGGGACAGGCCCGATGGGCCTTGTTGCGACCCGATGCGTATTTGGCGGCCACGGGCACAGCACTGGATGGCCGCTGGATTCAGGCCGTGGCCAAAGCATTGGCCATGGCCGACTGAAGGCCGACCATGCGGCGCCAAATTTCAACGATGATCACCCCTTTTGCAACCAAGATGGAGCTGCCATGACTACCCCACTGACCATTGATTTCGTCTCCGACATTGCATGCCCTTGGTGCGCGGTGGGCTTGGGTGCCTTGGAGCAAGCGCTGCAACGCCTGGAGGGCGAGGTGTCGGTTGAATTGCGCTTTCAACCCTTCGAACTCAACCCACAAATGGGTCCAGGCGGCCAAGACTTGGGCGAACACTTGACCGAAAAGTACGGCTCCAACCCCGAAAAGCAAGCGCAAATGCGCGACATGATTGGCCAACGTGGGAAAGAAGTCGGCTTTGATTTTCACCCGGGCGGGCGCGGCCGGGTCTACAACACCTTTGATGCCCATCGCTTGTTGCACTGGGCGGGCCTCAGCGAAAAGTCAGGTGCTCAACACGCTTTGAAAAAAGCCTTTCTGGCGTCGTACCAAGGCCGCGCTGAAGCCATCGAGCAGCAGGAGGTGATGCTCGCCGCCGTCCAAGAAGCAGGCTTGGACGTGGCGCAAGCCAAAGCCATTTTGGACAGCGACACCTACGCACAAGATGTCAGAGACGCCGAGCAGTACTACATGCAAGCTGGCATTCGCTCGGTGCCTGCCATCATCATCAATCAAAAACACCTGATTTCTGGGGGGCAACCCACCGATGTATTTGAGCAAGCGTTGCGCCAGATCGCCCAACAAGAGGCCACGGCCTGACACATCCGGCAATGGGGTCCCGACTGGACCCCATTCGCTGTGAGCCCCACGCGCTTGCCTGCCCCTAAAATGGGCACCTCTCCAGCCCGCACCTGCGCCCATACTGGGCCATGAACACTCCAGCCCCCCTATGAGCACCCCCCCCGCGCAACCCGGCTTAGACAGCCTGTCCAAATCTTTTGAACCCGCCGCCTTGGAGGCCCACTGGGGGCCTGAATGGGAAAAGCGCGGCTACGGCGTGGCGGGTTTTCGTGGCACAGGCCAGCCCCAGGCAGAACAACCGGCATTCGCCATTCAACTGCCGCCACCGAACGTGACGGGTACGCTGCACATGGGTCATGCGTTCAACCAGACCATCATGGACAGCTTGACGCGCTACCACCGCATGAAGGGTTGCAACACGGTGTGGGTGCCCGGCACCGACCATGCAGGCATTGCCACGCAAATTGTGGTGGAGCGCCAATTGCAAGCCCAAGGCATCAGCCGCCACGACATGGGCCCCACGCCTGACGTGGCGCGCAAAAACTTCATCGCCAAAGTGTGGGAATGGAAAGAGCAATCGGGCAACACCATCACCCAACAAATGCGCCGCATGGGCGACAGCGTGGACTGGAGCCGCGAATATTTCACCATGGACGACAAGTTGTCGCCCGTGGTCACCGACACCTTCGTCAAGCTCTACCAACAAGGTTTAATTTACCGTGGCAAGCGCTTGGTCAATTGGGACCCAGTGCTGATGAGCGCGGTGTCTGATTTGGAGGTGGAAGCCACCGAATCTGATGGCCATATGCACTACATCTGCTACCCCTTTGCCAAGGGGCCGCAGTTGATCGATGGCGTGATGCAAAAAGGCATGACGATTGCCACCACCCGCCCCGAGACCATGATGGCCGATGGCGCATTGGCGGTGCATCCTGAAGACGAGCGCTACAAACATCTTTTAGGCCAGATGGTGGACCTGCCTTTGTGCGACCGCCAAATCCCCATCATTGCCGATGATTTTGTGGACCGCGAATTCGGCTCGGGCTGCGTGAAGATCACCGGCGCCCACGACTTCAATGACTACGCGTGTGCACAACGCCACAATCTACCCCTCATCACCATCTTCACCTTGGATGCCAAGGTCAACGAGAACGGCCCCACCGCTTACCAAGGTATGGACCGTTTCGCAGCACGCAAAGCGGTCAACCAAGATTTGCAAAACTTGGGGTTGATGCTGGAGATCAAGCCGCACAAAATGATGCTGCCGATTTGCGCCCGCACCGGCCAAGTGGTGGAGCCCATGCTGACCGACCAGTGGTTTGTCGCCATGAACCAAGTCAGTTCGCAAGACCCCACCGGCAAAAGCATTGCGCAAAAAGCCATCGACGCGGTGCAGTCGGGCGAGGTGACGTTTGTTCCCGAGAACTGGGTCAACACCTACAACCAGTGGATGAACAACATCACCGATTGGTGCATCAGCCGCCAACTCTGGTGGGGCCACCAAATACCCGCTTGGTACGACGAAGATGGCAAGGTCTATGTGGCGCACAACGAAGCCGATGCGCAAGCCCAAGCGCCTGGCAAAACTTTGCGCCGCGACGAAGACGTATTGGACACCTGGTACTCGTCCGCCTTGGTACCTTTCAGCACCATGGGTTGGCCCCAAAAAACATCTGATGGCGATTTGTACTTGCCCTCCAGTGTTTTGGTGACCGGCTACGACATCATCTTCTTCTGGGTGGCGCGCATGATCATGATGACCACGCACTTCACCGGCAAGGTGCCGTTCAAGCATGTGTACATCCATGGCTTGGTGCGCGATGCCCAGGGCAAGAAGATGAGCAAGTCTGAGGGCAATGTGCTGGACCCCGTGGACTTGATCGATGGCATTGCACTGGAGCCTTTGCTTGACAAGCGCTCCCAAGGCTTGCGCAAACCCGAGACCGCGCCGCAGGTGCGCAAGAACACGCAAAAAGAATTTCCCGAAGGCATTCCCGCTTATGGCGCTGATGCCCTGCGCTTTACGTTTGCCGCCTTGGCAAGCTTGGGGCGCAGCATCAATTTCGACAGCAAGCGCTGCGAGGGCTATCGCAATTTCTGCAACAAGCTGTGGAACGCCACCCGCTTTGTGTTGATGAACTGCGAGGGCCAAGACTGCGGCCTCAAGGAACACACCAAGGCCGAATGCGCACCTCCGCGCACCGATGAAAACGGCAACTCCGTTCCCGCAGGCCCGTTTTACCAATACATGAAGTTCAGCCAAGCCGACCGCTGGATTTCGTCCGTGCTGCAACAAGCCGAAGCCGATGTCGCCAAAGGCTTTGAAGAGTACCGTTTGGACAATGTGGCCACGGCCATTTATGAATTTGTGTGGAACGAGTACTGCGATTGGTATTTGGAAATCGCCAAAGTGCAAATCCAAACCGGCGGCCCTGCCGAGCAACGTGCCACCCGCCGCACCTTGATTCGCACCTTGGAAGCCGTGTTGCGCTTGGCGCACCCCATCATCCCTTTCATCACCGAAGAGTTGTGGCAAAAAGTCGCACCTGTGGCGGGCTTGAGCGGCGCGTCGGTGAGCATCTCACGCTACCCCGAAGCTCAGATGAACAAAGTGGACGAGCAAGCCCTTGCCAATGTGAATCAATTGAAATCATTGGTCGATGCCTGCCGCAATTTGCGCGGCGAAATGAATGTATCTCCCTCCACCCGCATGCCCCTGTTCGCCTTGGGCAATGCCGAGTTCATGCGTGCCAATGCATCGGTGTTGCAAGCGCTGGCAAAACTCAGCGATGTGAAAGTGTTTGACGACGAGGCCGCATGGCAAGCCGCCGCCCAAGCCGCACCTGTGGCGGTGGTGGGTGAAACCCGTTTGTGCCTGTTCATGGAAGTGGATGTGGCGGCTGAAAAACTGCGCCTGAGCAAAGAAGTGGCCAGGCTGCAAAACGAAATCGCCAAAGCCCAAGGCAAACTCAGCAACGAGGCGTTTGTGGCCAAAGCCCCGCCAGCGGTGATTGCCCAAGAGCGCCAACGGGTGGCAGACTTTGAGGCGACCTTGCAGAAGGTGGAAGATCAGCTCAAGCGCTTGGGTTGAACGCCTCGCACATGCACCAGCTCATTGATTTTCAACACCCACACCCACCATGAAACAAGCCTTGCAAAAAGCCGTATTTCCCGTCGCTGGCCTGGGCACGCGCTTTTTGCCCGCCACCAAAGCCAGTCCCAAAGAAATGTTGCCGGTGGTGGACAAGCCGCTGATCCAATATGCCGTCGAAGAAGCCTACGAGGCGGGCATCCGCCACATGATTTTTGTCACCGGGCGCAGCAAACGGGCCATTGAGGACCATTTCGACACCGCTTACGAACTCGAGTCCGAGTTGCAGGCCGCTGGCAAGAGTGCCTTGCTCGATGTGGTGCGCAGCGTGCAACCGGCTGACATGGTGTGCTCTTATGTGCGCCAATCGCATGCCCTGGGCCTGGGCCACGCGGTGCTGTGCGCCGAGGCCTTGGTGGGGAATGAGCCGTTCGCGGTTTTGTTGGCCGACGACCTGATGCGCGGCTTGCCCAGCGGTCCCGGTGTGCTGCAACAAATGGCCCAGGTCCATGCCCAGCACGGCGGGTCGATTTTGGCGGTGCAAGAAGTGCCCCTGGACCAAGTCAACCGCTACGGCATCGTGGCCGGCTCAACCCAAGCCGATGGTTTGGTCGATGTGCGGCAAATGGTGGAAAAACCTGCGCCCGACAAAGCCCCCTCGCGCTTGGCGGTTTCAGGTCGCTACATCTTGAGCCCATCGGTGTTTGACCGCATCCGCGCTGGCGGACGGGGCGCTGGCGGTGAAATCCAACTCACCGATGGCATTGCCGGCTTGATTGGCCAAGAAAAAGTCTGGGGCTACCCATACCAAGGCATGCGCTACGACTGCGGCAGCAAGCTGGGTTTTTTACAGGCCACCGTGGAGTTGGGCTTGACCCACCCGCAAGAGGGGCCGGCTTTTGCGGCGTATTTGAAGCAATTGAAAATCTAAAACGCCCAAACACCCATGGCGGGTGTGGTGTTAAACAAACGCATCAGCGCCGCTTCAAGGTGTGGATGAATTCATTGCCCACGGTTTGCTGCTCGAGCAGCTCATTGCCGGTTTGTTTGGCGAATGCAGCGAAGTCGCGCAATGACCCTTGGTCGGTGGAAATCACCTTGAGCAATTGACCGCTTTGCATGCCGGTCAAAGCCTTTTTGGCTTTCAAAATGGGCAAGGGGCAATTCAGCCCACGGGTGTCGAGTTCTTGATCGATCAGCATGAATTCATTCCAAACTTTGAGCGGCCCGCTCTTCCCAGGTCATGAAGCGCGGTTCTATTCCCTGCGTGCGCAGCCAGTCACCCACTGCAAAACCGGTGCCCGCAGGCCAACAAATCACATCTTTGGGTTCATACAACTTGTACTCCGCCAATTCGGGCGAGAGTTTAACCTCTCCCTCGGCCACAGCGTGGTAGGCAATGATGACTTGGTTCATGCGCTGAAAGTCATAAACCCCCACCAAGCTCAAGGCCGTGGTGTGCAAATTGGTTTCTTCCTTGATCTCTCGGGCAATGCCTTCTTGCGGGGATTCGCCGGCCTCCATAAAACCGGTGATCAATGCAAAGCGCCGCCCCGTCCAAGCCGCATTGCGCGCGAGCAAAATTTTGCCTTGGTACTGAACAATGGCCGCCAACACGGGGGTGGGATTGTTCCAGTGCGTCCATTGGCAAGCAGGGCAGCGCAAGCGCTGTTTGGGCCCACCATCCTCATCTTGGGTGATGGCTTGAAGGGGCGTGGCACATTGCGGACAAAATTGAAATGGACTCATGCTGGAAACACCCCGGTGGATAAATAACGGTCGCCCCGATCACACACAATGAACACCACCGTGGCGTTGCGTTCGCGCTGGGCCACTTGTTGTGCCACCCAGCAAGCACCAGCGGCAGAAATGCCCGCAAAAATGCCTTCTTCTCGGGCCAATTGCCGACACATGTTCTCTGCATCGGCTTGGCTCACCAGCATCAATTCGTCCACCACCGAGGGGTCGTATATGGAAGGCAAGTAAGCCTCGGGCCATTTGCGAATACCAGGAATGCGCGAACCCTCGCTGGGTTGGGCCCCAATGATGCGCACTTGGGGATTTTTTTGCTTCAGGTAGCGGCCTACACCGGTGATGGTGCCGGTGGTGCCCATGGCGCTGACAAAGTGGGTCACGCGCCCTTGGGTTTGATCCCAAATCTCGGGACCAGTGGTTTCAAAATGCACCCGGGGGTTGTCGGCATTGCCAAACTGGTCGAGCACCCGACCCTTGCCATCGGCTTGCATTTTTTCAGCCAAATCGCGGGCGTACTCCATGCCACCACTCTTGGGAGTCAAGATCAATTCGGCGCCGAAGGCCTTCATGGTTTGCGCCCGCTCGATGGACAAGTCCTCGGGCATGATGAGCACCATGCGGTAGCCCTTGATCGCCGCGGCCATCGCCAGCGCAATGCCGGTGTTGCCGGATGTGGCCTCGATCAAGGTGTCACCCGGTCGAATGTCTCCCCGCTCTTGGGCGCGCTGGATCATCGACAAGGCCGGTCGGTCCTTGACCGAGCCAGCCGGGTTGTTGCCTTCGAGCTTGCCCAAAATCACATTGCCTCGATCGGCATTGTGTTGAGCACCGATGCGTTGCAGGGCCACCAAAGGGGTGTGGCCGATCGCGTCTTCAATGGTTGGATATGTCATCCCCGCACTGTGCCATAATTCCCCCTCTCCCTCCTGCCGGAGTGGCGAAATTGGTAGACGCAGCAGATTCAAAATCTGCCGGTGCAAAACACCGTGCCGGTTCGATTCCGGCTTCCGGCACCACTCATGAAAAACCAGCCCCAAAAGGGCTGGTTTTTTCATTAGATCTGCGGGTATTTGAGGGGACCATGCACCCAAGGGCTGGGGTAAAGTGCCTTGCTTAAATGCCATTGCCCATGGATGAAACACCCTACCCCTTACTGTTCAGCCCACAAATATTGGCCGGGCATCAGCTAAAAAACCGCATCACCCACGCCTCCATTTCACCCCGGTTTGGTGCCCACCAAGGCCTGCACCCACGCTATTTGCATTACTACGTGAACCGTGCCAAAGGGGGCGCGGCCATGGTGGTGACCGATCCCATCGGCATCGCGCCCCACCACGGCCCCGAGCGCTTGTGTGCTTTCAATGACAGCATGGTGGGTGATTTGCGCCGATTGGCCGACGGGGTGCGCGCCCACGACAGTGTGTTGATCGGCCAGGTCCAAGACACAGGACGGGGCCGCCATGTGCCGGGGCGAACCTACCAAGCCTTGGGCGCATCGGCTTTGCCCGATGACCTGAGCTACTCCATGCCCCGCGCCATGGGTGTGGACGAGATTGCGCGATTTATCGAGCACACCGCGCAATCGTGCCTGCGCATGCAAGCCTGTGGCTTTGGCGGCATCGAGGTGTCGGCAGGCCACGGGCATTTGTTTCACCAGTTTTTGTCTCCCAGATCCAACCAGCGCGATGACGCCTATGGCGGCGATGCATTGAGGCGCTTGCGGTTTTTGGCCGACACCTGCCAAGCTGTACGCGAACTGTGTGGGACCGGTTTCATCATTGGCGTGAAGTTGCCTGGCGACGACGGCGTGCCGGGGGGAATTGCGCTGCAGCAGGCAGGCGAAATCGCCCAGGCCTTGGTGGCTGCGGTGGGCGTGGATTACCTGACCTATTGCCAGGGCTCTCACCACCGCAGTTTGGAAATGCACCTGCCCGACGACAGCTACCCGCGCCAGACTTATATGGGCTTGATCCGCGAACTCAAAGCCTGGACACCCACCGTGCCGGTGATGGGTCTTGGTCGCATCACCGACCCGGCCGAGGCCGAAGCCATATTGGCACGCGGCGACGCCGACATGATTGGCTTGGGCCGGTCCTTGATCGTTGACCCGGCATGGCCGCAAAAAGCCCAGGCCGGTCGGGCCAGCGACATCCGCTACTGCGTCTCTTGCAACACCTGCTGGAAAACCATCAACAACAACCGCCACATGGGCTGCGACAACAACCCGCGCTTGGCCCAAGCCAACGAGCTTGACGAGCGGCTAGAGCCAGCCCCCCAAGCGCGCAAAGTGGCCGTGGTGGGCGCGGGCATTGCCGGCATGCAAGCGGCCGTCACAGCGGCCATGCGCGGCCACACCGTGAGGGTGTGGGGCAGCTCGGCCGAGGTGGGCGGCAAAACACGCTTGATGGCCCAACTGCCTCTGAGCGAGTCGATGTCGAGCATTTATGACCACCAATGGATCACCGCTCAGCGCTTGGGCGTGGGTTTTCAACTGGGCCGCATGGCCACTGCTGGCGATGTGCTGGCCTGGCAACCCGACACGGTGGTGCTGGCCACCGGTGCCCAGATGACTTGGCCGCAAGACCTGCCCGCTGAATTGCAAAACCTGGGCATGGTGCCGGATCTGCGCCAAGCCATGGCCGAGTTGCTGACCCACCGCGGCCCGCTGTCAGGAACCGCCGTGATTTACGACCTGGACCAAACCGAAGGCACTTACGCGGCGGCTGAGTATTTGCGCGACCGCTTTGATCGCGTGGTCGTGCTGTCACCGCGCGAGACCATTGCCGAAGAGGTGGTGTTGGTGATGCGCCAACGCATCCACCGCCGATTTGCTGAGCGTGGCATTGAAGTCAAAACCTGGGTCGATCCGGTGTGGACAGAGCGCTTTGAAAACGAAGCCTGCCTGCAATACCGCAGCGTCTTTGGCGGCCCTTTGCACGACATTCACGATGTGGCTTTTTTTGCCTACGCCTCACCTCGCCGCCCCCATGATGAACTGCACCAAGGTCTGCTGGCCGCAGGCCTTAGCGTGCGCTTGGTGGGCGACTGTAAGATCGCCCGAGACACTTTGTCGGCCACCGCCGAGGGGCACGAAGCGGGCATGCATGTGTGACTTTTTGATAAAGGATTTTTAAATGAGCAACCCCACTTTGTCCCTAGACCCGAAAACCACCGCCTTGGTGCTGATCGACTTGCAGCACGGCATCGTGGCCATGGATGTGCATCCCCAGCCCAGTAGCACGGTGGTCGCACAAGCCAAGAAAATGGCCGAAGCTTTTCGCGCCGCGCAGGCCCCAGTGGTGTGGGTGACCGTGGGCACTTTGGGCGCGCAAGATGCCCTGGCCCCCCTGGCCGACGCCATGCCCCCGCCAGCCGGGGCCAAGCCGGCCAATTGGTCCACGGTGGTGGATGCCGCCGGCGCGCAAGCCAGCGATTTGCACATCACCAAACGGCAATGGGGTGCGTTTTACGGCACCGAATTGGACCTGCAATTGCGCCGCCGCGGCATTCGCACCATCGTGCTGGCAGGCATCAGCACCAACGTGGGCGTGGAATCCACCGCACGCGACGCCTATGAGCGCGGCTACCACCAGGTGTTTGTGTCTGACGCCATGGCCAGCCCCTCGGCCGAGGCCCACGCCAACACCTTGAAGTTCACCTTCCCCCGCATTGGTCTCACGCGCAGCACCGCCGAGGTGGTGGCCGCGCTGGCTGGCCATTGATCCACTGCCCGCTCTGACAGCTTGAAAGGAGACTCCATGCACACCACCCAAACCCCATGGGGGCTGACCCCAGCCCTGACCCGCTTCGCCCAAGCCGTCGCCACTCTGGCATGCGCCAGCATGGCGCTGGCGGCCCAAGCCCAAAGCACCGACTGGCCGACCCGCCCCGTGGTGTTGATCAACCCGTTTTCGGCGGGTTCTTCGGTGGACGTGGTGGGCCGCTTGATCGCCCAAAAAATCGCGGCCAACACCGGACAAGGCATCACCGTGGACAACAAAACCGGGGCCAGCGGCAACATTGGCACTGACTTTGCCGCGCGCGCCAAGCCCGATGGCTACACCTTGCTGCTGGGCTCGCCGGGCACCATGGCGATCAACCCCTGGTTGTTCAAAAAATTACCCTACGACGCACTGAAAGACTTTGTACCGATTTCGGTATTGGTCTCGTTCCCCCAAGTGGTCACCACCAGCCCCAAGCAGCCGTTTAAAAATTTCAACGAGTTTGTCACCGCGGTCAAAGCCCAACCCGACAAAATGGCGTACTCATCCTCCGGCCAAGGCTCGACCTCGCACCTGGTGATGGAATTGATCCGCGCCGATGCAGGCCTCAAAATCACCCACGTCAGCTACCGGGGTGATTCTTTGGCCACCCAAGCCATGATGGCCGGGGACGTGCAAGTCACCGTGGGCGGCTTGCCCTCGATGTCTCCCCTGATACGCGGGGGCAACGTGCGGCCCTTGGCTGTGACCTCCAACAAGCGCTCACCCCAATTCCCAGACTTGCCGTCCATGGCCGAGTTCATTCCAGGCTTTGACGCCACCGCTTGGGTGCTGCTGATGGCCCCAGCGGGCACCCCGCCCGCCGTGGTACAGCGCATCTCAGCCGAAGTGGCCAAAGCCTTGACCGACCCCCAAGTGCGCCAACAACTCGACGCCCAGGGCGTGACCCCTGTGGGCAGCACCCCAGCAGAAAGCGCGGCATTTCACCGCAAAGAGCTGGACAAATTCAAGCGCGCGGTGGAGATTTCGGGCGCCACCATGGAGTGAGTCAGGCCGCAGATGACCCCAAGGCCTGGGCCATGCGCCAGGCCAAGCCAAATGATTGGGCCAAGCCGTTGCCGGGCAAATAACCTTCGGCACCGCGCCCAGACAAACCTGCTGCGCACCCCCCTGCGGCCCACACGCCGCGCACCCAATGGTTTTGCGCGTTGAGCACACGGCCATCGCCATCGGTGACCAAACCCCCTTGCGTGTGCGACAACGCCCCGGTGACCCAGGAAGCCAAATACGGCGCATTCAGTGAGCGGGCAAATTGGGTTCGACCCAGGGGATCGGTGGCATGCCCCCGGGCCATGTCCTGCACCGCGCTGAGGGTGGCTTGCAGACCCATCGGTTCAACCCCGGCCAAAGCAGCCAAGGTCGGCACATCGTCGGCACGCATCACCTGGCCAGCCTGCAAAGCGGCTTGATAAGCGGAATGTTGGGTCAATCCCGCCTCGATGTGGCTGTCAAAAACCTCCAGGGCCACGCCACCCGGTTGGGCCATCACCCACGGGGCCAATGCCGATGGGCCGATGTCTTCGCGCACAAAGCGCTGGCCCTGTCGGTTGACCAAGATGCCGCCCATGGCAGGAATGGCCATACCCAATCGCGTGCGGCCACCAGGGTTGGTGTGGCCTTGCCCTTGAAAACCATCCATGCCCCACAACTGACCGCCCCAACCCAAGCCCAAAGCGATGGTGCTGCCGTCGTTGTGGTCAGCCCCGTTGTACAGCGCCCCACGCATGGCCGGGATGTGCTGCGCCACCCATGTTGGATGGGCGCCAAAACCGCCACCCGCCAACATCACATGCGACGCACGCCATCGGCTGGTACCGTCCGTGCCTTCAAACCCCGTGCCCACGGGCACCACCGTGACCGGACGCGGGCACAAATGGATGAGTTCATGGGCTTGGACTTGTTGGCGCAAGCACTGGTGCAATGCGGCGCCACTGGCCGGCAAGGTGCTGTGGAAACGGCATTGGTGGTGCCCGGTCGAGACCACATCAGGCAAAAAATGGATGGGCGCATTCAAACCACGGGTCAAAAAATCCACCACCTTGGGCAAAGCCTGGGCCACCGATGTGGCAATGCGCTCGTTCACGCTGTCGCCAGCGAAGGCGCGCAAATCAGCCAGCCAATGATCGGGGCTGTCTGACACACCTGCTTGAATTTGCATGGCTGAACCCGCCCCTGGAAACAAACCACCGCTGATGGCCAGGTTGTTGGGGTGGTCCATGTGGGGGTCGACCAACAACACCCGCAAACCGCGCTGGGCCGCAGCCAGCGCACCCATCATGCCAGCGGCACCTGCTCCCAAAACCACCAGATCAAAGTCATCCATGCCCACACCCCAGGTGCGCATCAGCCCAGGGTCGCGCCGGAGCGGCGAATGATGGGCAGCCATTTGGCCGATTCATCGCGCATGAGCTGGGCGAATTTTTCAGGTGTACCGCCCGCCGGCTCCAAACCAGCGGCTTGCAAACGCTGGCGCACCGATTCGTCTTGCAAGGCCAGGTTGATGGCGGCATTGATGCGCTCGACCAAGGGCCTGGGGGTGGCAGCCGCCACCAGCACACCGTTCCAGGCAATGGCCTCAAAGCCCTTCAAGCTGGGCTCACCACTGTCGCTCACAGTGGGCACCTCAGGGGTGAGGCCGTAGCGTTGCAAACCCGTGACCGCGATGGCTTTGAGCCGGCCGGCCTTGATCTGCGGGGTCAGCAAGGTCGGCACAGCGGCAATCATGTGGGTTTCGCCACCGACAGTGGCCAACACCGCAGGCGGCCCGCCATTGAAGGGAATGTGCACGGCAAAGGTACCGCTCAAGGCCTTGATGTATTCCATGCACAGGTGGGAGGAGCTGCCATTGCCCACCGATGCAAAGTTGTATTTGCCAGGATTGGCCCGCAACAGGGCCAGCAGCTCTTGCAGGTTGTTGGCAGGCAAGCTGGCGTTGACGGCGATCAAATTGGGTTGAGAAGTGGTCAACACCACCGGCGTCAAATCGCGCAAGGGTGCATATGGCAAACGCGGGTACAGGTGCGGTGCAAATGCCAAGGGACCATTGAAAGACATGACCCAGGTGTGGCCATCGGGTGCCGATTGCGCCACCTCGGCGGTGCCCGCCGTGCCACCCACTTGGGGCTTGTTCTCGATCACCAAGGGGGTGCCCAATTGATCGCGCAGTTTGTCTTGCATGGCGCGCGCAATCACATCCAGCGAAGAACCAGCTGGTGCCACCACCACCCAGCGGATGGGCTTGGCGGAAAAGGTCTGGGCCCACAGCCCTGGGGCCACCACGGCCGAGGCGGCCAGACCCAAACACAAACGCCTGCTCAGAGAAGGGGACGACCGTTGTTTCATGGATAAATACCTTTGCTGTGGTTAAAAAGTTTTGAGCCACGCGGCGACCCGTTGCAAGCGTTGCACCGGATCTGCCTCGAGCATGGCACTGTATTTTTGTGCGGGGCTCAGCGGCAGCAACTCCAACCAGCGGTGCGCCACCCAGGCACTGTCGCCAAAGTCCGTATCGCCACGCCAGGGCCACTGGTCTGGGTCCAGGCCACGCGCCAGCCATTGGTCAGACAACTCACGCAGTTGATCAGCGGCAAATTGCAAATGCACTGGTACCGCAGTCGCTGGGTCGTCTGGCAACAATGTCACATGGGCGTGCCACAAACCATTGGCGGCTTGTTCATGTTCACCCAAGCGAAACCGCTGACCGCCCACGCATTGCACGCGCAATAAATTGGGTTGGATTGCGTCGAGGACCGACACATGGGCCAAGCATCCATGGTTCATCAGGCGCTCGGTGGCGGCGGCTTGTCGCACCTCTTGGCCTTGGGCCAGCATGACAACGCCAAACGGCGTGCCCGTTTTGTGGCTGTTGCGAACCATGGTGAGGTATCGCACCTCAAAGATTTGCAGGTTCAGTAAGCCTTGGGGGAGCAAGCCTTGGCTGAGGGGGAACAAAGGCAGGTCAGTCACCGGTCATGGCTTCCATTTGTATTTGACTTGCACGGTGAAGGCCCCATGCAGTCGGTTTTCATAGTCAGGCAACAAGCTCATGCCCACGCCCCATTGGTCCCACTCGCGGGTGGCCACCGGGGTCAGAAAGGGGAATACCCCGCCATCGAGCATTCGGGGGTAGCCATTGATCAAGCCGACAAAAGCGCCCCAGCGCCAACCCCCCCACTGCCAGGGCGTCCAATATGCACCGGCGTAATAACTGCGCGCCCAATCGCTGTTGTGAAAAAAGCCCCCAGACCAGGATACCTCGCTGGATTGGCGCCACTCTGCACCCAAACCAGGGTTGAAGTTATTGAAACTCAAACCATTCTTTGGAAAGTGATAAGAAACAAAGCCCGGGTTGATCCAAACGTCTTGGGCTGCAGACTTGTCTTGCGACCAGGCCAGGGATGCGGCCCCCAGGACAGTGCTGAGCCACAAGCCCTTGGACAGGGTCAGCATCGTTTGAAGGGGATAAGACGGTCGGAAATTGGAATTTAATTTCATGTGTGAATGCTAACCGCATGCCATGTCAGGTCGCTGCCAAGACAGGGCCCACTGGCGATTCAGGCTAGCATTCGGCACGCAATACCCTTGGAGAGATTTGTGAGCGCACTTTTCAGCGAATTCGAACTCGGCTCTGGCCGCGGGCCCCTCAAACTGGCCAACCGCATTGTGGTGGCACCGATGTGCCAATATTCTTGTGTGGACGGCCTGGCCAGCGACTGGCACCTGATGCACTGGGGCAATTTGCTCAACAGTGGTGCCGGGTTATTCACCATCGAAGCCACCGCCGTTTCTGAACGCGGTCGCATCACCCCAGGCTGCTTGGGCCTGTACAACGACGCCACAGCCGAGGCCTTGGCCGATGTGCTGGGGCGGGCGCGCCGACTGGCCCCACCGGTGCCGGTGTCCATCCAATTGGGTCATGCGGGCCGCAAGGCATCCAGCCATGTGCCTTGGAACAGCGGCAAGCTGATCCCCCAAAGCGAAGGCGGATGGTGGCCCGAAGCCCCGTCTGCGGTGCCCATCACCGCGACCGAACCCGCCCCCGAGGCGATCAGCCCAGCGGCCTTGGACGGCATCCTGAAAGACTTTGTCCGCGCTGCTCAACGGGCGCAAGAGATGGGCATTGAGGCCGTCGAATTGCATGGTGCCCATGGCTACTTGTTGCATGAATTTTTGTCGCCCATCTCCAACCAGCGCAGCGACAACTTTGGCGGCAGTTTTGAAAACCGCATTCGCTTTCCCTTGCAAGTGTTTGAAGCCGTGCGCCAGGTTTACAGCGGCAGCTTGGGCATGCGGCTGTCGGCCACCGACTGGGTCGAAGGTGGATGGACGGCCGAAGAAACGGCTGATTTTTCGCTGCGCCTCAAACAGGCAGGGGCCAACTTCATGCACATTTCTTCAGGGGGGGTGTCACCGCAGCAAAAAATCAATTTGGTGCCGGGCTACCAAGTGCCGTTTGCCAAGATGGTGAAAGATAAATCCGGTCTGCCCACCATGGCTGTGGGCTTGATCACCGAAGCCGCCCATGCCGAATCCATAGTGGCCAACCAAGAAGCGGACTTGGTCGCCTTCGCGCGCAGCTTTTTGTACAACCCACGCTGGGCTTGGGCAGCCGCCGCCGAGCTCAAAGGCTCAGTACAAGCCACCCCCGCTTACTGGCGCTGCATGCCCCGCGAGGCGCAGCACATTTTCAGCACCGCCAAAGTGGGCATGCGCTAAAAAGCTTCACCACAAGTCTGTCATCGCCGCGCGTAATGTGTGCCGCACCGGGCACCCCATTCAAATGGGTTCACCCGCCTGCAAGCCCGTGTGCACCGTGGGGTAGCGCAAACGCAAGCGCAACTCTTCTTTCATGCGGGTATTGTCCAAGCGCCTGGATTCGCTCATGAAACTCAGCAGCATCAAGGGCAACTGGTCTTTGGCCGTGTCACGGGGCACCCGCTTGGGGCGGGGCAAGCCAAAAATATCTGCGGCCACATCAAAGTAGTCGCCCATCTTGAGTTGGCTGTCGTCGCTCACGTGATAGACCCGCTGCGGTCGACCGCGCCACAGCGCCAACCAGCAGGCGCGGGCCAAGTCATCGGCATGGATGTGGTTGGTATAGACATCGTCTGAGGCCTGCAACACCGGCGTGCCCTTGCGCAAGCGCTCTTGGGGGGTGCCCCCATCGCGGTCCAAGGCATATATGCCGGGGATGCGCAAAATGCTGGCCCGCACCCCTTGGCGCACGCCTGTGCCTTTGCCCTGCCAGCGCAAGCGCTTTTCCGCATCCACGCGGCGGTATGCCCGGGGTGTGAAGGGGGTGACGGGTTGGGACTCGTGCACCCAGGCACCTTGGCAGTCGCCGTACACCCCACTGGTGGAGCCATACACCCAACTGCGCGGCCAGGTGCGACGGTTCAAACTGCGCATCAAGGCCAGGGTGCGCGGGTCCGACCAACCCTCAGTGGGTGGCGGCACCAAATGCACCATCCGCGTGGCCAGACCGGCCAAGCGGCGCAGGCTGTGGGCGTCATCCAGGTTGCCGCACAAAGGCATGATGCCCTGTCGCCTCAGCACGGCACAGTTATCAGGCGTCGAGGTCAAGGCCATGACCCGCAACGGTGCCGGTGCCAAGCGGGCCACGCGCTGCCCCACATCGCCACAACCGATGATGAGCAGGCGTTGGCGGCGAAAGCGGGCGGGCAAGGCACCCAGTGGGGTTTGGTTTGAAGGCAAAATCGCAGTCTTTGCAAAAATTCAATCCCAAGGATAACCAAACATGAGTTTCAGCGTCACGGTCCAACCCAGCGGCCGCCATTTCACGGCCGAAGCCGACGAGACCTTGCTCAGCGCCGGTTTGCGCCAAGGCATTGGCCTGCCCTATGGCTGCAAAGACGGCGCCTGCGGATCGTGCAAAAGCAAAAAAATCAGCGGCGATTTGGTCATGAGCGAGTACCAAGCCAAGGCCTTGAGTGACGCTGAGAAAGAACAGGGCTATGTGCTGACCTGCCGCGCCACGGCCACCTCGGACCTGGTGCTGGAGTCGCGCCAAGTGGTCGAGGAAGGGGCGTTTCCCATCCGCAAAATGCCAGTGCGGGTGCTCAGCATGGCCCAAGCTTCACACGATGTGATGGTGATCCAGTTGCAATTGCCCGCCAACGACAGCTTCCAATTCCGCGCAGGACAGTACATTGACTTTTTGCTGCGCGATGGCGCGCGCCGCAGTTACTCCATGGCCAATGCACCGCACACCTTGGTCGCAGGCAGCCCCAGCGTGGAGCTGCACATTCGCCACATGCCGGGTGGCAAATTCACCGACCATGTGTTTGGCGCGATGAAAGAAAAAGAAATTCAACGCATTGAAGGGCCACAGGGGAGCTTTTTCTTGCGCGAAGACAACCCGGAGCCCTTGGTGTTTTTGGCCTCTGGCACTGGCTTTGCGCCGATCAAGGCCATCATTGAGCACATGCGCCATGCCGGCATTGAGCGCCCCACCACGCTGTACTGGGGCGGGCGGCGTCCGTCCGATTTGTACATGGACGCCTGGGTGCGCGAGCAAACCGCTGCCCTGCCCTGGTTGACCTATGTGCCCGTGGTTTCCGACGCCTTGCCCGAAGACGCCTGGACCGGCCGAACCGGCTTTGTGCACCGCGCTGTGTTGGAGGACTTTGCCGACCTCAGCGGCCACCAGGTCTATGCCTGTGGCGCCCCCATCGTGGTGGACTCGGCGCGGCAAGACTTTTGCACGTTGGCTGGGCTGCCCAGCGATTCGTTTTTTGCCGATTCCTTCATCACCGAGGCCGACAAGGCCAAAAGCTGACAACACACAACAGGAGCCCCACCATGCCCATCACACATCCTGCGCGCCTCATTCAACTGGCTCGGGCCGTGCTGATCGCCCCGGTGATGTTGGCTTGGGGTTTGGCCGGAGCACAAACCACACCTGGTGGCAAGCCGATCCGGCTGATCGTGCCCTATGCCGCCGGTGGCCCCATCGATGTGACCGCGCGGTTTTTGGCCGAACGGGTCAAAGAAAGTCTGGGCACGGTGATCGTCGAAAACCGACCCGGCGCGGGCGGCAACATCGGCGCCGATGCGGTGGCCAAAGCCGCCCCCGATGGGCTCACGATTGGCATTGCCGCCACCGCCACCCATGCCGTCAACCCTTGGTTGTACGCGCGCATGCCCTACAACGTCGGCACCGACTTTGCGCCCATCACCCAAATGGTGCGGGTGCCCAATGTGCTGGTGATGAACGCCGACACCGCCAAACGCCTGAACATTGATTCGTTGAAAAGCTTTTTGGCCTATGCCAAAGCCCACCCCGGTCAACTCAATGTGGGTTCGGGTGGCAATGGCAGCGCTGGGCATTTGGCCGCCGAGCTGTTCAAAGCCCGGGCAGGCATTTTTGCGGTCCATATCCCCTACAACGGCGGCAACCCAGCGCAATTGGCCTTGCTCAGCGGTCAAGTGGACTTTAATTTTGACAACCTGGCCACCGCTGCGGCCAACATCAAAGCGGGCAAGTTATTGGCCTTGGCCGTGACCACTGCGCAACGCAGCCCCATGCTGCCAGATGTGATGGCTCTGTCTGAAGTTTTGCCCGGGTTTTCCGTCGATACCTGGTGGGGCCTGGTGGCGCCCGCCGCCACCCCCAAAGACACGCTGGCCAAACTCAATCAAGCCTTTGTCGCCGCGTTGCGCTCCAGCGAGGTGCGCGAGCGTTGGTCGCAAATGATGGCCGAGGCCGTGCCCAGCGACAGTGAAAGCTTTGGTCGCTTCATGGCCAGCGAATTGGCCAAATACGAGCCCGTGGTCAAGGCCAGCGGGGCCAAGGTCGACTGACCCCATCAGCGAGCGGTGTTGATCAACAGTTGTTGAACCGCTGACGGTGCGGCTCGGCAAAACCAGCGCCTGCGGAGTCCCCTTCAGCGCCGGTGCCCCACAGTGAAGTCGTTGCGGCCAGACACGTCCTTGCCGCGCAGCAACCACAGTGGCCGGGTGGCAAAACTCACCGGCACGCCCGACTGTCCGTCCACCGGCTTGAGGCTGCGGTCAAAGTGGGAGCTTGCGGGCATGTAGCGCAAGGCCACACCGGTGCGGCGTTGCCCCGATGTATTGGCCTTGGCGCCATGGATCATGTAGACATCGTGCATCGACATCTGGCCGGGTTCGAGCTCCAAATCCAGCGCATTCGCCTCATCAAACGCTCCGTCAGCCATGCGTTGGTTCAAGGTCAAGTCGGTGCGGTCTTCATGCAAATGGGGATGCAAATGCTTGCCCTGGTGCGAGCCTGGGATGACCCGCAAACAACCATTGGCCCGGGTGCTGGGGTCCAAGGCCACCCACACGGTGCACGTGGCCAAGGGGCGGATGGGCCAGTAGTGGCCGTCTTGGTGCCACGGGGTTTCGTAACCTTCGCTGGCAGGTTTGCAAAACACATGACACCCCCACAACACGATGTTGGGGCCGATCAGTTGCTCGACCAAGTCAATGATGGGCGGGTGCATGGCCAGGTCCAAAAAGGCTTGGCTACCGCGCACGCCTTCATCGTTTTTGCCTTCAATGTGCGCGCTGACCAGTTTTTCAGGCCGCACACCAGGGTTGTCTCGCAGCAGGGTTTCCAAGGCGTTTTGCACCTTGGACAGCACCTCAGGTTCCAGCCGATAGCTGGGCACCAAACAACCATGGGTCTGGTAATCGGTCAGATCTTGGGAACTCAACAATGCGCTCATGCTTGTCTCCTGGGACTTCATTCACCGAGATAGGCGGCTCGGACTTTGGGGTCGTCTAATAAATTTTTGGCTGCGCCGCTCAAGGTGATCATGCCCGATTCCATCACATAGGCTCGGTCGGCAATTTGCAAGGCCCGTCGCGCATTTTGCTCCACCAAAAGAATGGTCATGCCCTGGGCTGCAACGCCTTGGATCACCTCGAAAATTTTGTCCACCATCAAAGGCGACAAGCCCATGGAAGGTTCGTCCAGCAGCAGCAGTGTGGGCTGCGCCATCAAAGCGCGGCCCATGGCCAGCATTTGTTGCTCACCCCCGGACAAGGTGCCCGCCAACTGGCTGCGCCGCTCTTTGAGGCGGGGAAAGGTGGTAAAAATGCGGTCGATGTCGGCTTGGATCTGGGCTGAACCATCGCGGATGTAGGCGCCCATTTGCAAATTTTCCAAAATGGTCATGCGGCCAAAAATGCCCCGCCCTTCCGGGACCATGCACAAGCCTTGGCGGACCAAATCCCATGCGCCCAGACCGGCAATGTCGCTGCCTTGGTAGCGGATGCGCCCAGCAAGGGCTCGCATGCCCCCGGTGATGGCCTTCAAGGTGGTGGTTTTGCCCGCGCCGTTGGAGCCAATCAGGCTCACCAACTCACCGGGGAAAACTTGCAAGTCCACCCCTTTGACCGCCTGGATGCCGCCATAGGCCAGGACCAGTTGCTCCACTTGCAACAAGGCCTGGGCCGAGATCGATGCGTTGTAGGCTGGCTGCGACATGTCAATGGGCCCCGGTGCCCAAATAGGCTTCAATCACCTGGGGATCGCGCTGCACCTGTGCCGGTGTGCCTTCGGCGATGCGCTGGCCGTGGTCGAGCACCGTCACCCGGTCGCACAGCCCCATGACCAGTTTGACGTCGTGCTCAATCAGCAACACGGTGCGTTGGTCGTTGCGAATTTTGTCAATCAAGGCGCGCAGTTGCAGCTTTTCAGTGGCATTCATGCCTGCCGCAGGTTCGTCCAAGGCGATGAGCAACGGGTCGGTGGCAAGGGCGCGGGCAATTTCCAGTCGGCGTTGGTCGCCGTAACTGAGGGTGCGGGCTTTGAATGGTGCGTAGTTGCCGATGCCCACGTAATCTAGCAAGGCTTGCGCACGCGCGGCGGTGTCGGCCTCTTCGGCGCGAAAGCGCGCTGTGCGCCAAATGGCTCCCCATACCCCAGCACTGGTGCGGCAATGGCGCGCTACCATGACGTTTTCCAAAGCGGTCATTTCGGCAAACAAACGGATGTTTTGAAAGGTGCGGGCAATCCCCGCTTGCGCCACTTTGTGCACCGCGCTGGGCTCATAGGTTTGGCCACCCAACTCAAAAACGCCGCTGTCGGGCGTGTACAAGCCGGTG
>Ga0315903_10003444_pt1 | contig 21950 bp, 24 predicted proteins | sample LakEriMetagenome_7_FD_203524 | JGI IMG/M metagenome (GOLD analysis project Ga0315903, IMG submission 203524) | Freshwater fungal communities from buoy surface, Lake Erie, Ohio, United States - Buoy 2 MA119 | ecosystem: Environmental > Aquatic > Freshwater > Lake | place: USA: Lake Erie, Ohio... | reverse complement strand
TTCCGTGGGCGCACACCTGTGGTCCGCTTCCGGAATGGATCGGTCCTTCGCATCCGCACGGTCAACCAGGGCGCGCTCGCACTGGCGGGCTCGACCATTGACTACGTCCTTATCGACGAGCCCCCGCCAGAAGAGATCTGGTCCGAGCTCGCGGCACGCGTGCTTCGCCAGCGAGGGCGCATCGCGATCACGCTCACACCGATCGGGCTACCGCTCGGATGGCTGAAGAAGCTGGTCGAGGAGCAGGTCGTGCAAGACCTGCACTTCCCGCTGACGGTCGAAAACACGACGCCGATCGGTGGGCGTCCTCTGCTCACGCGCGAGGACATCGACAAGCTCGAGGGGCAGGTGCTCCCTCAAGAGCGCGCGCAGCGCATCCACGGCGAGTGGGACAGCGGATGGGTTGAGGGTCGAGTGTTCAAGATGTTCGATCCGACCACGCACGTCCGCGCCGACGTACCGGCTGGCGAGGCGCTGATCGGCGTGGGCATCGACCACGGCACCGAGGCCGGCGCGCAGGTCGCCGTTCTGACGGCGCTGGTCCGCGACGGCGGCGAGGGGCACCCGAAGATCTGGGTGCTGGACCAGATCGTATCGGACGGCATGACCACGCCGGACCAGGACGCGGCGGCGCTCCTCGCGATGCTCAAGCGATGCGGGCTGCGATGGGAGAACGTCGATCGATGGGTGGGCGACCGTAAGGTGTACGGCAAGAGGAACGGGAGCCTAAAGTCAAACGCGATGCTCATGTCCTCACTCGAGCGCGCACTGAAGCTCCCCACCGGGAGCCTTCCTTTCCGCATCCACACGGCGTATAAGCCTCGCGGGTCGGTGTTCGAGGGCTACCGGGTGCTGTCCGCGGCGATGCTCCGCAACGACTTCAGCATCAACCCGCGGTGCCGCGGCCTCATCGACGACCTACAGAAGTTCGACGGGCGAGAGGCCAGCGAGCATAAGCACAGCATCGACGCCCTGCGCTACACGCTAGAACTGTATACTAGGCGCCTATACCAGCCGACCGCGATAAGGCTGGGCTAACGGGGGGTCCATGTACGCGTACACGAAGATGCCGCAGCCGCCGGCGCCGAGTAACCCCGACGAGGCCGCACGCTGGGAGCACACCCGGCATCGCCGTGCGCTGATGGAAGGACGCTGGCAGCGGCTTCTCGAGGACCGACTCCAGATGCAGCTGGGCAGCACGCGCCGTCAGGCGTGGGGCATCCCAGACGTAAGCAGCAACCCGTTTAAGGTCGTGGCTACTGAGCTAGCCACCCTATATGACGCCCCCCCGGACGTTTCCCACAACACGGCGGGTGGAGCGGTCGACGCGCTATGCGGGTCTAACGGACTGATCGCGCGCGCTGGGCTGTGGCCCCAGATGTCCCGATTTCAGTCGATGGTGATCGCGCTCCGCGAGATGTGGATGCGGATCGATGTCGAGGACGATCGACTTACCTACCGTCCGGTGTCGCCGGACATGACGATCGCCGAGGCCGACCCGAGCCGACCGACCGTCCCCCTGGCTTACGCCGAGATCCGGCTCCGGCACTTCCGCGGCGAGGCCGTGTGGCTGTGGGACGTGCTCGACATCCGCGACCCGGCGAACCCTTCGTACACGGTGCGTGTGGCAAAGGACGGCGGCATGGGCGAGGACGTGACCCTTGAGGTGCTGGGCGCGACCTACTCGGGCGAGGCGTACCCGTACCGTCGCGCAGACGGCACGCCGATCCTTCCGGTCGTGCTCTACCACGCGAGCCTTTACGGCGACCGGCTCTTCGACGCGTTCAACGGGATCGAGCTCTATGAAGGCTCGCTCAACCTCGCGGTTTACTACTCGTTCCTCGCGCACACGCTTCGGGACGCATCGTTCCCCCAGCGGTGGGCTATCGGCGTGCGGGTGGCTGGCTCCGACATGGTTGACGGCGGCACACGCGGGCAGCGCGTCGAGGTCGTGACCGACCCGACGACCATCCTCATGCTCGACGCGGCAATGGAGCAGCAGCCACAGGTCGGACAATTCGACGCCTCGGCGGACGTGGAAAAACTCGAAACAGTGATCGGCTCGCTGGCCCACCGCTTGGCTACCGACGCGGGCCTCTCGCCGAGCGAGATCCAGCGCACGAGCGGGAGCGCGAAGAGCGGCTACGCCATCAGTCTGTCCTCCGAGGGTAAGCGGACGGCGCAGAGGAAGTACATCCTCCAGCAGCGCGACGCGGACGAGCGGCTCGTCGCGATCTCGGCCGCGCTCTTCAATCGGGCAACCGGGTCGCAGTTCCCCGAGGGCGGCTACTCGGTCATGTACCGCGAGATCCCGCTGTCGCCCGAGGAGATGCAGAGCCGGCGCACCCACGCGCTCGAGATGATGGAGGCCGGCCTGATGGACAAGGTCGAGGCGCTCCGGCTGTTCGGCAGCATGACCCACGAGGACGCCGTCGCGCGCCTCGAGCAGATCACGCTCGCGAAGGCCGCGGAGGCGCGCATGATGGAGAGCGCGCCGCCGGCCGTTGAAGAAGGAGAAACAGGAGGACGGCCGGCGACGGCCGCACCCGATGTATCCCCTGCTCACGCAGAGGCGATGGATGAAGTGGCCGAGGAACTCGACGCGGCCGAGGAGGCCCTCGCCGCTCTTGACCTCGACGGCGCCAACGCCCAGGTGATCGCCGCTGTGATCGAGAGTCTCCGCGAGGCGCGCGGCTATCTGGGGCTCGGCCCGAAGGTCGAGGCCGAGGTCGAGATCCACGACGACATGGAAGAGGACGAGGCGCCCGAGGACGGGGCGGCTCCCGAGGAGAGCGTGGCAGCAGCGGCCACGTCCGCTGGGGTGCCGGCCTCCGCAGTTGCGCTCAACGGCGCGCAGGTGCAGGCGGCACAGGGCATCATCACGTCGGTAGCGAAGGGCGAGCTCCCGAGGTCTACCGGCGTGCAGATGCTCGTGCAGTTCTTCAACATGGCGCCCGACGCAGCCGAGGCGCTCATGGGTGACGTGGGCGGGTCCTTCATCATCACGGCGCCCGAGGCGACCTGATGCCGTTCATCTCAGAACGTCAGCGCGACTATCTGAAGCGTGAGCACCCCGAGGTGTACCGGCGCTTCCTGCGCGACGAGCGCGCGATGGGGTTTGAACTCCGCGCACCCGTCGAGGTCGCAGCCGTCGCGAAGCGTGGACTCGAGAACCGGCGCAAGTACGGCCGAGGTGGAACGCTGGTCGGTGCGCGTCGTGCATCGCAGCTTGCCGGCCGCGACGTGGTGAGCATCGAGACCATCAAGCGCATGGTCGCGTACTTCGAGCGTCACGAGGTGGACCTCGAGGCGCCGGCCGCTCGACCAGGGCACCCGCAGTATCCGAGCGCCGGGCGCATCGCGTGGGATTTATGGGGCGGTGCCCCCGGCCGTGCATGGGCGCGGCGTCAACTAGCAGTCTGGGAGCGCGTGCAAGCCGCACGCGAGGAGGAAGAATGACCGAGGAAGGAACGACGACGACGACGACGACCACGGCAGAGGCCAGCGACAACGGAGCGGGCGCCCGCATCCGGCAGCTCGTCGCTCGCGTGAAGGAGCTCGAGGGGCGCGTTGCCGAGCTGGCGCCGCTCGCCGAGAACGCCGAGAAGTACAAGGCGCAGATCGAGGAGGTCAAGGCCGCGAGCAAGGCCGAGCGTGAGGCGCTCCGCACCGAGCGCGAGATCGCCGCGGCTGGCATCACCGACGCCGAGGGCATCGACTACGTGCAGCACGCCTACAGCCGGCTCCCCAGCGAGGGGCGTCCCCCGCTTGCGGAGTGGCTCGGAAACAAGGACGCCCTCCCGAAGGCAGTGCGTGCCTACCTGCCCGAGGCCGCACCTGCTGCGCCCGCTGCCCCGCCGGCTCCCGTTACGACGGCGATGCCGAAGGTCAACGCCGGCACGGTCACGCAGACGCCGCCGGCCACGACCGCGTGGACGCCCGAGAGCATCATGCGCCTCTCGCCGGCAGAGTTCAAGGCGAACGCCGCAGCGATCAAGGCGGCGCTCTCGGCCCCTTGACATTCTGTCACGCGTAGGCATACCCTAGCCGTGGGGACACTCCCCACGCGCTCGGGGCAAGCTCCCGTAAAAAGCGACAGGCGCGGCAACCTCGAACCTATCTAGGAGGCCACTATGGCCAACATCGATTTTGCCGCTCTCGACGGCAACGCCCGCGTCGCTGCGGTCCTCTACCAGTCCATCGTGATGAAGCTCGCCGACACCGGCAGCCTTCGTAACGCGCCGTGCTTCCTCAACGTGGGCAGCGTGAACGGCACGGGCTCCGACTCCATCCAGGTCCCCGTCGTCGGCCTCAACGGCACCGACATTATGAGCGCCCCCGGCGACGGCGTGAGCGTCAGCAACACCTCGATCACCTCGTCGGCCGCTACGGTCGTTGTCGCTAGGCAGGCCCTCCGATACGACCTCAGCGACTTGGCGCGCGTGACGAACTCGGTCCCCGGCGGCGTGGACCTCGAGGGTCTGTCGAACGCGATGGTCGCGGCCTTCAACGGCCGTTTCAACCAGCTCGCGTGCCAGCTCTCCTCGGGCTTCACGACGCAGGTCGGCAGCACGGGCGTGGACCTCACCACGGACACGTTCTACTCCGCGATCTTCGCCCTCCAACTGCAGAGCGTGATGGGCGAGTACGATGTCGTGCTTCATCCCCAGCAGTGGAATGACCTGATGTCGAGCCTCCGCGCGGAGACTGGCCCGGCGCAGTACATCGCGGCGAACCAGGAGCAGACGAACGCGCTGGGATCGAGCTTCAAGGGAAAGCTCTTCGGAGTGAACTGCCACGTGTCCTCGTATGTGCCGTCTGTAGGCGGCGTGGACTACCGGGGGATGATGCTCGGCAACGGCGCCATCGCCTACGCCCTCGGCACCCCGGCGCCCATCGCGGCGGCGGGTGGCATCATCATTCCGGCCGGCGCCCCTGTGGCGGTCGAGTGGGAAAGGGATGCCGCGAGTGGACTCACCAAGGTGGTTGGCAGCAGCTTCCTCGGCGTTGCGGAGCTCCAAGACCTCAAGGGCGTGGGCATCCTGTCTGACCTGTGATGGTCTGCTAGGCTCTGCCTAGCGCCAAGGCGTGTCCGTGCTTATGGTACGGGCACGCCTTCGTGCGTAAGGAGAAACAGATGGCAGCGAACTTCGGAACGGCTGACGGCGGCAACTTTGCAGCGCAGCCGGCGTCTCGCCCGGCTGGAATGGCGACCCTGCTCAACCTGCCGAGCAACGCGGCATGGTGGTACACCCATCACCCGGGACACTGGCAGTGCGTGGACGGCGAGTGGCTCCCCGACCTCGGGCAGATGCTGGCTATCCCCGGGCTCAACCGGGTGGACAAGAACGGCGACACGGCGCTCGCCGAGGTCCACCTCGGCAAGAAGGGCGTGACCATCATCCCCTGGGAGATCGAACCGGGTGGCTACTGCATCCAGTACGCAGGCGCGAACGGTCCCGTGTTCCTCTCGAAGTGGGAGAAGCCGAAGCTCGTTGCGGGTCAGACGCGCATGACGGTAGACACCGAGGGATACCGTGCCTTCCTTCGGCGCCTCGTCGCGGACGGCGTGATCAAGGTTCCCGACGCCGACTTCATCGGTGTGATCATCGAGCGTCAGGAGCGCGTGGTGAGCGAGCACCAGACCCGCGCGCCGACGCACCCGGGCAGCGCACTCGCGCTCCCCGTCGAGCAGAAGCGCCTCGAGGACATGCGCGCCGCGCGTGAGCGCATGTATACTCCCGTCAAGAGCACGAAGGTGAAGGCGTGAACGGCGAGCGTAAGGACATCGCAGCAGCGAAGGAATCCATGACGCGGCGTCTGATCGAGGGCGGCATGCCGGCGCAGCGCGCCGAGCAGGTTGCGCGCCAGCAAGCGCAGAAGGCGGATCGTCGCGAACGCGATAAGTAACGGCAGGGGGACACGATGAGCATCAGCGAGACGCTCTACACGGCACGGTTTCGCTCCGGCGAGACGATCGAGCGTGGGCGTAATCAGGATCTCACCTGTCCCGTCTACCGTGCGGGTGCGCTCGTCGCTCCGCTCTCCGGCACGCTCACGGTCTACCGTGCGGATGGTACGGTCGTTGTCAACGCCGCGGCCGTGACCATCACGGGCAGCGTGGCGACCTACGCGCTGCTCGGGACCGTGACCGCATCGCTGGCGCTCGAGGAGGGCTGGCTTCTGGAGTGGACGCTCCAGATGACCGCCACGATGCAGAACGTGTTTCGCAACGACGGCGCCCTCGTCCGTCGCACGCTCTACCCGGTCATCACCGACGCGGACCTGTTCCAGCGCCACTCCGACCTCCCGGCGCTGCTCGCGACGGGCACGACCTCGTATCAGTCCTACCTGGACGAGGCGTGGGGCACGCTCACGAACCGGATCACGGCGCAGGGACGCCGGCCCTACCTGATCATCCAGCCGAGCGCGCTGCGTGACGCGCACCTCGCGCTGACGCTGCAACTGATCTTCCTCGACTTCCAGACGAGCGCCGGGGAAGGCGGTCGCTGGCAGGCCCTCGCCGAGCACTACGGCCGCGCCTACACCGAGGCGTGGGGCCAGCTCCGGTTTAACTACGACGAGAGCGACGAGAATAAGGTCAACCCGAACACGAAGAAGTCGGGCACCTCGACCGTGTGGCTCAATGGCCGCGGCGGCTATCCGTCCTTCGGTGGCTGGTACTGATGGCGAGCAAGACGGTACGGCAGCTGCGCGAGGACGTGACCGCTCGCATCCTCACGCTCACGGGATGGAAGGAGTCGCGCGTGGCTCCCGACAACTTCGGACGTGATGCGGACTCCATCGCCCACAAGGCGTTCGCAGTGCATCCCACCTCGACCGACGACCTGCGCGCCTACCGCGGGCGCCCGGCCGAGGGCCTCCTCGTGGAGACGACGCTCGAGGTGCGCTACTCTTGGCGCCTCGCGCCGAAGGGTATGAGCGACAGCTACGACGATGCCCTCGACGGCGAGCAGAGCGTGATCAACAAGCTCATGGCCTACGACGCGACGTGGCCCTCGTCCTATAAGGTCCAAGTCGTGAGCACCACGCGAGAAACGTCGGTGCTCGGCGAATGGGTCGTAGGTGTGATAACGTTCCGCATCGTTCACACGCTTCCGCTTCAGTAGGGGGACATCATGCCTGTTTCGTCTGTGGTGAAGAACTTCCGCGACGGTACCATCCTCCTCGAGGACGGGACCACGCCCACGCCGATCTCCGTCACGGTCCAGTACGAGGCTGGCGACTTCAGCATCTCGGGCCTCAACCAGAGCAACACCGAGGCGACGACGTACCTCGACCGCGGCGAGCTCGGCTCGGTGCGTAAGACCTCGCGCACGTTCCCCACGTTCTCCTTCTCGGCGCACATGACGGACCTCTCCGACGCGACCGACAAGCAGCTCTGGGACGCCGTCAATAAGACCGGCGCGTTCGCCTCGGCGATCTCCACGGGCGGCAGCGCCTCGGACGTGTTCATGCTGAAGGTGACGCTCACGGTCGAGGGTACGAACTTCGGCGACTCCGCTGACCACACCATCATCATGACGAACTGCCACCTGTCCATCGACTTCGCCGAAGGTGACCCGAACACCTTCACGGTCAACGGCACGGTCTACGGCACCATCACGGCGACCTAACCCCGCACGGGATAGCATCCCATGCCCGACGCCCCCCGTGCTACATGGTGCGGGGGGCGTTTCACGTCTGAAGGAGGAAGGATGGAAGTCACTCTCGGGAAGCACAAGGTCACGCTCAAGAAGCCGTCGTCGTTCATGTCGGCGCGCGAGGTCACAATCGCGGTGGGCGTGAGCGCCCTGCGCGGGCTGGGTGCGGCCCTCGGCGTGTGCTGGGCGAGCAAGCCTCTGAAGGCCACGCTGGCCGGCTGCAAGTACGACACGCTCGCCTACGGCGGCGCGGTCGTGGACGAGCTGGTCGCTCTGGGTGTCACCGAGGCCGAGATCTACACGGCTGGGAAGGAGGCCCTCGACCTCGTGATCGAGGCCATCCCGCGCGAGCCCGAGGTCGCGACCGTCGAGGGTTTTACCGATCCGCAGACGGAGCCCTCGACGCCGTAGCCCTTGAGATCGGGCTCACGTTCTGCGGCGACCCCGACGCGTTCTATGGGTGGACACGCGACCAGCAGGAGCGCGTCCTCGCGTGGTGGCGCGTCAAGCACACGCCGCCGCCGAAGCCTCAACGCGGGAAGGCGCGCGAAGGTGATAGTATGTCCCCCGAGGCGCGAGCCTTCTGGGGGATCGGTGGCGGGTAAGAAGATCACGGTAGGGCGCGCATCGGTGGCTATCGGGCCACAGCTCGAGGCCGCGCTCGACCGCATGATCTCCACGACCTACGCAGAGATCAAGCGTGAGGTCGAGAGCATCGCGTCGGACGTGACCGACTATGCTCGTGGCGAGTGGTATCAGAACGTCACGCGCCGCACGGGTAAGACGGGCGAAGGCATCGACTACGAGATGCGGATCACTCCCACGCACCTAAAGGGCATCGTGTTCTCGAACACGAAGGCGACGTACTACGTGCATCGCCCTGGTCCGTTCTCTCGCCTCGGGCGCCGCGTGGATGGCGAGGAGTTCTCGACCATCATGCAGCAGTACCGCAACACGGGGACCATCCCCGAGGGCTACACGGTCGAGCGGTACACACGCACCAGGCGACCCATCGGTGTGTTCAAGATCAACGTCGAGAGCAAGCGCCCACGCGACGGCAAGAACGTGTGGAAGATCGTGGCGATCGACTACGGCAAGCGCCTCGTCAAGCAGCGCCTCACCGACATCGATAGGGCACTACAGGCCGCAGCGCGCCGGCTCGCGGCGTAGGGGGACCGATGGCTACCGTAGAACTTACCGTTGACGCCAACCTTCAGGGACTGCGGCAGCAGCTGGAGAGCATCCCCGGCCTGACGGCAGAGCAAGCGCGGCTCATGACCGCGGAACTCAATAAGAGCATACGCGCGAGCGAGCGTGCTGCGAAGGCCGCGGCCGATGCCAGCAAGCGGGCGATGGCTAGCGCCTCTGAAAGCGCGCGTGAGGCGGCTGCGGACGTGGGCAAGGTCGGAGATCGCTTCGGGACCGTAGGCTCGTCTGCGGGCAAACTGGCGGGCGCTCTGTCGATGCTAGGGCCGGCGCTCGGCGACAGTGCGCGCAACGTGGCCGACCTCGCGGACGTGGGCGAGGTGGGTGCGCTGGCGTTCGAGGGCTTCGGGGCGGTGCTTCTCCCGCTGACGGCTACGCTCGCACTCTTCGCTGCCGGGCTTGCGCCGATCGGCGAGCTCATTGTCGAGGAGCAGCGCCGGGCGGAGGCAACCGCTGCAGCACTCAAGAAGTACGAGGCGGCGACCGCGGCTGCCGAGGCTGCGAACACGAAGTTCGCGACAAGCCTCTCTGGCGTGAACGATTACGTGCGGATCGCGACAGGTCTAGAGTCGCTCGCGGCGCAGAGCGCCCGAAAGCGTGGCGAGGCTCTCCGCGCAGAGGCCGACGCGCAGATGGAGGCCACGAGGGCGCAGATCGCAAGCGCCGACGAGTTTCTCGCTCTGCGAAAGGTCGAACAGGATGCGATCACCACGCGCATCCTTCTCGGAAAGGCGACCGAGGAAGAGGTCGCGAAGCTCGCAACGCTCGGCCCCGAGATCGAGGCGATCAATGCCGCTCAGGCCCGCCGTCGTGCGCGTCTAGAGGAGGTCAACGCATCGACCGAGGACAGTATCGAGTTCATGCGCCTCGAGGCCGAGGCGATCGACCAAGTCGCCCGCAACGACAAGAAGCGCGCCTCGTCGGTTGAAGCGAAGAAGCGCGCCGAGGAGCGCGATGCGGCAGCGATCAAGGCAATCACCGACGAGATCGACGCGTACCTCAAGATCGATACCGAGTGGCAGCGCAGTCTCGAGCAGGGACGCGTAGCCGCAGAGGCGCAAGCCCAGGCGATCACCGACAAGACGGTGCGTGCGATCGAGACGTACTCGGCGAAGCTCTCGGACCTAGTCCCATCGAAGCCGCTCTCGGACGTGGAGCAGCTGCAACTCCTTATCGCTGACCTCGACCTCGCGATGCAGCGGGCGCCTACTGAGGAACTCGGGATGCGCTTCAAGGCGATGTCCGACGAGGCGGTCCTCGCGCTCGAGGCGTTGCAGACAAAGACCGAGGAAGCCTTCACGGTCGAGAAGGCGGCGGCGTTCTTCTCCTCGGTGCAGTCCTACGCGAACGACCTCTACAGCAACCTCCAGCAGGTAAGCGACTTCTTCACCGAGCAGGCGAACAGCAAGGTCGAGGAGGCGATCGTCGCCCGCAAGCGTCTCGGCAAGGACGCCACCGAGGAAGAGCGGCGTCAGGCGAAGGAGCGTGTCGAGGACGCGAAGGAAGCAGCGCGCAAGGCGTTCGAGGTGAACAAGGCGCTCCAGATCGCGCAGGTCGTGGTCAACACGGCAGCCGCGGTCGCATCGGCGCTCGCATCTGCGCCGCCCCCGTTCAATGCGCTCGCCGCAGCGGGTGCCGCAGCAGCCGGCGCCGTGCAGCTGGCGACTGTGCAAAGCACCGAGCCCAAGTTCCACAAGGGCGGGCTCATCGGCCAGCCTGACGAGCAGACCGCGATCGTGCGCCGCGGCGAGGCCGTGCTCAACCCGATGGGGCGCAGCCTTCTCGGCGACGACACCATTCGCGCGGCTAACGCCGGGATGGGCAGCGGGTCCGGCGGACACGCGGTGCAGGTCGTGTACAAGCACAAGAGCTTCGACTACTTCGTGCGCGATCACCTGCGAACGAACGCCACCCTCCCGCGTGCGTTAAACGCAGGACGTAGGCTCGGGCAGAGGGGGGGCTAAAGCATGGCTAGCGCCGTTACCGTCAACGCTCTGCGAGGCATCCTCGTCCACGACGAGCGCATCAATGCGGCGTCGTTCAACGAGTCGCTCTCGACGCTCTCTCAGGCTGGCCCGCGTCCAGGCGTGCCGGTCCCCACGCGCGCGACCGACATGGTCCTCGAGGCGAGCGGCGACAGCTTCGAGGGCAGCACCATCACAGTGCAGACGGTACGAGCCGGCGGCGTGTCGGCATCCCCTGACGGCGAGATCGAGCCGGGCGCCTTCGCCATGCGGACGAACGGGCTGAACTGGCTCGGGTGGAATGGTCCGCTCGTGTTCTCGGGCTGGAGCCCGCTGCACACGTTCGCTTCGGGCGGTGCTGCGAACCAGTACGGCAACATGCACGCGGTGCACACCGACGATGGGACGATGCTCACGACGGCGCAGCGATTCACGTCTGCCGGGTCGATCCGCAACCTCGTCGTGCTTCGCACAGTCGGCGCCACTACGACGACGGTTGTCGTGGACACGCAGGCCGCGGCGCTCGTGGCGTACTGCCCCACGCTCGTGAAGCTCCCTGAGGGGCGTCTCCTTCTGCTCTCCACGAAGGCCGTGACCGGCGGGCAGTACACGATCCGCGCGTGGATCTCGACGGACGACGGCGCAACGTGGACGCGCAGCGCGGACAGCGTGATCCGCGACGAGCTCGACGGCGCAGTGGTAGTCCCTCGCCGGCTGCGCGCGGCGTACTCGAACGGTCAGATCCTGATGCTGCTCGCATTCCGCGACACGTCGGCGACGGTGGCTGACTCGTTCCGGCACTACGCCAGTGCGGACCTTGGGGCATCCTTCGCCCTGGTTCAAGCGGTCGACAACACGACCGCGGCAAACGACTACACGGGCGGCGTTCACGACATCGTGGCCACGCCCTCGGGCACGTTCGTCGTCGTGTTCTGCGCCTCGTCGCGTAGCGCGCCATATGACTACGGCGCGAACTCCACGGTGCTGTACAAGGTGCTGCCTTCGGCGTGGGTCGCGTGGGAGACGGTCTTAACGCAGACGATCACGGGGCTCGGATCCCCGAGCGCGAACCTCACGGTGGGCGGGCAGCTCTCGACCAGCACCGAACTGTGCGCCACACGCGACGAGGACGGCACGGTCTACGTGTTCGCCCTCGACTTCGCGACCAGCCAGCAGACGCAGATCGTTCGGAGCACCTCGGACGTGTTCACCGACTGGGTCGAGGTTGGGCTTCCTTCGGCGACTGTCCCGAACGTCGCATGGAACTCGGGCGGCTTCGAGTGGATTAGCGGCACGATCTCGGCGTACAACGGAACGCTCCGGCTCGTCTCCTCGTGGGACTCCGCGACGTGGCCGGGTCAGATCGGGATCACCACGTTCGCCGGGTACGCGACGGCGTGCATGCCCTGGTATCCGGCGACCGAGGCGACCTCGGACAAGCTGCTCGGGTCGCGCCTTACGTGGCATCCGCACTGGCTCCCCGATGGGGCCGGGTGGACGCTCGCAACGGCTGGCGTGCCCACGGTCACGCTCAACGCTGCCGGCTACCTCTCGATCGTTAGCCCGGCCGCGGCCGTCAACACGTACACACAGACTGGCCCCGCGCTCACTACGCCGCACACGGTCGCGGCATTCGCCGAGTGGATCGCGACGACGGATCGCAGCGAGATCCGTCTCTCTTCGAGCAACGGAACGCAGACCTATGGCATCCGCGTGCGGTGCTCGGGCACGACGGTCGATGTCATCGACAGCAACGGTGGCGCATCGCTCGGGTCTGGAACCATCACGGCAGGAATGAAGATCCAGATCCGCGCCTTCCTCGAGAATAACGGAGCGACGGCAAACGCGGTCGTGTACCTCGGCACGGGAGCGGGCGCCTTCGTCACGCTGCGGCCGTCGAATCGCATCTGCAACGTGAACACGGTCAGCAACGCGGGTGTAACTGCCGCAGGTACGTCGGTGACGTGGGGGCAGTTCTCGCTCGTCAACCCGGCCGAGTCTCGCTGGTACGGCGTGGGCTGGATGGCGGCGGCGGGTGTGAGCAGCGTGTACAACCTCACGCTCCCCACCGACCTGCCCGGTCGCCCATTCTCGGCGTACCCGCAGACGCTCGATTACGGCACGCTGGTCCGCGCCGTTGCTGGCCCGACGCTCGCGGGCGACGAGTGGACGATCACGCCGCGGTACGACTACGCGATCTCGAACGTCCTCGTCAGCGAGGCCCCGTCGCCGCGTCAGTCGTGGCGCTCGGTCGATGCGACCCAGCACCAACTGACGTGGGTCATCGAGACGGGAGCCGGCGCAGTCACTGCTCTCCGAGGGCCTCTCGGGGCGCTCTACCTGGGCGGCGTGAACTTCCGCACGGCTACCCTCGAGGGACGCAACGGCGCCGGAGCGTGGGTAAGCCTCGGCGTGATCGACATGGCGGCGCAGAGCCGGCCGCTTCGGTGGGTCCGCAGCGGTACCATCATCGAGCCGGACACGACGAGCGCGACGAGCGCCGGGTACTTCTGGCCGCACGGCATCCTCCGCGGCGCGCGCTTCGTGCCGGATACGACTGCCGTTGCCGGGCTCACGGCAAAGGCCATCTCGAATAGCAGCGAGGGCAACTGGACGAACCAGAGCGGTCGCCGGCTGCGCCTCGAGGTGGCGAGCACCTCGGGCCTCGGGGCAAGCGGCACGAATGGCGCGATCGTGCACAGGAGCGGACTGCTCGTGTGGAACAATGACCCGCGCTACAACGCCTACCGGCTGACCATCCCGGCGCAGCACACGGTGGAGGACTACTTCGAGATCGGGACGATGGTCCTCGGCCATATCCTCGCCTTCGGGCGCCGGTACAGCTGGGGGCGCACGGTGCAGACCTCGCCGAACACGACCCTCACGACGGGACGCAGCGGCGCACGTCGGGCGCAGAACTTCGGCCCCTCGCGCCGGTCAGTAGAGTTTGGGTGGACGGATGGCACCGACCTATCCGCAGTCCGGCAGGGTCTACCTGCGGACTACGTCAACGCCGCGGCCTCGGGAGGTGGCGAGGCCGCGGCTACCTGGTTCGACGCGCCGCTCTCCATGGAGGGCCTCGTCCGCGAGCTCTACGGGAGCCAGACGCCGGTCGTTTACCTCCCGTGGATCGAGCGTCAGGCGCTCGGCACGGTCTACACGGCGAGCCATCCCGACCTGATGATGTACGGGCGCATCGTCTCCGACGTGAGCATCGAGTCTGTACAGGGCGAGGAGTGGATCGCCAGCGGCGAGGCTAACGGCGAGGTCGTGCGGACCTCGGTCATCCGGCTCGAGGAGGAGGTATGAGCGATCGGTGGACCGAGGCGCAACTGCGAGGCGAGATCTACTGGGTGCTTTCCATCCAGTGGGCCGGCGGTACCTTCTACCTGTCCACCGACTCGCTCTACATCACCGATGGCGCTGACGCGATCACCACGACGCCCGACCTCGTGGACTACCCGGCAGTCGAGGAGGCCCTCGAGATCTGGAGCGTTGAGGCTCCGCGCCTCTCGGTGCCGCTCTCGTTCATCTTGCCGGTCGATGTGCCTGGACTGATCGCCGAGGGCCACGCCCTCGACGGCGCAGTGGGTGAGCTGTCGCAGTGGGCAGCGGGTACGGACTGGAGCGAGCGCCGCATCGTGGTGAGCGGCAAGCTGGTCGATCCCGAGTACGGGGCCGAATGGGAGCCGGTCACCTGCTCACTCGAGGAGATGGTCGCCGACGATCAGACGACGCTCCCCGTCCAGCCCATCACGATCGCCTCGTGGCTCGCCGAGGCGGTGGCGGGTACGAGCGCAGCACAGGCCGGCGATACCGGCGTTATCGTGCCGATGGTGTGGGGCACGCCCGGCGCGACGACTGCCGCAGGGAGCCCGGCTCCGATCATCGGGACGAGCGGCTCGCTGGTATACCTGGGGATCGCTTGCCACTACGTCGAGGCGTTCTCAGTGGACATCATCGACAGCGCCGGCACGACGGAGACGTTCGTCGTGTACTACACCGACGTGCGGTCCTACTTCGGCGTCACGCGCGGCATGCCGGTCGTTGCGTGGGTCGTGGTCGATACGAGTACGTCGTCGCTCGTGCTGACCGACCCGCTCTTCGCCATCTGGAATAACGGCGCGGCGCTCGTGGACGAGAGCAGTCAGGCCATCCGCGGCGCGGGGGACTTCCTCGCGCACGTCCTTCGCACCTCGGCACTGCGTGTGGACTACGGCCGCGTCGATGCCGTGCGACCGTTGCTCAACCAGTATCAGACGAGCGGCTACATCGATGAGGTCGTGGCGCTCGGGGAGTACATCGCCGAGGTGCTCGGGGCCGTGTTCCCGTTCGCGATGGCCGGCGGGCAAGGCGGCGTCTACCCGTTCCTGTGGCCCGTCTACCCGAACGCTACGTCAGCGATCACGGTGCTCTCGACCGACCTCGACCCAAACCTCGAGCGCGTCGGGCGCATCGCCTACGAAGGCTCCGACGAGGTCGCGACCGACATTGAACTGCGGTACACCTGGAACCCGCAGACCGAGGGCTACATGGTCGCCCGCTCGGTGGGCGGCGAGGTGTCCGTCGCGGACCCTGACCGCATCACGATCGCGCAACTGATCGGCCCGAGGTCGCGCTACGGGCTGCGGCGCAAGGTGCTCGAGACGACGGTCGTGCATGACGCGACGACGGCGAGCAAGGTGCTGCTCGCCCAAGCGGCACGCTACGGTCAGCCGGCGCGCATGGTGCAGTACATCGCGCCGCGTCGATACGGCTGGCTTCGGCGTGGTGACCTGATCGCGCTGACTGACATCGAGGTAGCAGCCTCGTCGCAGCTCTGCCTAATCGAAGGCGTGCAGTGGACCGAGGACGGCGCGCTGACGCTCACGCTGCGATACATCGAGGCGGGGTCCTAACCATGGCGCGCGTACCGCTCACACGGAACAGCACCGGACAGTTCGCCCGCGTGGCGCAGCTGGTAGCCGGGACGAACGTCACGATCTCCGAGAGCCTTACAGGCGAGGTGCTTACGGTCACGGTCGCCGCATCTGGCGGTGGCGGCGGCGGTGGTACGCCGGCCTCGACGGTCGTGTCGGAGCAGTCCTTCGGACAGAGCCCAGCCGTGGGAACCTCGACGGACTACGCCCGCGGGGATCACACGCATGGCACGCCTACCATGCCGTTGGCCTCGACAGTCGTTGCCGAGACATCCTATGGTCTGTCGAGCGCCGTGGGGACCAGCACTAACGTGGCGCGTGCTGACCACACGCACGGCACGCCAGCGGCGCAGATCTCTGGATCATTCCTCGACGCGCTCTTCGGAGATGCCTCTGACGGAGACGTGACGATCTCCTCGTTAACGACCCTCTCGAGGGAGATGCATTACAACAACCTCACGATTACAAGCGCCGGGCGCCTCAAGCCGAACGGATGCCGAATCTTTGTGCGGGGGACACTGACCATTAATGCCGGCGGCTCGATCGATGACGATGGGTTCTCGGCGACCGATCAGGTGGGCCGCACTGGGTTCGTCGCTAGGAACTACCTGGGCGGACAGGGAACGAACGCCGGGTCTGGATGGTCCGTAAATGCGATCAACCAAGCAAACGGAAACGCTGCGATCAATAACGCTAACTGTAGCTTGAACGATACGAACACAACGCCATTAGGCGGGACCGGCGGGAACTCAAGCAGTCGCACGGGCGGTGCTGGTGGAACGGCTCCACAAAACGCGACGCCGCAGAAATGGTCGGGACGTATCCTAGACGGACGTGGGAGCTTCGGTGCGTTCAATGGTGGAAGCGGCGGCGGCGGCGGCGCAGTAACGGTCACGGCCATAACCACTGGTCCATTCGTTTCCGGCGGCGGCGGGTCTGGCGCCGGCATCGTGTGGATCGCTGCGGCTACGGTCGCGAACAGCGGGAACATCAGTGCCAAGGGCGGGAACGGTGCGAACGCTTCTCTCGGCGTGGGTACCGGGTCGTGCGGCGGCGGCGGCGGCGGCGGCGGTGGGCTCGTCGCCATCATCACGCGCAGCACAACGATCGGTGGCACTGTCAGCGCAGCTGCCGGCACAGGTGGAACAGGTGCCGGCGTCGGGGGTATGAACGGCGCGAACGGCGGGAACGGGCATTACGTGCTGATGGTGATCAAATGAAGATCTCGCAGAAGTGGCTCATCACGAACGACGCCGCGACCGCACCCGCATCCGCTGCCGAGCAAGGATGCGTAGGATGGTATCTGGACGTTCCCCCGGCGCTGCAACCGATTGCAGATGCCGAGGGATGGACGCTCCCGTATGTATGGACTGAAGAGGTCGAGGTCGCGGATATGGACTGCACAGACGCTATCGTCGCACTGATCGCCGCCAACCCGAGCGTGGTGACGATCGACTTACAGGCCGGGTATGCGGTGGACGCCGCGCGCCTTCCACCTGGCATAACGGTCGAGGCATGGGCCGAGGACTGGAGCGAGGGCCTCGACGCGACCGGCACTCTGGTCGTGCGTTTCCGAGCGTAATGCGCTAGTATCGGGCCATCGGATGGGGGTCTGATGGGCGCAGAAACACCGACAGCATGGACGCAGAAGCTGGTCCCTGTCCCCGTGTGGGCGCTCCTTATGCTCGGCGCGGCTATGGCCGGCGGCGGTGGCATGCTCGGGATGTCGCAGGCCGAAGCCTCGGGCGTTCCAGACCCGGCGCAGATCGAGCAGATCCTCTCCGGCCAGCGTCGGATCGAGGGTCGCCTCGACGCTATCGAGCGCCAGCTGGCGACCGTCGCCGCGATGGCCCACACGCACACAGGAGTCACCAGTGCCCCTCTCCCCTGACGAGATCGTGAAGCTCCCGGTCGAGGTCATGGACCTTATCGCCGCGATCAAGGAAGCCCGCGCCGTGAATGGCGATGGCGGCGCCAAGATCACGCGCGCCGAGAAGCGTCTCCTCCTCACGAAGGCGGCTCGCCTCGTGTGGCTCCTCACCACTGACGCGCTCGACTAGGAAGCCCTATGCCCGCTCTCGACCTTTCCGGCATCAAGCAGTATCCCTACGTCACGAGCACGACGACGCCGAGCACTGCGAACCTGTGCCACATCATCCTGCTCCCGCAGAATGTCAGCCTTCAGATCACGCTCAGCAACCGCGATAAGGCGTCGAAGGGGCTGGCCTTCTCGTTTGACCAGACGCTGACCGATGGTGGCCCGGCTCCGGCTACGTACTTCAGCGTGCTCGACCCGATCCATATGAAGTGCAGCAAGAACCGCATCAGCGGGTTCTCGAATGTCACGCAGATCGCGGTCTTTGCTCCGTCGCACACGTCCGTCGCTTGCGAAATCCTGATCGAGGAGGACGGGATCTAATGGAGCCCATTCACGTCGAGGAGCCGGCCGTCGAGGTCGTCCCTCCGGCGCAGACGCCCGAGAAGGATGCGATCGTTGCGAGCGTGACGGACGACGCCCTCGTGATGGCGCACGAGGCACAGGCCGCTACCCCGACGCCCGAGGAGATCGTCAAGATCGCCCAGGGCGCCGAGGACGGCGGGATGATCGGCGTAGTCCTCGCCGTCGTGGCGGTCCTCGGGGGCGGCGCGGCGTGGAAGTTCTACAGCCAGTCGAGCAAGCAGAAGGCCGAGCTCGCAGCGAAGAGCGCCGATCAGGCGCACGAGCTGGCGATGGCCGAACTGAACGCGAAGCTGCAGGGGCCTACGTCCAGCCCGCCGCAGTGCATCGCAGCGCACACGTCGCTCGAGGCGCGGATCGCAGCGGTCGAGGCCAAAGCCTCGCGCGCGACCTTGCCCGACTTTCCCGACGACTTCGACGCCGAGCTGCTGATCGCGCGCGTCGAGAAGCTCGAGAAGGCCGCGAAGAAGAAGCCCACGCCCGCAGGGAGGAAGCCGTGAACCTGTCTCCGCACTTTACCTTTGACGAGCTCACGCGTACCGGGCAGACGGCGCTCCAGGCGGTCAACCGTCAGGAGGCGCAAGCGTGCATGGGCGCGCTTACGGCGCTCGCTACCACCATCCTCGAGCCCATCCGCGCGAAGTACGGCCCGATCAAGGTCAATAGCGCGTTCCGTGGCCCTGCCGTGAACACGGCGGTCGGTGGGAGCAAGACCTCGCAGCACATGAGCGGTCAGGCTGCGGACATCGTCGTGCCGGGGCATCGCCTCGAGGACGTGTTCGCGTGGATCGTGAAGGAGAGCGGGCTTCCCTTCGGACAGGCGATCCTCGAAGGCCCCGGCGGCAAGGTGTCGTGGATCCACATCAGTCTCGGCGAGCCGTGGCGTGCGAAGGACAAGTCGCGTCAGGCGCTCACCTGGGACGGCAAGACCTACGCGCCGTGGAAGGGCTAGACGTTTCGTGTGCGGTCGAGGTCGGCGAGGTGCTGTCCATCGCCGACCCTAGACTGCACGACTGCGCGTGGCCCGAGGGCCTTACATTGACTGCCCATGTCATCGAGGTGGATCCTGTCGTGGTGCGCGTGCGCGTGACCACGCATCGGCTCTGCAACGAGGCCGACGACGAGGCCGCACAGGTCCGGCGCGTCTGGCGCCGTGCCGTCGCGAAGGCGCGTCAGGCGTGGGGGCCAGAGTTTACGGTCGAGACAGTACGCGGAGACTGCTCGGCTGACGTGCGCTCTGCTGACGTAGACGTGCTCGAGACACGATAGCGGACAGCACGCACACGATTACTCGCGAGAGCAGCTGGACCATCGCGCCCGCGATGAGCACGATGGTCGCCACGGTTAGCCACGCGACCACTACTCGACCATGTGCGCGAAGAGAGGGCCGAGCGTGAACCGGATGCGCGCCCGCGCGATCTCGGCGTACTCGGGCGACAGTTCGCACCCGATGAAGCGCATCCCTTCAAGCATCGCTGCGCGCCCCGTCGAGCCGGACCCCGTGAACGGATCAAGCACGAGGCCACCGAGCGGAGTGACCATCCTCACGAGGTAGCGCATGAGGTCGGTGGGCTTCACAGTCGGATGTACGTTCTTCGGCACGTCTCCGAGCATCTCGTCGCGGTCCTCTCCGCTCGCCTTCGCCGTGTAGAAGTACCGAGCCGCGTCTCGGAGGCCCTCGGTAGCCTCGTCGCTTCCGTCGTGGAGGACGTTTGCGGGCCAGCGGCCCGGTATGCCGTCGGGGTGAAGATCGAACGTGTTGATAGGCTTCTGCTCGCCGCCTACGTACTCGGTCTGCCATCCAGCGACGGCCCGGCGAAGTTCCTCGTCCGTTTGAACCCTACACCCGTCCACATTGATCGCCCCCGTACCGTACCGCAGCACGTTCGCCGCGACGGTCCCGACCAGCGGCTTCCGCGCCATGCAGATCGGCTCGTGCGCTGGCTTTAGGGCAGTGCCCCAGCCGGACCAGCGGCGGGCGTCGTCGGTGGCGGGGGTGGTGATGTTTTCATTCGTCGGCGACCTTTTTACGCCGTCCTGTTCTTTAAACTTGATCATACGGTAAGGGTCTCGGCCGGTGTTGCCGATCACATCTCGCTCCGCACCCGCCGCCTTGTCGATCGCCTTGCTCACGTCGAGCGACTTCGGGAACCCGCTCCCGTAGAGCCACATGATCTGGTCGCGCACGTCGAATCCGGCGTCCTCGATGGCGCACGCCATGCGGTGATAGGTCCGCGACCCGGAGAAGGCCAGGAGATGCCCGCCGGGCTTCAGGACGCGCAGCGCCTGACGCCACACCTCGAGGTCGTAGGCGATACCGCTCGCGTCCCACTTCCGACCCATGAAGCCGAGCTCATACGGCGGGTCGCACACGACGGCATCAACGCTCTCGGCCTCGAGCGTGGCCATGCTCTCGCGGCAGTCGCCGACGAGGATGCGCGCCCTCACGGGTTTACCTTCGCGTGGTACGCCGCGCGCATCTGCCGGTTCTCCTCGCGTACCTGCTCAAGCGCCGCGAGGCCCTCGGCCAGCACCTCGCCGGGCGTGATGCCCGGATGGTATGGGTTCGCGCAGCGCCACGCGAGACGACGGAGAGCGGACTGTGCCCGGTCGATAGCCGGGCAGGTATGACCGGGGGGCTTCAACGCTCACTCCGCATCGCCGCATCGATCAGGCTCGCGACCTGGGCGCGATCCATGTTCTCGGTCGGCTCGTCACGAGTGTATGCACTATTCACGTCCACGAGGCCCATGGACACTGCGGCGCCCTCGGCCTGACGCTGCGCGTCCTCAAGCGACGAGGCCCGGCCACGCTGGTCGGTGATCGGGTCGCGAGTCATCAACTCCCACGAGTAATGCCCAGCGGCGCTCTGGTTGACGATGAGGTGCGCGCCGTCACGCAGGGAGTGGGTCCACGCGATGTGCGTGGTCGGCTTGCTGATGGCGATCACGGTCCAGTCAAGGATTGGCATCGGATGCTCCAGAGAGAAGGTGATGGATGCTGCGCGTCAGGAGCACGTCGTTGAGACAGTAAGCGGTGATCTCGGCCTTCTTGCCGGCGAGCCACATCGGGTGGACCTCGGAGCCGTGACCAGTCTTGCCCTCGAGGCCTAGCAGTTCGGACAGGTCCGCGAGGCTCACGCGCTCACGCGATGGGAAGGCCATGAACATGGTGTCGGTGACCAGCTTGCGATGCTCTGCATTCACGTCGTGGAACCATGCCGCGAGGTTGTGCCGCAGCCGTGCAGCGGTAAGGTGCAGCCGCGGCAGGTCGAACCCGAGGACGTTGTGCCCGACGATGTGAGCACCCCATGCGTCATGTTCACGCAGCCACCACTCCAGCTCGGTGAGCATGCGCCGCTCGTTGTCGTCGTCGGTCCCGCCCAGGAACGTCATGCCGCGCACCTCTCGGCCGTCATCGAGGGCGACCCCGATGCACGCGATCCGCGACACACGCCAGTCGAGGGCCGAGCGTCCCCACTCGCGGTCGAAGTTCTCCTCGACCCACGCGTTGATCGTGTCGGGCTTCTTGTGGGTCGCCGGCGCCCTCGAGCGCACGTAGGCGATCTGCCGGTCGCGCGACCACGCCAGCGGCGGGAGTGTCTCGATGTCGATGTAGAGGTGCATCACTTCTCCTCGAGGTACGGCGCGAGGAACATGCCGATCGGCCCGAGCGTGAGCGAGAGCAGCGCCATCGGGACGTCACCCGCCCAGGCGAACAGGCCGAAGAAAACGGCGGC
>Ga0315903_10003437_pt1 | contig 21982 bp, 38 predicted proteins | sample LakEriMetagenome_7_FD_203524 | JGI IMG/M metagenome (GOLD analysis project Ga0315903, IMG submission 203524) | Freshwater fungal communities from buoy surface, Lake Erie, Ohio, United States - Buoy 2 MA119 | ecosystem: Environmental > Aquatic > Freshwater > Lake | place: USA: Lake Erie, Ohio... | reverse complement strand
GCAAGGCTGTTGCAAAGCTTCGTGGCGCATCTGTACAACCACGTGACGGTGGCTTCTATACAGCACTTATCCACCCAGATGTATCTTTCGACCTTCGTTCGGAAGCAGCAACTGCTGGAAATGTTTCATGGCAGCTCCCACACACCTACACTGAGGCTGGCGTAGCTAACCTCTGGAACGGTGAAATCGGTATCTACGACCAGGTTCGTTATATCGAAACTCCACGTGCAGAATCCATTTCTGGTTCTGGTACATCCAAGGTTTATGCAACTGTCATCCTTGGTAAGCAGGCTCTTGTTGAAGCTGTTTCTTATGAGCCAAAGACCGTTATCGGTCCAGTAACTGACAAGTTGATGCGCTTCCGCCCAGCGGGTTGGAAGGGTCTACTCGGATGGAACGTCTACCGCAAGGAAGCACGTTATGTCATCCAGACCAAGTCAAGCATCGCAACTGCGTAGTTTACTTAGTAGAAGGGGCGGGAAACCGCCCCTTCTCACATAGGGAGTTAAATGGCAAAGAAGAAGAAGGCTGAAGAGTTACCACTTGATTTCTTCACGCCATTACAAGAATATGCAATACAAGCACACGAGTTATACAACTCGTTTGCACAGGCAGGATTTACCGAAGGTGAAGCGTGGGAACTTATGGTCCGTCACCTTCCTGATTGGGAACTAGATGAACCAGAGTTCATGGAAAAGGATACAGAATAATGGCAGTTAAGAAGCCAACTATTAAAGGTAAGAAGCCAAAGCTTCCACCAGATTACGACGTAATTCTACCTGGCATGGGATATACCAAGCCAACCAAGAAAACTCCTCCAAAGAAAATTAAGAAAGGTAAGTAACATGCCAGCAAAAAAGTGCAAGAAGTGTGGCAAGGCAAAGTGCAAGTGCTAGTATGAAAAAGAATAAAGTAGAAAAAGTAATGGGCGAGTTCAAAAGAGGAACTCTGCATTCAGGCAAAAAAGGACCAGTTGTCAAGTCACGCAAGCAGGCTGTTGCTATTGCAATGAGCGAGGCTGGAATGGCTAAAAAGAAACCTGGAGTCAAGAAGCCTAAAGTAAAGAAGAAGTAATGTCGTCGGGTAAATACAAGTCGCATCATGGCTTTAACCCGATACAGATTAAGGATGGCATGGTGGTACGCCTCCGAAAAGATGGACGAATCCAATCGGTACTAGGAAAAGTTGGAGAGTATAAAAAGAATGGACCCAAGACTAAAGAGGGCAGGGGTAGCGGGATACAACAAGCCTAAGCGTACTCCGAACCATCCGACTAAATCTCATGTGGTTGTAGCCAAGTCTGGCTCACAAGTAAAGACTATTCGCTTTGGTCAACAAGGTGTTAGTGGTTCACCACAAAAAGCAGGCGAAGGTAAAGCCTATCGCCAACGTCGTCAATCTTTTAAGGCTCGTCATGCTAAGAACATTGCCAAGGGTCCTATGTCAGCAGCGTACTGGGCAGACAAGGCTAAATGGTAATGGCAAAGATATTTCGTGGACCAACCATGAGAATCAAACTAGGTATGGAAAATGACCTTTGGTTTGTTTCATACCCATGGGGTAAGACGGTTGTTAAAAGCACCAGTGGTGTTTGGTCAACAATTGTTTCACCACAAGACAGCACGCTTGCTGACTATGCACGAGTATTGCGTGGCGGTTACGACAACCCAATAACAGATGCAGAAGCAGCAGAGTTAACTGCTGCTGGATATGGTGAATACATTGTCGAAGTGTAGAAGTGGATGCAAGACCCAAGACCATGAGTCATGGGGTGAATGCTTAAGAGCATCAAACATTGCTATCAGTAACGAACCAGTTGCTGCTGCAATCAAGAATACTGACAGAGAGTTAAGCGCTTACCGTGATGCACGCAAACTTGGTATTCAACCAGCTTCTACCAAAATGAAAGATATACAAAAAGCAGTCAGAGTATCTGACACTATCGGAAGGGCAGCGCAAGCATAATGGCAACGCTAAACCAACTGACCGAGCAGACTATTGCTGAAATCAATTCCTATGTAAAGAACCAGGAATCGGTCACAATCATAACAAGCGAGATTTCATCTAGCGCCGTTACCATCTCCGTAGATGATGTCACCTCATTAAGTAAGGGTATCGTCGAGATTGACGATGAGTTGCTTTACGCTAAGAAGGCAATCGCAGCCAGCGGTACTATCCAAATCCTTGGTACTGAAGGCAACCCAGTAGGACGTGGCTGGCGTGGCACTACACGAACAAGTCATCCGTCTGGCTCAGTAGTACGTAACAATCCAATTTTCCCGCGGACTCAGGTCAAGCGGGCTATCTTAGAAACAATTAAGGGAATGAATTTCCCTTGCATAGCAAGCCATACATTTACATTTAATGGCTCCGATTATTCATATATTTTGCCAGACGCTACAGAAGATATTGTTGGTATCTCATGGGATGTGCCAGATTCAACTGGAGTATGGCAGTTAATTAAACGCTATCGCGTAGACAAAAATTATTATGACACTGCTACTTCAAGCATAAAGCAAGCTTTGATTCTCAACGAAGCACCTATGCCTGGTCGCACGGTCAACGTGCAATACACAAAGTTTCCAACAACCATTACAGATAATCAAGAATTAACAGTATCTGGGCTGCCATCTTCCTGCGAAGATGTTGTACGTCTTGGTGCTATGTATCGTCTACTATCAACAGTAGACCCTGGAAAGGTCAGCGCTGTATCGGTATCTGCCGATGCTCTTGACCAACCAGTACAAGCTGGAGCATCAACCACTGCTGCAAAGTATATCTTCCAGTTATACACAGTACGTCTATCCGAAGAAATTGCAAAGCAGCAAGCAAACTTCCTAAACACCATACAGTATACGAGGTAATAAATGGCAATCACACGTTATTACAGCTCAACTGCTGCTAAGACCACGCTCTCTAGCGCCGTTGACTCCAGCACTACCAGCACCAGCTTCTCGCTGGCTGCTGCTACAGGTTTACCATCGCAGTACCCATTCACACTTATTATTGAAAAGGATACCGCTAACGAAGAAATCGTAACGGTAACTGGCAAGGTAGGTAACTCATACACCGTTATCCGCGGTGAAGATGGTTCAACATCTAAGTCACACTCAATCGGTGCAACGGTAGAGCATGGTGTATCTGCCCGCGACTTTGCCGAATCTCGTTCGCACGAAGATGCAACTACTGCACACGGCGTTACTGGAAACGTAGTTGGAACAAATGGAGCTCAGACACTTTCAAGCAAGACATTATCTGATGCTCAACTTGGTACAAACCTTAATGCAGCTACATTTAGAATTACCAATTTGGCTACACCAGTTTCATCTTCTGACGCTGCAACCAAGGCATACATTGATACACAGACAGCATCGGCTGCAGCATCTGCATCTAGCGCTGCTATCTCTGCTAGCTCTGCTGCAACCTCTGCATCTTCTGCTGCAACCTCTGCAGCATCTGCTCTTTCATCACAGACCGCAGCAGCAGGCAGTGCATCAAGCGCTTCCACTCAAGCTTCAAACGCTGCAAACTCAGCCACCGCTGCTGCTACTTCAGCAGCTAGTGCTTTAGCTTCTCAGACAGCTGCAGCGACTAGCGCAGCTAGTGCATTAGCATCTCAAACTGCAGCTGCTACTTCCGCAGCCTCTGCATTGACTAGCCAAACTGCTGCTGCTACAAGCGCGACAAGTGCTGCAGCAAGTGCAACTGCTGCTGCTACCTCGGCTACCTCTGCTGCTGCTAGCGCAACAACTGCTTTGAACTCAGCTGCTACGGCAACAACATCTGCAGCACAGGCTGCAACATCTGCTACTTCGGCAGCAACATCTGCTACAAGCGCAGCGACAAGCGCAACATCAGCAGCAGCTTCTGCAACTGCAGCAGCAACATCCGCAGCTTCAGCGCTAACAAGTCAAACCGCTGCTGCGACATCTGCTGCTAGCGCATTAACATCTCAGACAGCAGCAGCTACCTCAGCAGCTTCTGCTGCTACATCTGCTACTGCAGCTGCAACCTCAGCATCAAGTGCTGCGACTTCTGCTTCATCTGCAGCAGCAAGTGCTACCGCAGCTGCTGCATCTTATGATGCTTTTGATGATAGGTTCCTTGGTTCTTTTGCTAATGACCCAACTGTGGATAATGATGGTAATGCCTTAACCCAAGGAACTCAGTATTTCAATACAACGTCACAGCGTGTGAAAGTATTTACATCGACTGGTTGGCAGTTTGTTGCATTAGTCGCTGCAGATTATGTAACTCAAGCAACAGCAACAACTAAAGGTGACATGCTTGTAGCTACAGGTGCAAATACTTTTGTAAGAATTGGTGTGGGTGGCAATAACATGGTGTTAACTGCCGACTCCACAACAGCAACTGGTGTCAAATGGGAGAATGTTATTTCTCCTTTCTTATTGATGGGAGCATAACGAATGCCAACAACTTATAAAATCCTAGGTCAAGCTGCTCCAGCAGCTTCATCTACAGCAACAACAACTTTAGCCACTGCTGCGGTTCCGACAATAGTGTCTTCAATAAGAGTTGTTAATAGAGGAACTGCTGCGACAACTTTTGGTATTGCAGTTGTACCAAGTGGTGGCACTCTTGGCAACCAACACTACATTGCCTTTGATACACCTCTTGGCGCTAAAGAAGATGTCGGACTTGTATTTGGTATAACGCTAGCGACAGGAGATACGGTCCGCGTATATGGAGCAAATGGCTCATGTTCATTTTCTGCATTCGGTACGGAGATTAGCTAATGCCAACAACATATAAAAGACTAACCAACTCTGGAGTAACTGCACCGTTTGGAACGCAAGGAGTTATTCCAGGACATAGAACAAATTTATTTTTACGTCCAGCAAACCAGGGTGGTAATGCCTATCCATGGGGACCTGGAATGGTCAACTGGAATGCTCAGGCTACAGCGTTTGTAAACACTCCATCTATAACTGGTTTATCGGTTCGCTCTACACTTACAAGCAGTGGAGATACAAATACATTTAACTGTGGTGTAACAATGACTGCTGGAACTTACACGGTTTCAGCATATGTTTATGCGCCTGCTGGCTCAAGCATAATTGGAAGACAAATGGCTGTATATCCAGAAATGGCAAATGCAACTTATGGAACGATATCTACAAACTTTCCAACAATAGTTGCCGACACTTGGCAAAGAGTTTCACATACATTTACCCTTAATCCAACTTCAATTGCTTCTGGTGGAACAACGCAAAACATATGGATGACATTCAGATATACTGGAGCAGCTATTACAAACAGCTCATTGGTATATCTTGACGCTCCAATGCTTGAGCCTGGTGAAACTTTAGGTGAGTACTTTGATGACCAAACACCTGGTGCTTATGTCGAAGGTGTCAGAGTTATCATGCCTACTAATATTCGTAGGAACTATGTTTACAATCCTTCTTTTGAAGACAGTCTTCAAGGATGGACTGGAACAAACATATCCAGGATATTGAAACTTACAGACAATAGTAATACAGACCGCAAGAGTCTTTGGTGCGCTAGGGTTATATTTCCATCAAGCACTGGAAGCGCTTATCATACAATCCAAACAGATATTGGTGGCAGCGGTGCTTACTTTATCCAGCAGTTAATGCATGGACTCCAAGGAAAAACGGTTAAGTTTTCAGCTGATGTAAGAACTGTAACTGCTTCAACTGGTCAAAATCGCGTAGGTCTTCAGCTGGTTTGGTTTGATGGAAACGGTAACTATATTTCCGAATCTCCAACAGCAGCGCCTCCTGCTACTTCAACAACATTCTCAAGAATTTGGGAACAAGCAACCATTCCATTAAATGCAGTTGGAGTAAACCTAAGATTCTTTAGGGATGGTTCTGCAACAATGAACCAAGCAGAGTACTGGATTGACAATGTGATGATTGAAGAATCATCAACATACAATGACACATATTTTGATGGTAGCGTTCCTGGCGGTAGATGGACTGGGGCTAAAAACTTTTCCCCTAGCACGTATAATCCATCTGAGGCAACCAGTGTAAATTTACACAGAAACCCTGGCTTTCAAGTAAAGCCAGCAGATGCAAACGATTATCAAGTTGTTACATCGCTTAACACGGCTGGGTATCTTCCTTTATTTAACAGACAAACTATAGGTATTACTGGTCAGGCTGGCTCGATTCCAGCTAACGGAACAGACGTATATACGCTTTCTTATTATTTATATACTGGGGCTACCTTAAGTTATAGAGTTACAGCTAATATGCATGGAGCTGATAGTGGTTACCTGAGAACCAATACTAGCGCAAACCAAGTTTGCGAAATAGGAAAGTGGACTAGGTTAACCCACACTATTAGACCAGTAGAGGGAACCAAATTTATATTTTTATTTTGGTCCTCTGACCAGAATAACTTTGCAGCAGGTTTCCAAGTAAACGTCGGAAGACCAATGTGTAATGCTGGGTTTGAGGCTCAGGAATGGTTTGACGGTAACGACACAAACTGTAACTGGGTTGGTGTAACTGCTGATTCATGGTCATTCATGAATCCACCAGCATCAAGTTATGGTTCCATGTCATCTGTATATACGGTTCCATCAGGTAACCAGGCTGTAGTTTCTACCATTACGGTAGCCAATGTTGGCAGCACTCCTGGTTCATTCAGAATTGCCGTGGTCCCACCTACGGAAACTTTATCCAATAAGCACTACATAGTATTTGATGAGCTTATAGATAAAGGAGAAACAAAAGCTATTACCGAAGGAATAACCCTAGGGAGTAGCGACCAGATTCAAGTTCAAGCTGCCAACAGTCCTGTTGCAGTAAATGTATTCGGAACGGAGATTTCATAATGGCGGTTCAATCGCTTACAAACATTCGCCGTCAAGGTCAGAAAACCTTCAAGTCGTCTGGCATCTTCACGGTTCCCAATAATGTTCACTCTGTGAACGTATTCCTTGTAGCAGGTGGTGGTGGCGGTAGCGCTGCCAATGCTGGCTCAGGTAACTCATCAGCGGGTGGCGGTGGAGCAGGTGGACAATGGCTTGAAACAAGCGTAGCAGTTACTCCTGGAGCACAAATCCCAGTAATTGTTGGAGCTGGTGGCAAAGGTGGAGTTTACAGTTCTTCAAACAGCAACTGGGGTGAACCTGGAACTCCTGGTGGAGATAGCCAATTTTCTCATGTTATTGCATACGGTGGTTCTGCTGGTCGTGGAAATCTAAACGACTGGTCTAACTTGCGTCATGGTACTGGTGGCAACTTAGCTTCTACGTCAAGCGCAAATCATTCAGCGGGCGGTGGTGGTTCTGCTGGCGTTACTGCAGCAGAAATGCATTTAGTAAGAATCACAACAACTTCTAACAACCCACTTTCTGGTGGAGGCGCAACATACGTCGGACAAAACTTTGCTGCAGACAGAGGAGCATATCAGCCAGCAAATATGTTTGGTGGAGCATTTGGTGGAGATGGCGCAACCAATGCTGCAAGCTGGTCTAGCTATAACTATCCTCCATATAAGACTGTTGGCGGTTTTGGTGGCTATACAGGTCGTGGATATTCAGGTGGTGGAGGTGGAGGTTTTTCTCGTGGAACTTCTTATACCGCAACTGGAAATGCAATGGTAGGTGGATTTGGATTTGATGGTGGCGGTAATGGAGCTACATGGAATTCAAGCTCAAACCTTTATATAGGAGCTGTTGCTGGACTACCAAACACTGGTGGCGGTGGTGGAGGTGGAGCCGACAATCTTACTGCAACAAATGTAACAACAAGAAACGGAGCCAATGGTGGTTCTGGTTTAGTAATAATTAAATGGGTAGAGGAGTTCTAATGGCATCTCACGCAGTTGTTAAAAACGACATCGTTGAAAATGTTATTGAGATAGACAATAGCAATCCCCTGTTTGGGTTCTTGTCAGCTCAAGGATATAAGTTAATTGATTTAACTAATAATGAAAAAAACGTAGGAATTGGATGGAACCATTCGGAAGAAGAAGGATTCCATCTAGTTACTACAGAACCAGTAGTTGAAGAATCAACAGAACAGGAATAATAAATGAATGAAAAAACTTTTGCAGCTATTAAGAGCTACGCTCGCCATTTTCTCGGTGCTTGCCTTGCTGCCTTTGCTGTTGCTGGCGGGGATATCTTCGCTCTTAATGCCGAAGGATTCAAAGCAATCGTCACAGCGGGAGTCGTGGCTGTGCTGCCCGTCTTGCTCCGCGCTTTAGATACATCCGATTCAGCGTTCGGTAAGACAGAGTAATGAGTGCCAACGAATGGGCTGGTGTTGCAGTTGCAGTCACCACAATAGTCGCCAGCTTTGCTGGTTCCGTTCGCTGGTTAGTCAAGCACTACCTCACTGAACTCAAGCCCAATGGTGGCTCAAGTATTAAAGACAAGGTCAACCGATTAGAGGAGAAGGTAGAACTTCTTACTGAGTTGGTTAAGGAATCACTAAGGAAATGAATGAAACCAGTTGTTGCCAAGAAAGCCACGCCTGCTGCTATTGCTGTTCTCCGTCAGGCGACGGCATTGTCGCCGAAGCGAAAGAAGTTGTCGGACGGATTGTTGCCAAGTGCAGCTCACCTGAAGGCGAGTCCAACTTCGGACCACAATACTGGGCTAGCAGTCGACCTCACCCATGACCCAAAGAATGGTATTGATTGTGCAGTCATCTTTGAAAAACTTAAAGAGGATGCTCGTGTCAAATACCTTATCTTTAATGGAAAGATTTGGTCTAAAGAAAAAGCTAAACAGGGTAACAGAAAGTACACTGGTAGTAATTCTCACTCTAAGCACCTTCATGTTTCTATTAATGATGGTCACGGTGATGACACTAGCCCTTGGTTCTGGTGGCTAAACCAACCTAAGTTGGTCAATCAAGTTAAGGCTGTGGTTAAACCATTACCTGATAAGAAACCTTATCCAAAGGAAGATACATCTAAGTGCTGTCAGCACTGCCCTAAGAAATAGAGGTTAAACCGTGGCAACAGATAATAAAAAGATTGTTGGCGATTTACCAATCATCCTTAGCCAAGCAATCCCTACTGCGCTGGTTAAGTACCAGCGTGAGGATTTTGCTGCAAGCTACGCCATTGGTAATACACCATGGTTGTCGGCTGCTTCCGACCAGAACCGTATCAGTCGTATCACTACGACATACCAGAAGGAACGTATTGACCAGGGTACAACCGCTGGTGAAAACTCTTTGTCTAACTGGTGGCTTCGGTCTGCAACCTCTTGGCATCATGGCGCTGGTGAGCGTTATTACGATGCTGACGCATCGGATACATTTAGATTCTATGAATCAAATAACATAGATGTATTTTCTGACACTGGTTCTATTAGCCTTATCAAAGCAACCACCCAGTTCTCAACTGTAGGTATTACAGCTAAGCCAGCAACCACAAACGGCGGAGCGTTCTACATCCAGGGTGGCAATGTTTATTATTACAATGCCTCAACTAATACAGCAACATCCACATCTTTAGCTACATCAGTAACAGCGCAGGTTCTAGCCAGTGACGGCAACAGCGCAATTGTTGGTAGCAACGAAGGTGTGTACACAGTCAGCACTTCAATGGTTGTTTCCAAGATTTGGAACAAGCCAAACACAGCGACTACATCTTTTACAGTTCAGGCTATTGGGTTCGTCAAAGACCGTATAGTTATTGGTGTAAATGAAAACAATACTCAGTCTGTTGTGTACGAGTTGGCAAGGTTTCCTAGCACACCTCCTACAACAATCGGAAACACTGAAGAACGCTATACGTTCAAAGACCCTAACCTAGTATGGAACTCTGTTGGTGAACTCAACAGTGCCATCATTGTGGGTTACACACTCGGTGCTATCTCTCGTGTATTGTCATTTGCTATCGACGAAACTTCACCGCTTGCTGCAATCAAAGACCCAATTGTTATTGCAGAACTTCCCCGCGGTGAAACCCTTCACCAGATTAGAACGTATCTAAATGAGTTTGTTGTTATGGCAACAACTGCTGGTGTTAGAATTGGTCAGCAAAGTACAGATGGTTTGTCGTTTACATATGGACCACTGAATGTAACTGGAAATGTCCAAGACATTGCATTCACTGATAGATTTGTATACGCAACAAGGTCTAAAGATATCAATAACAAAAAAGGTTTATGGAAGATTGACCTTGGTCAAACTATAGATAATGGTTATGCATACGCAGCTGATTTAGAAACAGATGCCTCTGATGTTATTGGTATAGCATTCCTTGGAACTGGTGCTAGAAAATTTATGGTTGGTGCATCAGGTGTATGGATTGAATCAGCAACCACACTAGCAACCTCTGGCGTTATTAAGTCTGGCTGGATTCGTTGGGGTACTGCAGAAAAGAAACAGCCTGTTTCATTGTCAGTTCGCTGCGAAGGTGGCGGACGTGTCGGCTTCTCAGTCTATGACCAAGAATTAAATACAACTTTGATTGATGCTATTCCGCTTACTGGCGCAACCGAGTTCCAATTGTCTGCTGGTCTTCAACCAGCTGACCACTTTGAAGTTCAACTAACTTTAGAACGTAGTTCATCTGATACAACAGTTGGACCAAAGGTGGAAGAATGGCAGTGTCGTGCTCTACCTGCACCACTTCGTTCTCGTACAATTACTTTACCTTTACTTTGCTACGAAGAGGAGCGCGACCCAAATGGAGTCACAAGAGTATCCGCCCCATGGGAGCGCATTAACTATTTGGAACGTATTGAACAAAATGGAGGAGCGGTACTATTCCAAGACTTTTCTTCAGGAGAAGAAAGAGTCTGTACTATCCGCGCTATTCAATTCGAGCAGACAGCACCTCCCTCTTTTGCGTCGGGATTCGGTGGAATCGTAACTATCCAGTTACAAACTATTGATACCGAACTACCTATCCAGTAATGGAAGAAAACAAACTAATATCCCTGGTTAGTCCAGGTGAGCGCCACCCTTTGGTAACAGCAGTACGAGTGGCGCTGAATATAGCTGGCGATGATGTGTTAGATGCTCCCCTAGCTGAAGTGCTTAGAGGTTTGCAGCATCGTCTTTCCATCCCAGCAGTCGGGTGCATCAACTTAGCCACGCTGGATGCGCTCGCAGTTGCTCCGCCTGAATGGTAGGGAGCCAAAGAGAAGGGGGAACCGTAAATGGTTCCCCCTCTTTTTGTTTTTAGTAGGCTGACTTGTCTTTCAAATAAATTCTTATAGACCATTCCAGTCCAGTGTTGAACCCTTGACACCATTCATCCTTCGGTGCTATACGAGTTTCTAATATCTTGAAGATAACCGTTCGCATATGCTCACGGTATTTCTCATCTTGTCTTCCAATAAGACTATCGATGTATTGATTCCATTTTTCTATTTCTTCTTCTTTCATCGGCTCGCCTCCTGGCGAGCCTTTCCCGCCCACCACCCCTCAACCCTATCACAAGAATCGGCGTGTCGCTACACGCTCGGTTAGAAAGTTGGCACTATGATTCCTGGTATGGAAAAACTTCCCCCTCATAGGTCGTACAGTCAGTTATCTACTTGGCAATCCTGCCCACAGAAATACTATCTTAGCAAAGTAGCTATGGTTCCAGAGAAGCCTGCAGTCTATTTGGCTGCTGGTTCCGCTGTCCACTCTATGCTGGAATGGTTGAACCATGACTTCTACAGAGCCCAACAAGAATCTAATTGACCAGCGAGGTATACCCAGCAATGAGTGTATCAACTGTGGCTCAAACATACAGATTATCAGGGCAGTATTCCAGGACTACGAATTGGTCATGTGGTTTACTGATAGTTTCTGCGCTAATTGCGGTAGCCCTATGACAACCCCCACCCCTGTGGATAACCCCGACTATACTCCGAAGGACGAAGATGACTTTAGCTGAGAAGTGGCTTGACGTATTTAATGAAGCGGTTAGAATTGCCGAAGAACAATCAGGGATTCCTACCTCTGAGTGGAAGACTAGCGGTCGTAAGACTGCAGCTCGCCCAGATGGGGAAGACCTAGCGTTCTGGCAAAGCGATGGACTCAAGCAGGTTGAGGCGTACCAAGCATGGTACAAACAATCTGGTTGGAAAATTGCTACTATGCCCGACGGTCGTCCTGGCATTGAATGGGACGCAAGTGTGCATTTCGGAGGCACACCTGTGCGCTTTGTCGTAGACGTGGTGTACAAGGTAGGGGAAGACCTTGTCATCGTCGACTACAAGACAGGTGCTAGGACACCGTTTGGCATGATTCAGGCTGGCTTGTACGCCAGCGGTATTGAACGTATGTATGGTATTCGCCCGAAGTGGGGCGCTTTCTTTATGACACGCCAAGGTCAACTTGATGACCTCATTGACTTATCGCATTTGACGATGGATTATTTCGACTATGTATTCGGAGCCATGAACGACAGTGTGCAGAAGGGATGGTTTCCACCATCCGTCGGAGAGAACTGCAAGATGTGCTCGTTCCAAGAGAAATGCCCAGCCATGGGCTCAAAAGATTTCCCATTGCAAATACCTACAACAAAGGGAAAGAAAGGAAAGTAGATGACTGAGTCTACGTTCTCATACACTGGCAAGTTGAACGGTCAGGACTTGTTTACCGTCCGAGGTAATACAGTTGCTGAGTTCACTGCAAACCTACAAGCTGCGCTGCTTGCTATCGCATCAGCGACAGACCTACATACACAGTTGCTTAGCCGTTCTAATCCGTCAGGGATGGACCGAGCAATCACTGCACTACAGGAGGCTGGCATGCTGGCTGAACCTGTATCTACACAACCTGCTACTGCTCAAGCAATTGAGGTAGTCAAAGACAAGTATGGTAATGAGTGGACATATGGACACCCAGATGCTCCATTACTACCAGATGGTCGTGGCAACTACGCCAAGAAGAAGGGCGTATCTAAGGCAGGTAAAACTTACGTTGGCTGGTTCGACCCAGCAAAAGGTCCAAAGCCTTTCAAGCCAGGTGCTGTAGAAGCAGAAACAATCTGGACTAAGTAATGCGTTCACTGTTGCAAGTAGTTGGTGTAGAATCACCAGCTGGCAAGCAATTGCCAGAGGTCTTACCGCTACTTACTGCTAGTCAAGTTACCTTTCGTCAGGCACAACTGCATTTAATTGCAGGACAACCAGGTGGCGGTAAGACCCTACTTGCACTGTGGTATGCAGTTACATCTAAGGTTCCAGCGTTATACATCTCAGCTGACTCTGATTCCAGAACAATCGCGACTCGTGCAGGCGCAATAATTATGAACAGAGATGTGTCCGATGTTGAGAGAATCATGGATACCGAAGCTAGTGTTCTCTTGGAAGATGCACTAGCCGAAGGCGCAGCACACGTTCGATTTGCCTTCGACCCTGCTCCATCCTTGCAGGACATCGAGGAAGAGATAGAAGCGTGGATTGAATTGCACGGTGCTCCACCTGTTGCAGTATATGTAGACAACTTAATGAACGTCGCAGCAGCCAGCGACAACGAATGGACAGCGTTACGCGACGCAATGTCCGCCTTTCACTACATGGCTCGTGAATACGAAACAGCATTCATCGTTCTGCATCACGTAAGTGAGAATGAAAAGATGAGTAAGCCAAACTACCCAGCGCCACGTAAAGCTCTGATGGGCAAGGTTGCTGCCCTACCAGAATTAGTTTTATCCGTGGCGCTGGATAGCACTGCCAATGTCTACCGCGTTGCGGTAGTTAAGAATCGTCATGGCAAGGCTGACCCGAATGCTGAAGAGTATGTAACACTGGCAGCGGAAGCAAGCAAGATGATTCTCTATAACACATCGGCTGATTTGTTTAGAGCAAGGACCGTCAGCCAATGGAAGTAAACAAGTCAAGCTTTGATTTAGATTTCACCTACGGTCGTGAGGGTGAGAAGTTGGTTGAACAACTTCTAACCAATGGCAAGACAGTGGAAGTAAAGCGTGACCGCAAGTGGTGTCAAACTAATAATGTTTATATAGAAGTTGAGTGCTGGTACATGAAGTCCCAGTCTTGGGAACCTTCTGGATTATCTGTCACAAAAGCTGACTATTGGGCATTTGTTCTTGAGCAAAGTATTGTCATGATTCCTACTGACCATGTATGGTACGCGGTTAAGAACTTCGGTCGCGAGATAACTTGCGAGATACCACCGAATAGAAGTAAGGGCTACTTGATACAAGTAGAAGATTTACTTCTTACAACTAAAACATTGCGAAAGGAAACCAATGAACTTTCCAGACTTAACCAAGGGGCTATGTAGAGAGATAGGGATTGAACCGTTTTTCCCAGATGAATCAACTGTTGAACTCTACAGCTTTGCCAGAAAGATTTGTTCTGGTTGTGCAGTTAAGCAGGAATGTTTAGAGTGGGCAGTTAAGCATGAGGACCATGGAATGTGGGGCGGTACAACTCCAACAGAACGTCGGTCAATCAGGCGACAAAGAAAGATTATTCTTCAAGAGATATATGTAAGGGAGTATGTATGACACTATTCAAATCAGGACACCTAAAGATAGGTAAGCTTTATATCTGTTCTGGCTATAACTTAAAGCGAGTGGCTATTGGTTTTTCAGTTGATAGGTATTCTATAAACATAGACCTACTATTCTTTTGGTTCAGCATTGAGTTGTAATGACAACACCATCCAAACGCAAGGGCTCACAGTTCGAGCGTGATGTAGTCAAGTGGCTCATCACTATGGGCTATCCATGTGCCGAGCGTGCATATGGTGCAGGTCGACACGATGATGTCGGTGACATAGACGGTATTGATGGTGTAGTTATAGAATGTAAGAACGAAAAGAGAATTAATATCCCTGGCTATCTCCAAGAGCTAGAGGATGAAATGATAAACGCTGATGCGGAAACAGGCGTGGTCCTCATCAAGAAGCGTGGCACATCTAATATCTCAGAGTCATATGCAGTAATGTCTGCGGAGCTCTGGGTGAATCTGCTAAAACAGGCAGGTTACAATGGACATCAGTGAAGTAGTGACAGTGCCTCACGAAATGAAAAGAGGTAACTATGCGGTTAGTACTAGTGACACTGATTGGAATGGTATTGCCATTGGCAACACCAGCCCAAGCGCTATCGCCAATACTTACAGTCGAGAAACGATTGTCTGTGATTACAGACAAGAAGGACCGAGTGGAGTTTGCGATATCCCAGTTCACAGACAACAAACGCGAGGTTCGATGTGCGTTAGAAATAGCGTACAAGGAGAGCCGATACAACGTGGACTCCCTCAACAGGTCGAGTGGAGCACGTGGAGTGTGGCAGTTACTCTGGGCAAAACCAGGGTGGTCATTACTCAAACAAACAGAAGAAGCACACAAGTATGTGCTACATCGTTATGACACTTGGTGTGATGCGTACAGGTTCCACCAGGAAAGGAATTGGTATTAACAAATGAATCAGTCTGAATTCCTTGAGGCAGTGTTTAGTCATTACGGATTGGACCTACCGCTTGGCGGTGAGAAGTCCATCCTCTGTCCTGTACATGATGACTCACATAAATCTGCATCAGTGAATTCAGACAAGGGTGTCTGGGTATGTTATGCATGTAACGGTCGTGGTTCTGGTATCCATATAATCATGGCGCGTGAACATCTAACATACCCAGAAGCCCGCAAGTGGGCAGAGAAAAACATTGGCAAAGAAACCAAGAAGCAAGCACCCAGTCGTGGTCGCAAGTCTAGTGGTCGCTGGACCCCACCTAGATTGAGAGCTTCACTATGACAACTATCATTGGCATTCAAGAACCAGATGGCTGCATCATTGCAGCCGATAGTAGAACTACAACCGAGAAGGGTCGACCATATAGTCACCCGATTACAACTAAGATTACAAAGCGTGGCAAGTTCCTTATTGCTGGCGCTGGTACTACCCAGCCATGCGACATAGTCCAACATATATGGAAACCGCCTGCCATACCAACTAACATTAAAGACACTTATCACTTCATGATTACAACTGTGATACCAAGTATGCGTGACTGCTTGCGTGACAATGGATTTGTTCATGATGAGAAAGCCGATGAGTATGAGTTCTTATTCTTAATGGCTGTGAACGGAACCATCTATGAAGTAGATGATACGTACTCAGTCTTCCTTCGCGATGATGGCATCTATGGTTTAGGTTCTGGGTCTTCCTATGCCATAGGTGCTATCGCATCTGGTGCTAATTGGAAGAAGGCGTTGCAGATTGCAGCAAAGAATGACGTGTATACTGCTCCTCCTTTCATTGTTCATAGGCAGGAGAAAAGATGAAACCAAATCAGAAACTCATAGACCTTTGGACCAAAGCTGCTAAGTCTTATCACGCTAGCCTTGCTGGTTCACCAGCAGAGGCGTACCTAGAAAAGCGTGGCATCTTAGATGGAGCTGAGAGATTCATGCTTGGCTATGTTGAAGAGGTAGCACCTGGTCATGAGGACAGACTCAAGCACCATCTATCTATACCGTATATAACTGAGGCTGGTGTAGTTGGTTTTAAGTTCCGTCGTATCGACGATGGTGACCCTAAGTATATGATTCCTACTGGTCAGAAGCACCACCTATATAACGTAAGCGCCATCATCCATGCAGTACGTGAGGTGCTGATTGTGGAAGGAGAAATCGATGCGATATCTGCGACCCTTGTTGGTCATCCTGCTGTCGCTGTGGCTGGCGTTAATGCTTGGAAGCCTCACTTTAGCCGTTGTTTTGATGGGATTGGTCGCGTTGTTATAGCAACCGATAATGATTCTAAAGAGGATGGCTCTAACCCAGGACAGGAGTTAGCTCGCAGATTGCAGGATGCAATCCCTCAAGCTGTCCGCGTGTCGCTTCCGCCTAACAGTGACATTAATAGTATAATTGTAGACCAAGGAGCTCAAGCGTTAACTAAGTTGATTAACGCACTGGATGAATAGAAGGGGCTCCGTTGTCTGAAGATACAACCATCCTGCAGTTCGAAGAAGATGCACAAAAAATCTACGATGAACTGTTATCAATTCTAGTAAAGAAACAAATCGACTACGGTCCATACAACATCTGGCATGCACCAGGTGGCGCAACCAATGGGCTGATGGTACGTATGTCAGACAAGCTTGAACGCTTGAAGAATCTGATATACAAAAAGATAGAGCCCAATAACGAATCTCTTGAAGATTCGTTTATTGATATGGCTAACTATGCCATCATTGCTTTAATGGTACAGCGCGGAGTGTGGGCTAAGTATGCCGAGAAACAGAAATAAAACTTACGAAGAGCAGCGCATCTCGCGCATCCGTATGTATGGGATAGATGTCCCTGACTATGAGCGTATGCTCGAAGAACAAAACGGTGGATGCTATATCTGTGGCAAGGAACCAACAGAGAAGCGAGCTCTTGATATAGACCACGACCACAAGACTGGCAAGGTGCGTGGCTTGCTCTGCTCTGTACACAACAGAGCTCTCGGTCTACTCAATGATGACCCAGAACTAATCGCTAAAACATTCCTGTACTTGGTGAAGCAACGTGACTGAACTCGACCGCGACCATTCCATTTGGGGAATGGTGGATGACATCACCTCAAGTATAGCCTGGGGTTTGTCCAAGAAGTATCATCGATTTGCTGAGCTTGATGATATCAAGCAAGCAATGAGTGAGTACGCTTGGAAACGTAAAGACAAAGTAGCTGAGTATCTTATCCGTGAGGATGAGAATGAATTCCGTGCAGGATGCAAGGCATTTACTACGTTTATGCGTAGGGCTGGCGAGCGCTACGCTCGCAAAGAGAAGGCACGTGCGCTTGGCTTTGAGCTCGGTGATGAGTACTTCTACAAGACTGCAATGATTGAGAACCTAATCAAAGTGCTCGGCTCCGAAGATGCACACCTGTCCAACCAAGTGTTGGACCCAGATGTGCATGGTGTCAAAGCTAAGAAGCAAGCAAGCGAGGGGAACAATCTCTTGGCAATGCTGTCAGATGTGGACAAGGCTATGAAGAAGCTTGACCCACGTACTGCTGGGATTCTAAACTTAAGATTCGCAAACGACTTACCTCTATCAGAGATAGCAACTGAGTGGGAGATATCTCCGCAGCGAGTAGAACAAATAGTAAACAAAGGACTAAGAGATATATCTGAATATCTCGGAGGAGCATCGCCATACTAATGAATAAGAAACCATTCTGGAAGACAACCAATCCAAAGAAGAAGTCAACTCCGTTGACACCAGAACAGAAAGCTGAAGCACGTGCTCGTGCCAAAGCTGCTGGTCGTCCATATCCAAACTTGATTGACAACGCTGCTGTTGCCCGCAAGAAAAAGAAGTAATGCCTACATTTGAATACCAGTGCAAGCACTGTGATTATGTAAAGGAATATCAGGAACGATTCGAAGTCGGTCCAGATTGTGAGAAGTGTTTCAGAACTATGTCCAGAGTATGGACAGCAAATCCAGTTCACTTCAAAGGTGGAGGATGGGGAGGCAATCACAATGGGTAAGTCAGGTAACCCAGCTAAACGAGCAGACCAAGTGAAGCCTGTTAATAGCACAGCTAACGACCAGATAATGGTGGTCTGGTGTGACAACGGAACAGTGGATGGAAAGTTTATGGAAGGCGTGGTCTATACCATGCTGACCAGTGGCTTGCCTATCACTAGCGCACAGCGCGTGCAGGGCAACCAGATAGGTAGACAAAGGCAGACAGCCTTTGATGTCTGGCACAGACAGACAGATTTTGATTGGTTGTTATGGGTAGATAGCGACATCGTTCTTACGAACGAGTCACTACAGAAAGTATGGAACTCCCGCCACATTCAGGACAGACCTGTCGTTAGCGGAACTTACTTCATCTCTAAGCAGATGGAGTCTTCAATCATGCAGCCATATCCAGCTGTATTCATGGCACATGAAGATGACAAGTACCTCATGACATACGTACACCCACTACCACCTGATGCATTGATGAAGGTGGATTACGCTGGGTTTGGATTCTTACTTATGCATCGGTCAGTGGCTGACAAGATGCGTGAGTTTCATGGTGACATCTCATTCTTTATTGAGTCTATGGATGAGGCGAACCGAGAGAAAGATACATTCATTGGTGAAGACATCCAGTTCTTTATGAAGATGAAAGAGGCTGGCATTCCACTTCATGTTCACACTGGTGCGACAGTCAAACACATGAAGAGATTCGCATTCGATGAAGAGTTCTATAAGTTGTACTGGATTACGATGGCTAACTCACAGGTAGCGCAGGCGCGAAAAGAAAAAGAGGCGGAGGCACAAGCCCCCGCCCCTGATACTTCTAGTTCAAACTGACACGAGAGAAGAACTCTCGCTGTGCTTGGTCAGCACTTCTGCATAGGTAGTACATCTCATCTGCACCACGACGCTTACCAATTCTGTAAGCAACGTATGCAATGCATGCACTTAGTAATACAGTCAGCATCACTTACCTCCTATTCTCTCTAAAAATTTTTCTGGTAGTTCCATTCGACAGACTACAGCCTTGCCACCACCCTTATCGGGTGAGGACAAGTGCTTCACGAACTTCTCTGCCTGCAGTTTGGTACTGAACTCACCCCACGCCTGAACAGGAGCCCATGACGCTAGCTGTGCTACGAGTACGTAGGATTCACGCTTGCCTCTTGATTCATCAAGAGCCTCGATGATTTCCACCGCAAGTTCCGCAGCACTTTCGGAGTTAGTATTGTCAGGGTCAAGCAAGTTGGCTACCAACTTGACCTCAGTTGGACGTGGACGTGGCATCAGTACCCCTTAGAACAGGCAACAAACAACTTGTGTTTATCAAGTTGGTCATGCAGTTCTTGTGGTGTCTTGCCTGCAATCTCTGCATTGCAGAGTTCGCAGTAATGGATGAACCATCCGTCTATGTACTTGACCCAAGTGTCATACACTTTCATTTCTTTTCCTTTCGTACTTTGTGTTGTCGATAATACAGTTCACATACCTCGCCATCAACTGCGTGGTAGTGAACGTGTGCTCCTGCCATGAACTGGACTTCGTCCTTGTCATCGCCTGAGCCAGCGGTGTCGTGATACCCGCAGTACCAAGACCAGCCAGCCTTGGGTACTACGAGTAGCGTTGCATTGTTTGTTTCTAGTACATGGTTAGTCTTTAGTTTGCCCATCATTCTCCTCTGGTGCATAGATGATTACATCAGTAATCAATCCTTCTGCTTCGTCATGTAATGGCTGCTCAATAAGAGCAGGCTCATTATGTTTCTGTGAGTAGATGTGCAGGTAGTCAAGCGCCTTGAGTATGTACTGAGCCACTCGTGGCGTGAGTGGCTGTTGAACATACGACTGGTCGAGATACTTGCTTAGTGGATTTGGTTTCATGCAACCTCCTGAGTTACTAGGTCAAGAGCTTTGCTCTTGATGCGGTCATACTTGCCAGCGATTACACGTTCAGCACGAGTAGCCTCCGACTTGTGTGAGTTCCAATCGAGGTACTCGACGATTGCTTGGAACGCACCAAAGGCTGTGCCTTTGATGTTCTCCTGTGTACTGCTGTACTGGTAGATGTTGAGTGCAGTATTGCGTGCATCCTGTACACGATTGTATGTACGGCGCTCGCCAGTTGTGAGTTTGAAGTACGGTGTCTTCTCGATTGTGGATGGTAGTGTCCACATCTTCTTGAAGATGTTCTCCACCTGTGTATCTGTCACCGATACATTGAGTAGTTTATCTGCGATAACTTCGTAGGTTTCGATACCTGTGTAAATTACCTGCAACATGGTACGCATCTGCTCGACCTGCAACTTAGCGTTGGTCGTGTGGTGCAGTGAGTACTTGGTATCTTTACGGAAGATACCGCTGATTTGATTAGAGCAGAAGAGTCGGTTGACCACTGGGCTAACGCCGAGTGAGCAAGACCCATCGTGTGATGTGCGAGCTAGCAAGTATGCAGCGTGTGGGTCATCTGCAATCTTTACTTCTCTTGGTAATTCCAAGAGCATCCAGACTTGAGCACCGCCACGCAGTTCACCTGCGTTGGCATAGCGTGCCTCGCCTGAATCAACCAGTGCATCTAGTGCGGAGAACATCTCTCCATTCTGGAACACCTTGTATCGTGTACCGACAGTGCCTAGCACTGACTGCTTGCCATCCTTGTCGGTACGTACAGTGCCGAACGTGGATGGGACAGGGAGTCTACTGACTCCGTCATCGTTGACTGAGATAGCCTCAAGTTCAGCGAGAGATACGTGCCAGTCAAGACCTGCTTGCTTGGCTGCATCTTGTGCGGATGTTGCGGTTACTGCTGAGCCAGCAATACTTGCTGACATTCTGCGTGTGGTTGTCATTTGTTTCCTTTCGTTTGATGGTTGGTTGGGAGAGAGTATCTCACGAGCGTTTGTCAAAGTCAACAATTGCTTGGGAGAGTTGGTCATGATAATGACCCATGCTGCAGGCTAGCTCGCCTGTCTGTGACCAGTACGCCCACCATGTCACGAATGGGTGGTACTTGGACTGTGGGTACAGGCAAAGGACTATCCATCCATCGCCTATGGTTTTCTTGATATCGAGAATGGTTGCACCGTTGGCGCAAAGGTCACCCCTCTTGGGGGTGGATACGATTGTGTCTGTCATGTGTGTTCCTTTCTACTGTTCACTGCATGAGCGAACTCGTGTTGAGTCCACATAGATTTCGGATATCTCATCATTGCCATCGCCGTTCCATGAGATGTCATCCTCGTCGACGCTTAGTTCGACTGAGTCTGCAATCTCACGCGCTGCCTCGCTATCGGTTGCCTTGAACTTGGCAACTGCACGAACAACGAACTCAATCTCTGCTTCGTACTCTTCCAAGAAGGAGAGTTTGTTGCCGAATACAGATGCGAGTATGTCGCTTAGTTCACCGTAGGTGATGGTGTCACTATCATCCGACTCATTCTCTTGAATGGTGTCGTTGAGTTGTGTGTATAGATTACGTACAGATTGACGCTCTCTTGCGACTGTGTCGCGGAGAGTGTTGACTTGTGCTTCGAGTGTTGATACCTGCTCCTTGATTGTGTCGACTGTTACTTTAGGT
>Ga0315903_10003435_pt1 | contig 21991 bp, 19 predicted proteins | sample LakEriMetagenome_7_FD_203524 | JGI IMG/M metagenome (GOLD analysis project Ga0315903, IMG submission 203524) | Freshwater fungal communities from buoy surface, Lake Erie, Ohio, United States - Buoy 2 MA119 | ecosystem: Environmental > Aquatic > Freshwater > Lake | place: USA: Lake Erie, Ohio... | reverse complement strand
AAGAATATAATTGGACATTTAGAAATATTCATAACAATTTATGAAGTATTACATGCTAGCAGACAACGATTATTTGGATTTTAAATTATCTTATATATATATATATATATTAGTTTTAACTATGAATAATTCAAGCATAAATTCAAGCAGAAATTCAAGCATAAATTCAAGCAGAAATCCAAATACATCTGTAGAAAATCAATCTGAACAAGTATTACATGTGTCACAAGAGAATATTACGACATTTATCAATTTACGTGATAGAATTAATAGAATTCCAGAAATAAGTCTTGATTCTACAGCATATAATGAAACATATATAAATGATTTAATACGTGATATAGATCATATAGTTAGTATTGCAAATGGTTTAGGAATTACTGCTATTGCATTAATTCCACCTAGTGCTAGGCCTAGTTCTTTTGTTCAAAACACAATAATGTTAAGAAATCAATTATTTACTACTTATATAGATTATCCGCCACCTTTACCAGTAGAAAATCCTGAAGTTTCACCTGATATAACAGACCAATATAATAGAGTATATGCAGATGTTAATAATTTTATTACAAGGAATGCATATACTCAATCACAATATGATGTTTTACTTGCTAAAATTAATAATTTATTTAGAATTGCTACTGAACATAGACAAACTTCAGATTTAGATCAACGAATAGTTATGAATGGTAAAAGTTATAATTTTCAAATAATTATTAATATTTTAATGAAATATTTAATTGATTTTAAATTTCTAACACAACCTACAGCAACTTTTTCTGATACAGAACTTGAAAATCTTACAAACAGGATAGATCGTTTTTTAAGTAGTTTGAGACGTATCACACGTGCAGATTTAAATGATAATCAAATTAGGAGTATTAATTCTTATAAAACTCAAATAAGACAATATATAACACTTGTTGAAATAGAACCAGAACGCCTTGCAAATGAGTGGATAGATGAAAGTGGTAATTCACCAACAGTATTAAGTGTTTTAAATAATTATCTTAGAAATTTAAATGTATGGTCTACTGATTCTACTATAAGAGAATTAGAAGTTGTATCTAGACAAAATTCAAATTCAAATTCAGAAGAAGAATCTCAAGATAAAACTTGGGCATTTATGATTAAAAAACCACTAAAGACAAAAGAACATAGCAATGGAATGGATAAACATCCAAATTATTTATTTGTAAAAGACACATTAAAATTAAAAAGACTAAATATTGCTTTGGGATATAATCTAGGTTGTATAATTTTACATGGCAATATAAGTGATACTTATGATATCACATTTAATCCAGAAAATTTTCCAAAAACAAGAGGAGCCACAATAAAAATTCCAGCACCTGTTATTCCTCAAACAGTTTATAAAGAGTTTTTACAATATTTACAAGTAAGTGGAAACAGAATTAAAATGCCTTTTTTTGTTGTTGATGATTCTTCAGCATCTGAACGTGCAATAAATGCAGGTGGAGTTTCAAGAGATATGTTTGAAATAATCGGTAAGTATATAAAAGATACTCTTATGTTTTCTAATGTTTCCAATTCTACTTGTATTAAAAATAATAAAAATAATAATGATCCTACAAAAATGGGTGCAGGTGCAGGTGTAGGTGCAGTTGGTGCTGCTGAAGCTTCTGCCAATGTATATTCTAATAAAAATAATAAAAAATCTAAAGTAATGTTTGGTGATAATTTGCCATATAATTTTATTACAGATAATGATATAAATCATGAATTATCAGAAATATTAGGATATTTTGCATTTGTATGTACTAGATTAAATGAAGACCATAATTTTAGTTTAGGTATTAATTTCTCAGCATTTTCATTAATGATGTTATTTAATTATTTTGAAGTTAGAACAGGATATAAATTAAGTAGCATCATTCAAAGAATAAAAAAAATGAATCAAACTTATTCTGCCTATACACTTGTTCCAATAGATGATGAAACAATGATGCCAAAGAGTTATGATTTAGCAACACGAACTAAAGAATTTATACAATTAGATGAGGAATTACAAACTTATATTGGTATTTTATATGCAATTGATGAATTATATAATGCAGAAGATGTTGAAAAAGCTCTACATCAAGATCTTATTCAATATCCTCATGAAGAATTACTCTCTTTACTAATAAAATATTTATATAAAGATTCTAATGTTTATACAAGTTTAATTAAATTAGATACAGATGGTAATACTATTTGGGAACCAATATTAGATGATGTAATAAAAAGATTAGAACGTCTAGAAACATTAAGTGATTCTTTCTTAAAATCATATACATTTTTTCATGGTGTTGAAAGTTATAATTTATTTGTTGAGGAAGATAATAAACAACAACCAACAGAAACAAACAAAAAAATAAGTTTATTTTCATTAGCTAGTTGTATTACATCATTTAGAGAAATTACATATGATAATTTAATTGGTGACAAAGGCATAATAGTATTTATTAGAGAAACCAGGGATACTGATATGTTTAATAATACCGAAGAAGCTATACGTAGTTTTCTAGAAAAATATAAAGATGATCAAATTGTTCTAACAAAATTTGTTAAATATATTACAGGTTCTTCCACATTACCACATAAATGTGAAATACATATTACTAATATTACTAATCCCGATGATCAACCATATTTATTTTCTGCACACACATGTTTTTTTTATGTAGATGCATCAATTGGAACTATGAAGAAAGAAGAATATCATAAAATAATTGAAAGAGATATTGAAGATTCAGGTTTTACTGCACGTGGTGGTAATAGAAATTCATTTAAAAAACGGCAAATGAAACAATCACGGCAAATGAAACAATCACGGCAAATGAAACAATCACGGCAAATGAAATATACAATTCATAAGAAACAAACAAAAAAAAATAAAAAATCTAAAAAGCATTAAACTATATTTTTTTCATTCATTTAATAGAAATATCATAACCACACATAAATTATTAGCCAACCGCATAATTTTTTTAATATGTTGTTCTTCCATATTTTTCAATGTTTTTCCATGCATACAATAATGATTACATAGCATTTTTATATGACACGTTATTAATTGCAATCCATATAATAATTCATTAAACATTTCCAATGTAAAAATATCGTTTTCAATATATTTGAATATATCTTTATCTAGCATATATTTTATATTTACTACTACACTATCTAAATATTGTAGAAAATCAATAGGTAAATTATAAACTCTTTCTAAGGGTCGAAAATGTTTTAAGTCTGAATAGTATATATTTACATAATGAAATAAATAATTTATATTTTGATTTATTGTTTGTAAATAGTTATAAGTTTTATCATTAATACATAATTTTGATATATCTATTATATCTTTTGTTTTATTACTACTAGATATATTACTACTAGATATATCACCATATGTTAATTTTAATCTAGCATATATAAAATCTTCATCATCAAAATACATTTTACAATATAGATTTGGAACACCTAATAGTTTCATGTTTGTATTCTCATCATAAATATCTAATCCATCATCAAATATACAATTTATAATTTTTTTATTTAGTCCTTGCTGTATATATAACATTTCAAATTGTTTTTCTATGTCTACAGTTATTTCAGACATATTTAATTATCATATAACCTATTCTAAATAACCTATTATAGATAACCTATTCTAGATAAAACTTTTTTAATCAATTTTTATTTGTTCTGAAGAATTATTTAATGTGAAATTACAGGTAATTCTTCATGTGCGACTAATGGTATATCCTTATTTACATTATTTTCTATCCACGTTTTAGGTTTTTGTTGCATCGGTAATTGCATAGTCTTAGCTAATGGAGAATATTCATTCATACGTGAACTAATCAAAGCCTTAGCACCTTTCCCCATATTCGCACGATCCATATCCATACCTGCATAGAAATCATTAACAGACATATTAGCAATATTAATTGGTACATTTGATGCTCTAGAAAGTGGACTATACTGCGATAAACGTGAATTTGCCTCTTGTCTATAATAATCTTTATTACTATCTTGAATTATCATTCTAGAATCACGAGGTGTTCCTGCAAGATTTGCAGATTGTTGATAATTCAAGATAGGATTAAATGCGGTTGCGTTTGGATTATCAAATATAAACCCACCTACTTTAGTATTCATATTTTGACGATAATCAATTCGCTTTTCATCCACCCTTCTATAACCATTATAATTATCATCCATTAGTGATGTCATTGGATATTGCTGACCATAATAATTAGATGTATTTATATAATTGGATACATTGCGGGTGTTCTGATACTGATTATTATTAGGTGTGATATTATTAGGTGTGATATTATTAGGTGTGATATTATTAGGTGTAATTGTCGGTTGATTCATATTTATTTGATTTAATTTATCATTAATATCATTACGAAAATTGCCTTCTGATTTTAAAGGACGCTTTATTTGAACAGTTTCAATCGGCTTATCTAATGGTCTAGGAAAATTAATTACTGTCATATTTTGATTGTATTGTGTCGGTTGTCTTTGAAGAGGGCTTTGAACCTGATTCTCTTGAAAATCTTTCTGGAATGTTAACATTTGCTTGTTTAACTCTTCTAAATCCATTTTATTTGAAGGCAATATATTTAATAATAAATACTGCTAGAAACAAAGATAATTAATTAACATATTAAACCTGGCATTTCTAAATTATATTTGAAAATATAAGGTAATTCTAGATTAAATTACAATAAAATTGATTATTAATTTCTATATATCAATAATTAATCTCAATACATCACATTCCACTATGTCTAACATAGTAGCCACAGATGCACCCGATAATCTAGCAACTATTGAAATGGTATTGCTAGAATGTGCTATGTGTGGAATTCCATGGACTGGGAAATTAATTGATAATAATTGGTTTCCATCTGAATTTGAGAAAGAAGACCCATTATTTGATATCTGTTTAAAATCCGTTTATCCATTGTTTGTTGAACATACTACTCTAACAGTATCATTTTTGAATACTACATTTCCAGCAACACCCGTTATTTCATTGTATTTTACATATGAAAATTGGTCATTATCACTATCTGCAACATCTAGAAGCCAAATAGATAAAATTATTGTTGGTGAAACTGATGATATTCATAAATTTATAGAAGAATTTTCAATAGGCATTTTTAACTCCCTACTTAAATTTATATTTTCAATGCTGAAACCATATAAACTACCCGCAATACCACTTGAAAAAATGCCACCTATTACAATGTAAACCAATAATAATTAGTTTTTTTAGTAAAAAATAATTTATAAGAAAAAAATGAAATATATAAATGAAAATATGATATTATTTTCACGCACAACACTACAAACCACACAACGCAAGCATTTGCCTTTGTTGAAATGGATTTCAAAGCTGCACTCTCCTGTTTTCGTAGTGTTCGTGGAGTTCGTGGTGGTTTTCCAGACGACCACCATCCGCAGTGTATGTGTCCTGTTGCTTGTGGACCAATCAAGCTAGCACAGGAACAACTGGCAGTACAAGCATTTGCTGCATTGATTGATGCATCCCGTGCCAGACGTGAATCCCAGCAAGAACCACAACGTGGTGTCAAGCGTGGACTGGAAGAAGACACGCAAGAGCCACGAGACACCCGGCGATCCAGTTTTCGCAAGGTGTAGGTAGTTTACATCACCTGCAAACAAAAAGATTTTTTTTATTTTTTATTTATTATTTATTAAAGAATATTTTTAGCAAAAATAAAAAAAAAATAAAAAAATGATTCAGTCTTATTAAAGATTAATAATTATTTTTTCAACACATCCGTCTTTGTCAAAATGTCCAAAGATGTTTTGTCTCCTGAAGAGAAAGGAGATTTTTATAAGTACATTGAACACTTTAATGATTGTGATCTTGTTGACTGCGGTCGCTGTTTGCTTCTGAACACAATGTTTCAAAAGATGCAAGGTGAACCCGCACAAGCACCTGCACCTTCCAACAAAAGTGGGAAGCACAAGCGGGAAGATGAGGATGGGGATGCCGAAGATGACACCCTGCCATCCAGTTTTCGCAAGTTGTAGGTAGTTTACATCACCTGCAAACAAAAAGATTTTTTTTATTTTTTATTTATTATTTATTAAAGAATATTTTTAGCAAAAATAAAAAAAAATAAAAAAATGATTCAGTCTTATTAAAGATTAATAATTATTTTTTCAACACATCCGTCTTTGGCAAAATGTCTGATCGAAAGATTGGCTACTCTTTGACAGCTGAAGAGCAAAAGATCTTGGGCAGAGCACGCACACACTTCCACGACTGCAGATGTCATTGTTGTCATGCGGCGATGGATGTCTTGCATGCTGTCTTATCAAGAGAAACCTACCCGCCCCTGCACCTACCCGTTCATGGTGCCAAGCGTGGACTGAAAGAAGAGGATGGGGATGACGAAGATGTCACCAGACGTCCATGCAGTTTTCGCAAGGTGTAGGTAGTTTACATCACCTGCAAACAAAAACATTTTTTTTTGCTATATGATAATAAATCTATTTAGATTCTAGAAGTAAACATATAAAATCATAAAAGGTGAAAATGCAAGAAATATCAAAATTTATTTTATTCCTTGTACTAGTTCTGCTATTTATTATTATTGTTAGCCTTCTTTATAAATATCAGCTTCTAGAACTGTTTCTAGAATATCGTAATTCAACTAATGGTAAATCATATGGAATACAAGAACATATGCATGATTCTCATACAGCCCTAGAATTACTAACTAAACTTGACAGTAATATGATGGACTTTATAAAACGTCTATATAAGAAATATCCCGATGATGAACGTGTAAAACGCTTATATAAAGGGTTTAAAGAAGCAAAAATTGAAGAAACTACAGAAGAAAAACATGATGATGATACAGCATATACTATTAATAAAGGCGAACAAATGAGTATATGCCTTCGTAAATATGAAGAAACATCTACTCGTCCATTTCATGATTATAATTCCCTATGTTTTGTGATTATCCATGAACTAGCTCATATAGCTAGTATTGGTGAAGGTCATAATTTTGAATTCATTGAAAATTTTAAATTCCTATTAAAAGAAGCCGTTTCTATGGGTTATTATACACCAATTGATTATAGCAAAACACCATTTACTTATTGTGGTAAAGTCAAAGTTACTAATAATCCATTCTATTAAACATCTTCTAAAAATGGTGGTTTCATATCAATATAATTACTTGATTTAATATTTGCTTTCTTTTCCTGTGCTGTCTGTGGTTTAACCTTACAAAGTGTTAATCCACCAGGTGATCCCTCCATTCCACGATCACCTTTATTTCCTTGAGGGCCTATACCCCCAACTGCAAATTTAACCTTACTAAATGACATTATTAAAAATAATAAGATTATAATATTTACAATTAAACTCAATGCAAACATTCGAATTGCATTAATATTTTTACTACCATAAAATATTCTATCTAGAATCTGCATACCTACTAATCCTGCAATAAATATTCCTAATGCAATAATTATAAATATAGGTGTAAATAATGTTTGATATGACATTTTAAACTTAGTAATCTTATTTAATATATTACTATTACAACAACATCTATTATATTTGGTGATTTTATTCTTCTTTTTTCATTGTAATAACTTAGCAATTACAGTTTACCAGACAATTACTAACTGGAAATTTTAATTATGCAGTTATTTACCATCTTAGTATGTGTCATTTCCGGTTAGAAACTATTCTGGCGACTGTAATGATATTTGAATGTGATTAGGTTTAAGATGGTGTGTTTTTGATAATTTCTTCTAGATTATGACTTAATTCTTCATAAATTTTAATTAATAATTTTATACGATTGGGTGTAATTTCTTCCATATCTAGATTATCTATTTTTTTTTGATAGTTAGTTATATGTCCGCAAACATTGCCTATTTTTTTAAATGCAAATTCCTCGTATATTCGAATAATACCTTCTTGTGATTTATATTTTGCATTTTCTGTTGCAAATATATCCATAAATTTATTTACTTTTACTTTTACATTGGTTAGTTGTTTTACTAGGTCACGTTTTTCTTTATCTAGACTAAAGGTTCCTAAACATTCATCTTTTACTACATAAGCTTTACCTGTAGGTGGCATTAATATTTTACACATACGAATAATTATTTCCTGTATCTCATTCAATAATATACCACCTTGTGCAATTCCATCACTATTTACAGCTATTCGCCCTTCTAATCCATTTGGTATTACGGTGTTAACAATATCTAACAAGTTAGAAGAATTCGCTACTTTAATGGGAATTGTATCTAGCATTTCAGTAATTTGATTATATATTTTTAATATCATATCTGGTAAATGGCGTTCTTGTTTCTGGTCATATACTAAAGGTTTTGTTGCACGTAATGATATACTTGCTTGTTTTATTAAATTTTTATTGAATTTTTGGTTTTGTTCATTAGTGATAGCGATTAATTTCATTAATTCAGCAATAGACATACTAGAGATATCTTTATTTAAATTCTGAAAATTAGGAACTGTGGCCTGATACTTGTTAATATAATAAATTAATTCTTTTAGTGCTTCTAATTCAAAATAGCGTGTATATATCATTGCAATTAAAATAGATGGTAATTGAACATGAGATAACATATCAACAATCCATTTTTTGTATTTAGTAGATATATTACCATATTCATTTATAGCCTCTTCTAGATTAAATAATAAATTATAATACAAAGATTCATTCACTAAATCATTTTCACTATTAAAATTGCATATGAATGTATTCATTGGTGTTCGCCATACGCTAAATATTTCAATATCATTCATATTGCTAGTTTGTAAATTATCAATCAAATAACTACTTTCTTGTTTATATTTTTGTGTTTCCACATCAGATTTAAATGACAATGCACCAGTATATATAAATACGAGTTTAAGATCATTAATTGGCACCGGATCTAAACAGCTATCTTTTATCAATGCAAAATCATCTTCTTTAGGTGGCGTTGTTCCAAAACTACATACATCACCTAAGGGTAAATATTCATGTTTTTCAATGGAACCATCAAATGCACGGAAATTGCTAGTTTGACTATTTGGTCGCCATACTGTAAATGTTTCTTGTTCCTGTGTTTTTTCATTGAATGCTTGAACACTAGTTAATTTTGTATATCCATTTGGATACATAATATCACCTGATACTACAAAACTATTTAATGCAATTTGTCCTTCATTACCACCATAAACTGAATCGCCAATTGCTAGATAACCTACTTTAGGAACTACTGATCGAAATGTGCCGTATGTTTTATCTGATGAAGTAGTAATTGCGGTATTAATTAGTTTTATTAGATACCAGGCAATACTATTAGAAGACATTAAATTCTGAAAATTAGAAATTGCAACTTGATTAAGTGTTCCAATCGATTTACCCAGAATAATATGATTTATCATACCGCTATAATCGATTTCATTACCTTCATTTATTATTTTTTGAAAATAATTATAGGCTATATATATACTTTTAAAATCGGGATTATATGTATCTAGACGACAGATTATATCGGTTCGGCGAACTGATTGTAAATATATATTACGTTTACATTCATAACTACATGTTGTAGAAACACCTTTTTTACCACGTTTACCTTTTTTTCCACGTATTCCCGATGAACCTTTATATCCGACCTGCATTTTTTGACCATAAAAAATAAATATAGCTAGAATAGAAAGTAAATTTATAATGGCAATCGTAATAAACCATGAATAACCAGATTGTATTGCTGGCATATCAAATGTATCCTTTAAGAAATAACCACCTACTACAAATGCCATTATTAGGAAAATAATAAATCCAGCTTTTAACCAAATAGGTAGATTTATTTGGAATGATATAATTGTATTTATAAAACTAGAAATAGAATCCATTCTAGAAATCAATTTATGTTTATCTATAATTTATACATATATTAGAATGCTTATTTGATACCACTGTTAAAATATAACATCTATCTCTAAAAAACATAAATAAAAAAAAAACAAAACAAAAAAAACAAAACAAAACAAAAAATAGGTTGAAGGACTCCTTCCAGCAACACTAGGTAATATCACCTATTTCTAATCAGGTCAGTCTGTATCAACTTTGTCAACTTCCAGGCAGCAATTAAATCTCAATTCAAATGAGACTAAAATTCTAGCCAATTGACATCGTACTATTTACAATGAACAGCAAAAGAAACTTATTAGGAAACCCTGAAGGCAATTCCTAAATAATCCACAGGCTAATGCTGTGATAGGTGTTAGCTAATACACTTCCACCTACTCGCAAGGAGCAGGCACGCATACGCTTGGCAGGAAACCACATCCTTCTTCACATCCTGAAGAGAATTCTGATGGGGATTCTATGCACCTGTTGTTCGCAGGCAATAAACATATAACAAATAAAAACACGTCAATTTTTGTTAAAAATCGCTTTTTGCCATTTTTTAATTAAAAATATTTGCTGTGCTATATTGGTTTTCTTGTGTTAAGTCAGGTGATGATTCATTTCTAAATTTAGGATCGCCTTTTAACGTTTCTTGAAGAGTATGTAATTCGTCAGCAATATATAGTAAAAATTGTTTAGGTTCCATCATATCATTTGAATTAGGAATAAAAGTATCTCCTGTTGATCGTGATAATATACCATATTTATCCATATTGCTTGATTTGCATAAAAAAGTAGTATTTGGTGTTATTGTTGATAAAATTTTATATAATGGTGTTTTTTTATCAAAACTTTTTATTTTTTCCATTATTATAGTTTGATTATTTAAAATTAATTTATCTATACCATCTTTTGTATTGTTATGTCCTAATACAGAAATATGTAACAACAAATTTTTACTATCCTTTAACCGACCAGGATTTTAAAAAATCCTTAGGTCTTGATTATGCGGATAGCGTGCAAAACCTACGGTTTCACACGGTATTGCATCCCTCAACTCCTAGGTGTTTTGACACCTTTAGTCGTTTAAGGGATAAAAATAATCTATCATAGTAAAAATTATATATGAATATAGAGGTTCTTTACACCCTTGAAGATTTAAAATGAGACATATTAAATCTAAAAGGTTCCGACATTGCAGTCTGTGTAAATTATGGTTATGACACATCGTCATAGAATATGGAAATATTCTTACGTGTCTGACTTATTATTAGCTTTTATCTTTCTACATAAATAATCAGGTCGTTCTTGATTATTCAGTATATTTTTAGCTATTTTATATATATTTGTTGCTCCATTACAATCTCGATTCCATGTCTTAGAACAGGATTTACACCTAATTAATCCATGAACAAGAATTGTATGGTTTTTATATGGTTTAGGACTTTTCCTAAACATAAATTTACAATTATCGTTACCACAATTAGAACACTTACAACTTGTTCTAAATTCATCTATCAAATATAATTCATATCCATTATTTCTAAATAAATCTCTAATACTCTTACCTTTTGTAGGTTCCTTATACTTCATATGTTGTTTTTGTTCAAAATCCCCTATACAAATAATAACATCTTTTTTATTACCAAATATCTTTTCAAAATTTTTAATCATTCTTTGTTCGCTTTTTTTACTATTCATATATCCATTGAGTTTTAATTTTCTAAATATCTTTTTACTATAAAAATCAATAATTTTCTTATTAATTTCATTCTTTTTCTTACAATATTCTTTGAATTTATTCATATTTAATGTTTTTCTGTTAAATGGTGATAGTTCAGTTTCATATTCTATTATTGTTTTATTACCTATTTTGGTTTGCTTTTCATTTAGAATTATTTTTTGATATTTCTTTTTCTTAGTTTCTTTTCTTCGTTGGTCTTGACTATATCTAAATTCATTTGATTCCTTATTATCATTATCAACACAATATATTAAGTCGCATTTTCCTGGATCAATAGCTACTATTTTTTTCTTTTTTAATATCTTTAGTTCTTTTGAATTTACGTCTTCTAAATATTTTTCTTGGGTTTTAATTTTATTAATAGGAATTTTTTTACCTATATATTCATCTTTTATAAAAAGTATAGTAACACTAACTCCATCAGTGTCTATCATATGATGAAAAGAATAGCCTTTTTTATTAAAGCATTGTATTTCAGTTCTAAAAAAGAATTTCCAAATTTCATTTTCTTTCTTTTTCAAATTACCTTTAGTTAAATAATCAGATTTATTTCCTTCCTTCTTTGTAAAAAGTAAATGAACTAACGATGTTGTATCTACTCTCATACTTTTAGGTATTATGTCACTTCGTAATGGAAATACATTATAAATACTTAACTCTTCACTTTCAATATATTTCATCATGTAAATCATTTTTGGTAAATAGTCTTGTGGTGATACTTGGATATCATAATAAATATTATTTTTCATAAATGTTTTAGTAGGTAATATTAATTTCTTTTGTTCCTTAATCCATTGATGATAAAATGATTTAGATTTATACTGTTCATTTTCAACATTCATTAAGTCATTCTTTATTTTTCTTAATTCACTATTAAAAGCATTAATTGCATCTTCACGTTCTTTCTTAGTTTTTTTTAGTTTTCTAATCTTAGATATAATTAGTTTCTTTTGCCATATTACATTTACATAACGTTCTATGTATTCTACAAAATGATTTTTAATATTATTTTCATATAGAGTTACAATACTAACAGATATATAATCTAAAACTGTATTCATATGTGTATATGTTAATTCATCTAATTGCAATTGCTTATAATGTTGCTTGTAAAATATAGTAAGAGTATCTTTAATAGCTTTTGTGTCATCATTAGGAGGTCTTCCTGATGCTTTTTCCTGACATAATATCTTCATACAACAATTTATAAATTTAGTATCAATAATTGGTAATTTATTATTAGTATTATAATAGTCTAATAGATACATTTTCATAAATTGTAATGTATGTATTACAATTTTATGTGTCATAATAACTGCATTATTTATTTTAGGGTAGTTGATATCATAATTTTTTAAAATATGTTGGATAGGGATTTTAACCCCTTTGTAATATTCTACTTTCTTATCAGGAGGGTCTTTCATGAGGTTTGCGTTTCTTACTTTATAGAAATATTTTAATTTTCAAAAAATAAACGCATTAATTGTTATTAAAAATATTTCTTTAAGTTGATAAAAAATTGAAATTAAATTTATTATAAAATTAAATATAAAAAATAATACATACCATAACAAATAAAAATATTAAAGATGAATAAAAATATTGAAATAAATTTATTAATAAATAATAAGGCTAAAAATTTTATTAGAAAATTAATTAAAAAGGCAAAAAACTATAATTTTAATGATTTAACTATTCAATATTTTACACAATTTATAGCAGAAAATCATGGTGTTAAACTTTATGTTATATTTGACAATATAAATAATGAAACTGAAAAGAATATTATTACTTTAGGATTACTATCTAAAAATGATTTTGATCCATATAAAATACATACAAATCCATATACTTTAAATTACATTTATACCTTAGAAAAATATAGACGAAATAATTATGCATTATATATGATTGAATACATAAAAAAATATGATAAAATAACTGCATTTTGCAGTAATTCTGAGAGTGAAAATTTATTTGTAAAAGGAAAATATATAAATTATGGTAAAGATCCATTTGGTATTAATAGTGTGTATAGATATCCATAATATTCATTGTTTAACTATAAACACATACCGTTTTGTTCTAATTTTCTCATCATCTTTTTTTAATACATAGTCACCATGTACCATTTCATATTTTAATTTTGTTATATTTCTAATTATAGAAAGCCAAGGGCGTTTAGACTTTTCTGGATCTGATGCTCCTATAATAACAGAAAAAGAAAAGTATTTACGTATATCTGGAATTAGTTCTAATATTTTTTTTTGTTTATCCTTATTATTATCTAATTCATACAGAGTAGTGCTATTCATATTGTCAAGTTGTAATATTAAAATAAGTTTATCACATATTTCTAGTTGTTCATTTTTATATAACTCGCTTTTTAATTTCATTTTATTTCAGTAGTAGTTTATTTTTAAGTTATTTATAATATTTTGTTTTCTTCCTTCTGGTTGATATTTTACGACTATATATTCTATTGTTTTTATTTTTATATGCATAATTAAAATAATTTTTATAATTTTCATATTTCACTTTTTCTATTGAATTTTTAATTTCTGTTTCTAGTTCATTAAATTTCAATATTTTTCTATTAAGTTTCAAATAGTATTTAATTTGATTAAAAAAACCTTCAATAGGATTTGTTTTTGGTGTGTATGGAACACTAAACAAATATTTATTACCACTATTAATAATAGTATTCTTAATTAATTCATTATTATGACTTCCTGCATTATCTAGAATAACTAAATTATTTTTATATTTACCTGTAATGAATGTATTTAGAAATTCTTGTAATCGTTCTTTAGTCATACCTTCTTTTTTATATAATTTATATCCTATACATTTATTGTTATTAATAGCAACTAATAATGTGAATGACCTAAATATATAACTATCATCAGTTTTATAAATACATCTTTTACCAAGATAACAACGAGAATATTCTGGTATAAATGCAGGTCTGATAGATGTTTCATCTATGCTAATAATTTTACTAATGTCATATTTATCAACTTCTTTATAAAAATTTTTTAATTCCGTTTTTTTATTTAATTCTTTACCATATCTAACTCTTGGAAAATGCTCATGTCTTGTTCTTTTTCTAGTTCTATTATTAAATCTTATTATATGTCCTAAATGTTGTGATGTAATTTTGAATGTATGATACTTTTTTATTATTAATTTTCTGAGTTCTTTCATTGTTATTTGTTCATTACTATTTAATAATTCTAATGCATATTTTACTTGGTTTTTAGTAATTTTATAAGATATTGGTTTTCTATTATATCTTTTTATAGATTTATCCTTTTGATATCTTTTATACCATCTAGAGAGTGATTTTTTCGAACATTCAAAAATATCACAAGTCTTTTTCATACTAGTTTTATGTTTTAAGTAATATTTAACAGCTGATAATTTATAATCTTCAGTTTTGTGCTTCATTATTATAAATAAAAAATATATAAAAATTATAATATTATTGTCTTATTTTAAATCTTCAAGGGTGTAAAGTTACTACAAATAAAATTAATAAAATTACTTGAACTATCTTCAAGATTTGGTTCTTCCGGAAATTTTAAGTATATAAAGTTTGCTAATAATTTAAATAAAATTAAATATTTTTTACCTATTTTTTTTATAAGACCTACATCATGGCAAATATTTGAAATAAAATGTTTTAAAGTTTTTACTATATAGAATAAACATTTATAAATATCAGCATAATTATTATTTTCAGTATTATATAAACTTTTACCAATTGGGTCAGTAAAATTTGGCTGTTTTATTTCCATTCTTAAATTCTCAGAGATATCTATCCCACCTACATTTTTATTAGCACCATCAAAATCAAAAATGAATGCATAAATACCTAAATCTAATAATTCTATGGTATGACCATCAAATGTATATTTATTATATTTTTTTAGTTTAAAGTTAGATGATAATATACTGTTTTGTTTATTAATAAATATCAATATATTATCAGTATGTAAATCATTATGTTTTAGATTAATCAAATTAAAACAACGTAATGTATAAACAATTTGAAAAAATACATTAATGAAAGCCTGTTCAAAAAATTCATCATTATCTTCAAAAGCATATTTTGCAATAAAATTTGTTAGATTCATTACATGAAAAGCTTCAGGACTAAATGTTTCATTATACATAATAAGTTGTAATTTATCACCAATACTAATTATACTATTTTTAGCACCTGTTATCACATGAGGTGATATATTTCGAATTAAAAATTGTAATAGCATTTGATAAATTTTATATTCAATATCAAATCGAATACCAACTAAATTACTATTAATATCTATTGGTAATTGCAATATTTGTGTTTTTTTTATTAAAAATTCTGGCGATGTATTATTAAAAATATTACTTTTTTTAGATTTATTATTTAGTTTAATTATTTCTATATTTGGTGCTGTTCTTGTTCTTGGCGTAAATGAATATATAAGTATCTCTTTAGTATTTTTCATTTTATTTTGTAATGACTTTCGTTTTTGTATTTTTTTTTTCTTGTGATTGTTGTAATATTTTTATTTTTATCGTTTTGTTCGGTAGACTTATTTATATCATGATTATTTTTTTTATATCTCCTATTACTGTTAAATAATATAGGTATACTAAAATTATTCATTAATAATTTTATTTGTATTAAATTATCAAATTATCAAATTATTAAATTATTAAATTATTGATTTATTAAATATTTTATTAATTTCCTAATATTACATTATAAAATAATCAAAAAAAATAAAATAACAAAAAAAATAACAAAAAAAATAACACAAAAAATAACAAAAAAATAACAAAAAAATAAAAGGGGGGGGTGAATGGACACCTTCCAAACACCCCAAATGTAATTTAGCCACGATTGAGTATCATGACGATCTTCACCAGATTTGGTTGATCAACTGGTGCCGTGTAGGGAGCGACGGGGGGATAGCGGAAGGACTTGCGAAAATCACCATAGCAGACGGCCATAGAATATGACCACCAGCAAACCACACCATCATGCGACTCCACACGAGCAGACTTAGAAGACCCCATCCTCAAACTAATAAGATAAAAGATGAAAAAAACATGTCAATTTTTGTTAAAAATCCGATTCTGCCATTTTTTTTATCAGTAATACATATCCTTCCAAGGGTACTTTATACAGTACCATAGCTAATACTTTTTATGATAAATTATAGCTAGTTCTAAAAATTAGAAAGGAAAGCAATAATAATATCTTTAAGTTATTTTTTAATTATATTTGTATAGTTTTTATCGGCATTTTAAATGTGCAAAGGTGTGAAATATTTTTTTTAGTGATTTTTTTTTTTGATTATTATGAATTACTATTTACTAATTAAGTAAAAAGAATAAAAAAAAAATTAGTAAAAAATCAAAAGTATTTTTTCTATCTAAGTATTACTGCCACCACGACCACCACGACCACCACGACCACCACGACCACCACGACCACCACGACCGCCTCTTGAACCGCCACGACCACTACCACGACTACTAGTAGTTGTAGGTGTATTTTCAGCAGTTTCTACAATTGGTAAACATTCTTCTAATGTTAAAGTTTCCCATCGTTCTTTTAATGCTTTAGGTAGCCGGATATTTTGCGTGCCTTTGTATTTAATATATGCACCAAAAGGTCCTTTCTTAATAGTAATATCAGGATTTAATATCCGGTCTAAACTAGCATTTGCAATTCTTTGTGTTTCTTGTGTTTCATAATATTGTAAAATCTTTATGGCTTCTGATAAATCTAATCTATCAGGTTCAATTAATTCTCTAGACATTACAGATTCTGCTGGATTATTATCTGAACCACCTTCTAGAATACCTGATTTACGATTCATATAATTTTCAATACTATAATTCTTTCCATTCCAAAGTATATATATATTCTTAGCTTTTTTTAATACTACATCCACATCTTTATATTTTCCTAATATGCGAGGAAACACTAGTAATAATAAAGCATCTTCTAGAGTCATTGAATCAAATCTACCTGTAAAACTAGCAAATCGGGATAATGCTTTATCTGGATTAGATTCACATACTAAAAATCCTTTACGGGATTTGATAGCATAAATTGGTATACCATTTACCGGATTATTTCCTAGTAAACGGCGATTTGTATTATCTGCTAAAATAATATTACCATTACTATCTGTAATTGCCGGTGTAGTTGCAGTTTTACGACTAATGATTGCACGGGTTAATTGGTCAATTATTGGATTAAGTCGAGTGTATACGGAATCCACAACTTGATGCCATATTTTCGTGCCTCGTGCAATTTCATCTAAAAGGCCTTCGACCTGTGCTGTGAATTGATAATTTATGATTTCAATGAAATTTTTCTCTAAATATTCATTTATCATAATGCCTAGTGGCGTTGGAATCAGTTTATTTTTATCACCTTCTAGCATTACTTCATTTGTTTCTAATCGAATAATATTTGGATATGTAAATAAAATTCGTGTTAATTTTACTTTTTTAGGTGGTAATGATGTTCTTTCTACATATTGTCGCTGTTCTTCTTGAACTTTTTTAATCATGCTAGCATAAGTACTAGGACGACCAATTCCCAAGTCATCTAGTTTTTTTATAATGCTAGCTTCCGTATATCTAGCATGTGTTGGCTTCGTCATTTTCTGAACTGCATTCATATTAATAGGAAATACAGAATCACCCTCTTTAATCTTACTAAACACCTTTTCTAAAAAAGCACTAGCCTCTTTATCCTTAGATATATTTTCTTCTGCATTATCTGTATTATCTGCATTATCACTATCTGCTAGATTCTGAACATTTGTTTTCTTATTAATAATTTTATGTAAATTCATACAAGCCAAATAGCCGTCAAAAATAACTTTTTCATGTTTACCTACAAAAACCCAAGTATGTGTTTTAGTTTCACTACTAGATTCTAGTTTTGGTGCATCTGAACTATTACTTATTTTTTTTTTTGGTTTACTAGATTTCTTAGTAATCGGATTAGATTTACTATCCGAACATGGTGAATTTGTTATCTTAATAGTCATTATTTCAAAATCAGCAGGTGCCATTTGACTAGCAACTGTACGTCGCCAAATGAGTTGATATAATCGATTATGTTGTGTTGTCATATTTTCAATACCTAAAATAGATTCTTTTGAAAAATCAGTAGGTCGAATACATTCATGACCTTCCTGTGCATTTGTAGATGTTGTTTTATATTGTATCCGTCGATAATAACGTTCACCCCATTTATTTTCAACTGCAATTTTAATAGATTTTAAAGCTTCCTCTGCCATGAAACATGCATCTGTTCGCATATAAGTAATAAATCCACCTTCATATAATTTCTGTGCAGTTTTCATACAGGCATCCGGTGACATTCCTAATCGTGATGAAGCATCCTGTTGTAGTGATGAAGTAATATATGGCGGCGATGGATTTCTTTTACTAGGATTCTTTCCTATGCTAGATACAATCCATTTATTGTCTAATTTGCCATCGGGATTTTCTTTTAATGATTCATATAAGGATTCAACATGGGATTGTTCTTTAATATCTATCTCACATGTTGTATCTAGATATTTGTTAGTTATTCCAGCATTTGATAATTCCTTTTTATCTAAAAGGAATTTAGCATCAACTCGAAAAAATGGCTCACTTACAAATGTTGATATTTCACCCTCTCGTTCTGCTACTAACTTAACTACACACGATTGTACACGTCCAGCACTTAAATGCCAATTATTATATTCTTTCCATAATAAGGGTGAAATCTTATAACCAATAAGTTTATCTAAAATCATACGGGCAAATTGTGAATATACTTGATTCATGTCAATTAATGTATTATTTGCTAATGTATTGGAAATTGCATTTGATACTGCTTTTTTAGTAATCTCTGTAAATGTCGCACGATAACGTTTATTAGTAGGTAATTTAAGAATTTCTGCACAATGCCAGCTTATAGCACCACCTTCAGCATCTACATCACTACAGAGAACCACTTTATCAACTTGCTTGGCTTTTGATTTAATTTTTTTAACAATATCAACTTTATCTGGAATAATTTCAAATGTGGGTTCATAGTTATTTGAACTATCAAATCCTAATTCATCTTTAGGTAATTGTCGAATATGCCCGCAAGTTGCCAGGACTTCATAATCATTACCTAAAAATGATTGAATTTTTTTTAATTTACCTGGACTTTCAATAAGAACTAAAATAGACATTTTATAAAGTAAGTAAACGCTTATCTAGAATGTATTTTTATATTGATATTAAATTAATAACTGCTATAATCAATTTTTTATTTATAATAAATTATTTATTTGTATATAGTAGAATTATAAATTCCTATTAAAAAACAAAATATATGAAAACAGTTAATTCTTCTAATAGAAAGTTAAATTCGTTAAAATATAATTTATGTAATTTTACAGAACCAAATTGTTGTCAGAGTAAGGATTCGGGAGGTCACCAAAATACTATTTTTTCAATTGATAAGGATAAATGTGCAAAGAAAATTAAGTTAAAAGATCCTGAACTTAAATTTTATAAAAAATATAATGAATTAAGGTTAAAAGTATTACAAGATTATATCCCTAAATATTTTGAAATTTGTGAAAAAGATAATTTGTATTATGTTGTTCTAGAAAATTTAAAAAATGGATTTAATAAACCATTGACTATTGATATTAAATTTGGTTTTACAACTAGTATGAAAAAAATAATGGATATACAAAAATATAGTCTATTTTCAAAACAAATTAAAACAATAAGACATTTCTTTCTAGATAAAGTTCTATCTTCTAGTTCCAAATTAGGTTTTAGAATCGAAGGTGCAAATTTAAATAAAAGACTAACTAAGAAGAAATTAATGTGTCAAAATGTGTTTAAAACATTGCAATCCTATTTTTCTTCTGATAAAAATAATTATGCTATAAATAGTTTTATAACAAAATTAAAAGAATTCCTAACACGAATCTCTAATGATACTGAATTTCAAAAAATATTATTTATGGGTAGCAGTATTCTTTTTACATATGATGGTATAGAACCATCAAATACTAGCTTTAAAATTATTGATTTTAATAATACAATCATTCTAGACAACCAATCTGAAATTGATAAAAATAAAAATCATTCACTCAATACAATTAAAGCATTTACAAATTTATTAACAACACTAGAAAAATTTCGTGATTCCAAATACTTACATTCAAAGTAAATAACCTCTAGAATTAATTTTTTATTTTTTTATTAGAAGATTATCCCTTAAACGCCAATAACCGTTTAAGGGATATCCTTTTAAGTGATAATCGGTTAAGGGATAATAAAATGTTTGTTTAAAATAGATATAAAAATGAATTATCAATCTTTAGTTGGTGTTATCCTTTATTTGTTTGTTTTAGCAAGTAGTATAGTTCTATTAACTCTACCTATTTATACTTTATCAGCTGAAACTAAACCTGAAAAGTTGTCTGTATTTATTGATTATTATGCTACGGAAGTATGCGTTAAAATCAGTGATAATGTAATTAGTACTAATATGTGTTTTAAAGAAAATGAAAAAGCAATATTAGCTTTATCAATTATTTTATTAATATTATCAGTATTCTGGATTATTGCTTGTATTACAGGTTTTAATAGAATTAAGAATGGAATAAGTGTACTTCTATTTCTAAGTGCTATTATTTTAATTGCAATTATAACAACTTTAGATATTAAATTAAAAGAAAATCAACAAATTATTGACCCTGCAAGCGTTAAATTCGAAAGCTATACTGCATCATCTATTACAATGATTGTTGCATGTTGTCTTGTTATCATTTATCAAATTATTGATTTGCCAATGGTAAATCGTTTATTATTTAACACAATGAAAAACAACTTTTTATAATGTATCCATTAACAGGTTTTAAATTTTCAAAAAACTACAGTCTCAGATACAATTAATAACCGGAAATTAAAATAATTATTTATGATAATTTTATAATATTTTATGATGCTTTTTCTTATTATTTTTAATATTATTTGATTATTATTAATAGTGTCTTGGACTGTAATAACCGTTTAAGGGATAGTCATATGTAATAAAAATTGAAAAGAAACAAATATAAAAAATATTTTTAGAACTATCTTCTAGAATATAGTTGTAAAATTAAATTAGATATGCCTGAAGGTGTAGAAGTTCGTAAATTTGTGGATATCCTCATTCATAATATTGTAGGTCATAAGATAACAGCTATAAATATTTTAAAAGGTCGCT
>Ga0315903_10003428_pt1 | contig 22005 bp, 42 predicted proteins | sample LakEriMetagenome_7_FD_203524 | JGI IMG/M metagenome (GOLD analysis project Ga0315903, IMG submission 203524) | Freshwater fungal communities from buoy surface, Lake Erie, Ohio, United States - Buoy 2 MA119 | ecosystem: Environmental > Aquatic > Freshwater > Lake | place: USA: Lake Erie, Ohio... | reverse complement strand
AATTCTCTTGTCAACGCCGTTCAGTACACGGTAGAAAACAACATCCCAGGTGACTTCGTCGAATGCGGAGTTTGGCAAGGTGGTAGCATCATGGCTATGATCATGACTTTACAAAAGATGGGCGAGAAGAGAAAGATCTGGTTGTACGATACTTTTGAAGGTATGTCAGAAGCTACCGAAGAAGACACGCACAACAACAAACACGCCGATGTCTTGATGGAAAAGAATCCCATTGTCAAGTGTATCGCGCCTCTTGACCTGGTAAAGAAAAACATCAACAAGTTGAAATACGAAGGTGACCTCGTGTATGTGAAGGGCAAGGTAGAAGATACTATCCCAGATCATATGCCTGAGAAAATCGGTCTTCTTCGTCTCGACACAGACTGGTACGAATCTACCAAACATGAAATGCACAACCTGTGGCCGATCTTAGAAGAAGACGCTGTCATGATAGTCGATGACTACAACTGGTGGGACGGATCGACCAAAGCAATCAACGAATACTTTTCTGAAGAGCCAAAAACACTTACACGGATATCTGTCTGTGGAGTTTTAACAATCAAATAAACAAATGAAAACAATTAAGACAAGAGAAGAAATGCTTGACCTGGTCCCACGCGGAAGCAGGATGGCAGAAATCGGAGTATTCATGGGTAGTTTTTCTGAAAAGATCATTGAGAAATGCGCCCCTTCACAGCTGTTCTTAGTAGACCGTTGGAAAGGTAGAGCCTACAGCGGAGACAAAGACGGAAAGAACATCGTAAGAGTAACACTTGAAAAAGTCTACGAAGATCACATCGTACCCGTCTTTGGCGCGGACGAAAAAAACGTAGTCTGTCGAGAAACTTCTGATGAGTTCTTCACCAAGATCGAACAAAATTCATTGGATGCAGTCTACATTGATGCAGCCCACAACTACAGAGCTGTTAAGAAAGACCTAGAAAATTCTCGCATAGTCGTCAAACCAGGTGGAATCATCATGGGTCACGACTACCAAGAAGAGGCGATGCCAGGTGTTTTTCGTGCTGTCAATGAATTTGTGGAAAAACACAATCTGACTATCGAGTACATCACCGAAGATGGAATGCCATCTTTTTTCATAAGGAACACAAAAGGTTGAACTAAATAGCGAAAGCTGAATATAAACAACGTATGAAGTTAATCATCATTGAAGGAACAGATCGCACGGGCAAAGATACTCTTGTGAATCGCTTAATCGCAGATAACCGAAATGTCATCAAGCGCCACTGGAGTTTTCCCAAAGGCGAGACCAATGAGCAGAAGACTGCTTACCAAAAGAAATCTTTTAACGAAGAATTTTTCTTTTATGATTGGTTGAACATACATGCTCCCGAAGATATGATTATGATCTGGAATCGCGCTCACCTCGGTGAATTCGTTTACGGAACAATCTATCGAGACAGCAAACCTGAGACCTGGGTTTGGAATCTCGAAGAAGAACATGACTTTGACACAAACACCGAAGTCTACATGATTCTTCTGTACGCAGATCCAGAGTTCGTCGCAGCCAAAGACGATGGCAAATCATATTCAGCAAAGCTTGAAGATAAGACCAAAGAAATCAATGCATTCTTAAGTGCATTTGAAAAATCATCTATCCCAAAGAAAATCAAAATTAAAGTAAATGACGGAAACAATTATGTCGACCAAAACGCAATCTATTCAGAAGTCAACGAGTTCATCAATGGATAACTCATTGAATACACAGTTCCAAAGCATGGTTCGTAGAATCAACACAGAAGGAATTCATTCATCTCCTCGCGGACTACAAGTTAAAGAACTCGAGCTGACGACGATGCCCATCAATCCAACTTTTGCAATTCCTGACTTCAACGCAAGACCTTTCAACTGGAAATACTTTTTGGGTGAAATGTCTTGGTACTTGCAGCGTGATACAAACATCGGGTTCATCAACAACTTCTCAAACTTCTGGCAAGGTATCGCAACACCAGAAGGCTACATCAACTCCAACTACGGTTACATCTTGTTCGATGAACAGCTAGAATGGGCAAAGCAAGCTCTTCTCAAAGATAAGAACACTCGTCAAGCAGTATGCTTCTTGAACCGTCCTAAGTATCAGTACGAAGGCAACAAAGATTTCGTCTGCACTATGTACCTCAACTTCTGGATCCGAGACAACAAGCTGAACATGAAAGTACAGATGCGATCCAACGATATCTTCTATGGTCTTTCTTACGATGCTCCATTCTTTGCATTCGTTCAACAGACAATGTGGCACTGGCTCAAAGATACTTACGAAGGATTGGATCTCGGTACTTACTATCATTGCGCCGATAACATTCACTTTTATGAAAGACACTTTGAGATCGCTGACCAAATATCGCAGGAAGATCTTAAAGATCCCGTCTATTTCATGCTTAAAGAACCATTATTCAATTGTAAAGACGGCCAATATATACTACTGCCAACCGGCCAACAGTTTATCGCGGATGTCCAAGCATTGGTTGATCAACTGCACAACGAAGAAAATTTCAAAATCACAAACGCAATCGCAAAAGAAACTATCCAAAAGTATTTTTGGGTTCAATGATTAAACACAATGGAACTGATTAAAGAAAAGAAAATCAAGATCGCAAGAACACGCAACGGTGTACCTTGCTTGTGGGAGAGCCTCATGAACTTCGCAGATCTAAGAAGAGCGACCGTTATCTATAGTAAGAACAAAGAAGCTAAGAATGCGGTTTTCGTAAATCAAGAACGCGACAAACAAGCTCTTGTGCCGATACAAACAGGCGACTACATATCCAAAGCATTCGAAGACAAACATGGAGTCGCTCTCTCTGTTTTTCGCATCGATGAAATATCTCCGATGGAGAACAGCGCGACCATCACACCGGTTTACCGCAAGTCTTCATTGATATCCGAGTACATCGTCGACAAAGAATACAAAAGCATGGTCGAAGAAACCGTAGAAAAACTCGATAGCAAAAGAGTCATCGCGAAGGCTTCTGCCATCAAAGAAAGAGTTTTGGATGAAAAAGAAAATTGATCCTGACAGTCACCGCGAAGAACTCGAGCACGCTAAGAGGTTGTTTGTCCTAAAGAAGAAAGGATCACCTCACACGCTGGAGTACATACAAGATCCAGAAGATGATTGGTTCATTTATGTGGTCAAGATTCGTAACACAACGAAAAAATTCGAATCTTACAGCATAATCATCCAAAAAGACGTGGATACTTGGTTAAGAGCAGACACAGGACAAGGATGGACTATAATTTCAGCAGAATGACAACGACTAAGATTCAGTGTACAACCGAAGAAGCTCACACAAAGGTCATTAAGATCTTGGACGAGCGAAGTATTAAGTACACCGTACACTTGGTTGATGGTTGGGGACTTCACTCTAACATCCATGCTTTTGCACAAGACATCAAGAATTTATTCGAAAACATAAAAGACACAAAAACAAATGATTAAGACAATTAAAGAAATTCTTATCGTAAGGCCAGACAACAAACCTTTGTTGATCCCAGCAGGAACTTACCTATCACACGAAGTTGGTGACAGATACTTCTTTCAGTATCCTGGTGCCGAAGAGATCTACATGGAAGGTAATAACATCGCAGAGTTTTCAGATCGTTTTGTCGAAGTTCACACAGAAGAACCTGAAATTTACTACATCATCAGAAAGTTCAGTGACTTGTTGGACAGACAAGATATGGAAGGTATCGTATCTTCAATAGAACTTACCGATAATGAAACCATCTCTAGAATACGAAAGTTCTTTGGTGGAGACGATGTTACTGAACTCAAAAGACAGATCAAAGAACTTGAGACAAAACTGTTCTTGGCAGAAATGAACAAAGCAACACCTTACGTTCAGCCAGGCTGGATTCAGCCGCTTGATCAGCCTAAATCAACAGGATGCAAAGTCTGTGGAATCGACTTTAGTAAGAATACAAACTACGTTTGCATGAATTCTGCTTGTCCTAGCAGGGTCATCTTTTGCTCAACTTCAACAGATACTGCGAAAGAATTTCCCGTAGGAGCCGTCAACTACACACTTAAGAAAAACGAGGAGGAAGAATAATGGCTGACTTTTGCAATGTATGTTCACACGAATTGTACGGAGACGTTACACCTGAGATTGATGTTTACGAAATCTTAGAGGGATTGGGCGAAGACGAAGGCATGGCCGTTCTTTGCGAAGGCTGTGGAATGAGCTTGGTGGGAAAATCTCAAGAAGGCAAGCCGATCTTGTACTTTGACTTCAATGAAGACGTAGACCCAAGGGCTTACGATTTGAAAGAATGGGAATCTGGTGAGATGAAACAAATCTAAATGAAAGTATTAGTCAAGTTTGTAACGAGATCTTTGGGTGACACGATCGGTGGTATGCCTGCTGTACTGGCTTACCAAAAACGAGAGTCATGCGATGTTTACGTCGACTGTGGATGGTCACACATACTCAAAGATTCTTATCCTACTCTGATATTCACAAACAGCTCAAAGGAATCTTTTGATCGCGAGATCGAAGTGAACTATCATTTCGAACATCCACTTCAAGAAGGATTCGCCAAAGACTTAGGTTTCGATACTTGGACTTACAGGAAGCCTTTCATAGACTTTACGCCCAAGGCAAGACCGATTAAGGCAAAGTATGTAGCGATCGGCATACACACAACAGCACAGTGTAAGTATTGGAATTACCCAGGAGGCTGGGACTCTCTGTGTAGGCTGCTTAGAAAAGAAGGTCTTACTCCGGTTTGCATAGACCAACACGAAAGGTTTGGAATTCCTGGAAATTGGAACGATGTTCCTAAGAGTTCGGCCGTTCGTAAATTAAACAACAAGATCGAAGACACTATGAACTTTATTCATCACGCAGAGTTCTTTATAGGTGTATCTTCGGGACTTGCATGGGTAGCGCATGCTATGGGAAAAAGAGTCGTGATGATTTCAGGGACCACTCAACCCTGGAATGAATTTGAAGAAGATTGTCTAAGGATCATAAACCGAGACGCATGTCACGGCTGTTTTCACGAGACAAAAGACTACAAGTTCGACAGTTCTGACTGGATGTGGTGTCCTCTTCACAAAGGAACCGCCAGGCAGTTTGAGTGCACTAAGACGATAACACCCGAGTCTGTCTTAGAGAAAATCAAAGAATCGGGATGGATTCAAAATCAAATCAACACAATATGAAAAATCAAAACAGATCAATCGAGTTCACATCGGTAAAGATGGGAGCCAACATCAAATTTAGAGTAGAAGTAAAAGTAAAAGAATCGCTCTTACAGCGCCTAACCAACATTTTCAAGTCGACCAAGACCGTCTCTGTTTGGATGGAAGAAGACCAAGCAAGCTCTGCATCAAACTATCTCTACAACGAAATCAAGAAACTCAAAAAGTCTTTCGTTGTCAAGAAAGAGCAGAACCTGGAAGATTGGGAAACCAACTTGGAAAAATCTATCGGGCCTAAAGTCGATACCAAAAGCGTAAAGAAATCGACCAAAACCGTTTTGGAAGGAACGGCCGAATCTTCTAAACCGAAACGCCACTACCACCGCAAACCTAAGAAAGAACAAACCACCCAATCCGAGAAGTAAGATATATACTTTAGTTAAAACTACACTTAATGAGTATCAAAAAGAACGGAAAGACGATCGTCCTCAATATGATCGTCAAGAACGAATCAAAGATCATTGAAAGATGCCTCAAGTCGGTCTATCAACACATAGACTCTTGGTGCATCGTTGACACGGGTTCCACCGACGGAACACAAGAAATCATCAAGAACTTCTTAAAAGACAAGCCAGGAGAGCTGATCGAAAGACCATGGGTCAACTTTGGTCACAACCGTGATGAGGCTCTTGCGTTTGCTCAGAAGTGGGGCGATTGGATCTTGCTTACTGACGCCGACATGGTATTGGTTGACAAAGGCTTTAAGAAAAGCGAGCTCAACTCAGAAGTCGATGCTTACGATGTTATCCAAGACAACCACGGAACCAGCTACTACAACTTCAGGCTGCTGAATGCCAAGAAAAGGTGGAACTGCATCGGAGTGACTCACGAGTACTATGATTGCGAAGGAGGAACACGCCGCAGAGAACGTCTCGACACATTCTTTTTTAATGACGTATCCGACGGTGGGTCCAAGAGTGACAAGTTCGAGAGAGACATTCGTCTTCTTGTGCAAGGTCTGAAAGACGAGCCTTGGAACGCTCGTTACATGTTCTACCTCGCGCAATCTTACCGCGACACACAACAGTGGGACTTAGCCATCGAATGGTATCGTAAGAGAGTCGATGCTGGTGGGTGGGACGAAGAAGTTTGGTACTCACAGTATATGATAGGGTGGTGTATGGTCAATCGCGGAGACAACTGGTACGACTTCTTACCAGCTCTTCAGCAGGCTTGGGCAATGAGGCCTTGGCGTTCAGAACCTGTATGGATGTTGGGATTGGAAGCAAGAAAACGTGGAATGATGGAACAATCGTATTCTTTCTCGAAGATTGCTGCGCAGACACCGTTTCCTGACAAAGACATGCTGTTTATCGCAAACGCAGCGTATGACTTCTTAGCTCTTGATGAATTCTCGGTATCAGCATTCCACACCGGACGATTCCAAGAATCAGAAACAGCTTGTATGCACTTGCTGAACAATCCTAAAATCGACGCTAAGAACAAAGGTCGCATACGTAAGAACATGTGGTTCGCGCAGAAAAACATGGGGAGATTCACTGAACAAGAACTATTCGAATATCTTAAACACAAGAAATCAGAAATATGAAAACATGCTTAATCGCGGCAGCCGGAGGTTACAAAGTAGAAGACTTGAAACCTTGGGTAAACAGCCTTAGAAAAACTTCTTATGAAGGTGACGTAATCGTAATCGTATACGATCCAATCGATGAGACGGTTCCGCAATATCTCAAGAGTGAAAATATAGGAGTGATCATAGGATCCGTAAACGGTGACTTAAACATTGCGACTCAAAGATTCATTGACTTCGCGGGCATCTTAAGTGGTGAACATGGCAAGAACTATGATATCATCGTGACTACTGACATACGCGATGTGGTATTCCAAAGAGACCCAGGACTATGGGTCAGAGAGAACATCGGCGAAAACGACATCATCGCCAGCGGAGAAGGCATCAAGTACAAACACGAGGACTGGAATGGAGACATGCTGCAGAGACACTTTGGCAACAAAGTTTTCGACATCATGAAGAACTACGAGACTTTGTGCTCGGGCATCATTGCAGGAAAGAAAGACATGATGATCAAACTTTTTAGGACTACCGCCGAACTTGCTTATTACGGAAAAGATCCAGGCGCTTTCGTCGACCAGTGTTACTACAATGTGGCTATCCGCAGAGTTTTCGACGATAAGACCAAAATCGCGAGCGGAGACTCTACTTGGTGCGCCAACTTAGGAACTCTTTATGCGATACCAATGAACACTCCTCAGTGGTCTACCCGCAGTCGCAGTGAATACGATTCTTACGAAAGATTCCGCACTCACAAAAAGTTTACCGACGTTATGACGTGCCCTCTTCCGCAAATGATCGACGATCAAGTATGCAACGCAGCGGGTGAGCCTTACGCAATCGTGCATCAGTACGACAGATATCAACCTTGGAAAGAAATCTTAACACAAAAATATAAATGAAAATCGCATTATGTTTCTTCGGGCAGCCCCGATTCTATAACAACAACGAAATCTTAGAATTTCTCAGAGACATCAAAGCTGAAGGAGAGGTAGACGTCTACATGCACCTTTGGAAACCAGAGGCTGAAAAGAATTACATGAGGTCTCCTTGGTCAGGTATCGAGGACAAACTTGCTGTAATTGATTTGGAAAATCTCAAAGAAAAGATCGAAGACATTTACGAGCCGGTTGCCTTTGAGATCGAAGACGAAAGAACGATGGTAGAAGATCCTTTGAAGTTCAAAAGAGCACCCGCACCGACATCTCCTGAGATCGTACATCGCATGTACTATTCACAATGGAAAGTCGGTGAACTTTTGAAGGCTAGCGGCAAAGAATATGATCTTGTCTTTAGGATGAGAACCGACTCTGCGGTCAAAGGTCTTCGTTCACTTAAAGATCTTGTTGGTGATCGTATCTGGGTTCCTGACAACTGTCCAGTGATGGGCTGGTTCAACGACAACTTCTCGATATCTTCGCAAGAGAATTTCTATAAGATGGTTGGAACTTACAACAACTTGGAAAAGCACTACCAAGAAGGCGCCGACATGAATGGCGAGCCTATGCTGAAAGCACAGCTCAATCACGAAGGCATTTTGGAAAACGTAGCAAGAAATCGTTTCATCAATGTAGCTTTGGTCCGCGGAGAAAAACCTCTTAGACTTCAAGGAGTTTGGATGGACGACGCTTTTCATCAGACGATACAATTTGACAACCAATGAGAAGCTGTCTTGTCATAGCAGGAGAGTACAGAACTTTTGATCAAACTTACGAATCTATAGCTGAATTTGCTAAGATTAATGATCTGGATGTTTACTGTCATCTATGGACGGACAATGAGTTGGAAGTCGAATCGGTAAAAGACAAGCTGAACCCAAAGTTTATCACAGTCGATTCACCCGCTTTGTACAAAGATTCTTTCTTAGACATTGAAAAGCGCATCAAAGAAAATAACCCAAAAGGCCCTAACGGTGATAAAGTGTGGCAGAATGCCTCTATGAACTTTAGTCGCAAGAAGGCGTTTGAGTCTGTTCCTAAGTACACATACACCACATTAGTTTTTGCTAGGTACGATCTTAAAATCGTTACTCCGTTCAACTTTAGTCAAGTTCCGGCTGGCGTTGTTACTGCTTTTGCAGAATCTTGGGGGTTGATATCCGATGTTTTTGCCATCATGCCGTTTGATCAAGCACAGCATTTCTTCCTGTATGATGAGTTCGAACGTCTTCACTCAACTCCGTTCGAGGAAGAATTCATCGATTACCTTCGTAACGATTTTAAGTACGGCGAGAACAACATAAGAATACACAGGGACGAAAGATACTGCCCACACATGATCCTCATACGTAATTTTGTCCTCAATAAGATACCTTGGGGAACCGCTGACTTCCCAGTCAGACTTCAGAGATAAATTGTTAATAACTTTGTGAAAAAAAGTTTGCATTAGTCGAATTTATTGGTTAATTTTGCTATAACAATTTAATTATGGCAAACCTCCAATTCTCGGACTATCAAAAAGCAGTTTTCCAATTCATTCAAACCGGCTCAGGTAACGCTGTGATCAATGCAGTTGCCGGAGCCGGTAAGACTTTTACCATCACCAAAGCTCTGGAGCTCATTCCGGACAATCAAAAGGTGATATTCATCGCGTTCAACCGCCACATCGTCGAAGAACTTCGCAACAAGTTGGCAAAAGTCAATAAGCAGAACGTCGATGTAATGACGATCCACTCATACGGAGCCAAGGTGGTTCGCCGCAACCTCAAATCGTGGGTCGACGCCGACAAGGTTTGGAAGGTCTGTGACAGTCTGTACCCTACCTGGAGCGTAGATCCAGAGATCGCCAGCGGTTATATCGGCCGCGTGAAACGTCTGGTCGAACTTGCCAAGCTCAACTTAGTCGAGAACGCCGATGATCTTTACGAACTCTCTATGAAGCACGACATCGAGATATTCAACGGTGAGATCGACAACGCTATCCAGGTCAAGAACATCACTGACAAGAATACTCGTACGCACGACTTCAACGACATGATCTACTATCCGGTGAAGCACAACCTTCGCGGTGACCAATACGACTGGGTATTCATCGACGAGTGCCAGGACTTATCTACTGCTCAACAAGAGCTCATGAAACGCGCCGTGAAACCCGGCGGCCGCTTCGTTGCCGTGGGTGACCCTCACCAGTGTATCTATGGTTTCGCCGGTGCCGACGTCGAGAGCTTCAAGAAACTGTCGAACGTACCCAACACTACACAACTTCCTCTGAGCCTTACTTACCGCTGCGCGAAAAACATCGTAGCCCACGCTCAAGAATTGGTACCTCACATCCAGGCCTTGCCTGATGCCGAAGACGGAATCGTCCGTTACGATGGTAAGATCGCAGAGTTCCAGTCGAACGACATGATCTTGTCTCGCGTCAACCGCCCGCTGATAACATTGTGTATCCGCCTCTTGGGTCAGGGCGAAAAGGCATACGTCAAAGGCAAGGACATCGGCATGAACCTGACGAACATGCTGAAAAAGACTCGCCGCGACAATCTGGACGCTGCCATGAAATCGCTGTGGCAAGAACGCAGCCGCATCGTGAAAAAGCTGGTTTCGCGCGGTACCCCGATCGAGGACGCTGAGAACAGCGTACTAGTGAAAACCTACGAAGAAAAGCTCGACGCGATCGACGCTCTGTCTCACGGTCTTAAGACGGTCAAAGAAGTGATCGACCGTATCACGCAGATCTTTGCCGACGAGAAAGAAGGTATCTGCCTTTCGTCAGTACACAAGGCTAAAGGTCTGGAAGCTGACCGAGTGTTTATCGTCGAACCCAAGACCATGCCTGCTCCTTGGGTTAAGAAATCCTGGGAACAAGAACAAGAGGCCAACATCCACTATGTGGCAATCACACGGGCTCGCAAAGAACTCGTATACGTTCCTGAGTCTGAGTTCACTACATACGAACGTAGCAACTAAGAACCAATTTTCCGTCTAAGAATAAAACTTAAAATTAACATACATGGACATACAGCAACTACAAGAACTGACCAGCCTCATTGAGTCTTACCAAAAACTCATCAAGGTACAGAACGACGTCATCGGCGAAAAAGAAGAGATCATCGTCATGCTTAAGAAGTACATCCAGATCCAAGAACAAGAGAAAGATCTTATCGTCCAACAAATACTAACACCCTGTCTAAACTAATGAAGATCGTCCATAGCAAACTCAGCACTTGTGATTTTGTCTTGCAGTTCGAAGGTGCCAAAAACCAGGTAGCATTGGTCAAAGCTCACAAGACACAAACCGCCGAAGGCATAAAAGACAATCGTATTGGCGCCAAACCTAAATACTGGTTGCTCTGGGGACCACTTGGCACGAAAATAGAAGACCTTGGAGTGACTTGCCTGATTAAGCAAAATGGTAACGCATACTCAGAAACACAAGCGATCAAAACGTTCCTAGAGGCTTCTCAGTTCGTCGACAGTCTAATCATGAAAAAGATAATCAAAAAATGAACTTATTTGAAATGATGGACCAAGCCATCGCAAACGAACTTGGGATAACTGTGGAAGAATACGTAGAAAGAATTGAGTGGCTCTTGGAAAGAGACTACGACAAAGGCAAAGAATTGGTTGACGAGATCTTTGACGGTAAAGAACACGCTTGTGAAAACTTTATGAAAGCAACACAAGACTACTTAAAAGATTGTTAATAACTTCCTGGGCAAAAGTTTGCTCGGGAAGTTTGATTTGGTTAAATTTACTCTACAATTAAATAATCGCTATGAGTTTATACAACATGCTTTTCGGTCAAAACCCAGCAACTCCGATCTTGACTGCTGCGTTGGACCTCGACAACAATACCCCCGAAAACTGGGAAGAAAGATTCAACGAAATCTGCGATTCTTGGGGCGAGCCCGACATCTACGGAGAAAAAGGTCAAGCCTTGATGAAAGAGGCCAAAGAAATGGGCTACTACCCGACCGGCCGTTTCCGTGATATCTACTACGAACACGAAGAAGGTTCTGAACCCAAGATCATCCTCTATACTCGTAACGGCGGTGGCAACCGCGAGTGGTACGAATATGTTTTCGAACTTCTGAGCAACCACCCACTCTACATTACCGACTACGATGATGATTTCGACTGTACTTACGCCTACATCGAGTTCAAGGCTCCGGAAGCAGTTGTCAAATTCTTCGACGGAATGAAGACCGGCAAGATGGCAACCATCTCTGAGAAATTCAAAGCTGAACTCGAAGCAATGGAAAAAGGCAAAGAACCAAATGCCCAGTTAATGAAAATCGTTGAACAAATCGCAAAAGAACTCTAATATGTACGAAGCAAAATATGTAATCGTAGGTGGAAGCGCAATAGTTTTCTCTGCAGCAATCCAACACCGAGACATGGTAGGCTACAATGAAAAATGTGAAGGAGCAGGATTCGTCAGATTTGTTGCAGAAACCGATCCTACCTACGGAGATACAATCGTTGTCGCAAAATGTTATGGCAAGTCTGTTTCATTGGGGATCGAATCTCGTCCTGAAGAAGATAGCCGAATCGTAACACATCAACTTACAAACCCGTTCTGATGAAAGTCATATTCTTAGACATCGACGGAGTTCTCAACTGCGAAGAAGCTTACCGAGCAGGAGAGTGCCAATACCAAGAGTGGATCTGGGAAGACGGCCGCAAAGACCACTACCAGAGGTTCTGTTCTTGGAGCAAAGAATGGCTGAACAAGCTCATCGAAGAAACCGATGCCAAGATCGTCATCAGCTCTACTTGGCGGATGAGTGGTATCGAGTTCATGAAGAAAGTATGGGAACTCGAAGAGATGAAAGGCGAGATCATAGGGATCACGCCCAGCCTGCGGTCCAAAGACATTGACATACCAAGAGGTCTGGAGATCGACTATTACCTGGAGAACGACCTAAAGTTCCACCACATCAACTGGAGTCGCGAAGAACAGGACCGCATCATTCGCGAGTCGGGCGTTGAGAACTACATAATCATCGACGATGACTCTGACATGCTGTACAAACAGCGCCACCACTTCATTCACGTCCTGCCTTCGCCCAGGAACAAACGTGGGTTCGACAAGGCTCATTACGTACACGCTATGGGAGTCTTAGGTTGGACGGTATCGGATATTACTTACCGCGAAAATTGTTAATAACTCAGTCATCTAAAGTTTGCTAATATCATTTCTATTGGTTAATTTTGCTCTATAATTTAATCGATATGGCACTTGACTATAACAAAATCACAAACATAGAGTTCGACGGGATCGACCACTCTGACTATCCTGACTACTGCGATGCATACATCGTCTCTGCAGACTATGACGGTCAACCGATGACCGAAGAACAGCTCGAAGAACTCTGCGAAGACGGAGACTTCGTTTACGAATCTTTAATGAACTACTTAAACTAAGATGATCAACAACCTCGACATAATCAAACCTCTCTTGAACTACTCAGAGCCTGGAGACTTCTACATGCTCTACGTTCTGAAGCGCAAGAAGGACCAGCCCGAAGGTGAACGAGACAACCACCAATCGGTTCGTACCATCAAGACTTACTGCATCGAGAGCATCGACCACTTGGAGCGTCGCTACGACGAGATCAAACAGCTGTGCGAAATGTTCAAAGCACGAGCATACATACACGTCCAAAAGCAGAACCATTCTGAAGTTTCTCTGAACATGCTCGCCGACTTGGCGATCCGCATCAAGAACGGGAGCCACAACCAGAAAGGTCTGTTTGACTCGGTCGTTGGACAAATCAAGACCGGCGAAAAGAGGTGGATCGTCGACATCGACACCAAAGACGAAATCGAGGTTCATCGAGTGGCTCACATCGTCGACGGAGTAAGGCCAGACGGTCCTAAGATCGAAGCGGTCATTCCTACCAAGAACGGCTACCACTTCATCACCAAGCGCTTCGATGTTCTAGAGTTCAATAAGAAGATGAAACCTTACGGAGAAGTTCCCGACATTCAGAAAAAGAACCCTACTCTGCTCTACTTGCCAGAGAGCCTATCATAAAACTATAGCAACTTAATGAATAAAAATCAACATGAAAAACCTTTACCAAATGATCTCTGACCGAGTGTCAAATCCGTCCGGGGTCGATGTAGTGATCGCTGTGATCATTACGATCTTATTCGGCAACTTGACCGGAGAAGTGATCAGCCGAGAATTCAATTCTTACCTGCAAGCAGGCATGATGATTGGTACTCTTTTCGTAGGAGTCTTAACAATACGCATGACAGCAGTCTACATTTACAATTACATTAACCAAAACCAAAACCAATAACCATGATTACAACCATTTTACTCCTGGCATCTATCCTCATCGCGGTCATGATGGGTATCCGCTCTTACAAGAAAGCCTATGCCTCAACCGAAGCTGACCGCTATGGAAACCGCGAAGTCAGCGGGTCCTGGATGGTCAAGCCAATCATCTTTGGCATCGTAGGGATCATCATTTCCTTTGTTCAGCCTTACTCAATCGAACGAGTAGACGCTGGCCATAAAGGCATCAAGGTCAACCTGACCGGAAACGATCGAGGCGTGTCCAACTACCAATACAAAACAGGGTGGGTGGTCTACAACACTTGGATCGAGCAGATGCTGGAATTTCCTACTTACCAACAACACATCGACTACGATGCTCAAGAAGTTATCACCAAAGGTGGTTTCTCTGCGACTATCAAGCCCAGCTTCAACTATTCTTTGAAACCCGATGCGATCGGAGACATGTTTGTGAACCTCCGCTTAAACATCAAGGAAGTCGAGCAGGGTTGGCTCAAGAACGCAATCGTATCTTCAGTCAATGATGTAGCCAACCGTTGGGAAGTCGACCAAATCTTTAACGACCGTGAAGAGTTCGAGGCAGCCATCATAACCGAATGTAATAAGCGAGTCGCGAAATGGTTCATGGTAAGTCAGTTGAGAACCAATATCATACCTCCTAAATCTCTACAGGCTGCGATCGAATCCAAGACCAAAGCGGTCCAAGAAGCACAGGCTGCGATGCAACGCAAACTTGTCGCTGAGGCCGAGGCTCAAGAGAAAATGGCAATCGCTCGTGGTGACTCTGCCAAGCTTATCATCGGAGCTACCGCCGAAGCACAGTCTATGAAGATCAAACAGAGGGAACTTACAGCTCAGTACATCGAGTTTGTGAAGTGGTCTCGCTGGAACGGGGTCATGCCTTCCACCATCGCTGGGAACAGCGGAACTCTGCTAAACATAAAATAACTCACAAATTGTTAATAACTTCCCGGGCAAAAATTTGCTCGGGAAGTTTGTTTTGGTTAATTTTGCTATAACATAAAAAATTATTCAACATGAGCTACTCAAAAATCATCACCGCGTTAGGAACCACAATGGATTCTTTGTCTGACAGCGATCTTCGTTCAATCAACTCTATGATCGTAAACGAAATCAACAGTCGCATCGCGCAAAAGCGCTTGAACATCAAACGTACTCTGGGCGTAGGTGCCACCGTGGTCATCGATGATCCTCGTTGCAAAGGTAAGACTTACACGATCGAAAAGATCAGCCACAAAACTGCGGTCCTCGTAGAGAACGGTTCAGAGTACACACACCCAGTATTTGGAAACGCAATCGCTAAGAGGATTCGCGCATCCATCACAATGTTACAAACTGCATAATGAAACTTATCCTAGATAACATGGTCGAAGAAGGGTGGCTTGTTTCGCAAGTCCACCCGACCCTTGACTTAACAATCTACAACTACTCACAGAAGACTCAGTATGAGTCACGCTGGAACAAGCACACATTGATGTGCCGTGGTCTTGTCTTAAACTCCAAAGGTGAGATAGTGGCAAGGCCGTTTCCTAAGTTCTTCAACTATGAGGAAGTAGCTGAACAAGTACCGACTCGTGAGTCTTACGAAATCTTCGAGAAGATGGATGGATCGTTAGGTATCTTCTTTTGGTACGCTGACGAAAAGACAGAGACGCTTCAGCCTGTCTTTGCGTCAAGAGGTTCTTTCACATCCGAACAAGCCGTAAAAGGCTGGGAAATGCTACAGAAACTTCCGTACCACGATCTGGCTTACGGTCACACTCACATGTTCGAGATCATATACCCAGAGAACCGCATAGTCGTTGACTACGGAGCAGAAGAACGGTTGGTACTTTTGGGAGTTATCCATACCAGTGGAGGCACTGAGATCCCTCACAAGAATTTAGAAGAACATCTCGGAGATAGTTTTGAGCTGGTTAAGGCATACCATTCCGAAAATGGTTGGGAACATCTAAAGTCATTAAATGAGCCCAACAAAGAAGGATTCGTCATAAGATTCAACTCGGGTTTTCGTATGAAGATAAAGTTCGAAGAATACGTTCGTCTACATCGGATCATAACTCAAGTGTCAAATATCGACATATGGGAGCGCTTGATGAAAGACGAGTCTCTTGATGAGCTCTTGGAAAAAGTGCCTGATGAATTCTTTTCTTGGGTAAGAGACTGGGAAAAGGCTCTTAAGTTCGGCTACGTCATGAAAGAAATGGAAGCCAAGAAGTGGTTCGACAAACTGCAAGAAGAACTTGTGTTTGCTGAGAGAAAAGAACAAGCTATTTGGATCATGGGCATGGTTCCCAAAGAATTCCAAAGTATCATGTTCAGCATGCTCGACGGCAGAGACTATTCACAAGCCATCTGGAAGATGTTACGCCCTGAATGGTCAAAGCCTTTCGCAAACTCTGAGAACTAATCATAAACTGGTGTATAAAAACATTAAGGGGGTTATACCGTGGGGCGTGTTGGAGAACGCACCCGATCATAAGGGAGAAAGCAGGTTCGATTCCTGTCACGGTTGCTAAATTTAACTATCATGGGAACTAACTACTATCGTATTCCTTCCGCCGCTGAGATGGAGGAACGCAAAGAAAGACTGATAAAGCAAGTCGCTGAGATCGATGTTTCGGCGCAATCAGTCAACCAAGGTTTTACATACGACAATCCCAACGGCTGGGACAGGTACTCGCCGTGGGACTTCTTTACCGAAGATGTACATGTGCACTTAGGAAAGAGGTCGGGCGGTTGGAAGTTCTGTTGGAATTTCCACGACGACAAGTACTACCGAGACAAAGTCAGTTTGGAAGAATTCATCAAAAGTGGAAGAGTCGTCGACGAGTACGGAGTCGAGATAGATCCTGAAGAATTCTTGCAGATGGCGTACGGTTGGTGCACCGACGGATGGGACAACCAAAAGTACTACCAAGAAAGACCTCAAGACAGAGTCGCTTGGATCGACTACAGCAAGCACATGGACCGTTATGTCGACGGTTTAAGAATTTCATCATCAACAGATTTTTCATAATGAGCAAACACATATCCGGAAGAGGCATCTATGACCTCGTTCCAAAAGACCAAAAAATCACAGGACTCGAAATAGGCGTCGATGTAGGAGACACAGCCGACTACATGTTGGACAATCTTCCAGGACTCACACTTCACGGCATTGACCCTTATGTTGGTTATGTTGATTGGAACGGAATGGACTTAAACCAAAAACAAAGAAATTGGTGTGAAGACGCAGCTGAAAATGTCTTATCACAATACGGAGACCGCTATATTCTTCACAAAGATTATTCCGACAACATCGTAGACAACTTTCAAGATGAAATGTTTGACTACATATTCATAGACGGTCTTCACACATATGATCAAGTTCTTAAAGACTGCGAAAACTATTACAGCAAGTTGAAACCAGGCGGAGTATTTGCAGGCCACGATTACCGAGCAATCGAAGGTGTAAGAAAAGCTGCAGACGAGTTTGCGGCAAAAGTAGGAGCTACTATCTCTGAAACCGAAATTGATGTTTGGTACTGGATAAAACCGTGAGAAAATGATATACAACTTTCACGCCCTCCTCATAATCTTAGTCATACACTACTTGGGCGACTTTGTGTTGCAGACACACGAACAGTCACAAAGGAAATCTTCAGAGAATAAGTGGCTCCTGTACCACACCGGAAGTTACAGTTTGATCTGGCTTCTGGCTGCTTGGGGTCTCTACTCCAACTTTTTGGCAGCGCTCGTTTTTGCGACGATCACATTTGTCTCTCACACAGCGACCGACTGGGCCACATCTCGAGTAGGCAAGCCGTTTTGGACCAACGGTGACTATCACAATGGCTTTGCAGTGGTTGGGTTCGACCAGGTCCTTCACTACGTCCAACTTCTGCTCACGCACACTTACGTAACCAATCTATTTTCATAATCATATGCAAAACTTCATCAAGCTATTCAAGCGTTTTTTCACAGCGTTAAACTTTGTGATCTACTTCGTATTACTCTTGGGTCTGATTCTTTCTATCTACAACAAAGAATTGTCAAATGTCTTAAACTACCAATGGTGGACCATGTTCCTTGTGTTGGAAATTTGGTTCAACGCAGTGATCACTCGCAAGAGTGAAATCGGTGAAGATTGAATTGTTAATAACTTTTGAATAAAAAGTTTGCTATTGTCATTCCGTTTGGTTAATTTTGCTCTATAATTAAATTATTCAACATGGAAAATCAATTCACTCAACTTTGCGTTTGGCCTGGGACAGTCCTGGGAGACTCTACACCGCAAGATCTCGAACAGTTCTTTCTTGATGAAATGAAAACTCGAGTTAAGTACAAATGTGAAGTGCTTACGAATCCCGACCTTGACGAAAGCGGAAACACTATTCCCGAAACCGGCGGTCGCAACGACTTGTTCTTTTACGTACATGCTGACGATATCGCTAACTTTGCAGTTCCTCGTTTGAAAATGGGAATTCGCTGGTGGGAAGACGTCGTGGGATACAACGATAATCGTCACCTTTACTCCGAAGAATTCTTAAACGCTAATCCTTTAACTTGGTAATCATATGTCAGACGATCAATTATTCGAAGACTTTTCAGACGTTGTAACCTCAACCGTCATTAAGAAGAACTGGTCAGTGACCTACAAAGGTCAAGAAATCTCTGGGACCTATTCATACGAGGCAGACTCTTGGGGTTTCTACGACAGGAACGTCGAGATCAACGAAGAACACCTGGAAAATCTGTCCGGTGAAGAAATCGATGAGATACACGATTACATAGAAGACGTCATCAGCTAATGGTAAGCAAGAACAGGATATCGCCTCAGCCTCTGCTGCAAGAACTCTTGTGGCCGAATCGCTGGCAGTGCACGGTGGCCTGCTTGTTGCTAAACGTCACGACGAGGACTCAGGTCGATAAAGTCTGGCCTACGCTGTTCAAAGAAGCACCCGACCCAGAGAGCCTCATAGCGATGGATCCCGAAAGACTCAAAGAAATCATAACTCCGCTAGGTCTTAAGAACCGTCGCGCCGAACGTCTTCGTCAGATGTCCGAAGCTTTCGGTAAAGTCCCTCATCACAAGCTGCCTGGCGTAGGAACTTACGCATACCAGAGCGACCGCATATTCTTTCACGACGATCTCTTACACGGGACTGAAGTCAAAGACGGCGCTCTGACAAAATACTTAAACTGGAGAAGAAAGCAAAGATGGAAGAAATTGTCATAGGCAAACTACTTAAGTACAACGGAAACTTCTATCGTCTGGTTCGCCAGATGCCGTTGCATCAGTTCACAAGAAAAGACGGCAGCATCATGGGCGAGAAGTACAATGCTTGGAAAGAGTGGTTGAAAGCTGACCATGTTTTTAAGACACAGTCGCATTTCTTGTTCTGTGAGACAGTACAAGACGCAGAAATTGTTCCATAAAATTGTTAATAACTTTTGGCAAAAAAGTTTGCATTAGTCAATTCTTTTGGTTAATTTTGCTCTATAATTAAAACAAATGGAATTTACAAATCGTCATCAAATCATCGCGGCTCTCGAGGCAGAGTTCGGAGAGAACCCAAAAGGGTTCAATAATACTGAGAAAAGCAAGTCTGTGGAAAAGTTCTGGACGTTCAACCGTCTTATGCACTACTACTTCGACATCAAGAACGGTAGGAAGAAAACCTACATGACTCGTCTTAATCCTAAAACTGGTCAATACGAACTTAAGAAATAACAATGACATTTCAAGAAATCATAGCAACTGCACCAAGGCCGATCTCTCGTAGGTTGGAACAGCTCAAGTTTTTGCGCGAGCGCCCGGACTACCATCCGGAGTCTTCTGCGTTCGAACACATCAAGATCGTTACCGAGAGGTTGATCCCTACCGGTGATATGAACTTGACGATGGCCGGTATCATGCACGACATCTGCAAGTTCGATACTGTGAAGATGAACGAAAAGACCGGCTGGCCTACCAGCCCAGGTCACGACGATGCCGCTCGCGATCTTATCTATGATAACGGCTACGATGGTATCATGGTTCGTGCTTGGCTGAAAAGCAACGGCGCAGACTTTGAAAAAGTCGCGGGCATCGCTAAGAACCACATGCGTTTCCACCAACTTGGAAACATGCGTGACTCTAAGCGCGAAAAGTACATTCAAGAATGGACTGACCAAGGCATCATGCACTACTTGGAGATCTTCGGAGCCGCGGACAACATGTTGGCCGAGTTCGACATGGACAACTTAGAAAAATCATGGAAATTCAACGAGAAATGAAAGAGTTAATTTTACTTAGGGGAGTCCCTGGAGCTGGCAAAAGCTCTACTGCCAAATTGTTAGGCGCTGGGGGTGCAGGTTGCGCTCACTTTGAAGCTGATATGTTCTTTATGAACAACGGTCGATACGAATTCGACGCAACCAAAATTAAAGATGCACATGCATGGTGTAAAAATAGCGTTGAACGAGCAATGCTGTTAAACCATACAACTGGAGATAACTGTAAGATCATCGTGTCCAATACTTTTACCCAAGAGTGGGAGATGGAAGCATACTACGATTTGGCTAAGCAATGGAACTATCGGGTTACTTCTTTGATCGTTGAGAACCGTCACGGTGGAAAGAACGTACACGGGGTTCCCGAGGACAAAATACAAGTGATGAAGGACCGCTTCGAAATCAAACTTTAATATGTTCAGCTTATACATGAAACTCGCTCTTGGTCTGATAGCCGGTCTCTCTTTAGGAGGTGCCGCCAAGACCAGGAAACAAATCAGAAAAGGCGAAGTACAATGGGTTGCCTGGAAAGGTAAGCACGACTCAGCATACTTCGCAAAGCAAAAACAATTAGAAAACAAATAAGAATGAACTTAGAAGTCTTTAAAGAAGTAGTACGTCTACTCAAAGAACACGATGAAAAAGTCAATGCCGCGTACAAGTTAAACATAGACCTAATCAATTTCTGTGATCCTGTCACAACTGCAGTAGGTCACTTGATCGGCAGCCTTTACGGAAAAGAAGGTAAAGAAACATTCGACTGGTGGTGCTACGAAAAAAACTGGGGCACTCGCAAAGACTTAGAAATGCGTAATCACGACGGCGAACTTCTTTGCGACACGATCGAAGACCTTCACCAGTGGCTCGAGGACATGGCGGTATGGGACTATGATCTTCCCAAGAGAATGTCTGACGAAGAACGACAAGCAATCTTAAGAGGTATGTTTGAGTAAGAATTTTCAGACATCACGAGTATATAAACATAGATATGACAAAACAAGAACACATAGACCAGGCCATCGATTCGATGTCCGAGATACCATCCTCCACAAGAGTTCGTGGGTGGTCATTTTCTTTCGTGGACAAATACTACGTGGTGCTCAACTTTTGGATGACTCCGATGGGCGAACATGTAGGAGTTTATGAAGCCAACAAAAAAGGTAAGAAGTTGAACAACAACAGTATCGTACTTTTACAAAATTGCAAAGATCCGGTGAAAGGCATAGAGGCGCTCGCCGACTTGCTCATCAAAGAAGAAACTGAAACAATAACCAATTCATAAACTATGGGACTCGATATGTTTGCGTACCGTACCAAGGTACAAATCAGTAAGCCGGTAGACTTTCAAGATGAAGTCTACCCATCAGACGAAAACAATGAAGATCGCAACAGCGAACTTATGTACTGGAGAAAACATCCCAACCTTCACGGGTGGATGGGAAACCTTTACTATGAAAAACAAGGAAAGAAAGATTCTTTCAACTGCGCTCCAGTCGAACTTACATCAGAAGACCTCGATCGCTTGGAAAAAGACGTCTTAGAGAATCGTCTTCCTCATACTGATGGTTTCTTCTTTGGCGAGTCTAGACCTGGCATCAACGAAAAAGACTTAGAATTCATCAAGTTGGCCCGCGAGGCTATCGCAGAAGGTGAACGAGTGTTTTATGATAGCTGGTGGTAAATTGTTAATAACTTTAGAAAAAAAGTTTGCATATAT
>Ga0315903_10003419_pt1 | contig 22033 bp, 23 predicted proteins | sample LakEriMetagenome_7_FD_203524 | JGI IMG/M metagenome (GOLD analysis project Ga0315903, IMG submission 203524) | Freshwater fungal communities from buoy surface, Lake Erie, Ohio, United States - Buoy 2 MA119 | ecosystem: Environmental > Aquatic > Freshwater > Lake | place: USA: Lake Erie, Ohio... | reverse complement strand
CGGGATAGCTCCGGGTGGTGCCGAAATACAGGACATACAGACCCATGGAATATTCGGCCGCGGCCAGCTTGGCACGCACTGGCAGTGACTGCTTGCGGTGCGGAATCATCTGGCGGTAAAGGAAGGCCGGATCGGCATTGGACACGATCACGTCCGCCGCCATCACCGTGCCATCGGCAAGGATGACGGCCTCGGCCCGCTTTCCGGAAACCTGCAAGGCGGATACGGTGGTGTCGAGCAGGATGCGGACACCCTGGCGCCGCATCAGGTCTTCAAGCGCGCGGGTGATGGCTCCCGTTCCGCCCATGGCGAAATGGACGCCGTAGGCGCGTTCAAGATAATGGATCAGACCGTAGATGCTAGTGGTGTCGAACGGATTGCCACCGACCAGCAGGGGCTGTATCGAAAACGCACGGCGCAGCTTCGGACTGCACAGGAAGCGGGATACCATCTGCCATACCGTCTCGTGCGATCGCAGGCGGAGCAGGCTTGGAATCTGACGGAGCATGGTCCACAGCCGGTGGAACGGCTGGGCGGACAGTTGGGTGAAGCCGACATCGAAGATGCGCTGGGAATGGCGCAGCAGGGCCAGGTAACCCTCGACATCCCGGGGCTCAATGCGGCGGATTTCAGCCAGCGTCTGTTCAAGCGTACCACCGTAATCGAACCGGCTGCCGTCACGGAATGCGAAGCGGTACCAGGGCGTCAGCGGCACCAGCCGGACATGATCGGAGAACTTCTCGTTGAACAGCGCGAACAGTTCTTCGAAAAGGAACGGTGCGGTGATGACCGTCGGCCCGGCATCATGCCGGAAACCCTCGCGTTCGAACACACGGGCGCGGCCGCCGATGTGATTGCAACGATCGATCAGAGTGACTTCATAACCTTTGGCACGCAGGCGCAGTGCCGCGGCAATGCCACCGAACCCGGCACCGACGACGATGGCGTGCATCAGCAGGCTTCAAGGACGGATACTGCATCATCCAGTTTGGCGCGCATCCCGGCACAGTAGGCGAGCAGCATGCGCCCCGCGCCGCAGGGCAGATTCACCGCATCTGCTTCGCATTGATCCAGATGGCTCGCGGCCAAGGCAACAGCCATCGGCAGGGCACGGGCCTGCAGACCGCGGTTCTGCATGATCAGGACTATGTTGAGTGCAGGTGCGCTGGCGATCCCACCAGATCCGGTTTGCACGGGACGCGCCGCATCGATGGCTGTATCCTGGATGTCATCCAGGGCCTGATAGCTGATCGCGAAATTTTCACAGGCTGCCGTCGCCAGCGGAATGCTTTGCGCATTGCCGGAAAGCAGCAGGGAGAGTTCGATCGGTAGCGCGAGCAGCGCACCCGACTTGGACTTGGCGATGGCCAGGTACTGTTCGACGGCATCCTCGCCCTCAGGCCGCTCGGCAAGATCGGCGCATTGTCCATGCACGGCACGGGCAACACGCCGGTGTGTCAGGGCCAGGGCTTCGGGGAGTAAAGGATGGTTGCCGATACCGCCAAGGGCGGCATAGGCAGCGGACAGGAACAGGTCGCCGCAGCACAGCGCCGTGTTCTTTCCGAATTGGTTCCAGATCGCCGGGACGCCGCGCCGGTAAAGGTCGCCGTCCTGCAGATCATCATGGATGAGCGAAGCATTGTGCAGCAGTTCGGCACAGGCGGCGATGCCGATAGCCTCGCTTTCGGACAGGCCCAGGGCCAGTGCCGAGCTGAGGCCGAGACGCGCCCTTACTTTCTGGCCGCCCGCCCGAAGATGGTATTCGGCAGGCGTGGAAACGCCGGGGTCGGCATCGGAAACCCATTCAGCGTGCATCCCGGTCAGCATCCGCATCCGGTCATCAACGCCCTCAAGCAACTGGGCGAGTTTTGCCGATGGGGCTTCCGGGAAATTCAATAGGGTTCCGGGCATGGCGCATTTCCGGCTAGAGTGGGTTGCTGCCACAGACCGCCGCTTCCCCTGCCTCGAAAGGCAGGGAAAGCGTGGTCATGATTACCAGCTGTTAATGTTTTTCAGATTCACTGACTGCGACCGACCAGATGATCAGGCCGAAGGCAATCTTATTCAGGACGTCAGCGAAGTTGTAGGTGATGTTAAGCGCATTGGCGGTATCTGCCGGGCTGCCGCCGTTGAGATAACCCAGGAAATAGCCAAGCGGATAAACAGCCCAGCCCACGGTCACGATCCAACGCATCAGTTTGAAACCCGCTTGGACGGAAGCCGGTGCGCTGTTGGCGTTGACCTTGCTGGCTTCACCCATGAAGATTTCATAGAGGATGTATAACCAACCGGCCATACCGATGATGAATGCGGGCATGGCCTGCATGTAGCCGGCTTCACCTAAATAGCCACCGACCAGCATCACCATGGTACCGATGATCAGGCGCCAGAAAATACCGGAAGACACCTTGGTGACCGCAGAGAGAATCAGATAGAACTCGACCATCAGCAAGGGCACGGTAATCAGCCAGTCGATGTAGCGGAACACGGTTGGTGTGGAGCCCGTGGTGACCCAGACATCGCGCATGTAGAAGTAATGGACGGCCGCGATTAGGGTGACCAGTCCCGATACGGTCAGGGATGTTCTCCATTTTGGTGAGACACGATCACGCTCCAGGAAGAAGAAGACCGTGGAGGCGATGAGTGCCATCGAAATCAGCCAGAAGGAAATTCCGACGAAATCATCGCTGCGCAGAACGGATGACTCACCGGCTGAAGCCTGTGTCGCACCAAGGATAAGAGCGAGTGAAAAAACCGACTTGCCAATTGATTTTATAAAATTGTTTTTATGTAACATTGCGTTTATCTCCTAAAGGATTAAATCAGTGAACGACAGCACCCCGATGAAAGCACTTGCCCCTTGCATGACAACTGCAAACCAACCAAAAACCTGCAATCTAGAAGTTGCATAGTTAGGTCACAGTACGAAATTTATGTACTAATGTAAATACTCTAAAATAACGATTTTTTAATACTTAATGATAAATTAACAATTCCCGTTTTTGGCTTTCCCCTTGTCCTCATGGCACCGCACAAACCGTTTGGCATGGGCTTATCGAACAGGCATGATTCTGTCACCCTAGATAATCAATTTCAACAATTACTTAGCCTCTATGAACGCACTCATCTTCCGCTGGGCCCGCCTGCACGAACTGACCGCCCCGGAGTGGCACGCCGTGATGGCTGCGCGTGAAGCGGTATTCATCGTCGAACAGAATTGTCCGTATCAGGATGCCGATGCGCTCGATGCGCAGTCCTGGCACCTGATTGGCACCTGCGACGGCCTTCTCGCCGCTTACCTGCGCGTGGTCGATCCGGGCCGCAAATCGGTGCATGCCGGCACGTTCTACGCCGAACCCTCGATCGGGCGTGTGCTGACCGCGACGGCCTTCCGCGGCAAAGGCTTCGGCCAACAGCTGATGCGCGAGGGCATCGCCGGTTGCGATCGTCTGTTCCCCGGTCAGGGCATCCGCATCAGTGCGCAGTCCTATCTGCTGAATTTCTACCGGGCGCTCGGCTTTGTTGAAGTGGGTGATGAATACGACGAAGACGGCATTCCGCATTTCGAAATGCGGCGCACCTGAGCGCTAATCGGCCAAAAACCACCCGGTAATCGCCAGCCGGTCGGCGCCGGCCCAGGGCGCCACCAGACTGACCGTGTGCGATTGCGGTACGCGGAACAGCGATAGCGTATTCCAGTACGGCACGAAGCTGTCAACCAGCCGGTCGGCATCATCATGGAACTGCAGTAGGCCGCCCCAATCGCTGTCCCAGTTTTTACTGAGATTGATGACGAACGCACACACCCGGTTCTCGTTGTCTTCGCGATCCTGATGCCGGGTCAGGAACTGGCCGGCGCGGTAACGCGTGCCTTGGGCGCTGACGCGGTTCACGGTCGGCTCGCCGGTCAGCCGGCGCGCGAACATCAGGAACTCGGCTGAGTTCAGGAATTCCAGCACCGTATGAAGCGGATTCGGTGCCCAGCCCTCTTTCATGGCACGCACGATCATGTAACTGTCGTAGGAAAACTGGAATTCGGATTTGGCGCGCGCATACGCCTTGTATAGCAGCGCCTGCTGGGCGGCCTCGTCCATGGCCGCATAAGTTTCCGCATCGATGGTGTGTGAGCTGCCGCCGGAGCGCTCGGCCAAGGCGAAGGGAATGTCGTCACGCAGACAGCGGTGCAGGGTTTCAGCGGCACCGGGCTGCAGAAAATCAGGAATCTGCACGCGCGTGTGCTGCACCAGCTGTTGGCGGTAGCGGTTCAGATCGATGGCGTTGTTGAGCATGGCTCAGTACCCGGCGGCTTGGCCGTCTTTACGGCTTTCACTGGCGCCGACGTAGCCACCCTCCGGATTGACCTTGATGGCTTGATAGCCGCCGTACGGACCGTCGGCGTAACGCACGCTATGCCCCTTGCGCATCAGGGCGCGGATGGTGCTGTAGGCAAATCCGGTTTCCAGATCGACCTCGCCACCATCGGCCATTGCCACAGCCTGACCGGCCGGATCGGTCGAACCATCATGCTGGATGCGCGGCGCATCGCCGGCTTCCTGCAGGTTCATGCCGAAATCAACCAGATTGATCACGATCTGGGCGTGGCCCTGTGGCTGCATGGCGCCACCCATCAGCCCGAAACTGATCCAGGGCTTTCCATCCTTGGTGATGAAGGCCGGAATGATGGTGTGGAACGGGCGCTTGCCCGGTGCGAAGCTGTTGGCATGGCCGGTTTTGAGCACGAACTGTTCACCGCGGTCCTGGAAAATGAAACCGAGTCCGGGCGGCGCCATGCCGCTACCCATGCCGCGGTAATTGGATTGGATCAACGAGACCATCATGCCGTCGGCATCGGCGGTGGTCAGATAAATGGTGTCTCCTTCATTCAGTTCGGGAATGATGCCCGGCTCGGTCGCTTTCATGGCCTTGTCCATCGAAATCAATTTGCCGCGCTCGCGCGCATAGTCCTTGGAGATCAGGCGGGCCACCGGGGTCTTGTAGAAATCCGGATCGGCATAAGACGCGGCACGATCGGCAAACGCCAGTTTCTTGGCCTCGACAAACAGGTGTATGTGTTCGGTGCTGCCGAAGCCGTAAGCTTTCAGATCATACGGCTCGAGCAGATTCAGAATCTGTAACGCAGCGATGCCCTGTCCGTTCGGCGGCAGCTCCCAGACATCGTAACCGCGGTAGTTGGTGCTGACCGGCGTGACCCACTCGCCCTGATGCGTAGCCAGGTCTTCATAGCGCAGGAAGCCGTCGTTGGCCTTGAAATAGGTGTCAATACTCCGGGCGATGGCACCCTTGTAGAACGCATCGCGTCCTTCATGGCCGATGATTTCCAGGGTGCTGGCCAGATTCGGATTGCGCCAGCGTTCGCCAGTGCGTGGCGCGCGTTTGCCGTCCACGGTGAATTGTTCGGAAAAACCCGGCCACTTCGACAGGGTTGGCACACTGCGGCCCCAGTAGTAGGCGATGGTTTCATGCACGGGGTGACCCTCGCGCGCATAGGCGATGGTCGGTGCCAGATTCTGCGCCATGCTGCGCTTGCCGAAGCGGGCATGCAACGCGAACCAGGCGTCCACCGTGCCCGGCACGGTCACCGGAAGCGGGCCATGTGAAGGGATGTCGGCCAGTCCGCGACGCTGGAACTCGGCCAGGCTGAGCGCTTTCGGCGACCGGCCCGAGCCGTTATAACCGTGAAGCTTCCGGGTTTTCGGATCCCATACGATGGCGAACAGGTCGCCGCCGATGCCATTGCCGGTCGGCTCCATCAGCCCGAGCGCGGCATTGGCGGCAATGGCGGCGTCCATCGCACTGCCACCCTCGCGCATGGTCTGCAAGGCAATCTGGGTCGCCAGCGGGTGCGAGGTCGCGGCCATCGCCTTCGGCGCATATACTTCACTGCGCATGGCAAAGCTCGGCCCGGTGATGCGATCGGCGGCATGCAGACCGGAAGCGGCCAGAACACCTAGCAAGCCTAATTTTTGGCACAATGTCATAACGTCTCCGGTGGTAGCCATGGCCCAGATCAACCCGATTTTCAGCGTTCCGTTCGCTTTCGACCAACTGGATGATTGTGCCAGTTTAAATCAGGCCCTGCGCGAATTGTTCATCCGCCGCGAAGCCCAGGGCCCGCGCTTCGCCAATCCGAATCCGTACACGCCGCGCAACAAGGAGCTGTTCGAAAGCAATTTCGACCTGTTCAGCTGGCCGGAAGCCTGCATCGCCGAACTGAGCGAATTCTGTCTGTCGCGGATCGTGCAGACCGTGGCCGAACTCAACCGTTACGATGCGGCTCGCATGGCGCGCCTGCAGATCGTCACCGATGCCTGGTTCCACATCACCCGTCGCGGCGGTTTCTTCGGCGTGCACAACCATCCCATGGCGTCCTGGTCGGCGGTGTACTGCGTCAGCGCCGGCGAGCACGATGCCGACCAACCCGACTCGGGCCGGCTCAGTTTCATCAATCCGATGGCCCAGATGTATCTGGATGCCGGCAATTCCCAGCTGGGCTTTCCCTACCAGCTCGGCAATTACGCATTCGACCTGAAGCCGGGCATGCTGGTGATCTTCCCGTCCTGGGTGCAGCATCAGGTCATGCCGTTCTACGGCGAAGGCGAACGCATCACCGTCGCCTTGAACTGCGCGATGCATTTCAAATGATCGACACCGCTCTGGTCAGCGGCGTCCTGCTGCCGGCGTCGCTCGGCATCATCATGCTCGGTCTGGGCATGACCCTTCATCCGGCCGACTTCCGCCGCATCCTGAGTCAACCCAAAGCGGTACTGATCGGGCTGGGCGTGCAGATGCTGCTGCTGACCGCGATCTGCTTCGGTCTGTGTCTGCTGCTGCAGCTGCCACCGGAACTGGCGGTGGGCATGATGCTGCTGGCGGCCGCGCCGGGCGGTGCCAGCGCCAACATCTATTCGCATCTGGCCGGCGGCGATGTGGCGCTGAATATCACCCTGACTGCGGTCAATTCGCTGCTGTGTCTGCTCAGCCTGCCGCTGATCGTCGGGTTCTCTCTGGCCTATTTCATGGCGGCCGATCAGGCGGTGCCGCCGCCGTTCGCCAAGATCATAGAGGTCGGTGTCATCATCCTGCTGCCGGTCGCCATCGGCATGGGTATCCGGCGCACCTGGCCGCAGTGGTCCGACCGCGTCGAGAAACCCCTGCGTGTGTTTTCGGTGCTGCTGCTGGCTCTGCTGGTGGCACTGACCATGATTCAACAATGGCAGCTGCTGGCCGAATATGCGGCGATCATCGGACTGGCCTGCGTACTGTTCAATGTGCTTTCCCTGCTGATCGGATACACGGTGCCGCTCGCCCTGAAGCTGCCGCGCCGGCAGGCCATCGCGATTGCCATGGAGATCGGCATCCACAACGGAACCCTGGCCCTGTTCGTGGCATTCACAGTACTGGACAACAGCGTGTTGGCGGTTCCCGCGGCGTTCTATTCAATCAGCATGTTCATTACCGCCGGGCTGTTTGCGGCCTGGCTGAATCGCCCTGCCCGGGCGGCATGAGCACGGTCTGGCATCTGTATCTGCTGGAATGCCGCACCGGCAACGGCACCAGCCTGTATGCCGGCATCACCACCGACCTGGACCGGCGTTACGCCGAACATACGGCCGGCACCGGCGCCCGTTACACGCGTGCGCATCCGCCGATCCGCGTGTTGGCCTCGCGTGTTTACCCGGACCGTTCCAGCGCCTCGAAAGCCGAAGCAGCGCTGAAGAAACTGCCGCGCGCGCGCAAGCAAGAATTTTTCAGCGCGTGAAGCCGGCACGGATGTGCATTTGATCAAGCAGGAATACGGTGCCTGGGCGTTGCCGGCGATTAAAACTCTGCGCCACCTGAAGTTCCTGCGCGGCACCGCGTTGGATGTGTTCGGCAAAACCGAAGAACGCAAAATGGAACGCGCCCTGATTGAAGACTACCAGCGCAACATCACAACCATCGTGTCGCAGCTGTCAGTCAGCAATCATGTGCAGGCGGTGCAATTCGCGCGTCTTCCGGAGCACATCCGCGGCTTCGGACACGTCAAGGAAAAGCATATGGCCAAAGTGAAAGCGCAGTGGGCGGAGTTGATAGCGAAGTTTGCGTAAGCGCTGCTGAATGTTGGAAATGAAAACGCCTCCGGATGGAGGCGTTTCACTTTAGCTATCGTGATGCTAGCTTACTTCATGCCCACACACTGTAAAAACTCGGCACGGGTACGCGCATCGTCGCGGAAGCTGCCCAGAAGCTTGCTGGTGACCATACTCACGCCGGTCTTGTGCACGCCGCGCGTGGTCATGCATTCGTGCTTGGCCACGATCACCACGCCCACGCCCTTGGGCTTGAGCACGTCCTGGATGCAGCGCGCGATCTGCGCGGTCATCTTTTCCTGCACCTGCAGGCGCTTGGCGTAGGCTTCCACCACCCGCGCCAGCTTGCTGATGCCGACCACGCGGCCGTTCGGGATGTAGCCCACGTGCGCCACGCCGATGATCGGCGCCATGTGGTGCTCGCAGTGCGATTCAAATTCGATGTCGCGCAGGATCACCATCTCGTCGTAGCCTTCCACTTCCTCGAAGGTGCGCTTCAGATAGTTTTCCGGGTGCATTTCATAGCCACCGAACCATTCCTTGTAAGCCTTGGCCACACGCTTGGGCGTATCGAGCAACCCTTCGCGTTCGGGGTTATCGCCGGCCCAGCGCAGCAGCAGCTTGATGGCGTCTTCGGCCTGCGCCTGGGAAACGGCGGCAGATTTGGCTGGAGCTTTGTTCTTGGCGGCCATGATGCCTCCTCGTTTGGATAGGAACATTATGCCCTGAAGGCTGTGAAGGTTTCATCCATGCGGTTTTGCGCTAGGCCAGGCCCATGGCGATGGCCAGAAACAGGCATTCCTCAGGGGCGTTCGGCGTTGTGTACGGTATCCGGCTCGTCAGTCAGCACGGTCATGTTCCGCACGCCATCGAGGTTGATCGGCTCATCAGTGAGCAGCAGCGAGCTGCCCGGCTGCAGGGTGGAATACAGCAGGCGCGCGAAATCGACCGGCACCGCGATGCGGCGGATGGCGGCCGGATCCAGGCCGGCAGTGGGCGCGACGCCGCTGGCCGAGGCATTCACCCGCAGCCATTTCAGTTCCATCTCATCCGGCACGATCCGGCTCGGCTCGGTACCGACGCCGTCCATGACCACATAGGCCTGGCTGCCGAACGGTTCGCCACCGACCACTCCGATTTTCGAACGGCCGATTTCGATGCCGTTACGCAGCGCAATCACGGTCTGGTTACGCGTACTGATCAGCACGGTGACCGGGCCGAACGGTGATTTCTCCGGCTGCCAGCGGTAATCTTCGTACGCCGACAGCGGCTCAACCGGCACCACTTTGCCTTTCTCGTTCACCGACTGCGCAAACATGTTCGGATCGACCATGTTCTGCGGACTGGTGACCTTGTCGTTGCTGACGATGACGGTCATGCCCAGTTCGGTTTCGGCAAACAAACGCCGGGCGAAACCATCGGGCATGCGCACGCAGCCGTGCGAGGCCGGGTAGCCCGGCAGATTGCCGCTGTGCAGGGCGATGCCGTCCCAGGTCAGGCGCTGCATGTAAGGCATGGCCGCCGGGCGGTTCTGCGAATCCTTGTACAGGCTGGATTTGTGATCTTTGTTTTTCTGCAAAATGGTGAACACACCGGTCGGGGTGTCGTGGCCTTTCATGCCGGTACTGACCGTGGTTACCGCCACGCGCACGCCGTTGCGGTACAGATAGGCTTTCTGCTGGGTAATGCTGACTAGCATCAGCATCGGACCTTGCGGCACCGCCTCGGCATACCATACCCACTGACCGGGCTTGAGCGCTTCACTCGGGGTATTGGCCGGCATGGCCTGCGGCGCGGCCTGCGCATGCAGGGAAGACAGGGCAAGGGTCAGGGCGGTGGCGAGCAGGATTTTTTTCATGGCGGGCTTCTGGGCCGGGTCAGAAAATGCGGCAGAACACGGCTTTAAGGTAACGGCTTTCTTTCACATGCGCCATATACGGGTGGTCAGCGCCGGCACCGGACACCTTCAGGATCTGGGCACGGCGCCCTGCGAAGAACGCGGCGCGACGGATCATGTCGAGGAAGTCCTCTTCACTGACCAGACCGGTGCACGAGCAGGTCAACAAAATGCCGCCGGGCTTGACCACGCTCATCGCCAGCTTGTTCATGTCATTGTATTTCTTCAGCGCTGAAATCACCTGGTCACGGTCACGGGTCAATTTCGCCGGATCGAGGATCACCACATCCCAGGCATCGCCGCGGGCGGCGGCATCGCGCAGGTAGGGAAACAGATCGGACTGCACGAACTTGACTTTGGCGTCATTCAGATACGCATTCTTGCCGGCGATCTCGAGGATTTCCTCGTCAAGATCGATGCCGGTGACCTCACTGGCATCACCGCGGGCCTTGGCGTAAATGGCGAAGCCGCCGGAGTTGCAACAGATATCCAGTACGGTCTTGTCTTTGACCAGCTGCGACAGATATTCACGGTTGTCGCGCTGGTCGGCGAAGAATCCGGTTTTGTGCCCGGAGCCGGGACTTGCGCGGAATTTCAGGCCGTATTCGGTAATCACGCTCGGCTCGGGCGCATCGGGCGCACGGAAGTCGAAGCTTTCCTGTTTCTGCACGTGTTCTTCGGCAAAGCTGTAGAAACGGCAACCGGGGAACTGGGTGCGCAGAGCCTCGTAGATCCATTCGCGGTGGCGGAAGGCGCCGGCCGAGAAGAACTCGACCACCAGCAGATCGCCGTAGCGGTCGACCACCAGACCGGACAGGCCATCGCCCTCGGAGTGCACCACCCGCCAGGCATCGGAGACCGCATCCAGCTTCAATACCTCGCGGCGCAGGGCCACGGCCTCGGCGATCTTGCGCTGGAAGAAAGCAGCATCGACCGCCTCCTCGTAATCCTCGGTCAGCACCCGCAGGGCGATGCGTGAATGGCCGTTGTAGAAGCCACGGCCGACCCAGTGGTTGGTGGCATCCACGATATCGACCACGCTGCCGGGGCGCGGCTTTTGCTCCGGCTTTTCCACCATTTTCTGGAAAATCCAGGGGTGGGTCGATTTGCGCTCGATCTTCAAGCGGACGAAGGGTAACTCGGTGCTCAGGTTCATATTTGTATTGTAAGCGTAAACGCGCAAGATGACTTTTCCGGGCTATCCAGCTATGATGGGAGTCGAAGGGGAGTAGCTCCCGCTATCGCGTCGTCAGCACGGGGCCGCCGCCCCCGGTTCGATAGGCAGTTCATCTGCAAGCAAGACCTTCGCAGCACCTCGATGCCCTCGGGGTTTTATTTTGTTGCGAATGGAGAGTTTTGCATGATCAGCATTGCCACCCCCACCATGTGGGCGGTTTTCACACTATTTGTCATCTTGGCGCTACTCGTCGACCTGTTGGTGCTTAAAGCCAATGGGCCGCATAAGGTCAGCACCAAAGAAGCCCTGATCTGGAGCATGGCCTGGATTGCATTGGCCTTTATTTTCAACGCCGGCCTGTGGTGGTACCTGAAAGACAGCGGCAGCCCGGATGCCGACCGGATTGGCATGGAATTTTTGACCGGTTATCTGGTCGAGAAGGCCCTGGCGGTCGATAACATTTTCGTGTTCCTGATGATCTTCACCTACTTCGCGGTGCCGGCACCTTCGCAACAGCGTGTGCTGATCTACGGCGTCCTGGGTGCCATCGTGTTGCGCGCGATCATGATTTTCATCGGTGCCGCATTGATCCAGCAGTTCCATTGGATCCTTTACTTCTTCGGTCTGTTCCTTCTGGCCACCGGCGCTAAAATGCTGTGGGCGGCCGGAAAAGAGCCGGATATGGAGAAAAACCCGATTCTGCGCTGGATTACCGGTCACCTGCCATTGACCCGTCATTACCACGGTGAATCCTTCATCGTGCGCGAAGACGGTATCAAGAAATACACGCCGCTGTTCGTGGTGATGATGATGGTCGCGTTCACCGACGTCATTTTCGCGGTCGATTCGATTCCGGCCATTTTCGCCATCACCACCGATCCGTTCATTGTCCTGACCTCGAACGTGTTTGCGGTGCTTGGCCTGCGCGCCCTGTATTTCCTATTGGCCGGCATGGCCGAGAAATTCCATCTACTGGCCTATGGTTTGGCGCTGGTGTTGATGTTCATCGGCGTGAAAATGCTGATTGTGGATTTCTACAAGATTCCGGTCGGCATTTCGCTGGGCGTGGTGGCGGCGCTGATTACCGCAGCCATGGCGTTCAGCCTGATGTTCAAGCCGAAGGAAAAAAAGGCCGTGGTCGGCGAAGAATACCTGCTCAAGGACGAATAATCCCGCCTCGCCGGAAAACGGGGCTTGTGCTTTCGGGTACAGCCCCCATGTCCTGTGAATGGATGCCGAAACCCTATACCAGACCCGCAGCACCGCCTATCTCGGGCGCGTGAAACAGCAGTTCAACCGCGCCTTGACGTTCAGCCTTTGCTGGGTTGCCGTGCTGCTCGCGGTATTCCTGATGCAGGACCGCTGGTTCGCGACCCGTCCTCTGGCCATCCAACCCCAGAATATCGACGGGCTGATCGGAATCTTGACTGCACCGCTGCTGCACGGCTCGTTCGAGCATCTGGCTTCGAATGCGTTCGCCATCCTGATTCTGGGCACCATCGCCGGCAGTCTGTTTCCGCGGGCCAGCCGGGCGGCGCTTTCCCTGGTCTGGATCGGCTCCGGTCTGGGCACCTGGTTCATCAGTCTCGGTGGCCACCACATCGGCGCCAGCGGGGTCACCGTCGGCCTGATGTTCTTCCTGATTGCCCAAGGCCTGCGCCGGCGCGATCGGATGTCCCTGACCGGTCTGATGCTGGCGCTGTTCTTCTTCGGCGGCATGGTGCTGTCGGTGCTGCCGCAAGAGGCCGGGGTGTCCTGGGAATACCATCTGTCCGGCGCGGTCGTCGGTTTCCTGTGCGGGCTGGCCTTTGCCGGGCGGGATGAGCGGGCCCCCGTGCGTCTGTATAGCTGGGATCTGGAGCCCGAGGCGGATGATGCAAACGCCGAACTGCAACTGGAGAAACCGCAGAACGTACCGGTGCTCTGGCACCGACCGGAACCCCGCGGCGGGGATAATGTACTGCCGTTCCGGCGCCCGGATTCTTGATCGGAATCATTCCCTTGGGCGGCAAGCGGAGTAAAATGCCTCCAAGCATCGGGAATCCGCCATGACCACACCGCAACGCGTTGAACACCAGCAGACCGATAAGGGTTCCGTACCGGTATACACCACGGGCGTGGTTGAACAACCCTGGGACAGCTACAGCGAAACCGATCATGAGGTATGGCGGACATTATTCCGACGCCAACAGGCGCAGCTGGGCCAGCAGGCCTGCCGCGAATTCCTGGATGCCACCGCCGCCATGGGCATGGGTGAGACCGGCATCCCCAGATTCAGCGAATTGAACGCGATTCTGCAGGCCACCACCGGCTGGCAGATCATCGGCGTCGAAGGTCTGTTGCCGGAACTGGTTTTCTTCGAGCATCTGGCCAACCGCCGCTTCCCGGTGACCTGGTGGATTCGCCGGCCTGAGCAACTCGATTACCTGTCGGAACCCGATGTGTTCCACGACCTTTACGGCCATGTGCCGCTGCTAATGAATCCGGTGTTCGCCGATTACATGCGCGCCTATGGCCAAGGCGGCCTGCGTGCGCACGGCTTCGGCCCCGAGGCGCTGGCGCAACTGACCCGCCTGTACTGGTACACGGTCGAATTCGGCCTGATCGACACCGCCGACGGCCTGCGCATCTACGGCGCCGGTATTCTGAGCTCGAAGGGGGAGTGCGACTACAGTCTTAATTCACCGGCCCCGAACCGCATCGGCTTCGATCTGCAGCGTGTGATGCGCACGCGTTACCGGATCGACACCTACCAGAAAACCTATTTCGTGATCGACAGCTTCCAGCAGCTGTTCGAGGCTACCTTCGCCGATTTCGAACCGGTGTACGTGCAACTGAAGGGTCTTGAGGCGATTCCGGCCGGGTCCGTGCTCGACAGCGACCACGTGTTCCACCGCGGCAGCGGCGAGGGCTGGCTGGCCGATGGCGATATCTGAGGGCTTCAGCCCCGGAGCAATATCACTGCAGCGACCACGCCCAGAGCGGTCAGCATCGCGGCCCCGAACCGCCAGGCGAAATCGCGGTCTCCGGCATACCAGGCGATGCCGGTTTTGACGGTAAAACTCACCAACAGCAGGCCGAAGAAGCCCCATTCGGGATGCGGCAAGGCTCCGGCCTTGCTGAGCTCGGCCACGCCGACCAAGGCCGCATGCAGCTCAGCGGCGGAGGCGAACAAGGCCAGGGCCACCGCCCATTCGGACCCCAACACTTCATTGAGATAGGCGGTCAGAAACAAAATGGCGGCGATGATGGCGACCAGTGCCAGCGCATGCTGGATGCGGAACATGCGCTTCTGCGCCACCGAGGATTCGGTTATGGCATCGCGGCTGTAACGCAGCCCGAACACGCTGAGCAGGACCAGCACCGCAATAGCGGCTGCCAGCTCGAAACGAATCGCGCGCAGATAGGCCGGCGCCATGGCCAGCAGGATTGGAATGAACAGGCTCAAGGAAGCGACATTCGCCAACAGCGCCGCCGCCAAGGCCGGGGATTTCAATTCCGGTTCGGCGCGCGCGGTGCCGGCGGAACTGAGTGTGGCCGCGGTGGACGACACATATCCGGAAAAAAAGCCGGCCAAGGGCAGGCCCCAGCGGTTGCCGACCAGGCGCAAGGCCACATGGGCGATGGCGCCGACCAGCATCACCAACACCACCAAACGCCAGAGTTTGGCCGGATTGAGCACGCCGTAAGGGTCGATGGCGCGGTCGGGCAGCAGCGGCAGCACGATCAGGGCGCTGGCAAGAAGGATGATGCCGTCGTGCACTTCCCGTTCGCTTAACACTTCCTTGGCGAAGCGGTGTAGGGGCGTTTTGGCATACAGCAGCACCGCCGCCAGAGCACCCAACCCGGCCGCCAACGCGGTCTGGGTGACGGCCAGCGAGCCCAGCAATGCGGTCACCATCAGCGCGACTTCTCCAGTCATGCCGGCATCCTGCGCGGCCGAACGCCAGTACGCCAGCGACACCAGCACCAGCACCAGACCGAGCAGAATCAGGAACGGGCCGGTGCCCAGACTGGTCGACAGCACGGCCGCCAGGGCAGTCAGTGCATGCGTACGCACGCCGGCGAAGGTTTCCAGATGGGTGCGTTCACGCACCATGCCGATCATCAGGCCGATACCCAGAGCGGTCATCAGCGCCGGCAGCAGCGGTGTGCTGGAAAAAATATGCATGCGACTCCGTTCTGTTTCCCACCACGCATTACAATACGACTAACCGTATCAGGACTTCGCCCATGAAACCGACCGCCCTGTCGCGCTATCTGATCGAAGCGCAGCACCAAGGCCATATTAACGCGGATCTGCGCCTGTTGCTGGAGGTGGTGGCACGCGCCTGCAAGACCATTTCAACCGCGGTCGGCAAAGGTGCCCTGGGTGACGTGCTCGGTGATGCCGGCACCGGCAATGTGCAGGGAGAAGCCCAGAAGAAGCTCGATGTATTGAGCAACGAAATCCTGCTGGAAGCCAATGAATGGGGCGGTCATCTGGCCGGTCTGGCCTCGGAGGAAATGGAACATGCACATGCCATTCCGAGCAGCTATCCGCGCGGCAACTACCTGCTGCTGTTCGATCCGCTCGACGGCAGTTCCAATATCGACGTCAACGTTTCGGTCGGCACCATCTTTTCGGTACTGCGCTGCCCGGATGGTGTGACCGAGCCGCGCGACGAACATTTCCTGCAGCCCGGCAGCGCGCAGGTCTGCGCCGGCTACACCGTGTACGGCCCGAGCACCATCCTGGTGCTCACTTTCGGCCGTGGCACGCACATGTTCACCCTCGACCGCGAACAAGGCAGTTTCATTCTCACCCGCAGCGACGTGCAGGTGCCGGAAGACACCCGCGAATTCGCCATCAACATGTCGAACCAGCGCTTCTGGCAGCCGCCGATGCAGGACTACATCCGCGATCTTCTGGCCGGAAAAACCGGCCCGCGCGGCAAGGATTTCAACATGCGATGGATCGCCAGCATGGTGTCGGAAGTGCACCGCATCCTGACCCGCGGCGGCATCTTCATCTATCCGGCCGATACCAAGGATCCGAGCAAGCCCGGACGTCTGCGTTTGATGTATGAAGCGAATCCGATGGGCTTCATCCTCGAGCAGGCCGGCGGCGCCTGCAGTACCGGGCGCGGACGTATGCTCGATGTGCAACCCGAAGCACTGCACCAGCGCGTACCGGTGTTTCTGGGCTCACGCAACGAAGTGGCCGAAGCCGAACGCTATCACCACGAATACGACCGCGGCCGACCATGACCGAAACCGATTTCATCGGCGTCTACCCGGGCCTGCTAAGCGCCGAGCGTTGCGCCGAAAGCATTTACGGAAACCGGGCATGATCACTGCCGCGCTGAATGCCTGGATGCATCTGCAGGCCGCCTGGCCAAACATCTCTCTGGTGCTTGGCCTGCTCTGGCTGCTGTATGTGCTGTTGCTCAGCGCCTGGATCCTGCTGCAGAAACGCGAACCGATCGCCACGCTGAGCTGGCTGCTGTCGCTGATTCTGCTGCCCTACATCGGCTTTCTGATCTACCACTTCCTCGGCCCGACCCGGATCAAACGGCAGAACCTGAAACGCAGCAAGGCACGTGCCGGCCTGATGCCGCTGACCGAAGCCAATCTGGCGGATAATGCCGATGCATTGATGCGGCTGAACGCCGCCGCTTCCGGGTTTGCACCCAGCAGTGCGGTGCAGGTGGATCTGCTGGTGAACGGCGCGGCCACCTACGATGCACTGGAGCGGGCCTTCGATGCCGCCAGCCATCACATCCACCTCGAGTACTACATCTTCGAGCCGGATATCACCGGCACCCGCATCCGCGATGCTCTGGTCCGTCAGGCCGTGCGCGGCATCGAAGTGCGGCTACTGCTCGACCGGCTCGGTTCGAAGAAAATCGGCGAAGCGTTCCTCAGGCCGCTGCGTGACGCCGGGGTGGAAATCGCGTTCTTCCATCCGTTCTTTCTGCGCCGGTTGTGGCGGCCGCAGATCAACCTGCGCTCGCACCGCAAGATCGTGGTGATCGACGGCATCACCGGCTTTACCGGCGGCATCAACATCACCGACGAGGAAAACGAAAATCTACGCGCTGATGCCTACGTTGATCTGCATTTCCGCGCCGAGGGCGAAATCGCGCGCTGGCTGCAACTGGCGTTCGTGGCCGACTGGCTGTATGCCGGCGGCCGCTTCAAGGCCGATGCCCGCTATTTCCTGCCGCCGCCGGCACAGGCCGGGCCGGTAATCGCACAGGTGCTCGCGGCCGGGCCGGACACGCCTTGGGAGCCGATCCACCGCGCCCAGGTCGAGGCCATCACCGGCGCCCGCAAACGTGTGCTGCTGGTCACCCCGTATTTCGTGCCCAGCGAAGCGGCGATGATGGCGCTGACCTCGGCCGCCCTCAGCGGCGTCGATACCGCACTGGTGGTGCCGCGTCAAAGCGACAGCCGGATGGTGACCCTGGCTGCACGCTCCTATTTCGATGTGCTGGCCGAAGCCGGCGTCCGCATCTATGAATTCCCGCGCATGCTGCACACCAAGGCCCTGTTGGTCGATGACGGCACGGTCATTCTGGGCAGCGCCAATTTCGACCGGCGCAGTTTCCGTCTCAATTTCGAGCTGTCGGTACTGTTTGAAGATGCCGATCTCGGCGACCGCCTGGCACGCATCCTGTACGGCTATCTCGGCGAATCACGTCGCTTTGATCCGAAACAACGGCTGCCGCTGGGCGAACGCCTGGCACAGGCCGGTGCCCGGCTGTTCTCGCCATTGCTATAATCGCAGGCATCACGGAGAACGCGTATGTATATCCTCTATTACCTGCTCAGTGTCGGCGCCGTGGCCATGGCCATGTTCGCCGATCTCAGCACCCGCGGCGTCGGCTTTCTGGTGGTGATGGCGCTGGTGTTCCTTTTTCTGGGTTCCTGGAACCTGCTCAGCAGCCGCGTGGAAAGCCAGCGCCGGCCCGAGCGTCACATCATCAGTCCGGATGAACTGCGACGCATGCGTGAGCTGGCCGAACAGGCCAAAGCCCGAAAGGCCGATACCAACGCCAACAACGGCAACGAGGCGTGACCGCACTCAGCGTCAACGTCAACAAGATCGCGGTGCTGCGCAATTCGCGCGGCGGCGCGGAGCCTTCGGTGCTGAAAGCTGCAGAAACCGCCATCAAAGCCGGCGCCCACGGCATCACCGTGCATCCGCGCCCGGATCAACGTCACATCACGCCGGGCGATGTCGATGCACTGGCAAAGCTGTGCCGGAAACACGGGGTGGAATACAACATCGAAGGCAATCCATTCGCGCCGGCGCATGGCGAATATCCCGGACTGATGGCGCTGATTGAACGCACGCGCCCGACGCAGGCCACGTTGGTTCCCGATGGCGACGGCCAGATCACCTCCGATCATGGTTTCGACCTGCGTGCCGACGGCGCACGGCTGCAGCCCTATGTGCAGCAACTGCTGGACTGGGGCGTGCGGGTGTCGATTTTCATGGATGCCGGCACGCCCGATCTGGTTCCGGCCAAGGCGCTCGGCATCGACCGTATCGAACTCTACACCGGACCCTTTGCCGAGGCCTTTGCACGCGGCGATGCGACGGCGGCCGCAGCCTGTGCACGGACCGCGGCGGAAGCACAGGCGCTGGGTATCGGCGTCAATGCCGGGCACGATTTGAACCAAGCCAATCTGGGCGCGTTTCTCAGCATGGTTCCGGTGGTGTTGGAAGTGTCGATCGGGCATGCCCTGATCGGCGAAGCGCTGTATGACGGACTGGAAACCACGGTCCGCAATTATCTGGCGATCTGCCGCACTTAAAGTACCCGCAATTTCTGCCAGCCCTGCCAGTGGCCGTCGGCCAGCACAGTGACCGGCTGTGCGGCGGCGGCCGCCTCCACGCAAAGCATGCGCTGCCAGTCGGCGGCCGGCATGTCGCTGAAGCTTGCCGCCAGCTCCGGCCCCGGACACCAGACCACGGTATCGGCAAAACCGCCTTGGCGGATTTCCAGCGATTCGCCGTTGCCGTAATTGAGGCGAAGCCGCTTCGGTACTTCGGCGAAGACGCGGTCGACCTCGCCGTTGATGAACAGATTGCCCTGCTGGTTCTTGTAGCGGCCGTCATCGGCGGCATCTTCATACACACAGCCATTCAAACCATGCAAAGTACAGGCAGTAACATCGGGCACGCGCAGGTACGTGTGCAAGGCGCCAGTGAAAACAAGCGGCTGATCCGAGCGGTTGTGGAAATCGAGACTGATGCTCAGGCCGTCGGCATCCAGCACCAGGGTCTGCACCAGCGAAAACGCATACGGCCAAAGTGCCCGCGTATGTTCATCGTCTTCGATGGCGAGGATCAGAGCCGATTCGGTCTGTCCCTGCAACTTCCAGGGCCGGGTGCGGACCAAGCCGTGTTTGGGCAGGTCGCCGCGGCCGGAGAACTGCGGAAAACACACCGGCACGCCGCCACGCAAAGCGCGCTCCGGAACAAGCTGCAGTTGCTCGGGCGTATACAAACGTTCGATGCCCGCAGGGCATTGCCAGCTCAGTAACTGGCCGCCGTATTCAGCAACACGCATTTGTCCGAAGCGGTTTTCTAATTGGAAAGTATGGAGTGTCATAGCGGAAACTGGCGCGCCCGGAGGGATTCGAACCCCCGACCAATGGCTTCGGAAGCCACTACTCTATCCGGCTGAGCTACGGGCGCGGATGGCTTATTTTAACAGATATCCGCGGCTTACTGCCGCAGCAGCACATGCACACACCCTGCCCGAACTTCAGGAAAAGACCATCGGTTTCGGATTGATCAAATCGCCATGAAAAAGCCGCCCATCGGGCGGCTTTTTCTACCCATACGCGGTACTCAGATCTGCGGCACGAATAAACCGCGGCAACCATCAACGATGATAATCTGGCCAGCGGCCTTATCTGCACTCATCTTTCCGGTACAGGTAGTCTTAGATTCCTGCTTGAACAGACGCGGCATGCCACAGGCCTCGAAATTCCAGGCACAGGCGGTCGGCTGGCGGTCACGGCTCGCGCATTTCAGGGGATTAGCGACATTGTAAGGACAGCTGACTTTGGGGGCAGCTACCGCCATCTGCGCACTTTGCTCGGCCTGGCGGCGCTGTTCGGCGATGAGTTGCCGCTCGGCCTGGGCAGCTTCTTTACGAGCTCTTGCGACTTCGACTTCGTCCATTTGTGCGTTTTGTTGAGCCTGGCGGCGTTCCTCCAATAATTCGCGTTCGGCCTTTAGGATTTCCTTGCGGGCCCGGGCGACCTCGGCTTCGGCCAGTAGGCGCTCGCGTTCGGCTTCGGCGGCAAACTGCGCATCGGCGGCGGCAATGCCGGCATCCTCGGCGGCGGCCATGGCGGCTTCATCCATACCCCCGCCATTGGCGGCAGGCTCGCCCAATGCATCCGCTGCCGGCGCTTCGGCAGCGGCCTCGACGGCATCGTCGATGAATTCGAATGGACACTGGGCCTCGACAATCTGCCGCACCGTGCTTTCATCCAGACGGTTGGCATCGAAAAAATAGGTGAAGCGGTCGCTAGGCTTGAAGTCCTTCACCAGGGCATTGACTTCCCGGGTTTTGGCAATCAGCGCGGGGGATTTTCGCACCTTCTCGGAAAGCATTACCACAGCTTCCACAACTGCGGTATCGCGCTCGGCCGCAGCCAATGTTGCCGACATGGGCGGCAGTGTTTCCTTGATGCGGCAGACCTCGGACTTGACTTCACCGTTCAGACGATCGGCTTCCTTGGTTTTGTCGGCACAGCCCGCGGCCAGAACTACGGCCAGCACGGCGATTGTTTTCAGAGTGTCCATCGTGGTTTTCCCCGTTCAGGATTTCGGACGCAGATGTTCTTCGATGCGGTAAATCGCCGGAATCACCATCAGGATGAAGATCAGCAGGATGGTGCCGATGATGACTGCAATTGAACCGCCCAGCAGATACATGCGCTGCATGGCACCGGCAGCCTCTTCGGCATCATGGCGCGATATCACGTCCAAGATATTCTCGCCACAGAAAAATTCGCGGTTGAGATCCGGATTCTTGATGGCGGCCTCGGCGAAGTCATAGAAGTATTTTTCGACGAAACTGAAGTATTTGGAACGGGAAGAGGCTGAAAGACCGTTACCGACCAGCACATTGTAAGTCCCTGTCGGATCCGGACACTGGGCGGCCTTGATCGCCGCCTGCAGGTCCTTGCCGTACTCGTTCTCCACCGAAAGCCGCTCATTGGTGCCCTTGAAAGTATCGCTTGCGTCCTCCCCGGTGCTCCCACCATCCATGTTGGCGACCCTAGCAAAGGACTCTTCGAAGCTTTCATAGTCCTTGCTGCCGGAAAAAAGCGTGGATGAGAACATGACGATGCCGCCCACCAAGGCAACAAGCAAGACAAATGCCATGATGACCGAAACCACCTTGCTGACACTGAAGCTGATATTCAATATCTTGTTGATTGACATAATTTTGTCCTGAAAATTGCTGGAGGTCCGACATATGCCGCCGTCGACAATATGAGATTAAGCCAAAATCCACGGGTTTCGCAATGGGGTCCGGCGCGGAGATACGGATATCATTACAGATTTTGCAATTCCGACACTATTAGCCCCGTCTCCGGCAGTGCCGCACCGGCTATGGAGATAACTCTATCGAAAAAAACCTGAGCGATCTGGCGATTCTTCGCCGCGGTCTGCAGGCTCAGGGCTTCCTGATTGAAGTCATCGAGCAGTAAAAGACCGCGGAAAGCTGATTTCCACGGGCAGCCAGGGGCGCTCAGGGTCCCGCGCACCGAGCAGTTTGGCTTTGTTGCTGCCCCAGCAGTAGACTTTGTCGGCCATGGTCAAAGCGCACATTCCCCACTCGTTATAAGCCA
>Ga0315903_10003418_pt1 | contig 22039 bp, 37 predicted proteins | sample LakEriMetagenome_7_FD_203524 | JGI IMG/M metagenome (GOLD analysis project Ga0315903, IMG submission 203524) | Freshwater fungal communities from buoy surface, Lake Erie, Ohio, United States - Buoy 2 MA119 | ecosystem: Environmental > Aquatic > Freshwater > Lake | place: USA: Lake Erie, Ohio... | reverse complement strand
CTGAGGCGGTTCGAGACTTCCTTTACGAATTTGTCAATGTTTGGTGTCATGATGTAGTTGAGAGGAGTTTACAGTTCGTCAATTGCGGACTTCAGTTCAGCCTTAATTTCGGCCCGAATGTTTTCTGCGAGTTCTTGATTTGACTTCCGAGCCAAAAGCTGTCCTGCGAGGAATGCATCGTGCAAAGCCTTTTCGGAGTAATAAGCACGGTCTTCATGATCTCCAGAAATGTTCTTCGGGTTGACCCACTTATGTCCGAGTTCCTCCATGAGGCGACCGACATAATAAGTCATATGAACGTCGGTCTGAGTCTTCGTGTATTTCGCCAGAGGATTTCCGAATCGTGCCCAAAGGCGGTTTTCGAGGTCTTCCAGCATTTTTAGAACTTCTGACATATTGTGGATTGGGTACACCAAATTCTACCACAAAATCTGTGACTTGTAAATAAAAAAATGAAGAAATTTCACAAATTTTTCTTCTGTATTGAAAACCAATCAGTTACGCATTTTTGTGATTTTCGGCGTATTTTCTGACCGCGGCAGCGTCAAATCCATGCTCTGCGAGTGCACGGAAGAAGTCTTCCTTTTCCAGAATTCCGTAGAGATTGCTGTAAACTTGCGAACCCCACTTTATGTCCCAGAGAGTATCGAAATACTGAGGGAGACGAGTAGTATCATGCAGTCTCTTTGGTGGAGTCAGTCCTTCGGTCAGATTCTTTGGTTGATGTTTCATAATAGAAGTCGGCTTACATATTCATCATAATCGCGGTTATGCTTCTGACAGTAATCCCACAGCTTGTTCTGCTGTTTCTGAGTCGGCTTCTTCTTACTGATAATGTAGAAGCCCGTAGATGACTTGCTGATTTTGATCCAACCCAGATCTTCGGCATGCCGTTCGTGGTTTGAATCTGGCACTGAAATCTTCAGATGCTCCATGAGATTCTCGGCAAGACCGACATGTTCCATGACTCCACATCCGTAGTAGTTTCCGTTCGGAAGAAGCCAACCGTTAGCTGACTCCATCTTTGAATCAAGTTTGATTTTCAGATTAGAACCACGATTCATCATTGCTTCAACAGTAGGAACTGATGAAGGATCTTGCCCAGCCAGAACAGCATTCACCATCATTTGGTTTTGCGTCTGCGCATACAGCATCTCGATAGGATCAAGGGTGGACGACTTTGACAAAACAGATGATTCCTTCTTTTCCTCGTCCGTCTTAACAAGAGGTTCTGGAGGTTTACGGCCTGACCAATCGTCCATCTTTTCGTTCTGAACAGTCTGCATGATCTGCGCTGCACGCTGTTCACCAACATGCTTTGCAATCTTTGCAAGAATTCCAGAATAGCGAGTGCGCTTTCGATCAAAGATGGAGTAATTGTAGTATGGCCATTCTTCATATGCAATCTTCCATGCCGCATTTTCTCGAAGTTCTTTGAGCTCATGCCAGTTATCGCCACGCCGCATTCCTTCAACAAACGGAGGATAGTCAATGTCTTCGCCAGGTTTCCATTCATCCTCAACGAGGTCAAGCGTTGAATTGGCACCAATCATTTTCAGCTTACCTGCAAGGATATCGACTCGCTGTTCATGAGTCAGACCATCGATGCATTCAAGAAAATCAAGAGCTTTTGAATATGAACCTTCGGTCCACAGGTTGCGGGAGTGATTCGTGATGAAGTCTCCAGAGATAGTAAATCCGACAGTCATAGTATTCATGGCATTACGATTGGGTGAAGTTCAAAGCGGCGAAGAATGTCATCAATGTTATTTGTAAGGAAGTTCTTGACTTCACCGATCGAATGAAATGGCTGCTTAAGTGGAGCCCACTTCCACGGGACTTTCTTCTTTGGATCAGTTACTGAAAGATTGATACGAAAGATGCCAGAATCTGGACAGCGTGTAATGCAACCGACATGCATACCTTCGATCATAACAGCAGTCTCCTGAACTCCAGGGACGATACTGAATCGATGCTTTTGTTTTTGAAATTTGAAATTCATTAGTCTATGTGCTGATGCAGCTCGAGCTTTTCTTGAAGCTTAGCAGCGTTCGTAGTGATAAATTCTCGAGCGTCTTTTTCGTTTTTGAATTCGGCCTTCAACTTGATGTTCTTCCAGCCGCAAGTATGTTCGGTTGACTTGACGGAAAACCATAGCTCATACTTTTCGTATTCTCGCTCAGTGATCCAGCCAACCTTATTTCCGCTAAGTTTGACGTCAGTGTAGTCTTTCTGAAAGGAGCGATAACTGCCTTCCTTCTTGTGCTTTTTGAATGTGAATTTTTTCATCGTGCGTTTACTCTTTTGCGGTGTTCTTCAAAACAGACTGGGCATCGCCAGGTTCGAATTCCTGTGTATGCAACAAGCTTTGTCTCTACTTCATGGCAACCAATTTTCAGCCAACCGTCAGCAGTGGGACTTTGCGAAGGAATGCATTTTTCCGACCCAGCTACAATCCCCGGTCCATGACACTTAATAGTCGTGGTGTCAGTCCTTTTTGCTTCAGCTGTCTTGAATGGTCGTTTCATTGCGGGGCGTCAATAATGAACATTATGAAATCGTTTGCATTGCGAAATCTACCTTCGACTTGAATCTCATGGTGAAGGCAGCCAAGAGCAAAAGTGGTGACAGGATAGATAGTGTCTATTGCAAGTCCTTGTTTACCTGCTGCTTCATAGCTACGGCAGGCCGCAGACTTCGCTCGGCGAACATCATGTGTAACGTATCGGTCCCAGTCAATCGATGTCATGATTTCTTGCGGTTAGCTTTTCGTTCACGCTTGATTCTTGCGGCATCGATTTTGGCAAGGTCTTCAGGAGTCTTCTCTCGAGTAGGATCATGCCGAATGTCATATGACGACGGGCCAGGAAAGTTAAACGCACCACCAAGCATGGCCGATGTAGCGATGAACGGGAAAATTGATTTCATAGGAAGTTTCGGCTTAGGAGCTTCTTCGTACATCTTAACATCCTCAAGCTTCGGCATCTTAATCTCATCGGCCGTAATGACAGCACCTGGTTTGGTCTGTTCAGCAAGAGTATTGACAATTGCAGATGTTAGCGTAGACCGCCCAACATTCAGGGCACCACCAATGATTCCGATGTTAGTGTGTGGCCTCATGCACGAGATTCTTGAATATGAGTCGGTCTCCAGAAACTCCGATCCGGTGAAAAGTCGCTAGGTCGCTGACCGATGGTTTCTGGATGAAGAATCTGATGGAGATTCTGTCCGCCGTCCATTGAATGGAAATCGCAAGGAGCGATGATTGCATTCTCGTCAAGGCGAACGAAGGTCACAAGTTGTTTAGTGCTGGTCTTCATGATTTTTGGTTCGGCAGATTTTGCGTTGGGCCTCTTGCTTACGATCCTTGAAGCTGAAGGATGGCGGCGGACACTTATGACGTGTCAGATTTCGCATTTCGAGCGAGTTCGTAGCAAGAGGTTTACGTTTTCTTTTCATTAGAAACCAAGAGCTTTGGCTTGATTCAGCGAGCACTTGTAGCGGCGACCATCAGCCTTCTTGATGAAGACGAACGGATACTGATAGCGGCGGCGGTTGTATTCAACCAGGCGGTCACCGCGGTCATTCACCTCTTTAAGGCCGTGGACCGAGAACTGATGTTCAAGAGCTTTTTCCTCGCGTTTGAGTTCACCTTTCACAAGGAAGGTCGTGTTCAGAAACCGGACTTCGCTTTGCGAAAAGCGGGCATTTCCGAGTGAGACGGTCAGTCCGTTTTTCTCAGCGAAATCTCCAAGGAGTTTCTCAAGTTCGCGGCGGAGACGGACGGTGGCGGTGCGATCGAATGCTTGGTACATATTTTGTGGATTGGGTACACCAAATTCTACCACAAAATTCCGGGTCTGTAAATAAAAAAATGAAGAAAATGCATAAATTTTCTCCGCCGCCCGAAAAATCCGTGTTTTTCTTAAATTTGCCTATTGATTGTCAATAAGTTACGGAGGTAAATCCGTGAAATTCGGCATCTACTGGGTTTCTACCGCCGAAATGCCGAAATGTGCATTATTTCTTGGAATTCGGCAACAAGACTCCTAGAGCCCAGAGTAAAGCAACAAACCAGCCGACTCCACTTCCGCCAATGATCGTATTGAAGATTAGAATCCACCAGCGGTGCGGATGTCTCTTAATAAAAGCGATGAGAGTAGGAGACCAGAATGTAATGACAAGCAGCGTCAGTAGAATGCACATGAGTAACCAAGCTGAACTATTCGGGTCCATGGATGTATCCTTTCTCTTTTAAGTAATGTATCATTTCATTCTGCAATGACTTACCTGCCCATAATGCTCGCATCTTTCGACGAGCCTGCGGAATAGTCATTTTGCGGTAAGTCTTCACGAATGAAATATGATGCCGCGCATTTACTTTTGGAAAGTAAACATCGGTATCAGTTTCAATGTATCGTGTCATCTAATTTGAGGGGGAATGTAATTCATGTTTGCTATCGCAAGTTTTCGCACGGATGACGAAGAGTAACGAATCAGGTCGGAAATACTATTTGCGTATCTACGATAGTTTAGAGGAGACCGCTTGTTCTTCCGCGGTTCAAATTGTCGGTGGCATTGCTTTGGTTGAGACAGTGACCAGAAATCAGTCTTGTTGAGAATATGCCCTGTGTTATGCTGAAGATCGAGTACTCGGTCAATCCACAGCTGCTTATGATGAACTGTTTTTGGTTCTTCACGAAGGAGTTGCGCAGCCTTAGCCCAGTTTCTACCGCCATACTTCAATGCCCAATCAACATTTGAGAAAGCATAGATCAAAAGATCAATGTCAAATCGAATATGTAAGTCATGGAGTTCAAGTTCGCCTTTTAAGTATCGGTCGAAGCGATTGCGAATGAATTCGAGGTCGTACTTAATTGACATCTCTTTAAGCATGTCATATTTGTAAAAAAGCTTTTCATCAGCCTCGTCACATACAACAGGTTCGAATGTTTCAGAGCCAAAATGTCGAAACTCACGAATGATCGAATATGTCAGAGCACGTCGAATCTTTGCATACATTTCCTCAGTCACCTCCACATACTTGTTAGTAATTCGTTCGGCTCGGGAAGAATGGTTAAGAGTCTTCTCGCCTGCAAAATAGTCAAGGAGATTGAGTGTATAGAAATCAAAGAACTTTGCTACTGTAATGTCTTTATGCATTCTCTTTATTTGTTTTTGTAAATGATTCTGCTCAAGCTGCTTTTGATATCGCATCCACATCTCATGATTAGTTGTGATTGAGGTATTCCACTCTATCAAGAATCGCGAACAACTCTTCGTCTGAAATGTCTTCTCCATAAGTGTTAATTGTTCCTGGGCGTGACGGGTCCCATCTCCATTTACCATGAGCAGATACTTTTCCCGGCCATTTTTGTAAATGAGAGTCGATCGTATCCCCATGATACACTACATGCGAATGTACTGCACCATGGGAATCGACATAACCGATGATCCACTTAATTGATTTCATTTAGAATGTCCTTAATGAAGTCGATGATTTCTTGATCGTTCGGTCTTTCGTTCTGATCAAGCTTATCCAGAATGAACTCTGCAGTCCTTTCCAGAATAGGCCCAAGCAGCTTTGGATTTGCTCTCGTCTCGGGGAACCAGTTAAAGACTCTGTGACCATCAACAAATTCCTTGACCTTCAGGCGAAGCGCATCAGCCGTAGGAGCGATGTTAGCAACCTTTTCCTCAACTGCTTCGATCTCCTTAATGAATTCCAGCTTGCGAACCAATTGGAAGTCAGGATCAATTCTTGACACGTCATCAAAGATACCGACCAGCTTCAGCACATTCCAACCTGGGTTATGAACTAGCTTGACTTGCGTCTTGCGAGCCAAATCATTCAGGTTGTGCATCAGCATGTGGCGACGAACCGCAAACAGAATTGCATCCTTGTCTTCAGCAGACAGGTCAGGAAACCGCAGTCGTTCAAAGATTCCTTCCGTGATCGGAACTCCAGCTTCTTCGTGTCCGTGGTAATTGCTATGGCCGTTATCCTTGACACCTCGAGTCACTGCCTTTCCAAGGTCGTGAAACAGTAATGCCAGATTGACAACAGGGTCGGTAGAATCACTTACGTTCAAGCATTCCAGAATGTGGCCGATCACAGTCGCTCCACCTTCAGGGTGCCATTGCGGATCGTGCGTGAAGCCTTCCAGTGCAGCAAGCTCCGGAAGAACATGCTGAATCAGATTTGCTTCAAACAGAAGCGAGATGAATCGAGAAAGCACAGGTCCAGACTCTGCAGCCTTGAACAGTTCCTTCGCAATAGACTCTTGAGAAATCTGCTTAGGATCGGCAAGCCTCCAGTGATTCGCTCTTGCAGTAGAAAACGTATCTTCGTCAATCGTGAATCCAAACCTTGCGGCAAAACGAAACACGCGAAGAATTCTCGTCGCATCTTCTCGAAAACGAAAGGCAGGAATACCCACCGCACGAATCACACGACGCTCCAGATCAGAAACACCACCTTCAGGATCAACGAAGTTTTGATTTCCGTCCATACCGATTGCATTGATCGTAATGTCACGTCGAGATGCATCCAGTCTAAAGCAGTTAACAAGAACTGCTTCGTTATTGGACCGTCCTTCAACTCCAAAAGAGTCGGCACGGAATGCCGCAATCTCAAACGGAATTCCGTTGTAGACGATGATAGAGACAGGCTGAGGATTCACAGTATTCTTCGTGATGTCACGAAGTTCACAAACCGTCGTAAGTTCCTCAAAGGGGATATTCGTCGCAAGATCGACGTCATGGACAGGCTTACCAAGAATGGTATCACGCACTGCTCCACCAACGATCAGCGTTTGAGAATCAGGGAATGTTTTGTCGAGGAACCTTACAAGTTCCAGTGCAGTTTGAAATTCAGAGGTCATGTTCAGCTTGAAAGTTTTTGAGTGATTGAATGTATTCCTCAAGGATTTGAATATGCTTGGGAATTTGCTCGGACGCGAGGCGGCAGTATGACGCGTCACATCGTTCAGATGTATTCTTGGATTTCTTTCCTTTTGAGTTTAGGAGTGTTCGGTAATGAATGAGAGGAGTAGATTTCTTGCCGCGGTCTTCAATCGATGTCACGATATGATAGCCTGGGCGATATGCCGTGATGATTGAGCCGACTTGTATGCGGTCATCCCAGAGGAGTTTAAGACCGCTTTCATAAGTTACTTCTTTCATGATAGCTGCATTTTGTTAGCATTGAAGCAGAGGATCATCCAGCCATCTCGAGCCTTCACTTGTCTAAATCGGTTTGCACCAAGTTCTTTCAGGCGCTTCTTATAGCTGTCCAGTGTATCCTTGGTGATTCCATAAAGCGCATGTGTCTGCTTAGGATCAAAGATGTCTTGAACATACGGTTGGCCGTTATGCCATCCATGCGGCAAGATGGCTTTCATAATTGCGGTTGAACTGATTTTCATACTTAACCTGGTTTTGATCCAATGACGATGCGGGATTTGAAGACTTCATCCGAGTCGGAAAGCGTGAAGGTGTATTCGTCGCCGAACGGACCTTCCTCAATGTCGATGAATGTAGTGGTCTTGATGTCAACCCATTCATCTCCTGCTTTTACCCAAGATTTTCTAGTCATGATTTGCGGCGAGTTTGATTCCTTCAAAGATTGCTCTTACGGTTTCCTTATTCCACTTGTAAAGCTTTTCATCAAGATCAAGATTTGATAGAGCATTAAAATAAGTTCCGCAGTGATGCACTGTGCCTAGGAAATTCCAGACAGCGACCTTGCGAACCTTAGGACGGTTTGCAAATGTTTCGATTTGCTCTGATGTAAGCTTAGTCATTTAGAACTACGATGTTGATTTCTTTGTGATGTTTGATAGACTTGAAGAACATCTTGACGAGTTCTCCGGCATGCCGTTCGCTGCCTGTGTATTCGAAGGTCACGATGAAATTGTTTCCGTTCACATCAAATCGTTTGGGCAGGCGATCAGATCCAAGGAGGTGTTCAAGTTCGGCCGAAAAGATTGTGCCTGTAGTGCCAGACCAGGAAAAGTGTTCAGCTTCAACGATGGGAATCATAACTTAGGCGATTTCAATTTCAACGGTGGACGGGAGAGTCAGCTTTTGAAAGGCGACGATCTGATCGTCAGTCACATCAGAGATTAAAACCAGACGACGAGAAACATGAGACAGCAGAGTTCCGTTAGGAGCAGTCTGCTTCAGAGAAGGCATCGGAATCGCAAAACCTTTTCCGTTTGACTTGGAAAGGACCAGACCAACCGCGAAATCCAGCGAGCGGACGTCTGATGATTTGAGGAAGATTTTCATTTGGGGTACACCAAATTCTACCACAAATTTTCGGCTCTGTAAATAAAAAAATGCAGAATTTTCACAAAAAATGCATATTTTTCATAAATGGTTCAAAATCAATCAGTTACGATTCGATCCAGAAATGCGGTCGAAAACAGCTGCCGATTTCCGTAAATGAACGATTTGGCACGACTGTCCAGAATGTAAGAGATAGAGAAGTCATCGGCAGAGCGGGTTGTTCGACCACAAGCTTGTTCAAGAACTGATGCGGTTTCTCCTACATAGATATGATTCGCGACTTCATACCGTTTTGCCCAAAGAGCTGATGTCATATTTGGAAACGAAAGCTTAACGACAATGTTAAATCGCGCAAGATCATCTTTTAAGTCAATACCTGTCGTTAGAGAAGGACCGATCAGAACTGCATCTTTTGGATAGTTCGCAAAGTCATCTAGGATTGCCATCTTCTCTTCAGTGCCAGTGTAAGAAATCAGACGAGAAGAAAACCTAGAGTTTTCCATGATCTCATTCATAATTGCATTTGATGTGGTATGAATGATTCCACGCTGACCGCGATGTTCTTTCAGTAGTTCATCAATCTTCTTAACACATTTCCGCAGAGATTCGTCATGATTCTTGTATGTCATATTTGCGGTATTGCATAACACGATTGGAGAACGACGCTTGTCCCACGACGATGCTACATCCAGAACGAGAGCTTCTTTTGGATCAATTCCAAATCGCTTGATCAACAAGTTAGCTTGAATCGTCGCTGACATGTAGATTCGAACTGACGAGAACTTCTTAAAGTGACGCTGAAACAGATGTGAATCATCTAGGTTATGAAACTTGCGTTCCTCATCTGACACTCGGTCAACAATCAAGTTATCCAGACTTGTGTCTTTAATGATCTGAATGTAATCCTCAAGTTTGCAGCAGCGATCCTTCAGAGAATCACGAAGACGGAAAACAGCACGAACTTCCTTAGGCATATTGTTCATCTTACGCTTCAGGACTTCAGTATCGTTTGATCCTTTCAGAAACTTCTTACCAAACGATTCAGCTTGTTTTTCAACAGTCTCTTTTAGCTGATGATACGCGAGTAGAACATTCGTCAAACTCTCTAGGTGCTTTTCAGCGCTTGCCTTAACTTGGAGTCTAAGGCAATGATTGATTGCATTCTCGACAGGCTCGTGATTGATTCCATGATTAAGATATCCATTTGCACGAAGAACCATCATTACTGATCGAATGCGCTCAACGAACTTGCTGTCAACTGAACATGCGAAATGACTCTCAATAATGTCAGGCAACTTATGTGCTTCGTCACATACGACGATTGGACGAATTTGAAACGGAGCAAGAGCTTCCATCTTAGTCAGAACGTAGTTCATCTGAACGAGCCAATAGCTGTAGTTCATTACAGTTCTTGGAGCAATCTTTGCGGCTGACCAACGCTGTAGATATTCACATGTCTCTGCACAGGGCATCTTCAGAGCCTCAGCATTTGACTTGTTCATCATGCGACAAACGCCAAGCGAGAACTTTTCGTTATTCAGATTGCACTTGTATGTATCAATGCCGCAGATAGAAACTACCTCTTCATGTGCTTCATACTTGTAGGTGTCTTCTTCATACTGAGCTTGTAGAGATTTCTCTGATGTCAGCAAATATGCCTCGTGAGAATTATCATCAAATAGCAGACGAGACAACTCAAGACCGATCAGTCCCTTTCCAGTTCCTGTTGGAGCTGAGATAAAGATGTCGGTCTTACCTTCTCTAATTGCGTCTCTTACTCTTGAGATTACGAGTTTCTGAATCTCGCGAAGTTTCAAATCAGCCATGCTACCATTTTACACTATTCGACCGTGCAAGTAAATATCAAAATTCACCGCACGGTCGTAAATTACCACTTGACTTTATTAGCAACAGCTTTACACACCTCAATGAAGTAATCATTAGAATATGACTGTTTCATCATATTCACATGCCTAGTAACTAGCTGAATGTTCGTTGGTACATAACCAATTTTGCTGTCTATTCGATCAATTGATGCAGGTGCTTTTTGTGGATGTCCGCATTCTGGAAATTCGATGTCCCATCCAGTTAGCGCGCACTTTGAATGTTGCTTTTCCATTAGATCAGCAACATCATCTATCGTTATTGACCATTCAATACCACGAGAAGGCGCTCCGGTTTTGAAGCGGTTAAACCAAGATAATCTGATTCCTCGATGCCAGCCTCTATGACAATTATCAGTGATTTTGTTAGAACAACTTTTACACAGTTTACCTTCTCTTAAAGAGGATTCTGCGTAACTTTTTCGCAGATAATCTTGTTGAACTTTACATCGAGGACATGGTTTCGCCCATCTTCCATTCGCTAGTTTTACAACCTTCACCATTTAGTTTTATTGGCCCAGTAAGCCGCTGACATCTTCCCCTTCTTGATGTTCTTAGCGTGACGCGCTTTAAAAGACTTTCGTCGAGCAGCGTATTCTTCGCTTTCACCTTTCTTTGGAGGGGAACCCTTTACACCTTGTTCTCCAAAGCGAATCGTCTTAACCTTATCACCTTCTTTTGCCACAACTATGTGCGACTTTTCTGGATGATTAGGCGTAGCTTTTGGCTTGTTGTAATCACTTACACCAGCTGCCTTTAGACGAGGATCTTCCTTCTCCTCTGATATTGCACAGAACTGTTTGAAGGAGAATAGCTTAGCCATAATTGCTATTTATCCTTTTCAGAAAACAGCATAGTAAAGCTATCGCGAGTCAACTTGTTAGGAGACAGATCAAGGTCAGCCTCTGCTGCATCCTTAACCATTTCTGCACCAAGGTATGGCAGCAGTTCGTTAAGATAGAAGCAGTTCTTCCAGCGCTGCACGAGAGCAGAACGCATGAGGTCAGCCTTACCGCCGCCATAAGAAACCTGTGATCGGCCAAAGCCAAGGTGGAAGACGATAGCAGCATTCTTGTCACCATCTCGAGTGATTAGACCAACAAGACCTTCACGCTTGATTGATTCAGTTGCAGAGGTTACCCAGACTGCATTTGGGTCCATCATATAGTCCTTATTGATGTTTCCACCTTTACCGACAATGATGTTGAACTTTGATCCAGTTGGATTACCACTGAAGATATTTGCAGTGACCAGATAGTCTGACTGCAGACTCTTCTTGCTGTAAAGATATTCAGTAGCACATGGGCTAGCATTAGTCATATCACCTGAATAGAGAACTTCTCCATCATTGTAATATGAATTCCAACCGACCTTTGAGTCCGCACTGATTGCTGACAAGTCGATGTCTCGAGCTCCACCTTCGTTTCTCCAGAATACGCCAAGCGCAACATTGTCTGAAACGAACTTAGAACCAAACGGAACATTTCCTACATACAGCTTTTCCGAAGTTGGCAGCGCATAGAAAACATCATCAGGGATGTAAACCTTAAGACCCTTCAGCGAATACTTCTCAGCAAGGATATGAATCAACAGGTGAATCTTTTCTGTTGCTTGGAATGAATTCAGAGTCTTACCGCTCTTCGCGAAAGTCTTACCGTTGCGAATCTGATAGACCTTGTCAGTAGCTGACATGTTCTGCTTCAGGAACTGAATGCAACGCGCAAGCTGGAAGAAGTTTGCGTTCAACAGATTATCACGCTGAGCAACAAGTTCAGCAACAGTGCAAGAACCGATGTTGTTCAGAATGTTGTAAGACATTGGAACGTGGGCAGTCTTGCTTGCCTTTGAGATCGCATTGATCTTTGCTCTTGTGTCAACGTTTGTCAGAGACTTCTTCAGAGACAGGAAGATTGGCTTGAATCGGTTAAAGACCGAAGCAAGAACTTCGGTATCAGCTTCAAGTAAAGCCTTAGTAACTTCCTTCTTATTGATCGTTGATTCAATCGAACGATACAGAGACTTGCTCTTGATAAGCAGAGTCGTACCTGTCGCAAGGAAGATAAGATAGCGAACGAATTCAACTGGGTCCTTAGGAAGCGCATTGAAACGCTGACATAGGAACATCAGTGCTTCCTTATTCTTGACGACTTCAGCTCCAGTGAACTTGTAGTCAAAGTCATTTAGGATTCCAATAACAGAATCAATTGTGTCTGACTTAAGAGCAACACCAGACTTGAGCATGTTCAGAGTAGCCTCAACAAACTGCTCACGAGTCCATCCACGAATCACAGTGAAAGTAAGATTCGCAGGAACGTTCAGTTCCTCATTCGGAACATAAACGAAAGAAGATGTATGACCAGTTCCATAAGTGGTCAAGTAGTGCAAGATCTGATGAACTAGCAATTCTGCACGAGAAGAGTTCTCGATCTTAGCCCAAGACTTATGAAAGGTCGCATTCAGTTCAGTACCTGACAACTTCTTTGCACGAAGAAACGAAAGGATCGTATTCTTTGCATAAGAAGCGCTTGGCTCAATGATCACACCATATTCTGGAAGAACGATGTAATCTCCACCAGTCTTAGCTGGCACTGCATTAAACAATTCAAGGGTTGCGACTTTCATAATGTGTAGAAAAGAAGAGGGCGGGATGTGATTTTTTCCAGTTAAAAGAGTTTAGGAACATCCTTTGCCCAAAGTTTTGGCGGAAAGTGGTTTTTCGTATTGGTGAATTTATTTAGGAACTTTCTTTGCCAGATTGTTTGCGGTATCCGTTCCGCATGAGATTATTGTACACTATTTTCAGCCAAATGTAAATAGAATTTTTCATTCTTTCACAATGACTTCCAGATAGTCAGGAACAGCAGTTTTCATTTTGTGAATCTTGGAATGAGATGCAACATAGACATCAAATACGAGTGTCTTCCCTCGTGATGCCACTTTCTTTGTGACAGCAGGACCACGGTCTTGCACCACAAATTTACCATCTCCGATGATTCCTTTTAGAGCAGGAATCTCAAGCACTGTTCCAAACTTGAACATTGGGTGAGCAGCCACACTTACGCCTTCTTTAGCGTACTTTGCTTTTTGGCATGCCACTCGATTTCCCCATTTACCATCCGCAGAGTAATACGTTACGCGGGCTTTGTAGACTGTGCTGTCTATTTCTTTTGCAGGACTCAGCGACGATACGCATAAAAGAGCCATGCAAATAAGCAAGAATTTCTTCATGATTATTTGTAGGTTTGTGTTTTATGTAATCAACAGACGAATTCTGCATCATACGTTGGGTTTAGAGTACGGTAATACTCTAATGATATTTTACACTATCCAAGGACAAATGTAAATACTTATTTCCTAGATGCAAGTTCCTTAGTGATTAGACCAAGGTTCTTCATGTAGGTTTTTTGAACTCCTTGCAAGCTTTTTCGCTCGCCTACTTTCACATGACCAACACGGTCAAGATACCAACGCTTTGAAGCGTTAAGTTGTTCAATTGAAGCATTCCCAAGAGTTACTGTCGCATCGTTGTGAATGATCTTCTTAAGATTCTTGGGATCAATTGCCTCATTCATTTTTTGGAAACTGAAGTAGAATTCTTCTTTTCTTCGGCGTACTTCTTAATGAGAGCTTTGATGTTATCCTTTGAAAGTCCGCGCTTCGTCCAACTTGCATACTGACGCTCTGCTTCTGTTGGCGGATAACCAACTTCTCGTGCAAGAGCAATAACGTCGGCAGGTGCAGCTTCTTCAATTTCAGTTTCTTCTTCAAGAACTTCAAGATCTTTGATTAGATCTTTACCCATGCGCTTGCGGAACTTTGCTTCAGCGTCTTCCTTAGAATTAGCTTTGGTTGGCCAACTGATTTTTTGCCAGAGACCTTTAGCATTCTTGTTATTGAATCTTGCGTTTACACGAAAGGATTTTTCTTCTTCATCAAGTTCTTCAACAGATTCATTCTTGATCTTCTTTAGAACTGACTGAATCTCTTCTGCAGCGATCATAACCTCGTTAAGAGCATCTTTTGCAGTTGTTGTGTCATCCTTATTAAGAGCATCAACAAGATTCTTTCCATGGCCAACTACATCCTTTGCAAGACCCTTTAGACGAGGACTAAAACTTTCATCAATAGATTCTTCTTCGTTAAGCTTCATCAACTTGTCAAGGACGAAATCCTTTGAACCCATCTTGCGCTGATTGAATGAAATCTTAGTTACTCCAGTGTCTCGAGCTTTGAACTCAATTGAAGTATCGCTGATCGATTTGACAACACCAAAGTTTGTCTTGTCGCCTGCCTTTAGCTTTGAGACTTTGTCTTTGATAGCCGAAATATCTTCAGTGAATAGAACTGAAGCAGCCGCAGCAGTTAACGGGTCTTTGTGGGATTTAGAGAATGGTTGGTTCATGAGTAGTTATTTATTAGAGTTTTCCTTTGTAAGCTTTGTCTATTAGATTCTTAGAGATTCCAGAATCCTTAAGCTTGATGTGAGCATCGTCGCGATTATCTTGTAGAACACCAGCCTTAGCATTAAGCTTTTCGTATGCTTTCTCTAGCTTCTTTATTTGAGCATCAAGAGAATCCATTTCTGCATCAATAGCATTTAGCTCCTTCGCGAATTTGTTTAGACGCTGAAGAGTGTCTTGTGCTTTATCCTCATCTAGTTGAACCTCATCAGAAACTGATTCATTGACAACTGGTTTAAGCGAGAATACGATTACACCTGAACCGACTCTGTCAGTAAAATCTTCGAATGGAATGTTCTTCTTTTTAAGAAGCTTGACCATTGCAGGAAATGACTCATACTTCTTAAATCCATCTTCGTGAAAAACTGCAGTCTCTTTAGGACTAAGCTTATGCTTGCGCATGAAGTTCTTGATCTTATTTACGAACTGAACTTCTCCTTCATATTCACCGTCCAGATCCATTGAAGAAACATAAGCACCACCATACTTCTTGCGAAGATCAAGAGCTGTCATTTCAGCTTCAGTAAGAGAATGTGATTCATTGAGGACTGAATTAACAGCCGCAATCAATGGGTCGCGAGTTACATGAGATGCTAGCATATCGGTTATTTATCAATTTCTAGAGACCAAAAAACCCGCCGAAGCGGGTTATGAAATGGCGGAGATAGCAAGATTTGAACTTGCGCCACCCATTTGAGTGGGCCACTGCTTTCCAGGCAGGCACAATACCAGGCTCTGTCATATCTCCGTAGAATGTTTCTTTCTTTTATTCTTTCCTGCGTATGTAGGCGTTTGACTATGGCAGTTTGGACATAGCAGTTGTAAATTTTCTATTCTATGATCATCATTTATCCCATTGATATGATCAAGATGAAGAACTAAAGGCAATCCATTCCAAAGACCGGAATGATCGCATTCTGCGCATTTCTCTTCAAGAATCCCTTCACTAATTAACCGACGCTTTAAATTATTCGTTGGGTATTGTGGTCTTAACCCATTAAGAATGTCTCTAGTTAGCAAAACTCCAGAATATCCATTACGCTTAAATTCTTTCCTAGTTCCTTTACCTCCTTGATTTGGTTGATACAAATCTCCAGCTTTACGTTTAAACGTGCTGAAAGGCAGATTCATTTTGCGTGCTGCCTCTGACATAGTAACACTCGTTCGTATTGCATCTTCAATTTGCATAAACTTATTTATCAAAATGTGTTTACCAAACTGAAGAGTTTATCAAAATTGGTACCGATGGTGAGACTCGAACTCACAAATTCAATAAAGAATAGCAGCGTTTGAAACTGCCGCGTTTACCATTTCGCCACATCGGCATTCGAAAACAAAACCAACTAAAGCTGGAGCCCAAACCGAGAATCGAACTCGGATCTCATTCTTACCAAGAATGCATTCTGACCATTAAACTATATGGGCGATTAGAATTTCTTATTTGCAAACTCTGAAATTAGCGCATCACGCTCAGCAATAGAAGAAGGAGTCTTCTTAAACAGACCGAGGTAGACTTTATTCCAAAGAGTGATCTTATCGGAGATTTTCTTATCAAGGTTCACTAGGTTAGCAGCTAACCTATTCTTTGTATTCGTGACCTTAGCAATCTTATCATCACCAATAACTTTCGCGTTGAGCAATGCTAACATAGTAATTACCTTCTCACGATCCGTCCTTGAAGATAGGATCGTCTGAGAGATGTACTTGAGACGATATTGTTCGCCGTTCTCTTTAGTTATTGGCATAGCTTATTTATTGAGAATTTGTCTGATTAGACCGTTATGTCCAAATGCGAGTTTTGGAACTTCATTAAGTGCGAACCATTTAGCATCAGACGCTTCAGCTTGTGCACCGATCTTTTGTAGATCTATTTCACTAGCATCGTCAAAATGAATCGTAAAGAAGTAAGATGCAGACCATGCTTCTTTATTGTTGCGCGAGTCTTTGGTCTTTGAATCAAACTTACCGACAAAGCGAATCTTTTCTCCAATTGATCGAAGCCCGCCTAAGTAAAGTTTTGTCTTCTCGGTCAGGACTCGAATAGCAGCCTGCTTTGGAGCTTCACGGCCCCAGTTGAATGGCTCGCCCTTTTCAGAGTCAGTATGAATAAAGGAACCAGGCAATGCCCATGAACCATCTTGCTTTCGTTTCACAAGGAGAACCTTCTTTTGAGAATCAATGACTGTAGTAATCGCAATGTCAACTGCAGGATTCTCGCCTGGATACCAAAACGGTTGTTCCTTCGTTCCCCAATAATCAGAATCATTTACGATCAGATTCTTGTTCTTGAATCGACCAATGAGCTTGTATGAAGATGGAGTAAAGAAGACTGCTTGTGAGGACTGAAGCAAATGAATGATACTTGATGTATCGTAAATAGCATCATATCCTAACTCACGGAACAGCGTATTCCATCGAACAGTGAAAGCTTTTGAGTTATCCGATGCAAGCTTTCGCGCAATACGAAATGTTAAGTTCCACAGAACTGCTCCATCCGATGTATTGCTGTAGAGGTTTGTTTCCTTTGCAGTTGCGGCACGAGTATCTTTTAGAAAGGCTTCAAATGAAAGGTCAGTAACGTTCTTAACTGAATCGTATCTTGCCTGAAGAATTGAAAGGTCCTTAGTGTTAAAGCTGTAATTCTTAAGATGCAGAATCTTAGTTGTGTTAACCTTTAGCAGATTGACATACGGACGATCTCGACCAAAGAAAAAGTTTCCTGCGATCCAATGCTTCCAAAGATCCTTCAGAGAATATGCATAGATTCCAATCGGAGTCGAGAATGCATTTGATGGATTGATACCTACCTTCTCGATTGCAGTGAATGTAACGAAGTATGCAGGATCAGTAGAGTATGGCTTAAGCTCATCATATAGAGTTGGCTCCAAACGTTTTCGTTCGGACAACATTCTAAACTTTGTAAAGCTAAGAGACATTACTTAGATGATCTAATGACCTTTGGTTTTACTGGCACGAGAGCAACACTTGCTTCAAGCTTATTACCTTCTTCGTCATAATAAGCAATTCCGTATCTGCGCTCATACCCGTCTAGAGCTGCACAGTTAACAGAAACTAATGCTATCAGAGCAATGAAGAATCTTGAAATCATGTTAAGATGGTGCGCACGGTGGGACTCGAACCCACAACCCACTTAAGGGAACAGTCTCTCAAACTGCCGCGTATGCCATTCCGCCACGCGCGCGTAAAGTTTATTTTGGAAGCTTTGAAATTGCTTTTACGATTTTGGAGATATCGGATTGGCTTGGAAACTCAACATCGAACTTGTCAGTTGCAACAACGTTTACAATTCGACTTGATGAACCTGTCTTCTGAAGAAAGATACTGCCCATGACAATACCGTCATCTTTTGTCATTCGTGTGTCGGACAAGCCAACGACATATTCGACTTTACCAATGTTGAATGACACACCGTAATAACCTGAGTCAAAGAAAGCTGCATTCGTGATTGTATGCGTCTTGCTTGCTTGGTCAAGAATGCTTTGAAAAGCAACCTGAAAGTTTTTTGGAATGTCTTTTCCATATCCTTTTGGAGGAGCAATCTTAACACCTTCAGATAAAACTTTGGTGATTGCTTTGTAAAGAGGATCGGAACTGTATGAAGAAAATGGTCTCATAATTGTTTATGTTAGATTTTTGTTACTCGTCCTGAATACACGACGGTTGATTTAGAATTTCCAATGTATGAACCATGAAATTTTTGACCAGGAGGTGGTTCAAGTGTTAAATTAGAACCTGAAATTTTCGTAATAACTCCAACTTGCTCAATGTCAGATTTGAATTCGACACTGTCTCCAACTTTTAGAGTATTGCCTTCATCATCAATAGCTTCATGAAAAAGAGTTTGAGAAGCCGCCTCGAAAATTGAACCTGGTTTGTGTTGCATACTGATGTATTTATCAAAAGATGGAGCCGCATAGCAGAATCGAACTGCTTTCTCCGAGCTACGAGGACGGCGTCTTACCAATAGACTAATGCGGCAATGAAAGTGGTTCGATTATTTTTTACGGAGGCTTTAAGCTAAATTCTTAGCATCGATCGACGAGTGTTTAGAACCACTCCTCTCCGGGAACTTGATTACATTCGACCCGATGAAACATCAAGTAGTCATGCTATACGCGGTCCCTAGTCGCGCTTAATCATGTAAAGTGGCTCCTGCACGTGGGATCGAACCACGGACCTAGTGATTAACAGTCACCCGCTCTGCCGCTGAGCTACACAGGAATTGAAAATGATTGAACGGGCATGACGACATCGCGTAGAAGGCGACTGCCATGCCCGTTCGTTTACCAGGGGAGGTACGGCGGAGAACCACCGTATGTTGTTTATTGACTCGCGTCAATAAATTGGTGACAGCGGAGAATCACGATATCTCAACCTTCTGCATGTCATACAGATGCTCTTCCTTTGAGCTACGCTGCCTTATTTTATGTAAAGTTTCTTTGGATCGATTTTCTTCGCAAGTTCGATCGTCTTCTTGAAAGCTTCAAGATTCTTCTTGATATGATCATCGTTAGTAACATCCATTCCAATGATATCAAGCTTGGGTCCGAATTCATGGATCTTGCCATACTTACCTGCTTCGGAAATTAAAGCTCCCATGAATGCATATCCATAGCTGTATCGGTTATCTATAGCATGCCATGAAAATGAAAGTTGATTGACTCCAATCTCACCGGTGTATTCAATGAGAGCTGATGATTTACTCTTGGTTGGCTTCTTTGTCCAGGGAATAACCTTAGCAAGCGAACTGATTAGAGCTTCATATTGCGACGCGTATTCCTTACCTTTCTGAATCTCAAGGCGCATTCTTGCGAGACGCTCAGTTGGATTCTCGAACAAAACCGAACTTGCGGCTTCAAAGATTGATCCTGGCTTGTGTTGCATACTGATGTATTTATCAAACTGGCGAGCCGTGTAGGAATCGAACCTACATCTCATGGGTCGAAACCATGTATCCTATCCGTTGAACGAACAGCCCTAGAAATTGGTACGCCCGGTGGGAATCGAACCCACATTGAGCTTTCGCTCTCCGATTAAAAGTCGGCTACCTAACCATTCGGTCACAGACGCGTTATTGAAAGTGGATGGAACCGCAAGGAGTGGCTTCTCCAAACTACTCGCCAAAGTAGTTAACCTAAGTTTCACGGTTCCTATTTCATACATCCTTCCACCTTTCGGCTGTAGGAAGGAAACCCGCAGTGTACGAGTAGCATCACCAACTTCATGGTGGACAAGGGCACTACCCCGATGCATTGAACGTAGACAGTAACTTAGCTCGTTCTGTATGAAAATGTTTTTGCTTTGGATTCGAACCAATCTGCTCTGCGCGGAATTACGAGTACCATACTTAAGAGGAATTGAACCTCATACGACCCTATCAGAGTGTGCTACCAATTACACTAAACAAAAATTGGTGCGCCCGGTTGGAATCGAACCAACGACCTAGCCTTTATGAGAGGCCCGCTACTTCCACTGAGCTACAAGCGCTTTTAAATCTTAATCCTTTGTTCCACGGAATTGAACCTTTTACTCCACCTTTTCTCAGATGTTTTGTAATTCTACTTTTGACTGCATCGGAGTGCTTCTTACCTTTGAAATGTGGACCGCCTTCTCCGCCAATTCCTTTATTGTAAGTATCAGAACGTGAAATGAATTCTTCTGTTATGAGTTCTTTTTCTTTTTGATTCATTTCTGATTCGTTATCGAAATCAAATAGAATCTCCTTTTTGAAATTTCTTCGCCCGTATTTTGAAATAGCTTTCTTTAAAGCTAAACCAGAACCAAGATAAGAATCCATCGGTCTCTTTGTCTGATGTTTACCAATGTAGAATTTTCCGTTAAGTAAATTGGTAGTCTTATAGATCGTGTATCGCATAATCTTATTTATTTGATTATGCATTTCAGAGACGGATGCAAAAGATGGTGGAAATGGGCGGCAACGACCCGCCGTCCGCAAGAAAGAATCTTACGTCGAAACCAATGCATTCCCTTTTGAAAATGGTCGCCGCGGTGGGATTCGAACCCACGGCCCACAGCCTCTTGCTGCACGCACTCGTTTCCAAGACGAGCTCCTTAACCAAACTCGGACACGCGACGATAAAGAAAATCAAGTATGGTCAGTTTACGGCTTCATCATACTTCAGTTCCTAAGGAACCTCCATGTGAGCCCGAACACACATTGCAAAAGTGTACTGACGAAAGTCGGAGTTATCACTTGCAGGAACTGCGTTGTTCTTATCTGCAAGCGCGCAATGTTATCTCCCTAACGCATTGGCATACCTGAAAATTATGGCAGGCCCACTAGGATTCGAACCTAGACTAACGGAATCAAAATCCGTGGTGCTAACCGTTACACTATGGGCCTATGAAAAATTCGATTAGTGGAGTCCGTTGCTCTTTACACTGGAGTGTTGAGGTTTAGACAGTGACTCCGCATGGGCTACTAGGTACGTTCGCTTTCCACACGATTAAGGTCTCCCAACTTTCTTCTTTGGTCCGCCTAGCGCCTTTCCATGACTACCTTACAAACTTCGGTACCTTTTCAGGGCTCTAATCGAAATTGGTTGCTACTGTCTGGTTTGCACAGAAGGCTCGGCGGATCGCGACATGCCGCTGCCCAGTAGCAGCATCGTTCTCACCAGGTCCGGAACTGTCAAACGATGCTAAAGTGGTGGCCCGTGAAGGAATCGAACCTTCATGTTCTGATTCAGAGTCAGATGCATTACCATTATGCTAACGGGCAGTTAAAATTGGCGGGGGCGGTGGGATTCGAACCCACAAAGAACTTGCGTTCTACTGCTTCAAAGGCAGCTGTCAAACCAGGCTAGACTTCACCCCAGTTGAATCAATGCTTGACGGTCAAGACTTTGAGAATCGTCCCGCCTAGAGCTTTGATGGTTTTGATTTCTTCAGCTTCGCTTTTCTCGCCGACTTCAGATACTCGTTCATTACCATTCTTAGTCTTGTAATGAATTTCCTTTGTGATACGAGGAGGCGGTGTATTCTGTTCAAAAAGAACTTTGCTTGCTGCGTCGAAAATAGAGTTAGGTTTGTGTTCCATGTTACTATTTATTAAAGTGGTACGCGTGGAGGGAATCGAACCCTCGTCTATGAATTGGCAATCCATCATAATAGCCACTATACGACACGCGCATTACTGAAAGCTTCGGGTGCATGAGACGAGACCCGTGTCCCGCAGTGATCGACTGACTCATGCTTCTTGTCTTACCTGATTACGTTAATGCCATACGAGCGAGTGATGCATGTCATCTCGTTTTGAACTTCTCTCAGTGATCAAAAGTGGCCGGTGCTGGTCGGTAACGATCCGACTTCTCGAGGGTTTCAATCTCGCGCTTCACCATTAAAGCTTCAGCCCGTTATGTT
>Ga0315903_10003417_pt1 | contig 22040 bp, 24 predicted proteins | sample LakEriMetagenome_7_FD_203524 | JGI IMG/M metagenome (GOLD analysis project Ga0315903, IMG submission 203524) | Freshwater fungal communities from buoy surface, Lake Erie, Ohio, United States - Buoy 2 MA119 | ecosystem: Environmental > Aquatic > Freshwater > Lake | place: USA: Lake Erie, Ohio... | reverse complement strand
GCGCTCGCCGAGGAGATTCGGACATTCCTCGTCCAGCAGGTGTCTGCCACCGGCGGCCACCTCGGCCCCAATCTCGGCGTCGTCGAGATCACGCTCGCCCTGCATCGTGTCTTCGACTCTCCGCACGACGTCATCCTCTGGGACACCGGCCACCAGGCCTATGTGCACAAGATCGTCACTGGGCGCTGGAGAGAGTTCGACCGGTTGCGCAAGGAGGGCGGCCTCTCCGGTTATCCGGCGCGAGCCGAATCCGAGCACGACGTCATCGAGAACTCCCATGCTTCCACCGCTTTGTCCTACGCCGATGGAATTGCCAAGGCCTTCGAGCTGCAGGGGGAACTCACCGGGAGTGATGCACGCCACGTGATTGCCGTCGTGGGGGATGGGTCCCTTACGGGCGGGATGGCCTGGGAGGCACTCAACAACATTGCGGCGTCCGATCGGCCCCTGGTCATCCTGGTCAACGACAACGAGCGGTCCTACTCGCCCACGATCGGCGGTCTCGCTCACCATCTCGCGACGCTGCGCACCACCCAGGGGTACGAGCGGTTCCTTCATTGGGGGCGACGCACCCTGCAGCGCACACCCGTGGTCGGCGCACCTGTCTACGAGGCACTGCACGGCATGAAGAAGGGCCTCAAAGACATCGTCGCCCCGCAGGGAATGTTCGAGGATCTGGGCCTGAAGTACGTCGGTCCCATCGACGGACATGACACCGTCGAGGTAGAGCATGCACTGCGCCGCGCGCGGGACTTCCCCGGTCCTGTCGTCGTCCACGTGATCACGGAGAAGGGTCACGGATACGCCCCCGCCGAGCAGGATGAGGCTGATCGCTTCCACGGCATCGGCGTCATCGATCCCGAGACGGGTCAACCGCTGAAAGCCTCAGGTCAGACCTGGACGTCCGTCTTCGCGGATGAATTGGTCAGCGTCGGCCAAGAGGATGAGCGCGTCGTCGCGATCACCGCTGCGATGCTCGGGCCGACGGGCCTTGATCGCTTCGCAAAGCGCTTCCCGGAGCGCACCTTCGATGTCGGCATCGCGGAGCAGCACGCAGCGACCAGTGCCGCCGGTATGGCATACGCCGGGCTCCACCCGGTGGTGGCGGTCTACGCCACCTTCCTCAATCGCGCCATCGACCAGGTCCTCATGGACTGCGCCATGCATCGCGCGGGAGTGACCTTCGTGCTTGATCGGGCGGGCGTCACCGGTGACGACGGCGCCAGCCACAACGGTATTTGGGACATGTCCTTACTGGGCGTCGTCCCGGGGCTGCGGCTCGCCGCCCCACGTGACGCGGCGGCCTTGCGCGAGCAACTGCGCGAGGCCGTGGCCGTGACGGATGCGCCGACCGTGGTGCGCTTCCCCAAGGGTGCGGTCCCGGAGCAGATTCCGGCGCTGCGCCGCATTGACGGCGTCGACATCCTGCGCGAGTCCGATCAGTGTGATGTCCTCATCGTGGCCGTGGGTGCCTTCGCGACCCTGGGACTCGAGGTTGCTGACGCACTCAGCGCCCAAGGGATCAGCGCCACGGTGGTGGATCCGCGGTGGGCTCTCCCACTGGCGTCCAGGCTCGCCGCGCTCGCGAGCGACGCCGACCTCGTCGTCGTCGTCGAGGACAACGTCAGGGCCGGTGGCATCGGCACGAGCCTGCGCACGCTGCTCGAGGACGCCGGAGTGTCGACACCCGCCCTGACCTTCGGCATGCCCCCCGAGTTCCCCGAGCACGGTCCGCGGGCGAATGTCCTCCTGCGCGCTGGCCTCAGCGCCCAGGAGATCGCGCGCCGTGTCACCGAGAGGGTGGCCGCGCCGCTGCCTGACCTGTCCGACAGCCCTGACTTGTCCGACAGCCCTGACCTGTCCGACAGCCCTGACTTGTCCGACAGCGTTGCCAACCTCCAGGACCCTCGAGGCTGATCACTCCTCGACAGGTGGCGGTGCCGCCTCGACGAGAGCTGCCGCGCACAGGTCGACCTGCCACGCACGAGCACCCGAACTGGTGAGTGCTGTGCCCACGGAATCGACCGTGATCGGCTCCGGCGGATCCCAGGCCCATCGGCGTACGGCGTCCGGAGGCACGAGGTTCTCCAGCGGCATCGAGTGGGCATCTGCGATGTCACCCAGTGCGGTGCGCACGCGTGCAAGCCGATCAGCGGCTACCGGATCACGGTCGCGCCAGACCCGTGGCGGTGGCGGGCCGTCGCTGGCCAGCGCGGGGGCTGGCAGCGCGTCCTCCGGAAGCGCTTGGGCCGCCGCCACCGCACGCCACCACCGATCCAGGTGCTTGGCGCCGTGGCCCTTGCGGAACTCCGGAAGCGCCGCCAGGGCATCACGATCGACGGGCTGCGCGGTGGCCGCGGCGACGATGGCCGTATCTGACAGCACGCGTCCCGGGCTCACGTCGATACGTCGTGCGAGTTCATCCCGTGACTCCCACAGGGACCGGACGATCGCGAGGGGTCGCCGACCGCGCACCTTGTGCATGCCCGAGGTGCGCCGCCAAGGATCACGACGCGGAGTAGCCGGCGGCTGATGGAGTACGGCGCTGAACTCCTCTTCTGCCCACGCGGACTTCCCTGAAGACACGAGGTCCGTAGACAGGATGTCGTGGAGATCCACGAGGACCTCGACATCCAGCGCGGCGTATCGCAGCCAGTCATCGGGCAGGGGCCGGCGCGACCAGTCCGCGGCACCGTGTCCCTTGGCGAGGTGCATGCCGAGTTCACTCTCGACCAACGGGCCGAGGCCGACGCGCTCGCGGCCCAACAGGCGTGCGGCCAACTCGGTGTCGAAGATGCGCTCGGGGACCAGCCCGACATCGCGCATGCAGGGCAGGTCCTGCGATGCCGCATGAAGGATCCAGGTGGTGTCGCCAAGGCGCGCCGACAGGTGGCTGAGGTCGTCGAATCCAGTGGGATCGATGAGCCAGGTGCCGCCACCCCGGCGAAAGAACTGGACCAGGTAGGCGCGTTGGCCGTACTTGAAGCCCGATGCCCTCTCGGCGTCCACGGCGAGCGGGCCGGTGCCCCGTGACAGCGCGTCAGTAGCGCGGTCGAGGTCGGCAGGGGTCGATACGACCGGGGGGATGCCCTCCAGGAGCTCGACGGAGGGAAGCTCGGGCGCGTCCTCGCGAATCGTGTCGGGGTCGTCTGCGGAAGTCACGACGGCGGTCTCAGGCGCCCCGGCGCGGGGGCGCCAAGGCCGAAACCCCCGGAGGCAGGGGCAGCAGGCCGGCCGCTTGGGCCAGTGCTGCCGCCCAGGCCTGCGCCTCGAGGCCCATGTCGTCGGGATCGCCTAGGGGTGTCCAGGAGGCTCGAATCTCGATGGACCCGGTCACGTCACGCTCACCGAGGGCGCCGAACGACTCGCTCATCACGCGGGTCACGGTGCCTCCCAGGGCTGTGCGGGGACCACCCTCGGCCTCCAGTGCCTCGAGAAGCCATGCCCAGGCGACCCCGGTGAGCAGGGGATCCGTGGCGAGGTCGGGCTCGAGGAGGGCGCGCAGGAAGACCACGGCTCGATAACTCCCCTCCCAAGCGTCGACGCCATCGGGGTCATGCAGGAGCACGAAGCGGCCGGAGGCCAACTCCTCATCGTCCTCGACGAAGTCGGCAGTGAGCGCGACGGCGTGCGGGGCGAGGCGCTGTGGGGCAGGCCCCTCGTCGATGGTGAGTTCAGGTCGGAACCGCACCGCGCGCAGGCTTGCGAGCGCTTGATCGAAGGTGTCGGCGCCCGTGCTCACCCTGGCAGAGTACGACGGGGTGGGAGCCAGTAGGCGCTCCCACGCCGCGCCACCTCCAGGCGTCCTAGGGGGTCTCCCGGGAGTCGTCATCGAGCACGAGGCACACGCTGTTGATGCAGTAGCGCAGATCCGTCGGAGTTTCGTAGCCCTCGCCCTCGAAGACATGGCCGAGGTGGCTGCCACACGAGGCACAGCGCACTTCCGTTCGCACCATTCCGTGCGTTCGATCCTCGATCTCGATCACGCGATCGCCCGCGAGGGGGGTGAAGAATGACGGCCATCCGCAGTGGGAGTCGAACTTCGTGTCGGAGCGGAAGAGCTCGGTGCCGCATGCGCGACAGGCATACGTGCCCTGCGTCTTCGTCTCGACGTACTCCCCGCTCCAGGCGGGCTCGGTGCCGGCACCCCGGAGCACCGCGTACTCCACCGGGGTGAGGCGGCTTCGCCACTCCTCCTCGCTTCGAGCAGCGGGGTAGGGGGCACCATCGGGGCGAGTGGGCTCTACAGTCGGCATGGCGCCAGATTAGGCGCGCAGGCAGGGGTCGGCTACCCAGGACCGAAGGGATGCACGATGAGCGACATGCTCGATATCCGCGGCTCCTGGTTGAGCGCTGAGGCGCTGGAGCAGGCCCGGGAGCGCTTGCCGATCGTCTACGTCGAGGCGGTCCCCGTGCGTGTGGACTCCTGGGGGTCGATCACGGCGGTGGGGCTGCTCCTGCGGGCCATGCCGGACGGATCTATCAGTCGTGCCCTGGTGTCGGGGCGTGTCCTCTACGGCGAGCGTCTCCGCGAGGCGCTGCTGCGCAACATCGAGAAGGACCTGGGACCCATGGCCCTCCCCAGGCTTCCCCTGGATCCGGCCCCCTTCACCGTGGCCGAGTACTTCCCGGACCCGACCGTCACGGGCTATCACGACCCACGCCAGCACGCCGTGAGCCTGGCCTACGTCGTGCCCTGCGACGGTGACTGCGCCCCCAGCCAGGAAGCCCTCGACCTCACCTGGGTCGCGCCGCAGGAGGCCGCCTCGGAGTCCTTCCAGGCGGAGATGACCGGGGGGCAGGGCCGGCTCGTGCGGCTTGCCCTGGCCTACGCCGGCCAGCTCGACTGAGCTCAGGCTGACCCGAAGTCGGGCGCCCGCCCAGCAGCCTTGGCGAGCAGGGCCTCGGCGAGATCCGGACCGCGGAAGGACGCGCGCATCAGGCTGAGGCTCTGCTCGATGCTCTCCTCGCGTGTTTCTTGGTCGGCAGCCGAGAGTTGCTGCTTGATCGTTGCGAGGGATCGAGGCGAGCAGTTCGCCGCGACATCGCGCGCCCAGGACATGGCTGCCTCGACGACATCGTCGTGGACTCCCTGCACGAGACCGATGCGCTCGGCTTCAGTGGCGTCGACGGAGCGCCCGCTCAGGAGGATCTCGGCGGCGCGCTGACGTCCGATCATGCGCGGGAGGAGCCAGGCGACGCCATATTCCGCGACGAGCCCCAGTCGGCTGAATGCCGAGATGAAGCGTGCGCTGGGCGAGGCGAAGCAGACGTCCCCGGTGAGAGCGATGACGAAGCCCAGGCCGGCGGCGGGGCCGTTGACAGCCATGACGACGGGGATGCTCACGTCGAGTGCACCTGTGGGGAGGTTCTCGGGTCTCGTCTCTGACACGAATCCCTCGAGCGCTTCGGGTCCCATGGCCAGGACGGACAGGTCGGCTCCCGAGCAGAAGCCGCGCCCCGCGCCCGTGACGACGGCGACGCGCACGTCGGGGTGGGCGTCGGCCTCGCGCAGGGCACGCGCGTAGGCCGGGCCCATCTCGGCATTGAGAGCATTCAGCCGGTCAGGACGGTTGAGGGTGATCAGCGCGACTCGGTCGCGCACCTCCACGAGTACGGGGGCATCGGACATGTCCACACCCTGCCAGGTCTCCGACGCGCTGCGCAGCAGGGTGCGACCGATGCAGGGATCAGGCGGCTCCCCGGGCGAGGATGGCGTCCATCGCATCAGCGACGGTGATCGACCAGCGCGGGTCGGGCAGCCAGCCCCCTTCGCCGCGGATAGCCGACGAGACAGCCTCGATCATCAGCCGGTAGGGGTCGACCGGCGCGAAGTGCTCGACCCGCTCCCCATCACGGTCCAGGACCCGGAGTGCGCTCGGGCGCATCCACGACGTGTAGGCATCGTTGCCGGTGAACTCAATGACGCCGTGCTCACCGTGGATCACCAGGCTCTCGAACGCCGTCTCGATGAAGCTTGCGCGGATGTGCACAGGGATACCCTCCAGGCGCAGCGACGCATCCGTGGTGAGGTCCACGCCGAGGCCTCCGCTGACGATGTCCACCGCGTCGACGGAGACGCTGGCAGCGCGAGTAGCCCAGGTCGCCCCGGTGAGGGGATAACAGCCGACATCGAGCAAGGCGCCCCCTCCACGCTGCGGATCGAGGCGGTAGTTGCCCTCGTCAACCCCGTCGAAGACGAAGGCCCCGGTCACGCTCGTGACCGGGCCGAGAGCGTCACTGGCCAGCAAGGCGGCAGCACGCGCTGTCCGCGGATGCCACAGGTTCCAGGTCGCTTCGACCAGCAGGCACCCGGCGGCTTCCGCAGCCGCCCGCATGCGACGAGCCTCGTCGGCGTTGCGGCCCAGCGGCTTCTCGCACAGGACGGCCTTGCCTGCCTCGAGGGCACGCTCAGCCCAAGGCAGGTGTCCGTCGTTGGAGAGGGCGATGTAGACGGCGTCCACCTGGGGGTCGTCGATGACGGCGGCGTAGTCGTCCACTGCCGCGCGATGGGGGGTGAGGGAGGCCGCTCTGCCCTTGTCCCGTGCCGCGACGACATCGAGGCGTGCACCGTGAGCGCTGTGCATGGCGGGCGCGATCGCACGGCGAGAGATCCAGCCTGCACCGAGCAAGCCCCACCGAATCGGCATCAGGATGGCTTCACCGGGACGCCGCCCATGCGCGCGGACTCCTCTGCGGCCTCGAGCATCGCGATCACCCTGCGGGACTGCTCCCCCCGCACGCGCGGAACGAAGCCGTACTGCAGCCACAGGGAGAGATCAGCGTGGAAGGGGTGCGGCTCGGCGGCCCGGAAGGCAAGGTCGGTGACGTCGCCGGCGGGTGAGTGCATCCTGACTCGAGGAGGGGCGTCGGCGGGCGCCAGCATGTCTTCGTCCAACGTCCCGATGGCGTTGCGGGAGACCACGGATGCGTGCCGCCACTCGCCTGTGAGCGCGCCCCGCGTGCCGAGCACGTACCACCGCGGCTTGAGCGCTGCGGCAAGGTCGGAGTAGACGAAGGTCGCCTCTCGGCCGCCGCTGAAGTGAAGGGTCATGCGCGAGTGGTCTGCGTTGGTCACGTCATGCCACACACGCTTGTGATTCACAGCGGTGACGGATTCGACCTCGCCGGGGAGGAGGTCGAGGACTTGGTCGATGATGTGGGAGCCCCAGTCGAAGAGCGCACCACCCGATACGGCGGCATCGGAGTGCCAGTAGTTGCAGGGGTGTCCGTAGCCACCGATGAAGGTCTCGACGTGGAAGACCTCGCCGACGCGCCCTTCACGCACGGCCTCGCCAATCAGTGCGAAGTCCGGGTCGAAGCGACGGTTCTGGTAGACGGACAGTGCCAGGCCAGCGCTGCGGGCGCGCTCAATCAGGGCATCGCACTCCCGAGTGTTGAGCGCCATGGGCTTCTCGAGCACGACGTGCTTGCCATGCTCGAGCGCCGCCATTGCCCAGGCTGCATGACTGTCGGGCGGGGTGGAGATCACAACGATGTCGACGTCGGGGTCGGCGAGCAGCATGTCCGCGTCGGCATGGAGACGCGCATCGGGATCGGCTTCAAGGGCCTGCGCCGCACGCGCCGGGTCACGATCGCAGACGGCAACGAGATGGAGTCCGGCGGTCTCACGCACTGCCCGAGCATGAGCAGCCCCGATGGCGCCGAAACCGAGGAGTCCCACGCCGCGAGACCGGGCCTCCACGCTTGAAGTCAGCGCGGCCGCCGAGAGGAGTTCGAGGAATCCTGGATCCGTCCAGGCGGGCGAGTCTTCGGACAGGGCCACCACGAGGCCGCCGTCGGGACCCCGACTGATGAGACCGTGCTCCTCGAGCCCCTGAGCAAATGTGGCGAGGGCACCCGCTGCGGGGACACCAGGGACGGGATCACCGGTCACGAGAATGTCGCCGCGCGGCCAACTCGAGAAGCGGGGTCGGACGCGCACCTCATGTCGGGGCAGGGACGGTCCGGGCGGGGTCTCGAGGGTGATGCGCGAGGGCCGGGCCCCAGCTGGCCAGGGCAGGTCGTCCGCAACGGGCATGCGCCACACCCTAGGGGACTCGCGGGAATGCCGCCGGTCCTTGATGGGGCATCCCCGCGGCCCTAGCCTCTTGCTCGTGATGCTCCTCATGTTCGTGGTCTGGCTCGTGGTCTTCATCGGGATCTTCCGAGGCTGGCGATGGATCCCCCTGCTTGCGCTCGCCAACCTGGCCTACACCCTCCTGGTCCTGCGCATCCACATGACCGACCCGATCCCGCTCAACTTCTAGGGGCAGACGTGACGACATCGACGGCGACCTCATCCGCCTCACGCTGGAGCATGGCGCCTGACCGCGCGGTCCTGCTCTCGCGACTGATCAACATCGTGGCGCTCCTCGGCCTCATCGGAGTGCTCGCGGGATCCCTGCACCTTCAGTTCGGGGTGGGAGAGCAGCCCTGTCCGCTCTGCATCGTGCAGCGCTCCGGGATGATCGGCCTCGCCGTCGGCCCCATCATGAACCTGCTGTGGGGGATGAATCCGCGTCACTATGCGCTGAGCATCCTCGCCGCTGTGGTGGGTGCCGCGGGCTCGACCCGGCAGATCCTGCTCCACATTGCCGACCCCAACGACCCCGGTTATGGCCCCGAGGTCTTTGGGTGGCACCTCTACACCTGGGCCTTGGTGACCTTCATCGTGGCCATCGTGGGATGCGCCCTGCTCATCATGTGGCAGGCGCCGTTCACAGCCGGGGATCGTGGAGTGCTCCACGATGCGCATCCGCTGCGGCCGCTCGTCACCGGTGCGATTGTGTGGCTCAGCCTGCTCGTCATCATCTGGATCTTCATCGACCTGGCCGTCATCGGCGTATACATCCTGCCCGAATGCGGTCTGGGGGAGTGCCCCGATGACCCGGCCAACACCGCTGGCCTAGCCGAACCCTGGGGCTGGATCGCGGTTCTCTCGGCCGGCATTGTCGCTTCCGTGATCGCTGCGGTCCTCGAGCGACGCTGGAAGGCGAAGCAGGCAGCAGGTTCCTGAAGCTGCGGGGCCTAGGCCTAGGACGCGCCGCGGCGGCTGTCGCCGTGGTCACGCAGGGGATCGATCCCCGCGATGTGCTGGCCCAGGCGCAAGACCTGCTCGTCGGTCAGGTCATCGATGTCCGCTCGCACGTCCGCGAGGATGCGCCCGGCCACGTCACGGCGATGCTTCTCCATGTAGGTGACCAGGTGGTGGCTCGCGTTGGCTTTGCCCGTGCCGTGTCCGAGCAGGATGATCCCTGAGGCGGGGACGAGTGCCTCAGTGAGAAGTGACCAGTAGGCATCACTGTCGTCGAGGTACTTGCCATCGACGTTGCCGTGGTGGTGGTAGACGTTATGGAAGCGCTTGCGCGGATCCTCGGCCGAGACATGCTCGGGGGAGGAGTGGTCGGGGGAGTCCAGGGCGTAGATCCGCGTGCTGTGGAAGTCCACGGCCGCGATGGCGATGCGCCCCGTCAGGTCGATGGCATCGGTGACGTCGTGCATGTCAGACCTCCTCTCCGGCCTTCTTGGGGTCGAAACCCGCGTTGCGCAGCATGCGACGAAGGTCAACCACCATCTGGGTGTCGATGTCCTTATCGCGAGGCCGCTCGAAGATCTCTGTCTCGGGGCCCAGGGTCACCTTGAACTTCCCGTCGTGACGTTCTTCGACGTCACCGACATGCTCGAGAAGGGAGATCGTGTCCGCCCAACGAATGTTGTGACTCGTTGGGTGGCTGAAGATCGCCGTGAGCGTGTTGAGATGGTGGTTGTTGAGGTGAATGGGCTCATCACCCGTGCCGTGTGCCATGCGCCCAGCCTGCCAGACCCCCGTCGAGGTGAGATCCACGGGTCCTAGCCTGTGCCCATGACCCGTCGCATCCTCGTCACCGGCGGCTCCCGCGGCATCGGAGCAGCGATCGCTCGGCGCTTTGCTGCGGATGGTTATCGCGTTGCCCTGCACTTCCACGCAAGTCCCGAGGCCGCGGCCGAGGTCCTCGCCAGCCTGCCGGGCACGGGACATGTTGCGGTGCGTGCGGACCTCCGGGATCCAGAGGCCATCTCACGCATGGTCGAAGAGGCGGCCGAGGCACTGGGCGGGATCGACGTCCTGGTCAACAACGCGGGGGTCTTCTTCGCTCATCCCATCGACGAGGTCGATTTCGACACCTGGCTCGAGGCGTGGCGCCAGACTCTCGACATCAATCTCCTGGCGCCCGCGCTGGTGTCCTGGCATGCCGTGCGCCACATGGGACCGGGTGGGCGCATCATCAACGTGGGCTCGCGCGGTGCCTTTCGGGGCGAGCCGCAGAGCCCCGCCTACGGGGCGAGCAAGGCCGGTGTCGCAGCCCTGGGCCAATCCCTCGCCAAGTACCTGGGCGCCCGGGGGATCGCCGTGACCACGGTGGCCCCGGGGTTCGTCGCCACCGACATGGCGACCGAGGCCATGGAAGGCGAGGGTGGCGTCGTCAGGAGGAGCGAGAGCCCCTTCGGCAGGATCGCCGAGCCTGACGAGATCGCTGCGGCTGTTGCCTTCCTGGCGTCTGCCGAAGCCGAATGGGTGAGCGGCGGGATCCTCGACCTCAACGGGGCGTCTTACCTGCGCATGTGAGCGGGCAGGCATTCAGTCATCAAGCAGGAAATCGCGCAGCATGCGTGTGAACTCCTCGGCGTGCTCGATCTGGGTCCAGTGACCGCAGTTGCCGAACACGTGGAGCTGGGCGTGTGGAATGAGATCGAGGAGTCGGAGAGACGTGGCGAGTGGGATGACGCGGTCTTCTCGCCCATGGAAGATGATCGTGGGCGCCGCGATGGAGGACACGTCGTCCTCCGAGTGGGCCAGGGCCTGCACCCAGCGTTGGCGCGGAGCAGGGAACATTGCGGCGTAGGCCTCGTGCACACCTGGCCTGATGCTCGCCTGGTAGCGCAGCTCCGCGAGTTCGTCTATGCCCGGCGCGGGTGCGGCCGTGAAGATCCTCAGAAGGGCGGCCATCGACTCAACACTGGGCTCATAGCCCCAGACCGCGTCGAGGCCGGGAGTGATGGGGAAGTCGAGCCCGACGGCGCCCATGAGCCCGAGTCGACGGACTCGCTCCGGATGCCGGATGGCGAGAGCGAGGGCGAGTGATCCCCCGAAGGAGTTGCCGACGACATGCGCGCGTTCGATCCCCATGGCGTCAAGGACTCCGAGCATGTGCTTTACCCAGGCGTCAAGGCGATAGGCCTCGGAGATCCGCTCGGTGAATCCGAATCCGACGACATCGGGGGCGACCACGCGGAACGACGGTGCAAGTGCCGGGATCGTGAGGCGCCAATTGGCCCAGGCGCTCACTCCGGGCCCGGACCCGTGGATGAGCAGGATCGTGCCGTTGCCTGGATCGGTGACGGTGTCGTGGACGTTGGTGGTGATGCCTGCGGCGATGACGGTCTCGCCGATCTCGGGGCTGGTGGTCACGGTGCTGCCTCCTCACGTGGCCCTTGCGCGAGGGTGGACTTCGACAGCTTCGCGCCTGACGCATCGGTCACGATTTCATGGTGCACGTAGGTGGCTTGCGCGACACCCTCGGCCTCGAGCCAGGGAGCGAGGTGCACCTGTGCGGCACTGGAGGGCAGCAGGTCCCGTCCCCGCACGATGTGGGTGACGCCAAGATCGCGGTCGTCGACGACCGACACGAGTTGGTACGCCGGCAGGTCGTCGCGCCGCCAGACGATGAAGTCACCCATCTCGCTGTCGAGTGACACCTGCTCCATCCCCACGTCCACGGCGGTACCGGGGTCCACCGCGACCCGCAGGGCGGTGCGCCCGGGCTCGAGTGGCAGATCTCGATCCCGACAGCCGCCCGCGCACCCTCCCGAGGCCGGGCCTGATTGCACCGAGCGCGAGCACGAGCAGGCGTATGCCTGCAGGCCGCGGCTCAGGGCACGCTCGAGCTCAGCGCGGTAGACCTCCGTCTTGGCGCGCTGGGACCAGTGCGCTTCGAAGTCGTCCACATCGCGCGGCCCCACTGTCCACGCGATGCCCATCTCCTCGAGGGTCGCGAAGATGTCCTCGGCGTACTCCCTGCGATATCGGGACGCATCGACGTCATCGATGCGCAGGGCAAGCTCGGCCCCCAGTTCGGCCGCGAGGTCCGCGGTCCGCCGGAAGTTGAGCCGGTTGCCCGCATGAAGGAAGCCGCTCGGGGTAGGAGCGATCCTCGTCACGAGCACGCGCCTCAGTGCCGGCATGGACCCATCATGCCGCGCCGCTAGGCGCCGCCGAAGAGATTGCGGATCGGGTCGATGGCGAAGTAGACGAGGAATGCCCCGGAGACAACCCACATGAGCCAGTTCACCTCGCGCGCCTTGCCCGTGGCGATCTTGAGGATGCAGTAGCTCACGAATCCGGCGCCGATCCCGTTGACCAGGGAGTAGGTGAAGGGCATCAGGACGATGGTGAGGAAGGCCGGGATCCCGATCGACAGGTCCGTGAAGTCGATATGGCGGATCTGGCTCATCATGAGGAAGCCGACCACCACGAGGGCAGGTGCGGCCGCCTCGTACGGGATCACCGTCACGATGGGCGAGATGAGCATTGCCACGAGGAAGAGTGCTCCGGTGACGAGAGAGGCGATTCCGGTGCGTGCACCGTCGCCGATGCCGGAGGCGGACTCGATGTAGGAGGTGTTGCTGGAGGCCGATGCGGCGCCACCTGCCGCGGCCGCGAGCGAGTCGACCACCAGGATGCTCTGGAAGTGCGGGATCTCACCCTTGTCATCGAGCAGATTCGCCTCCGTGGCGAGCCCGAAGGCTGTGCCCATGGTGTCGAAGAAGTCGCTCAGGAGCAGCGCGAAGATCGCGAGCAGTGCGGCGACGACGCCGATCGCCTGGAACGAGCCGAAGAGGTTGAACTGTCCGAGGAGTCCCAGGTCAGGCGTGGAGATCCACGTGCTGGGTACGGCGGGCACATTGAGTCCCCAGCCGGTGGGGTTGGCCACCGCACCGTCGGGGCCGGTCTTGGGCCCGACCTTGAAGACCGTCTCGATGATGATGGCGATCACCGTGGTCGCGAGGATGCCGATGAGGATCGCTCCGCGCACCTTGCGCACCATGAGGATGATCGTGATGACGAGGCCGAGCACGAAGGTCAGGATCGGCCAGCCCCTGAGCTCACCGAAGACGCCGAAGGAGAGCAGGGGCACCCCCGGCCGGACGATGCCGGCATCGACCAGGCCGATAAGCGTGATGAAGAGCCCGATGCCGACGCCAATGGCGTACTTGAGTTGCTCGGGCACCGCCTTGAACACGGCGGCGCGGAATCCTGTGAGGACGAGGAGCAGGATGAGGACGCCTTCTAGGACGACGATTCCCATTGCGTCCGCCCACGTCATCTGGGGGGCAAGTGTGAATGCGACGACGGGAATGAGCCCGAGGCCTGCCGCGATGGCGATAGGGAAGCGCCCGATGATCCCCATGAGGATCGTCATGACGCCGGCGACAAGAGCCACGGAAGCCGACACCATGGTGATGGCCTTGAGGGCATCCTCGGTGCCGCCGACGTAGAGGCCGTTCACGTCTTTGGCCGTGCCGAGGATGAGGGGGGCCAGGACCACGATGTAGGCCATCGTGAAGAACGTGACGAAGCCACCGCGGATCTCGCGACCGTAGGTGGACCCGCGTGCGGTGAGGGAGAACCAGCGGTCGATGGACGAGACCGGACGCTGCGTGGGGGGAGCGGACAAGGAAACCTCCGAGAACATGACGACGGAGGCCTGCCGGTCAGGGGAAGGCGCCGCGGGAGCGACGCTGCACGACGAGCCGGGACGGAGATTAGCCGCTAGGCACGGGTTCTGTGCGGGAATCGCTTGCACTGGGTTCGGGCCTTCGGGCGGCCTCACGATCCATGTCGCACGAAGCATTCGCTACGGAAACTGTCCCTGGCGGGTGCCGTGAGCGCCGAGCACCGCATTACGAAAATCCCCCCACTGACGTGAGGGGATCCGCGTGTCCGAGGGGGGACTTGAACCCCCATGCCCTTTTGGGGCACTAGCACCTCAAGCTAGCGCGTCTGCCAATTCCGCCACCCGGACGTGGTGGGTGATCAAGTCGTGAGGGGACACGACCGGATCGCCGACGGTGAGGATAACAACAGGCCAAGTCCGGCCTTCACCTGCCTCCACGGTGCAGGATGGTGCCGTGGACACAGAGGCGGCCGGCGCCAGCCCCGAGGCGGTCGCCGCCCAGGCAGAGGTCATCGACATCCTCCGGGACCTGATCCGGATCGACACCACCAACGATGGCACCGATGCGGGTCCCGGCGAGGCCGCCGCTGCCGAGTACGTCGAGTCGTCCCTGCGCGAGGCAGGCCTCGAGGTCGAGCGTTTCAGCACGACGTCATCGCGTCGGCAGGGCGTGGTCGCGCGGCTTCCGGGCACGGACCCTTCGCGGCCCCGCCTGCTGCTGCACGGCCATCTGGATGTCGTGCCGGCGCGAGCGTCCGACTGGTCGGTGCCGCCCTTCGCCGCCGAGGTGCACGACGAGATGGTGTGGGGCCGGGGCGCCGTCGACATGAAGGACATGGACGCCATGCTCATCGCGCTGGCGCGGTCTTGGAGTCGCTCGGGTATGCGCGCTGCCCGCGACCTGGTCTTCCTCTTCATCCCGGACGAAGAGGCAGGCGGCCAGCATGGATCCCACTGGATCGTCGACCAGCGGCCCGACATCCTCGAGGGTGTCAGCGAGGGCGTGAGCGAGGTGGGTGGCTTCTCCCTCACCCTGCCCGATGACCGTCGGCTCTACCTCATCCAGACCGCCGAGAAGGGCATCGCCTGGATGCGCCTGGTCGCGGAGGGCAGGGCCGGACATGGGTCGGCCCTCACGGATGACAACGCAGTGACAGAGGTTGCGGCCGCGGTCGCGCGCATCGGGCAGCACCGTTGGCCGGTACACCTCTCTCCAACAGCGCAACACATGGTGGAAGCCATCGGCGAGGCCTATGGGCTTGACCTGGACCTGCACGACCCCGTGGAGCTTGCGCGCCAGCTTGGGCCCGTCGCCCGCTTCATCGGCGCGGGCACCCGCAACACCACCAACCCGACGATGCTCGAAGCGGGCTATAAGGCCAATGTCATCCCCGGGGAAGCCTCGGCCGTCGTCGACGGTCGTTACGTGCCCGGCGATGAGGAGTACTTCTTCGCCGAGGTGGATCGCCTCCTCGGTCCGACCGTGCGCCGGGAGTTCATCAACCACGATGTGGCGCTCGAGTCCGTCTACGACGTCCCGCTCGTGGATGCCATGAGGGCGGCGATCGAGGCGGAGGATCCCGGCTCAGCGGTCGCGCCCTATCTGCTCTCCGCAGGGACCGACGCGAAGGCCTTCTCCCGACTGGGTGTCGAGGGTTACGGCTTCTCGCCGTTGCGCCTACCGCCCGATCTCGACTTCACGGCACTCTTCCACGGTGTAGACGAGCGCGTCCCCGTGGACTCCGTGACCTTCGGCGTGCGCACTCTGGATCGATTCCTGCGCCTGGCCTAGCTTCAGGCGGTCCGCTGGACGTGCATTACCCGGCGGCGAAGCCACACCCGACGCCGGCCATCCGGATAGACGCGCAGCCGCGCGAGCTCCCAGTGGCCGTACTCGGCGTACTCGGTGAGCATGCTGCGCGCGACGTCGCGCGTGGTCTCTCGAGGCATCGCGAACTCGCGGTACTCGTAGGTGCCTCTTCCAGAAGAGCCGCCGTGCTTGGCCGTCATCGCTGGCTTCCTCCTCAGGGGGAGTCCGATCCGTGCAGACCATCATGGCCGACCTGGGCTGCCTGCACGGCGACTTCATCCAGGGCATGGCGGATTTCGTCGGGCATCTGGACATCCGCACCGGCCAGGGCCGCGCGCCACTGGTGTACTGTCCGCGCGCCGACCAGGGTCGCGGAAACTCCGGGCCGATCCCGGATCCAGGCCAGTGCGAGGGCCCCCGGAGAGGTGCCGAGGCCCTCAGCAGCGGCGCAGAGACCGTCGACCACCGGGCGAGCCCACGCGGCGCGGTAAAGATGCAGGCGTGCGGCGTGACGCTCGCCGGCACCGCGTGAGTCCGGGGGAGTGGCGTGGCGGTACTTGCCCGTGAGCACACCGCCCGCGAGAGGCCACGCAGCGAGGACACCTGCCCCCACAGCACGCGCGACTTCCGCCGTCTCAGCACCCTGGACGGCATCGAGGAGCGAGTAGGGCGTGGTCACCGCCGCGAGTGCCGGGCGATCGGGATGCATCGCGAGGCCCCCGCCGATCAGGGCGGCCTGCCATGCGGAGGTCGGGCACATGCCGACGTAGCGCGCACGACCCGTCGCGACAGCCGCTGCGAGTGCCGAGACAAGTTCCGGCCACGGGAGAGCGGGGTCCCAGGCATCAACCGTCCAAAGGTCGGCGTGGCCGATGCCGAGCGCGGAGATCACGTCGTCAAGATCGGCCAGGAGATCGCGCTGGCTGGCCGCCATCGGGATGCGCACCGTGACGAAGGCTTCCCGGCGCATCCCGGTGTCCGAGAGAGCGTCGCGGGCGAACGCGTGGCCCGTGGCTTCCGACGAGATGTCGATGAGGTTGCCCCCGGCCTCGAGGAGCATGCGTACCTGCTCGCGGGCCTCCGCGTGGTCGGTGCCCCGGCCCCAGGTGGAGGTGCCCAGGCCGACCACGCCGACGCTTCCGCCGGTCGCTCCGAGTCTGCGACGTTCCACGTGGGCAACCTAGCCACGTGCGGGGGCAGATAGGCTCGCCCGACACGCGCGGAGGCCACCCGGTCGCGGATGGCGCGCACAGGATTCGGGAGGGCACATGCGGCTCGGACTCAATCTCGGCTACTGGGGCGCGGGCAATGACGCAGACAACCTCGCGCTCGCGCGTGAAGCGGATCGCTGCGGCTACGCCGTGACCTGGGCCGCAGAGGCCTATGGATCGGATGCCGCCACCGTGCTGGCCTGGGTGGCCGCACAAACCGATCAGATCGACGTGGGATCGGCGATCTTCCAGATCCCCGGCCGCACCCCGGCCAACACCGCCATGACGGCCGCCACCCTGGACACCCTTTCCGGCGGTCGATTCCGTCTGGGTCTGGGCGTCTCGGGGCCGCAGGTGTCCGAGGGCTGGCACGGAGTCCGCTTCGACAAGCCCCTTGCTCGCACTCGTGAGTACGTCGCCATCGTCCGCAAGGCGCTGGCGCGTGAGCGCCTCACCTTCGATGGCGAGTTCTTCACGCTGCCGCTGCCCGACGGGCCCGGCAAGGCGCTCACCCTCACCGTGCATCCTGTCCGTGACCGCATCCCGATCTACCTGGCGGCGGTCGGCCCTCGCAACCTCGAGCTCGCCGGGGAGATCGCCGATGGGTGGCTGGCGATCTTCTTCGACCCTGACAATGCGGCCGAGAACCTCGATCACATTCGCGCGGGCCGCGAGAAGGCGGGCCTCAGTATGGACGGCTTCGACGTCGTCCCCACGGTCCCGGTGATCATCGGCGATGACATTGAGGCCTGCGCCGAGCCCGTGCGCGCCTATTGCGCGCTCTACATCGGGGGCATGGGTTCGCGGGAGAAGAACTTCTACAACGCGCTCGCGGTGCGCATGGGGTTCGGCGAGGCCGCGGCGCAGATTCAGGACCTGTACCTGGCCCGGGACTACGCCGGCGCTGCAGCAGCCGTCCCCCTGGAGTTCATTCAGCGGACATCGCTCATCGGCCCGCCCGACACGATCATCGAGCGGTTGAAGTCGTACGCGGCGGCGGGCGTGACGACCCTCACGATCGCCACCTACTCGGGCACGCTCGAGCAACGCCTTGAGACCGTGCGCACCGTGCCGCAACTCCTTGCCCAGGCCGGACTCGCGGAGGCCTAGCAGCGATGCGATCAACGACGTCGTCGCGGCGAGCGTCATGACGTGGTTCGAGGCGATCGTCCTCGGCGTGATTCAGGGACTCACGGAGTTCCTGCCCATCTCCTCGAGCGCGCACATCCTGGTCCTGTCGCAGATCTTCGGCTGGGGTGATCCCGGCGCCGCCTTCACCGCCGTCACCCAGATCGGCACGGAAGTGGCTGTGCTCATCTACTTCCGCCATGACATCACCCGCATCCTGAGGGCCTGGTGGCGCAGTCTTTTTCACGCCGGAGAACGCGGCAACGTGGATGCCCGGCTGGGGTGGTACGTCATCCTCGGGACCATCCCCATCGTGGTCCTGGGACTCACCTTCACCGAGCAGATCGAGACAGTGGCCCGCAATCTGTGGATCACCGCGGTCATGCTGGCCGTGTTCGGAATCCTGCTCGGCGTCGCCGATCGCTTCGGGCGCAAGGAGCGGGAGATCAGCGACATGCGCACACGCGATGCCATCGGCCTGGGCCTGGCTCAGGCGCTCGCGCTCATTCCCGGCGTGTCTCGGTCGGGCGCAACCATCACGATGGGGCTCACCCTCGGATACACCCGCGAGGCCGCCACGCGATACGCCTTCCTCCTGGCGATCCCGGCCGTGCTGGGTTCCGGCTTCTACGAGGCGACGCGCATCGGGGATGACCCCCAGGTCGCGTGGGGGCAGACCATTGTCGCGACGATCATCGCCTTCGGCGTCGGCTATGCCGTCATCGCGTGGTTGCTGCGCTACCTGCGGACCGGCTCCTATATGCCCTTCGTGGCCTATCGGCTTGCGTTGGCCGCGCTCATCGTGGCCCTGCTCGTCACGGGCACGATCACGGCCACCTGAGCATCACAGCCAGCCCGACTTCTTGAAGCCGCGGTAGAGGAGTAGGCAGATGATGAGCATCAAACCAAGCACGGACGGATAGCCGAAGCTCCAGTGGAGCTCGGGCATGTCGTCGAAGTTCATGCCGTAGATGCCGGCAATCGCCGTGGGGACGGCGATTATGGCTGCCCACGCGGAGATCTTGCGCATGTCCATGTTCTGGAGAAGGTCCTGACGCGCGGTGCTCGCCATGAGCATCGTCATGAGCGTGGAATCGAAGCCATCGATCATGTCGCCGGAGCGCAGGATGTCGTCGCCGACGTCGCGCAGATAGGGGTGCAGCGGGGGAGGCACAAGAGGAGACGTGTCCCTTGAGAGGCGCAAGGCTTCGGGGAGCAGAGGTTGGACAGCCCGGCGCATTTCGATGTTCTCCCGATTGAGCCGGTAGATGCGGGTGGCGGCCTGGGAGGGGTTGTCGGAGAACACCTGCTGCTCGATCTCCTCGATGTCGGACTGGATCGCATCCCCCACCTCGAGATACTGACGCGCGACGACGTCGGCAATGGCCCAGAAGACGGACAGGGGCCCGGTGGCCGCGAGTTCGGGATGGGACGCGATTCGTGCGGCGACGATGTCGGTGTCTTCAGCGCGGCCCATGCGCATCGTGATGGCGTAGCCGGTCCCGATGAAGCACGCCACCTGTCCTGTCTCGACGTCAGATGTGTCGTCGACCCACTCGAGCACCTTGAGGAGCACGAAGAGGCTCCGGTCCCCGATCTCAAGCTTGGCCCGCTGCTGGCGGGAGGTGGCGTCCTCGAGCAGCAGGGGTTCGAGAGCGAAGGTGTGGGCGACGAGGTCGACCTCAGCCCTGTCGGGATCGGAGAGGGCGATCCAGGTGAAGTCCGATGGCGCGCTCACGGCATCGCGCGCCGCCTCGATGTCGGAGCGTGACGGACCCGTGCCCGTGCTTGCCGGTGCCAACGCGGGCGCGAGCCGGCCATCCCGGTACACCCCCATGATCCGGATCATGTGACTCCTCCCGTGGCGGTCCGCGACCTCGGGCGGTCCGATAGCGTCACCGCATGCCGCTGGTCATTCTCGTCCGACATGGTCGCACGCAGGCCAATGCGAGCGGGATCCTCGCCGGATGGACACCCGGCGTCCATCTGGACGACAAAGGGATAACCCAGGCGGAGGCGGCTGCCGGACGGCTCAGTCCGCTCCGCCTGGCGGCCATCGTGAGCAGCCCCCTGGAGCGCACCGTGCAGACGGCAGAAGCGATCAACCTGGCTCAGCGTCGCCCACCCGGGATCGAGCTCGACGAGAGGCTGGGTGAGTGCCGCTACGGCGAATGGACGAATCGCCCCCTGTCCGAACTCTCAAAGACGCCACTGTGGCGCACCGTGCAGGAGCGGCCGAGCGCGGTCACCTTCCCCGATGGTGAGTCGCTGCCACACATGCAGGCCCGTGCCCTCGCTGCGGTCCATGAGTGGAATGACGCGGTCGGAGACCGCGCGACCTACGCGATCGTCTCGCACGGCGATGTCATCAAGGCAATTCTGGCCGATGCGTTGGGCGCGCACCTCGATGAATTCCAGCGCATCGTCGTGGACCCCGCGTCGGTGTCGGTGATCAGATATGGCACGCGCGGCGTGCAAGTCCTGCATGTCAATGACGGGGGCTCCGATCTGGCACCCCTGGCGCGGACTCGCTCGCGTCGCCGCGTAGAAGGCGCGGTCGGAGGCGGCTCGGGGGAGCGATAGTCCCGGTGCCCGGATACGGTGACGGGGTGCCGCGCCGAATCCACGCCTATGTCGACCCGCGGAGGTTCGTCGCAGGAACCGTAGGGCTTCCAGGTGAGCGCACCTTTTATCTCCAGGCAAGCGATGACCGCTCGGTGACTTCTGTGGCGCTGGAGAAGGCGCAGGTCGCGATGCTCGCCGACCGCATCGGGGGCCTCCTCGCGCAGGCCGGCATTCTTGAATCTGCAGGAACCGATGATCATGAAGCTCTTGCCTTGCCGCTCGAGGAGGAGTTCCGGGTGGGCACCCTGGGGATCGCCTGGCTTCCCGAGGGCGACGACGGAGACCGTGTCCTCGTGGAGGCCCATGCGCTGGGCGATGAAGACGCCGCGGAGCCTGGTGATGACGACGCCGATGCCGCAGACACGCTCCGGGTGCTGCTGCGGCCGGACGCCGCGGCGAGCTTCGTGCGGCGCGCCCGGACCCTGGTGGCCGCGGGACGACCGCCGTGTCCCTTCTGCCTTCAGCCCCTCGACCCCGATGGCCATGTGTGTCCCCGGGCCAACGGCTATCGGCGTCGGGTGTGACCGAGTCCATCGACGACCTCGAACTCATCCTCACGACGGCCGAGATCGACGTTGAGGGGCGACTGTGGGATTCCTCCAACGCGGCCATGCGCGTGTCCTGCTCGAGAGGTGACGAGGCTGTGCGGGCGGTGTACAAGCCTCGCAGGGGTGAGCGTCCGCTCTGGGACTTCCCCACGGGCACGCTGGGCTGCCGTGAGGTCGCGACGTACCTCGTGGATCGTGCCCTCGGCTGGGGGCTGGTCCCCGCCACGGTCTGGCGCGAAGATGCCCCGCTCGGTCCCGGGAGCCTTCAGGCGTGGGTGGAGGTCGATCCCGAGCGGCCACCCGTCGATGTGGTCGACGCGGGTGCGCTCCCCGAGGGGTGGCACGTCGTCGCCGAAGGCGAGGGCGCCAGGGGGGACCACGTGGCCCTGGTCCACGAGGATTCCGAGGGCCTGCGACGTCTCGCCCTGCTCGACGCCCTCACCAACAACGCCGACCGCAAGGGCGGACACGTGCTGAGGTCGGCTCGGGGCACGCTGGCCGGTATCGACCACGGCCTGACCTTCCACGTCGAGCCCAAACTGCGCACCGTCCTGTGGGGCTGGGCGGGCACCCCTCTCGACACCAGCACCCTGACGCAACTCCAGGCGCTCCGAGAGCGGTGGGGTCCCGTCACCGACTCGCTAGAACCGCTGTTGTCGAGAGCAGAGATCGTCGCGACACGGGATCGGCTCGACGAACTGATTGCCCGCGCGGAGTACCCCGACGCCGACGGGGCATGGCCGGCGCTGCCCTGGCCCGCCATGTGATCGGGGCGTGCGGACCCCTCGCCCGCGATGTGATCGGGGCTCTGCCCTCGAACTTTGGGTAGAAAACGCCCTGGGAGGGCACTATCCACCCAAAGTTCGAGGATCTGCTCCCGGGCGCTGCCCTGGCCCGCCATGTGATCGGGGCGATCCCGGCACCTTCTAGGCTCACGCCATGGAGTCCTGGCCCCACCCTGAGGTCCCCGAGCTGGGCCCGGGAGGCAAGCCCGTCCGCG
>Ga0315903_10003415_pt1 | contig 22054 bp, 13 predicted proteins | sample LakEriMetagenome_7_FD_203524 | JGI IMG/M metagenome (GOLD analysis project Ga0315903, IMG submission 203524) | Freshwater fungal communities from buoy surface, Lake Erie, Ohio, United States - Buoy 2 MA119 | ecosystem: Environmental > Aquatic > Freshwater > Lake | place: USA: Lake Erie, Ohio... | reverse complement strand
CGCCAAGGAAGCACTGGACATGTTCGACCTCGTCATCATCGACGAGGCGGCGGTCTACCGGAACCCATCGACCCGGCGCTTCAAGCAGTTCTATCGCTGGCTGCAGGTGCAGCCGCACATGAACCTGTGGCTGATGACGGGCACACCCACCCCGAACGAACCCACCGATGCGTGGGCACTGGCTAAGCTGGTGAACAGCCCGCACATGAGCAAGAGCTACACCGGCTTCCGTGAGCAGGTCATGATGAAGATGGGCCAGTGGAAGTTTGTCCCCCGCCCTGAGAGCGTGGACGTTGTGAAGCACGTGCTCCAGCCATCCATCCGCTTCACCCGGGAGGAGTGTCTTGACCTGCCAGACACTGTGACCCAGACCCGCAAGGTGCCACTGACACCCGAGCAGGCCAAGCACTTCAAGCAGATGGTCAAGCAGCTGGTCACCGAGGTGGCAGGCGGCACGATCACTGCTGTTAACGAAGCAGTAAAGGCGCAGAAGCTGATCCAGATCGCACTGGGTGTAGCTTACGGGGAGAATGGAGAGCTGCTCGAACTGGACTGTGGTCCACGGATCAGCGCCGTGAAGGAAGTCATCGAGGAAGCAGGCGAGAAGGTTATTCTTTTCGTCCCCTTGACAGGCACTCTGCGGATGCTGGAGCGCGAACTGTCCAAGGACTGGACGGTGGGCGTGGTCAACGGTGAGGTGTCGTCTGCCAAGCGCAATGACATCTTCCACAACTTCCAGAACGCCCGCGACCCTCGCGTACTAATTGCACATCCTGCGACAATGGCGCATGGATTGACCTTGACAGCGGCGTCAACCGTTGTATGGTATGGTCCGATCACTAGTAATGAACAGTATGTTCAGGCCAACGGTCGTGTCGAACGTATCGGCAAGAAGCACGTGTCGAACGTCGTACACATTGAAGCAACTGAGGTGGAGCATCGCATCTATGAGCGTCTGCAGAATAAGCAGAAGTTACAGGGTGTGTTGCTAGACCTGATAGCCCAGATGGGAAAGGAATAACATGTCGTTTAGCATCGAGAAGGACGTTCCGCTGCCGGAGAAGAACGTGCGCTGGAAGTACCCGTTCGACCAGATGGAAGTTGGTGACAGCTTCTTCGTCGTGAACAAGGACACCACGCAGATGTCTGCGCTGTGCAAGCGGGCAGGCAAGCGGCTCGAAGCACGGTTCGTCACTGCCAAGGTGGACAAGGATGGGGCGCAGGGCGTCCGGGTGTGGAGGATGGAATGAGCTTTACGGTCGAGCAGGTGGTGGAGACCTACCTCAAACTGCGGAGGAAGAAGGAGGCAGTTGAGAACGAGACCAAGGAGAAGGTCGCTGAACTCAAGGCCAAGATGTCCAAGCTGGAAGCATGGCTGATGCAGAAGGCTGACGACGAGGGTGTCACCTCGTTCAAGACTTCGGCTGGCACGGCCTTCGTGACCAGCACTGACTTCGCCAACGTGGCGGACTGGGATGCTGTGCTGACCTTCATCAAGAACCATGACGCGTTCGACATGCTGGAGAAGCGTGTGTCCAAAACCGCGGTCCGGTCTCACATGGATGAGACTGGCGAAGTGCCACCCGGTATTACCTATGGCACCAAGCTGGGCGTCAACATCCGCAAGGCGTCAGGGGGTGACGAATGAGGTGGCTTCGCAGAATGGTGCGCCGCTGGCTGGAAGGGCCCATGCCAGAAGTAACCATTGGGCGTGGTGGCGCGGAGCACATGTGCCTCCACATGCTTAGCTCTGCGGAGAACCCGGCGACGCACGTCGTGACGCCGATCCGCAATGGCTTCCTCGTCAGCACCCGCAGCTACAACCCCAATGGTCCGGACAAAGTCGACGCAGTCTACGCAGCAAGCGCAGACGAACTCGGGCCCCTGCTCGTCGCCGAAATGGCGGCGCGGCGTCTCACCAAGTAACGCTCAGAGAGGACAACATGAGCAACATCGTACCTTCCAACATCCAAATCCCGGCACACCTCGCACGTGTGGTGGGTCAACCCTCTGCTCTGTCGGCCGCTCTGGCCGGTGGTCTGGCAGGTGGCGCGGAGTTCCCGCGCATCTCCATCAAGGGCAGCCGCTTCCGCATCATCGAGGGCGGTGCCGAGACTGTGCTTGAGGACACCAAGCTGTCGGTCATAATCGTGGGTGCTAACCCCGGCAAGTCGAAAACCTACTACGCCAAGCAGTGGACCCCGGACAGTGAGCCTGTGTCGCCTGACTGCTACTCGCTGGACGGCATCCGCCCGCATGGTGAGAGCACCGACCCGCAGAATGACACCTGCGCTGGCTGCCCGATGAACGCATGGGGTTCCAAGATCACCCCGATGGGCACGCAGGTCAAAGCCTGCGCTGACCACAAGCGTCTGGCTGTCGTGGCGTCCAACGACCCCGAAGGTCCGATCTACCTGCTGCAAGTCCCGGCTTCTGCGCTCAAGGGTCTGGGTGCCTACCAGAAGGAACTGCAGATGCGGGGCATCCCGGTCGAGGCAGTCAAGACCGTGGTCACGTTCGACACTGACGCCAGCTACCCCAAGCTGGTGTTCAAATACGGCGGCTTCCTCGACGAGGGTGAGTACGCTGCGGTCGAAGGGCTGTTCGGTTCAGACAAGGTGATGGAGATTACTGGCGAGAAAGAAAGCGCCGCTGAGCCCAAGGCCGAAGCCAAGCCGAAGGCTGCCGCCAAGCCCGCCGCTGTCGCTGCCAAGCCGAAGCCCGCTCCGGTCGAGGAAGAAGAAGCCCCGGCACCCAAGCGTGGGTTCGGTGCGAAGGCTGCACCCGTCGAGGAGGAGGAGGAAGCTCCGGCCCCCAAGCCGAAGGCTGCTGCTCCCAAGGCCGCTGCTCCCAAGGTGGAGAAGGCTGGCACTGGCTCCCTCGCCGACGAGATCGCCAACCTGATGTCGGACATGGACGATGACGACTGAGCAGAAGCGGATCACGTTCGAGAAGATCGACGCGCTCCGTAGGCACATGCTGCTCACGCACACCCAGATGGCAAGGTTACTCGGGGTATCCCGGGTAACCTACTACAACTGGAAGAAAGAGGGCCACCCTGCCGAGCGCAACGCCACGAAAACGCGGGCTATCCTAAAGGACATGCTCCGTGTTATGACAGAACACGAGTGGCCGGCACCGGCCATCGTGGCGATGGATCAGGACGACAGACTGATTGCATTGCAGAAGTTGCTTCTCGTAAAATAAAGGTGGGGGGTGTCGAGCCCCCCACACACCGAGCAGGGTAGGGACATGGACACAGCAGAGTTCTTGGGCAGGGTGCTGCCCGACGAAGGGTATTACGTAGCGACAGTTATCAACCCGGACAAACGCGCGCAGAAGTCTTACGAGACCATAGACGCGCTGTCCGGCGCGGTCATCCGGATCGACATTGCTGGTGGTAACGTGTACTACGCAATGTCCTCGTTCATCGAGGCGGGCAATCGCAAGCAGGTGAACGTCAAGCAGACCAAAGCTCTGTTCATTGACATCGACTGTGGCGAGGACAAGCCCTTCGCCGACCAGCGCGAGGGCGCCAAGGCCCTCAAGACATTCCTCAAAGCCAGTGGCTTGCCGCCACCCATGGTGGTCAACTCAGGCCGTGGTCTCCACGTGTACTGGCCGTTGACCGAGGCGCTTGCGCCCGCAGACTGGCAGCCTCTGGCTGATGCACTCAAGGAGTGCGCAAAGCAGCATGGCTTCGAGATCGACCCGGCGGTGACCGCCGACAGCGCCCGAGTGCTGCGCCCCGTGGGTACTCACAACCCTAAGAACGGGGCGGAAGTGACGCTCATCAAGGACGCACCCGACAACGACCCCGACGATTTGCGTCAAGTCTTGCTCCCCTACATCACAAAGCAGCGCCTGCTAGGCGGCACTCCCCGCGGCTTCGCTGCGCAGGTCAAGCCTGTGTCGAGCATCACGGGAGCGCTTGCGTCCGGGCAGGAGTACGAGCCTGCCGTTGCGGGCAACATCATCGAGGGCTGCGCACAGGTGCGCTGGGCTGCCAATAACCAAAAGGATGTGGAGGAGCCGTTCTGGTACGCGCTGCTTGGCATCGCTGCCTTCTGCGACGATCCGGAAGGGACGGCTGTTGCGTGGTCAGACCAGCACCCGGACTACGACTATAGTCGTACTGTCCTCAAGGTGGAGCAGTGGAGAGGCAAGGCCACGGGGCCAACCACCTGTGCTAAGTTCAAGGACCTGCGTTCGGCTGGCTGCAACAAGTGCCCCTTCGCTGGCAAGATCACGTCGCCCTGTCAGATCGGACGCAAGCTGACTGAGGCCGAAGGCCCAGCCGAGGATGCGCTTGACGAAGTGGCACACGAAGTGCCCATGCCTCCGGGCTTCAAGCGTGTGGCCAAGGGCGGCATCGCCCAGACCATCGACGACACTGACATCATGGTCGTGCCGTTCGACCTGTACCCTGTAAGCTACGGCAAGGATGAAGCCCTTGGCTACGAGGTGGTCCGCTACCACTGGAAGCGCCCGCACAAAGGCTGGCAGGAACTCAAGTTCAGACAAGCCTACCTCGCCGACGGGAACCGCGAGTTCCCCACAGCCATCGCTGACCAAGGTATCGTGCTGCCCTTCAAGGGTATAACCGAGAGGTTTCAATTCATGCTCCGCTCCTACATGGACGAACTGCGCAGGCTCAAAACAACCACCAACCTCTACACCACGCTGGGGTGGAAGGAGGAGAACTCCCTGTTCGTGCTCGGCGACAAGCAAGTCCGTAAGGACGAGCAAGGCCAGACCGTGGTCGAGGATGTCGTGCTATCCTCTGCGGTGCAGCGCATCGGCACTGGGATGTATGGCTCCAAGGGTGACCACGAGAAGTGGATCAAGATCACCAAGCTCATGGAAGCTGCCGGGCTCAAGGCCCACATCTTCGCTATGGGTGTGTCCATGTCCGCCCCGCTCTACCAGTTCACCGGGCTCAAGGGTGCAGTGCTCTCGCTCTACGGGCCGACGGGCAGCGGCAAGTCGCTGGCACAGCTGGCGATGCAGTCCATCTGGGGCGACCCTGTCGAGTTGCACTTCCAGTCTAAGTACACACAGAACGCGCTGTTCACCCGCCTGTCGTTCCTGAACAACCTGCCCATGACGATCGACGAAACCACCATGATGCCCGATAAAGAGGTCGGTGACTTCATCTACGGTGTGACGCAGGGCCGGGACAAGAGCCGCCTCAATGCCCGGGTGGAGGAGCGTGACCCAAAGACATGGGCTACGCCTGTGACCCTGTCAACCAACCGCCCCATGGGCGGCAAGCTGCTGGCTGGTAACTTCGAGACTGACGCGCAGATGGCCCGGATGCTGGAGCTTTCGTTGGAGAGTTCGGACATCTTCACCAAGAGCACGGATGTGGGGCGCAAGTTCTACAACACCATCACCCGCAACTACGGGCACGTCGGCCTGCTGATCCTCATGTGGCTGGTGGCTATGGGCGAGGCTGCGGTTACCAAGATGATCGCCGACCACATGGTCGCCTTCGAGCAGAAGTACAAGGTTCGGTTCAGCGGCGAGGAGCGGTACTGGGAAGTCATGATCGTGCTATCCGATCTGATGAACATGATCGCCGTGCAGAATGGCTGGGTGGACTACGACTACACCAAGGCCACTGAGTTCGCACTGGAGCAGGCTGGCATGATCCGCCGCAGCATCAGCGCCGCCAAGCTGGATGAGTTCGATCTGCTGGGTGAGTACCTCAACGAGATGCGTGCTGCCACTGTTCTCGTCTCCCACATCGACGGCCACGATCTGCCGATCTACGATCCCAGCAGGCTGCCACGCGCAGAGGTCCGGGTGCGGTTCGACCTGCACCGCAAGGCCACCAATGCCAAGAACGATCGGGGCATCCTGCTCGTGGACCGCACTCACTTCCGTCAGTGGATGGCCAGCCGTGGTGGGGACTGGAAGAAGTTTAGCGACGTGCTCGTGTCGGAAAGCATCGACGCCACCCCTACATCCAAGAAGGCCATCCTTGGCCGGGGCATCCCAGAACTGCGGCTCCCCCAGACCTACGTGGTTGGCATCAACCTTGCGCACGACCGGCTCCACACTCTCTTGGAGAATGAGGATAACCGGCCGGAGAGCATGACGCTGGGTCAGCTGCGGGCAGTGCCCTAGTCGTACATCACCAGTTCGCCAATGAGATCGACGGCTTCTTGGTTGGCCTTACCGGCCGACTTTAGGAAGCGCTCCTTGGCGGACATGGTTGCCTGCTTCTTGAGGCGCTGGTAGTTCTTCTCGAAGTTCCTGATTTCCAGCAGCGTGCCAGCGGTCTCCGCGTTCCACTCTCTGACCGTGCGCCGGATGGAGGCAGCTGCCTCCCGGTCCCCGGCCAACTCGGCCTTGAGCAAGCTAGTGCGGAACTTAGCTACCACCTGCTTCTGGTAGTTCGTTTCGCGCTTGGCAAGACGGATCAGTTCGTACTGCGCAGCGACCGAGGCAGGCGTGAAGCCCAGCACGCGCGAGACCAGCATGGAAGTGGTGAGGTCTTCGTCGATGACATAGCCCCGCTTGTCCACGACAGCACCAGCGGAGGTGTACGCAGCAGCGTCACCAAGGGCGCGGAGCAGGGTGATCGGACCCTCGCGGGCAGCATCCACAAACGTGGCGGTCTCGGAGAATGGAGCGGCTACAGCCTGAGAGCCACCCTTGGCGACGCCCTCAAGGAAGCCCCAAGCAGGACCAGCCACTTCTTTGAACGTCTGGTAGGGGTCTTGGCCGGGCAGGAAGGCCCCGCTACCGGGGATGAAATCACCCGCAGAGAAGCGACCAGCGACGTCCGTACCCAGCCAGTTGCTCATGAACCCGTTGAGCACGAAGGGCGATGCGCCCGGGAACACCTCGTCGATCAGGCGTGCGGCTTCCAGACGGATGCTGCCAATGGAGCTACCCGATCTCTGGAGGATGGTGTCGATCAAGTCCTCGCCGTCTTCGGCAAACGGCAGACCAGCAAGGCCGGACAGGGCAAGCAGCGGGATGGCCATCGCCGCTTTGCCACCGAGGCTCAGACGGCTGAACGTCTGGATCGTAGTCGTCGGCCAGACCCGGTACATGTAGAGGAAGGACTGGAACCCAGAGCGCCACGCAGCCGGACGGTTGATGACCTTGTAGTCACCGAGCGTTAGGTTCACGCCCTCGGCAGCGAAGTCCGTGGCGATCCGGTGGATTTTCTTGTAGTCCTCGGCGCTCAGCTTGTCGGCTGTCACACCCTTGCGTGCCAGCTGCCGCTCCCACTCCACACGGAAGGCAGCAAGAGCCGCGGCACGGCGGGTCGATTGTTCAGAGGACAGGTAGAAGAACATCCACTTGTCCAGCACCTGACGGACCGCCGGGTTGGTGGTGTAGTTGCGTGCGTAGCCAAGCAGGTTGTTTGCCTGCGCAGGAGTGAGCACCCCGCTCAGGGTTTCGTTGGCGATGAACTCCGCCTCAGCTTTGGACACACCATCATGCTTGGTCAGGCCAGTGGCGACCTGACTCCAGTACTCTGCGGTGTGCATCTCCATAGATTGCTTGGTGAAAGACACACCACCAGCGCCGCCCACGTCAGACATCGCCCGGAGGTACTGGGTGTAGGCGTTTGTGAAGCCGGCCCCACCACCAAAGCCGGTCTTTCCGTTGATCGACCCGAGCCAAGGGATGAAGTTCGTGAAGGGGCCGACGTTGTTCATGATAGGCTGGGCCAGCGAACCGCCAAGCTGCGCGGCAGAAATCCACCGGCGCAGGAAGGACGCAACAGGGCCAGAGCCCCAGTCGGATTCGTTGACGTCGCGGTTGCCGTTGATGAAGGTCAGCAGGCTGTGGCCTTCGGAGAGGTACTTGTTCCCCATGTTCACCGACCGTCCGTTGACGACGGTCTGGGTCTTGCTCATCTGGGTAGCGTAGCGGTCGTACTCTCGTTTGGCGAGGTAGACGTCAGACTCAGACGCGCCACTGGCGACTGCCTTGTCATACGCCGACTTGAGGCTGCGCAGTCGCTCGTTGTCACCAAACCACAGCTTCCGGCTGTCCGACAGCTTGGTGTTCATCAGGCGGTCGATCTCAGGGCGCATCTGGATTTTTGCAGTAAGCGAAGCGCGACCGTCGATGTGGCGGGCGATGGACTCGAAGGCAGTGACGCCGTTCTGCACTTCGTAGCCCGGGTTACCAGTCTGCTCCAGTCGCTTACGCGCCCGGGCGTCCTGCGCGGTCATGTCCACGACGATCTGTTCCAACTTCGACGGCTGGATATTGAGGCCGTACTGCCGCAGACCACGAATGAACTCGTTGAGGTTCAGGTTGAGTGGAGTGGACACACCAGTGGCGGCAGCACTGACGTCAGCGCGGACCACAACATCGCGGACCTTGAACTCAGACTCGCCCTTCTTCCGAACCAGCATCCGGTAGACACGGACCTTCCTAGTCTTTCCATCGGCAGTTTTGATGGTCTTGACCCGGATGTCGCTCGGGGCACCGTCGGGGATATTGGTGTCGGAGAATATGCTGTCAAACTTCTTGGCAAGCTGCGTGCCTTCTTCGGCGGTACCGACGGCACGGTAGACCGCACGGTCACGAGACTCGTCGTGCATCTGCAGAAGCTCACCAGTGGTCGGGTCGTAGGCTTGCGTCCTGATCTGGAACCCTTCTTCGGGGCGGTTGATCTGCGTGTAGCCTTGGACCAGCAGCTTACGCGCACTGAGTTCCGCGCTGCTGTAGGATAGCGAGGCAGCACCGATCTGAGCCACCTTCTGCTGGACGACGAACTTATTGTCCTCGTCTACAGCCACCAGCTTGCGGAACTTAACCAGCTGGGCAATGAAGTCGTCAGCCTCTTTGCCCTTGAAGAACCCGCGGATAGCGTCTTCCTTCTGGGTATCGAAGCCCTTGGCGATAAGCGCCTCGTTCACGGTGCGGCTGAACTCACTGGCGGTCTTTGCGCTGCGCTCGGTCGGCACCAAATTGTCCGACACCACTGAGGCATCTTCTGCGTACAGCGCGGTGTAGACATCCGTCCATGTTTTGAACATGGCATTGGCATACGCAGGGAGCACCTTGTCGGCATTTCCGGCCGGATCAGGCAGCAGGTCAAGCAGCGCCAAGGCCGCGTTGTCACGGTCGGCTTTAAGGGCGACGTACTGAGCCTTGACGAACTCAAGCTCAGCGAACTCAAACGCCTCACGGCCTGCGATATAGGCCGTCCACGTGGGGTGCTTGTCAGTCAGCTCCTCGGCGATCTTTTTGTACCGCTTGTCCTTGGCCAGCAGTTCCTTGGCTTGTGGCAGCGTGAGACGACCAGCCTTGATGTAAGCGGCTATGGCCGCAGTGTTCTCTTTCACCTCGGTGCCATCGAACGTGAACATGTACGTCGGACGCTTCTTGTCGCGCAGTGCTTTGACCACGGCGTCCACCTTGGCGTCCACCTTGCCACGCACAGAATCCTGCTGCCCGTAGTTCAGGCGGCTGGCTGCCAGCTGCTCCGTCTCGGTGATGCCCCCCGCAATGCGGACACCAAAGAACCTGAACTCACGGTTAAGCGCGTCGGCCATCATCTCGTCAGCAGCGTTTCTGATACGCATCGAGACGTCAGACCCACGTTGAACGATCTGGATCAGGCGCGACAGGCCGGGGTTGTCCAAGGCGTTGAAGGCAGTCAGGCTAAAGAACTTACGGACCGCAGACTCAGTCTTGTTGGACAGCTTCTCAACGCCGGGCTTGAGCGCGTCGCTGATGTCCTGCGCCGTGCGCGGCAGGTGGCCGTACACGTCGAGCCCGAGCATGTCCGTGCGGATGTTGTCGCGCGTGAACCCTTCCCTAAAGCGGCCCGTACCCAGCTGGTCAGTGCCGGACTCGATGGCTTGGATGTCTTGGAAGATGTCGCTGGTGGAGAACAGACTGTCGCGTTTGCCGTTCCGGACGTAGCGGCGGGACATGCGCAGCAGGTGGCGCACCATGTCATCGCTGAACTTAAAGCCCACGGCGTTGAGGGCGTTCTTCATGGCGGCAGCCACGCGGCGCAGGAGCGACATGTCCAGCACAGCAGCGTAGTCTGCAAGGTATTCCTCGGTGGCCTCGGACCGGCTCAGGCCGCGAGCCTCCACGGCTTGGTCCACAGTGGCGGCAATGAGCGGATCGCTCTTGTACACCTGCTCCATGGCAGAGTCGAACTTATCCGCTGGCATGATGGCCCGCAGGCCGTAGTGGCCCAGCGACTCGTGCGCGAGCACGAAGTTAAGCTGTGCCTCCGACGCGATGCGGTCAGAGAAGATGATGACCTGACCATCTCCGAAGGAGAAACCAAGGGCATTGGCTGTGTCGAAGTCGCCCTGCGGGCGGGATGCTTTTGCGGCGCGATAGAGCGCGGGGTTCTTGGTCTTGAGGTCAGCTTGGTTGCGAGCGACGGTGACAGTCGGCGGACGCTTGAGCTTGCGGAGGTAGTTCTTGACCAAGAGGTCCACGCGCCCTGCAGGCAGCGGGAGTACAGACTTGCCGTTGAGATCAACCATGCCGTCAATGGTGTTCCAGTCGGACAGGGCGTTGCGGCCCGGGGTCTTTTCGATCGTGGTACCCACGGGTACGATCTGGCGCTTGCCGCCCGGCCACGTCAGGATGTTCGGCGTGTTGTCAGGGTTTGCATAGTCAAGAATACGCATAAGGCCGAGTACCGCGTCAGGGTTGCTCTTGCGCACAGCTGCCGCCGCCTTTTGGAAGGCGTCGATGAATTGCTTGGTGGCTTTGTCAGTCTTCGAGTTGAAGTCGGTAATGAGTTCGCGCAACTGGATAACTACCAGAGGGGTGCCGGACAACTTGGTCAGCTCTTTCTGGCGGGCTTCTTGGATTTGCTCCGGGGTGCGGGACGGCGGCGCTTTGCGCCCGGCCAAAGCACGCAGCGCAGCATCCACAGCTTCTGGGTTCGTCTCAAGCGCGACGTCAATGTCAGGTTCCCCGACCGCGTCGAGGAGTTGCTGGAGTCTGAGCAGCTCCCGTTCATTCAACGCATCCACGCGCTCGCCGAGCGTGAGCGGTGCGGCGGGGGCCTGTACTTCAATCTCAGGCTCAGGCTCAGGCTCAGGCTCAGGCCGCGCTTCTGGCGCGGCCTCAGACTTTGTCCCCTTCTTTAGGTCCTGTTTGCCGGGGGTCTCCGCCTTCGGCGCGATCTCCGCCTTGGGCTTGGGCTTGGGCTTACGTACCGTGTCAGCCTTGGTGCCCTTGCCCGGTCCGGGCGGCGGTTTGGTCGCTTCGCTAATGGCCTTGGCCACACGGTCAGGCTCCGTGCGCACCAATGCGTCAAGCGCAGCCATGTCAGGGGCACCGAGGATAGTCATCACGGTGGTCATCGTCTCGGGGGGCAGCGTCGCGAGCCGCTGCTGTACCGCAATTACCTTAGGCGAGGCCTTCGGCGCCTTAGCTGCGGCAGGAGCAGGGACAACCGCGGGCGCGGGGGCGGGAGCAGCGTTGCGCAACCGCTTGTAGAGCGCCTCTGTAGCTTTGCCTTTACGGACAGCGTCCAGCCACTGTTGCTGTGCAACGGGTGGCAGCATGTCGAACTCTACAGACTGTTCAACAGCCCGCTTGGCTTTCGGTACCAGCGTGAGGCGGCGTTTGTTGCGGAACTTGTCCCAAGCAGTGCGCGCAGTGGCCACTTGTTCTTCGGCCACACGGACTTGGTTTTCCGCCAGTGCCCGCTGCTGGACATCGCGCTGAGCGAAGGCTTCTTCGACCTGTGCTTGTCGTGCCGCCTCGGTCAGTTGTTCCTGACGCGTCGCTTCGGCAGTGACCTTCTGGTCAGCTGCTTGCTTCGCTGCAGCAGCCTGACGTGCAGCCTCACGTGCGCGCAGTTGGTTACCGATCGCAGTGTCGGTGGTCTGGCCGGTCACAAGCAGCGGACGAGGGGCCATGCCCACGCGCAGAAGCTCACCCGGTGTGGCCGAAGCCGCCACCTCAGGTTCCGCGACGGTCATGCCCGCCGGGGTCACACCTTCCGGACCAGCATAGAAGTCAGCCTCGCTCACCCGCGGTGCAGACAACATAAGTGGTGAAGGTTGCCGCGCAGGCGCAGGCAGACCACGGAGCCGAGCTTGCCCATAGGTCAGCGGTGGCAGGACCTCTCCCTCCACGGTGGGCGCAGTGCGCGGGTCAAGCGGCGAGGGTGCACCTGCCCGGTCTTGCGGACCAAGAGTTGACTGCCCGGGCTGCGGCGGCATTGCCATCGCGCCCATGGTCTGCGCGCCGGGGATGCTGGTGATGGCCAGCGGAGTGGGTTGACGCTCCGGCGCTGGGAGCGCCAGCGGCGCTGCTTTCTTGGTGGCTTGCCCGGTAGCTGTGTCGTTGAGGTCGACCGGCTTGTTGTTCCCAGACAGAACTTCGGCCACAACACCAGCGCCGCCGCCGAGGAAGGCACCGATACCGGCCGAGACGAGGTAGTCCTCACCATAGGTCTCACCGAGGTAAGACGCCAAGGCTTTGTAATCCTGCGTGGAGAACTTGTCCCGGGCTTCCGGGTCGAACAACGCGGTCTCGCCAATGGTCTGGAGTGTTTCGGTCAGGGCTTCGCTGAACGCCACACCGCCTGCGCCCACGGCGCGACGGGTCAGAGATCGACGAGCAGCTTGCTTGCCTGCCTCCTCTGCGGTCTGGCGCAAGAACTGAGACGCCACGCGTCCGCCTGCTGCCGTGACACCGAACATATCCAGTGCTGTGTTGGCCAGTGCGCCGCCAAGGATTTCATCCTTCACGTCGTTGGGATTGTACCCATTGCGGACAGCCGCGTCGTAGTAGCTAGAGACGTGCATCGGGAAGGTGGTAGCCGCGCCGCCAGCCATGGCCCCGTACTTAATACCAGTAGCCCCCGCCCCGAGTGCGCGTGCCCCAAGACCCGCAACGCCGCCGCCAACAGCCATGCTGGCCAGAGTGGGGATGGCCTGCCACGCGCCATCAATGATACGCTCGAACAGCGTGCTGTTCTCTGCGATCAGCGCGGACCGAATCTGCTCGTTCTCATCTTGGCCGAACGTCGCTTGTCCAAACTCGCGGATGGCAGGACCTACGTCCGTGGCTCCAGCAAACTCCGCCAGTGCGCCCACGCCACTAACGAGGCCTTCGCCTACCTGACGCGCGCCCAGACCGAGAAGCTCGCCGGCGCCGCGGCGCTCAGAAAACGACGCGAGGTAGTCGTTGAAAGACCCCTCTGGTAGCGCGACCCACCCCTGTCCTTGCGGCCGAGTGGTGTTGCCCGGCATCTGAGAAGCCTCTAGTGCAGAGCGAACATCGTCAGCCTTAAACGCGCGATCACCAGCGAACATTTCGTTCGTGGCTTGGTTGAAGTAGGCCGTAGCCAGAGGGCGTTGCTGCTGCGGCGTAGCAATAGGCGACATCGACATCAGGTTTTCTGCCTGCCGCGCAATGTTTGCGCGCAGCCCACCGATGGCCTGTTCCGGCGAGGGCGGAACAGAAGTGCCTACCACCGCAGTGTCGGCCCGAGTCGGCCGCAGCGACCCAAGACCGGACTGCATAGCCGGATCAGCGTTGAACCCAGCGGATGGTACTCGTAGCCCCAGACCCATGGCCGCGCTTACAGGGCGGTCGGTGTACGGATCGGCCATGGTTGGCTCCCTTACTGGTTCACGGGTACAAGAGTGACGAACTCAGTGCCGTCTTCGCTCTTGTTTACCCTCGGTATGTATTCCACGACGACTGTACCGCCGTCTAGTACGACGATACCACCAGCTGCGGTGTCTTTGTACGTAAACTCGCGTGCCTCTTGTGGGAGAACACCATTTGCGCGCAACGCCGCCTCTAGGCGTTGCTTGGTGAGGTCGTTGACCTTGATGTTCATGTCCTTGTCGACGTCGATCTGAGCCATGAGACCGGCTTGCGTGACCGCGATGTCAGCCTCTAGCAGCGCCTGTTGCTCCGCGAACGGAGCTTCGCCCGAAGCCGTACCGCCAGCTGTAGCCTCAGCCTCAGCGAATTTAGCCGCCAAGTCTGCCTGACGCTGCGCGTAAACTTGGTCAGACATCATAAGGGTCTGCTCGGCGATGTCGCTCATCTGCGCACCGGTGATCTGCAGTCGTCCGTCGACGTAGACGTCAAACACACCAGCTGCGGTGGGTACGAACTCGTAGTTACGGGCCGTGTTCTCCGACCAGATCGCGTTCAGACGTTGCGGCGCGTTGAAATCGCGGGCTTCCTCAACAGCCTGCCGAGCCACGGATGCTTCCAATCTGCTGTCGATGGAGGCGATCTGCTCCTGCACAGCCTGCGCATCAGAGTACTGTCCGGCGGCAATAAGCGCTTGCGCCCACTGGACTTGCTTGTCACGTTGCGCAAGCAGGTCAGTGATGGCTTTCCCCGGCAGCCCGGGTTCGCCCATTTTTGGCGGGGGATTACGGTCGAACCCTGTGGCAAGTACAAACTCATCCATCGCAATCTGCTCAGATGAGCGCGGAGTGGCACCAAGTTGCGGTCCGAACCGAACCCGTGCCATGTCTGTGGAGACAGCGTTGGGGTCCACGGTGCCCGTGGGGAACGTGGCATCGTTTTCGTCCACCACTTCACTGGCCGGAACAGTCATGGGGCCATTAGGACCTTGGATGGTCACTGTCGGCGTCGGCGTGAAGAACTCCGTTGCGCGTATGGTATCTGCCGCACCGACGGAAACTCCGGCTGTCGCCGGAGCGGCGCCGCCTTTAAAACGAGCCGCAAACCCAACGGGGTCTTGCCTCGCGTCGTACAGCAGCTCTGGAGTCTTTTGGAAGATTGCGTCCGCTTCGCTGCTCTGGAACCAGTCCAGTGCATCAGTCAGCGCCTGCCGACGTTCGACATCCGCTGGCGAGTCGGTAAAATATCCAATCATGCCGCCGACAGTGCCTGCGGACAAACCGTAGTCTCCGTTCAGCAGCCCACGTGTGATGCGCTCTACCTCCCGCGAGATGTCCCCGCTGCGGTAGATGCCGCCCATAGTTTGGCTAAACTGTGGGGCGTTCGGGTCAACCTCGGTGGTGTAGATAGGCCTATTGGCCCACGAGGGCACGACAAGTTGGTCGGTGCCAGTGCCGCCGCCGAGCTGGTCAGTACCCGCGCCCCCGCTAATAGCGTCTCCACTGGTCGAACCCGAGCCAGCACCAGTGGCTACCACGCCGCCGCCAGTGGCTCCGTAGGACAGTCGCGGACGCGGACCAGCCTCGATCCGCACGCCCGCCGCTGCAGGGCGAGTAGCTACTGGTGCTGGCGCCGCAGTCCCTTGCCGATCCCGGCCCGGCCCGGCCGGTGTGTTGAGGTTGAGCCCGGGCGCGCGACTCGCGCCTGCTCCGTCGCCAAAGATTTTTATGTACTGCTCATTGAGCGCTGCGGTTTTTGCACGAGCTGCAGCCGCAGCAGCGTCTGCCGCAGCGCGACGACGCTTGGCTTCCTCACGGTCCTCAGTTTTCCACTGCAGGTCGATGTCGTTAAGCCGCATGGCTTGGCGCGACTCGCGCTGGCCAAGTGCGGTGTTGACACCCGCGCCGAAGGTTTCCGACATGCCACCGCCCGGGGCACCGATGCCACCGATGATGCGCTTACCGAACGTCTGGACCATGAGTGCCTCCTATTAGGCGATATTACCGTACATCTGCCCGAAACCGCCAGCCAAGTCTTTAGCAAAATTGGACCGGCGTTTGTACAGGTCTTCGTAGATCGCCATGTTCAGCTCTGCGCCGGTCGTAGGTACGTCGGTGGGCAACTGCGCAAGCCCCGCGGCTTTGGTCTGTGCGGCACGAGCCTGCTCACCAGTGACAGCGGCAGTGCCCACACGGGTGCCCTCGATGGCAGCACGACGACGCTCCGCAGTCTGGAGACCCGGACGACCAGAGATGGCAGCAGTCCGCTCGACATCACGCAGGCCACGCTGAGTACCCATCTGAGCCTCAGCAAACGCACGCTCGGGGTTGGCCTCACCGGCTTGGAGCAGAGAACGCGCAGCGCCAAGGCGCTCGTTAAACACGCCGCGCTCAACGGCGGCAGTCTCCATGTTGCGCTCCACGGCTTCCCGTTCGACCGGGGTCAGGTCCTGCGGCGCTTTGCCAAACAGAGCCATGGCGACCGGAGCGAGGTTTCCAATGTTGAGGCCGGAGAAGAACCCACGAGCAGCGGGAGCCGCGGCAGTAAGTCCGGCGGCGGCAGCGGGCGCGGCGGCAGTTCCAGCAGCGGTAGCAGCAGTTCCGGCAGTTCCGGCAGCGCCAGTGGTGCCAAGCATAGACGCAGTCGAGCCCGGAGCTGGACCACCGAACAGACCACCTTTGCCGAACAGACCACCGCTTGTCCCGCCGGCTGCAGGAGCGGCGAGGAAACTACCGAGACCACCAATGGCGGCACCGACCATGGGGTTAACACCCGCTGCAGACGCACCGAGACCACCAATGGCAGCACCTGTCAGGGCGGTACCAATGGCCCCGGAAATACCGATGGCGCCAGCGATTGGGGCAGCGATAAAGGGAGCGGCGATCATGGCCACAGCCCCGGCCACTTTCTTAATGCCCTTCCATAGTTTTGACAGGAAGCCCATTACATCTCTCCTTCTTCGTAATCGTCGTCGTTCATCTTCCCCTTGCCGTCCGCGCCGCGCGTCTTGGCAATCATCTTGTCGAGATGGTCAGTGCCCAGCCTCCGAACCACGTCAGCAGGGATGACGTACTCGCCCTCGTGAGCGTTGATCGGGATCGACCCGTCCGGGTTCTTGCTCTTGGCGGGCAGCGGGCCACCTTTAGCCATCGACATCTGAGGCGCCTGTCCTGCGGACATCGGCATGTTGCCTTGCGCAGGCGTGGTCATTTGCCCACCACCCATGGTCTTGCCGATGATGTAGAGGATGATGAGGAACCCTTGGTCGTACTCAGCAGCGACGTCCTCAGCGTCCAGCATGCCCTGCTGGATCAGAACTTGGCGCAGCTGCGGCCACATCTCCGGGTTCTGCAGCGCGGTCGTGGCAACCTGCACGAACATGTTGAGGCTCTGGGCGTCGATCTCGCCGGCATCCATGGCTTGCTGGACAGTGGCCTTGATCTGTTCGACCTGTTGCGGGTTCTGCTGCATGAACTGCTGCGCCTGCTGGTCGATGGCAGCGAAGTTAAGCGGACGGCCCTGACCGCCCTGCGGGGCGAGACCAACCACAGGAGCACCGCCCTGCTGGGCCACGTTCATAGCCATGGGAGAAGTCATCGGGCGCTGCGGCATGCCGCCGGGACCGACCATCCCGCCCTCAGCGTAAGACTGCATCGGCATGTCAAGCATGCGAGCGAGCGCCGGAGGCAGATCAAGCGACGCTGTCGTTGGGCGGATCGGCATACCGTCTTTGCCCACGTAGCCACCAGCTGCGTAAGAGGGGACGCGCGAACGCTCGGCGTTGCGACGGCTCACTTCCTCACCAATAGCAGGGTCTATGTAACCAGAGATGGCAGGGTCTATGTAACCGGAGTCAATGGAGTCCGAGCCACCACTTGGCGGCGTCACCGGGGGAGTTACCGGAAGGACCACTGGCATGATTGGCGTCGTGGGGGTAATCGTAACACCGCCACCGCCACCGCCACCGCCACCGCCACCGCCACCGCCACCGCCAAAGTTACCACCGGCTGGCGCTGGCATAGCTGCGGGGGCCGCAGTTGCATACGTTGGATTAGGGGCAGGGCGGTCCGCCGCCGTGGGCGCACCCTGAGTGCCGCCTAGCATTGCAACCGCTTGGTTCACCTTGTTGCCCGGTTTGTTGGTGTTTACACCGCCGGGGTTATAGCTGCCGCCGCCACCCTGCCCGGCCGGAGCAATACCCAAAGCATTACCACCCGCCGAGATCGCACCGCCACCCGAGAACGTAGGACCAGACTTGCCCGGACCGCCGCCGTCAAACATGTCCTTGAAGCCGGTGTATCCGCCTTTAGAAGGGGCCTTTGCCATGCCGGGTATCCTTTCAGCGTCTCAACTGTGAGATCAGAGTATTTAATGCTGCCCTTAGCTGGGCCACGTCATTTGTCAGAGATTGCACGTCACGAACCAGCAACTGATAGTCGGACAAGGACGGTACCTGTGCACCACTGATTGTAAACCCCGATCCTACAGCAGATACTGCACGAATGGAAGGTTCTGGTGTACCGGTAATAGTGACTGACGATTTTAGCAATGCCCGACTGGACAAGTCTTGTTCGCCACGAGTGCCGATCAGAAGCTCGATGTTTTGTTTCATGGCGCCGAGGGTACGGAACTGCCATTCTTCTACGCCGATCTGTGGCAGTGAGGGGATACCTGTGAACCGTGCCATTACGATCTCGCCAGTGAAGCCGGTGTTTCACCAAGGTGGACTGCACGCACTCGGACAGTGCCCGCAACTTGGAACTCGTAGGTGTCTGTCTTATAGCCTGCAGGCAGTCGGAACACATCACTTGACGCCAGCGTTGTTGTTAACACTGCGGTCTTGTTCGCGTACAGCGTGAAGGTGACCGGCTCTGTTACGGCCCAAAGTACGTCAGCATCCTGCCACTCCTCGTCGTACTGCCCCCAGATCGGGGACGGTGTAACGCCGGTGTAGTCACCGATTACACGCGCGGCGCCGAGGTTGAACGGCACCTGCGACACGAACACTTTGGACTTCCACGCGTAGTCCGCGTTCGGCTGAGTCGGATCATCCCAGCGCACGATGTCACCGCTGGTCCCGGTGACATAGTAAAGCGCCCCCATAACGGGATCAAACCACGTGGCAGTGAACGTCAGGTCAAAGTTGACAAAGTCGCCCGGGGACTGCCCATCCTGCGAGCGGCGATAGAAGAACGCGCCCGTGCTGTGGGAGCCGAAGTACATGCTGTCATAGAACGCGCCCACCACCGTGCTGGGGTTCAGTGCTGCGTTCCACGTGTCTGGACTGTGCGCTGGGGCTGTAGCGATCTGGACACCACCTACAAACGATGCCAGCGCCAGCCCTTCGTGGGTAGCGTACATGACACCGACATCGGTCTGCACGATGCTGCGCTTGCTGAGGCAGGGGTAGTTGGTCGAGTACCGCGTGGTTGACAGGACTGCCGGGTCGGACCCGGAGATCACATAGGGGAAGCCCTCAGTCATCACGAGTAGGTCGCTACCAAGGGCGACCATGCCGACGATGTTATATTCCAGCGAGATTTTGTACTTGACCGGCCACGCATGGAACTCGCCCGGCTCAGAGAAGTAGACGTCGTTGCCTGCGAACCCGACCATGATATTGTTCTGGATAACCGTGATGCCCTGCAGATCGGCGGGCGGCGGATCGTACTCAGTGGACGCCAGTGTGTCGAGCAAGCTGCGGTAGTTGAAGTCATCGGTAAAGTTGTACGACGCATCGCCCCAGTATCGAGCCGCATCCACTGGGGGGTTCTCGGAAACGTCGTAGTAGACCGTACCGGTCGCAGTCGTGGTCGCTAGGTTGGAGCCAGCTAGGGTGTATGTGATCGTGAACCGATCGGGGGTGCTGAGGACAACTCCCCCGGTGATGTCAAACCCAGCCTCGCTGCAGCCGGACAGTTTGAACCTGTCGTCCACGATGAACTTGTGTGGCTCTGCGAACTTGAGCGTGACAGTGTTAGACGTTCGCGCCACGGAAGCGATGGCCTGCGGGAACCACAAGGTGGCCAAGCGAAAGTAGTCCGCCTCGGCTGTCTGCGCGGTCGTAGCCAAAGTTCGGTAGAGGCGGATGCCACGGATGAAGTTGTCGCCAGCAGGTGGTGCAGTCGGCAGGCCGGACACCGTGACGATCTGACCTTCCTTAATGAAGATAGCAGTCGACGGCTCTGAGCCGATCGACTCCTCATCCCACGGCGTGTACCACGTGTAGAGGTAGTTGCGTGATTGGACCGATCCGCCGAGATCGAGTCGCCCTGCTGTGCTCGTGGTAGCACCAATCTGTGCCCCGGGCGAGAAGTAGGTCAGCGTTGTGGAGTTAATGACCGTCGCTGTCGTGGTGACGTTGAGGTCGCGGATGTCCCAGCGGCAGTCACCAGAGGTGGAGCCTGACACGGTGTCGACCACAGTGAAGGTGTTGGTGCCAGTGACGGTCACGGTGTAGGCGTTGGTGGTTGCGGTGCCCGAGGTAAACTCGATGTAAATACGACCGCCAGTCACCAACCCGTGGTCGCTAATCGTTACCGTGATCGTGGTGCCGGTGCGCGAGTAAGTCCCGGTCCGGTACGAAAACCCGGACACAGTCACCAGAGCGCCGTCTTTGACGTTGTGCGCGGTGCCGGTGACAAGCGTCACGTTACCGCCGCCGTCGCGGGCGAAGCTCGCAGAGCTGACCGTGGTGAACGAGGTCGGCGTAGCCGTGGGGGTTGCCGTAGGCAGCGGCAGCCCGAGTTCGTAGTACCCACCCGTGGCCGGATAGGGAGCAAGGCCAGCAGTGGCCAGCGCGTAGGTGCTGACCTTAGGCACGCCGTCGCCGGTGTAGTAGAACCGCTGCTCGTTCAGCTCGTCTGCCGCGGGGGTAGCGATGTCAATCTCGCCCGCCCAAGTCAGCCACTTGAGTACGCTCGTCGATGGATCGCGCAATGCGTAGAGCGTCTTGATCGTGCCGGTACGGCCAGCGGCCGCAGCCACCACGGGGGTGGGGATGGGAATAAGATCGCCGGAGTAGAGCTTTGCGTCGGTCGCAATCTGCGCCGCTGTCCCCGGAAGAAGCTCCGGGGAGATGCGCGGCAACGTCCCTTTGAACTCGGCGATCTTACTCGTTGTCACTTTTTGGCAGCCTTCTTCATGCACTTGCCCATGGCGGTGCACTTCTTCGGGTTGGGGCAGCCCGGGCAGGGCTTGAACTTAGGCATCGGCGCTTTCATCTGCAGTACTCCGTTTGCGTTGCAGTTACCTTACATCACCCGAGCAGTTTAGCCAATGTTTTAGGGCCAGCTACGCCGTCGGCGGTAAGTCCGTTTGCGGCCTGCCACTTCTTGAGTGCGGCCTCAGTGCCGGGGCCAAAGTCGCCATCAGCTGCGAGACCCAACTTGGCCTGCATTTGCTTGACGTCTTCGCCCTTCGATCCTTTGCGTAGCGTGCCACCCGAGGCGGCTGCGGCAGCTGGTGCGGACGCTGTGATCTTACCACCAAGTGCAGCCATGGCGCGGGTGTAGCGGGCCTGACGGTCGGCAAGTCCGATGTCCCCGCCGTTGATGATCTTGGTCAGACGGACCACGTCGCCCGTGTCGGCCACGTCGTTCAGGTTGCGGCTGCCCCAGAACCACAGCGCGCTCTCAAGTGCACCCTTCTTGGTCAGGAGGTACGCGGCGGCTTCCTCGGCAGTCATGCCAACGGTCTTGCCAAAGGCAGTCGTATTCGCACGGCCAGTAACTTGCTTCAGACCTTTTCCGGAAAAAAGCCAACCGTCCCCATCCTTCACATTGCCCAAAGCGCCGCCCTTGGAGCGGTTCTTGTCCATGTACACATAGTTGGCGATCTTCTCGGGCTTACCCGCATACTCGGCGGCGTTCTCTTTGCCGGGGCCAAAATAGCGCGGGAAGACCTTCAGGAGGGTTGCCTCTTTGTAGTTCAGGTTTTCCTGCAAGACCCGGAAGTCAGAGCTTTCGTGGGCGCACTGGCTGATGAAGCCTGAGATGCGCTTGTCGGTGGTGATGCCATACTTCGGAAGCATCTCGTTGAGAGCCGCGCACCACTCGCCGACCTCCTTGTTGGTCGGCAGCATCACGGCCAGTTGGGCTTCGGTAATCAGGCTCATTTATGGGCTCCTATTCGCACCAAGATTGCTTGGCATCACCTTCGTAGTGCCGGGCCAGCCCGGCGGAGACGAGACTTTCGGCGAGGCTCTGGTGATCCAGATAGACATCGCCTAGCACACGGCCACCATACTTGTCCCACTTGAGGATTTTGATGTCGACCTCAAGGGCGTTGGCCACGGCGTTCTTAGTGAAGGCGCTGGCCTTCTTTGCAAGTGCAGCCTCGGCGTCACACTGGGCGCGCGGTGCCTTCTCCGGCGTGTCGATGCCCATCACGCGGATCGAGAGCTTGGGCGGGAGGGGCGACGGGAGAAAATCCACCGCAATCTCCACCGTATCGCCGTCGATGACCC
>Ga0315903_10003414_pt1 | contig 22055 bp, 22 predicted proteins | sample LakEriMetagenome_7_FD_203524 | JGI IMG/M metagenome (GOLD analysis project Ga0315903, IMG submission 203524) | Freshwater fungal communities from buoy surface, Lake Erie, Ohio, United States - Buoy 2 MA119 | ecosystem: Environmental > Aquatic > Freshwater > Lake | place: USA: Lake Erie, Ohio... | reverse complement strand
ATTCATGGCATCGAGGATTGGATCGATTGCCGAATCGACTCGACTAACGAAGAACGAGGCGACCGATTGGATTCCAGTTAAGGAGCGACCATCCGCTAGCCGCGCTTCCAGTCCATCGAGATATGCCAGGAGTACCTCTCGATATCGCTCAAGCGAAAAGATGAGGGTGACATTTACCGAAATACCTTCACGGATAAGTGCCGTGATCGCAGGAAGACCAGCTTTAGTTGCGGGAACTTTTATGAAGAGATTCTCTCGAGCAACCTCGCTCCACAACTCTTTTGCTTGTTCGATAGTTGCATGCTCTTCATGAGCTAATCGCGGATCAACTTCGATACTCACTCTGCCATCAACGCCTGAGGTAGCTTCATAGATATCGTGCAATTGCTCGCAGGCAGTTCGCACATCGGATGTTGTAATTAATCGAATTGCTTCATCAGCGCTCTTGCCACGTAAGGCAGAGATGGCATCATGATAGGTATCGGCATCTTTAAGAGCATTGGCAAATATCGCTGGATTCGTAGTGACTCCAACTACCTGTGCAGTTCGTGTTAAGTGGAGTAATGATTTGTCGGGGTTGCTGGAGTTGCTAACTAATCGAGAGCGCGAGAGATCATCGAGCCAGATGGAGGTTCCTATTTGAGAGATTTGGGTAAGCGGGTTACTCAGATCGAGATTCATCGCGTCAATGCCAATGATTCCTTCATGCGCGCAAGAATGTTCTCAGGGGTATATCCGTAGGCTGCGAACAGCTCTGGGCCGGAGGCCGATGCTCCGAAGTGCTCGATCGAAAGAATTGAGCCAGCGCTGCCAACGTATTCACGCCAACCCGCGCCAACTCCTGCCTCGACGCTTACCCGAGCTTTAATCGAAGTCGGGAGAACACTCTCTCGATATTGGGCGCTCTGTTCGTTGAACCATTCCAAGCATGGAGCGCTTACTACTCGAATTGCGATCCCTTCACTCTCTGCTAACTGTGCAGCAGCGAGAGAAGTTGACACTTCTGATCCCGTAGCAATGATGATTCCTTGTGGAGTTTGTGCGGGCTCGTGGAGGATGTAGGCACCTTTGGCAACTCCCTCAACGCTCTGTACCTGTGAACGATTGAAAACGGGGAGGTTTTGGCGAGAGAGTAAAAGAGCAGCAGGTTTATTACGTGTGAGAATTTCGCGCCACGCGATAGCAACTTCATTTGCATCAGCAGGTCGAATGACGGCAAGACCAGGTATCACTCGAAGCGCAGCAATATGTTCGATTGGTTGGTGGGTCGGCCCATCCTCACCTAACCCGATCGAATCATGGCTCCAGATAAAAGTCACCGGCAGGTTCATTAACGCAGCCAGACGCGCTGTTGGTCGCATGTAATCGCTAAAGACTAAGAAGGTTCCACCAAAGACCCTGGTGCCGCCGTGGAGCGCAATTCCATTCATCAAAGAGCCCATTGCATGTTCTCTGATTCCGAAATGCAGAATTCGACCATAGGGATTTTCCGGTAAGAAATCGCCACCACCTTCGATCGTGGTGTTATTGCTCTCAGCTAGGTCTGCCGAACCACCCCAGAACTCAGGAAGCAGCTGACTTATCGCGGCAATCGTGTCACCGGAAGCTTTCCGAGTAGATATCTCTTTCTCGTGGGAGAACTCGGCGCGGATCTGGCTAAGAATTGATGAATCAATCTCACCAGATTCCATGCGGGCGAGAACTTTTGCTCGGTCTGGATTAGCTGCTTGCCAAGCTTTGAATTGAGTATCCCATTCGCGATGCAAAGCAGCGCCGCGTTCGCCAACAAGCCGGACGTGCGTTAGCACATCCTCTGGCAATTGAAAATCTTCATCGGGGTTTAACCCAAGAGCGAGTTTTGTCGCTGCAACTTCATCTTTACCTAAGGCAGCGCCATGAGATTTGGAAGTGCCTTGCAATTTCGGTGCTGGCCAAGCAATGACACTTTTGAGGCGAATCAGAGTGGGTTGTTCGCTCTGCGCACGCGCTGCTTCCAACGCGCCATGAAGAACATCGATATCTACGCTGCCATCTTGCGCAGTTTTGACATTGAGTACATTCCACCCGTACGCGCGATACCGTGCATCTACATCCTCTCTAAATGCGAGCGAAATATTGCCTTCGATAGTGATGTCGTTATCGTCGTAAATCACGATCAAGTTGTGGAGTTTTTGTAGACCAGCAAGTGATGAAGCTTCGGCGCTTACACCTTCTTGAAGATCTCCATCAGAGGCAAGAACGTATATGTAATGATCGAAGATACTTTTATTCTTCGGCGCATCAGGATCGAGCAATCCGCGTTCAAATCGCGCGGCCATTGCCATGCCAACTCCATTAGAGATTCCTTGTCCGAGCGGTCCGGTGGTGGTCTCAACTCCAGCAGTATGGCCATACTCTGGATGGCCAGGAGTTTTCGAACCCATCTTCCGAAAGTTCTTCATGTCATCAAGAGTTAATCCATAGCCGGCGTAAAGAAGTTGGGTATACAACGTTAAGGAGCTGTGGCCGCACGAGAGGATGAAGCGGTCCCTGCCAATCCACGATGGATCGTGGGGGTTATGTCGCATGTGATGTTGAAAGAGAAGATATGCAGCAGGCGCCAGCGCCATCGCTGTGCCGGGATGGCCATTGCCTGCGCGCTGCACGGCATCTGCGGCGAGCGCTCGGGCATAAACGATTGCCCGATCATCCATTGCTGACCAGTTGGGAACGTTACTAGCGTTGGAAGTCATTACCGATGTGGGCACATCGAGACCCTATCCAAATCGCTTCGACGGGCGGGGGAGCAACGCGCCAGAAGCGTGGAATTGCTACCGAGCGCTCCGCTGCCACATATTGATTCGAATTCCATGGCGGATTAGCGCGCTCCACAGGATGACCACTCCGAGCAGGTGCGCGGTCACCAATAACTCAGGCACTCCTGTGAAGTACTGGGTGTAACCGATGGCGCCTTGGGCAAGAGTGATAAGTAAAAGCGTACGCGCCTCTTTATTGCGAACTCCCGTAAGGTGATTATCAACAACAACGGGGGCAAATCGCAGCAAGAGGAGATAGCCAACAAGTAATCCGATGAAAGCAATCACTGCATCGGCATGTAGCCAGGCCACTGTTCGAATATCAAAAGTAAATCGGGGCGCTGCTAGGTCGCCCGCGTGCGGTCCACTCCCAGTCACCACAATGCCTAAGGTGATGACGAGCAATCCCAGGAGTACCAGGCCACGGAAAAGATTGCGCGCAATTGGAGCGAGCTCGCCACGTGTTGGGTATCCCTTTGCTCGCTCTACGAGCGCGACCGCGCCACCAATGAGAGCAATGGAGAGAATGAAGTGGGAGCCAACGGCGGCAGGATGAAGTTTGGTGAGAACGGTGATTCCCCCCACCACTCCCTGGCCCAGGATTCCTAGAACCTGCGCAATCGCAAGCAGGCGCAGATCACGACGCTTAGTGCGAAGGACTGCAATCACTACAGCGACAGCGATAGCCAGGAGTAAAAAGGTAAGGAGGCGATTGGCGAATTCAATCCAGATATTTAACGGGTCTTCATCTTGATGGGGGGAGGGCAGGAATGAGCCAGGCGCGCACTCCGGCCAGGTAGGGCAGCCCAACCCCGACTTCGTCAGTCGAACGGCGCCGCCGGTAATGACAATGGCAGCTTGAGCGACCAGGAGGGCGCGGGTGAGAAATATGAGGACTTTGCTAGCCACAACGGCGAGCCTAGCCCAGCGCACTCGCGGATAACGCCTTGAAAGTGGCAGTGCGTAGCGAATTACGACACAATATCGTTGTGAAATTAGCAACTCCCGAGCTTAAGACCCGCGAGGTCATCGCCCGCTCCATTCTGGAGAACGGGCCCTCCACTGCGCTAGCGCTCGCGGAACGATTGGGTATCACCCCAGCTGGCATTCGCCGCCATCTCGATGCCTTACTCGATGACGGGATCATCGAAGCGCGTGAGCCGCGCAGCGCTGCCAATGTCGGTCGTGGTCGACCATCGAAGGTCTTCGTTATGACAGATAAGGGAAGAACTTCTTTTGAACACTCCTACGATGACTTAGCAATCTCCGCACTTCGCTTCATCGCTCAAGGGGAGTCACCAAATAATGGTGTTCGAAGCGTGAGCGCATTCGCTCGTGCTCGAGCTGATGAGATGGAACGAAAATTTCGCAGTAGCACTAGCCTCAAGAAAGGCAAGAGTAGCGATACTTCAGGCTCTCTTTCCGGCCCCGTCTCTGTGGATGCGCTCGCCGACTTTTTAACTGGTGAAGGCTATGCAGCGAATGCACATAACGTTCCAATCGGTATTGAACTGTGCCAGCATCATTGCCCGATTGCGCATGTGGCTGCAGAGTTCCCGCAACTTTGTGAGATGGAAACTGAAGTCTTTGCGAAAATTCTCGGCACGCACGTTCAGCGCTTAGCAACTATTGCGCATGGCGATGGGGTCTGCACCACTGTAATTCCAAAGAGCAACAATCACGTCAAAAGCAAGAGCACTATCAAAAATCCGAAGAATCTCAAGAGAGCTAAAGGGGCAACCGCATGAGCGCGACCACACATCCAGAGTTAGAGGGAATCGGCAAATACCAGTATGGCTGGTCTGATGCCAATGACGTAGGAGCTAATTCGCGACGAGGCCTCAACGAAGATGTAGTACGCGATATCTCCAGCAAGAAAAGTGAGCCGGAATGGATGCTCAACCTGCGCCTGAAAGGTCTCTCGCTATTTGGCAAGAAGCCCATGCCAGAATGGGGTTCGGATTTATCAGGTATCAAATTTGATGACATCAAATATTTTGTGCGTTCAACCGAGAAGCAAGCGACATCTTGGGAAGAACTTCCTGATGACATTAAGAATACTTACGATCGCCTGGGAATTCCTGAAGCCGAAAAGAATCGTTTGATTGCTGGAGTTGCCGCGCAATACGAATCAGAAGTTGTGTATCACTCGATTCGCGAGGACCTCGAAGCCCAAGGTGTGCTCTTCTTGGATACCGACACCGCACTTCGCGAGCACGAAGATGTCTTCAAGGAGTACTTCGGCACTGTAATCCCGGTAGGCGATAACAAGTTCGCAGCGCTCAATACTGCCGTGTGGTCTGGCGGATCCTTCGTCTACGTTCCAAAGGGCGTACATGTCGAGATTCCTCTCCAAGCTTATTTCCGGATTAATACTGAGAATATGGGTCAATTCGAACGAACTCTCATAATTGCCGATGAAGACTCTTACGTACATTATGTCGAAGGATGTACTGCTCCTATTTATTCTTCAGATTCATTGCACTCTGCTGTTGTCGAAATCATCGTGAAAAAGAATGCACGCGTGCGTTACACAACGATTCAAAATTGGTCGAACAATGTTTACAACCTCGTGACCAAGCGCGCAGTCTGCCAAGAAGGCGCAACTATGGAATGGATCGATGGCAACATTGGTTCCAAAGTCACAATGAAATATCCAGCAGTCTTCCTCATGGGCGCGCATTCAAAGGGCGAGACCCTCTCCATTGCTTTCGCAGGTGAAGGTCAACACCAAGATGCCGGTGCGAAAATGGTGCACGCCGCTCCATACACTTCATCAACAATTATCAGCAAGTCTGTTGCGCGCGGTGGTGGTCGAACTTCTTATCGCGGCCTGGTCAAGGTTGAGGAAGGTGCACATCATTCAAAGAGCACCGTTAAATGCGATGCGCTACTTGTTGACACCATTTCGCGATCGGACACCTATCCCTATGTCGACGTCCGTGAAGATGACGTGCAAATGGGCCACGAAGCTACCGTCTCGAAAATCAGTGACGATCAGCTTTTCTATCTAATGTCGCGTGGACTATCTGAAGATGAAGCGATGGCGATGATTGTGCGTGGATTCGTCGAGCCAATTGCTCGTGAACTGCCAATGGAATATGCACTTGAGCTCAATCGCCTCATCGAGTTGCAGATGGAAGGAGCGGTCGGTTAATGGTTGCTGCACAAATCTCAGCACTAGCTACGCCGACTCTTCCAACTGGCCGCGAAGAAGCATGGCGTTTCACGCCACTTCCTCGAATTATTGGGATGCTCGATGGAAGTATCGATCAGGGCAAGAGTTTGGTCGCCAATCTCTCCTCTCCAGAAGGGGTGCAGATCTCTACAAAACCAGCAGGAGCGCCCTTGTCAGTTCCTGCAGATTTTGCCGCTACGTTAGCGATCTCTAAAGCAAGCGATGTGCTTACTATCGAAATTCCCGCAGACTTGGAAACGAGCGAGCCAATCGTCATCGATCGAGTAGGAGCCTCGCTAACAGAGGTTAATTTCGAGCGCGTTTTGATTAGGGCCGGGCGCCATTCGCAGGCAACAGTGATCTTGCATAACTCTGGTTCTGCAATTCTCGCAGAGGATGTCGAAGTTGAATTAGCTGATGGTGCGCATCTGACATTTATCTCCCTCCAAGAGTGGGAGAACAACGCTACGCATCTTGGTCGACATCAAGCAGTAATAGGCAAAGATGCGAAGCTCACGCTCATCGAAGTAACGCTCGGCGGCGCGACTGTTCGACTTCTTCCGCGTATCAATTTCCTCGCAACTGGTGGTGAAGTAGATGCCTATGGCCTTTATTTTGCAACCAGCGGTCAGCATCTAGAGCACCGCGTACACGTCGAACATGACACGCCACATTGCCGCTCCCGGGTCACATATAAGGGTGCACTGCTTGGCGAGTCTGCTCGTACCGTTTGGTTCGGCGATGTCGCAATCCGTCCAACCGCAGTCGGAACTGATACCTATGAACTTAATCGAAACCTTCTTCTCTCCGACGGTGCGCGCGCAGATTCGGTGCCAAATCTCGAAATCGAAACTGGCGAGATCGTAGGAGCTGGGCATGCAAGTGCCACTGGTCGTTTCGATGACGATCAATTGTTCTACCTGATGTCGCGAGGAATTCCTGCTACTGAAGCTCGACGATTAGTTTTGCGCGGATTCTTTGCTGAGCTCCTGCGAAATATCAAGATAGAGACGATTGAGGAGCGCTTGATGGCTCGAATCGATCGCGAACTCTCGCAGGTGAATGCATGACAACAACATTTGCCAAGAGCGAACTAACTCCGGGCGCTCCAAAGTTGGTCATGGTCGAGGGCGTTCCGGTCTGCGTCGCACTTTTCGAAGATCAGGTGTACGCAATCGGCGACACCTGTACTCATTCGGACGCATCACTGAGCGAGGGCGAGATGAATGGACCGCTCATTGAATGCTGGCTGCATGGCGCGGAGTTCGATATTCGCACCGGTGCGGTAGCTACTCCACCAGCCACGGCTGCGGCAACAAAGTTTCAAGTAACCATCGATGGTGACAACGTCACCATTTCAAAGAGCTAGAGATAACAAAAGAGAGCGAGAAGAAGGCGATGTCAGTATTAGAGATCAAGAATCTCCAAGTTTCCGTCGATACCGAGGGCGGTGCACGCGAAATCCTCAAGGGCGTCGATCTCACTATCAAGAGCGGTGAGACGCATGCCATCATGGGTCCAAATGGTTCCGGTAAATCTACGCTCGCATACTCGATAGCCGGCCATCCAAAGTATGCAATCACAGGTGGCAGCGTGACCCTCGATGGCGTCGATGTTCTAGAGATGAGCGTCGATGAGCGCGCACGCGCTGGCCTCTTTCTTGCAATGCAATATCCAGTAGAAGTTCCAGGGGTTTCCGTCTCAAACTTCCTTCGCACTGCGGCGACCGCAATCCGCGGCGAAGCGCCAAAAGTACGAACGTGGGTGGGAGAAGTTAAAGATGCGATGAGCGCCCTTGGAATGGATCCAGCTTTCTCTGAGCGAAATGTCAATGAAGGTTTCTCGGGTGGAGAAAAGAAACGCCATGAGATTTTGCAGATGGAGCTCCTCAAGCCAAAGATGGCAATCCTCGATGAGACCGATTCAGGTTTAGATGTTGATGCGCTTCGAATTGTTTCTGAAGGGGTCAATCGAATCAAATCAAAGAGCGATGTCGGAGTAATGCTCATTACGCACTACACGCGAATTCTTCGTTACATCAAACCAGATTTCGTGCACGTTTTTGCCGGTGGACGAATCGTGGAACAAGGTGGAGCTGAGCTTGCAGATCGCCTCGAATCTCAAGGTTATGCGGAGTACACACGTAACTAATGCCTGCTTTTGATGTAATTGCGCTGCGAGAGGATTTCCCTATCCTCTCTCGGTTAGTTCGCAACGGGAAGAAGTTGGTCTATCTTGATAGTGGGGCAACTTCACAGAAACCGCGCACTGTAGTTGATGCCGAGCGCGAATTTTATTTTCATCACAACGCTGCTGTTCACCGCGGAGCGCACTTGCTTGCTGAAGAAGCAACCGACGCGTTTGAGGGCGCTCGCGCCAAGGTGGCACGTTTTCTTAATGTTGATAGCGAAGAAATCATTTTTACAAAAAGCGCAACCGAGTCAATAAATATTGTCGCGTACGGTTTTCTAAATTCAAGTATCGGCAAAGTAGATAAGAGTTCCCCATTTTTTGTAGATAGCACTAAGAACATCGTGGTTTCTGAGTTGGAACATCACGCGAATCTTCTGCCGTGGCAACATCTTGCCGAGAAAACTGGGGCAAAACTACGCTGGTTCTCGGTAACTAACGATGGTCGTTTAGATTTAAGCAACCTTCAAGAGTTAATCGATGAAAACACCGCGATAGTAGCCCTGACCCATCAGTCGAATGTCACGGGGGCAATCACGGATCTCCATCCAATCACTCAACGCGTTCGAGCGGTTGACTCCATGATGTTGTTAGATGCTTGTCAATCAGCCCCACATATGAGCGTTGATGTTCGCGCATTGGATATCGATTTCCTTGCCTTCTCTGGACATAAGGCGCTCGGGCCTACCGGAGTGGGGATTCTTTGGGGCGCGATGAAGCTACTCAATCAGATGCCTCCCATGCTTACCGGTGGATCAATGATTGAAAGTGCAACTATTGATTCGGCGCGATATGCCGCGCCACCTAAGCGATTTGAGGCAGGAGTGCCGAACATGGCACAGGCTGTTGGTTTGGGAGCAGCAATCGATTATCTCCAGGACGTTGGAATGGATCGGATTGCTGCTCACGAACATGAATTAACGCAACGTGCGATTGATGGTCTCTCTGAAATCTCAGGTCTTTCCATCGTAGGTCCAAAAGAGATGAAGCTGCGCGGTGGCGCAATTTCCTTTACCGTCGAGGGGATTCACCCACATGATCTTGGTCAAGTGCTCGACGACCAGGGAATTGCTGTCCGTACTGGCCATCACTGCGCATGGCCGCTCATGCAAGCGCTGCAGGTTCAAGCGACTACGCGCGCCAGTCTCTATCTTTACAACACAGCCGAAGAGGTAGATCAGCTCGTATCAGCGGTGGTCGATGCTAAGAAATTTTTCAAGGTTTAGGTAGGGCGTCAATGAGCCTAGAATCTTTATACCAAGAAATCATTCTTGATCACTACAAGAATCCGCACCACAAATCACTTCATGCTCCGTACGATGTTGAAGTCCATCACAACAATCCAAGTTGCGGTGATGAAGTTACCCTTCGACTTTCTAAGCGAGATGGCGTTATCGAAGCCATCTCCTGGACAGGCGTTGGATGTTCCATCTCGCAGGCAAGCACCTCCATCATGTGCGATTTGGTGGCAGGCAAGCAGGGCGAAGCGGCGCTGGAATTGGAGCGGCTCTTTCTTGAGCTTATGCAGAGTAAAGGGAATTTTTCAGGAGACATTGAGGTTCTAGAAGATGCAGTTGCCTTCACGGGGGTGGCTAAGTACCCGGCTCGAGTAAAGTGTGCTTTATTGGGGTGGATGGCTTTTCGCGATGCAGCCCTGCGCGATTAGGGCGAACCAAAGTAAATCAGGTAAAAGCGAGCGAGTGGAAGGCGAGAGAGCATGAGTTCATCGATTGAAGATTTGACCGAGGCAATGAAGGACGTCGTGGACCCCGAATTGGGGATCAACGTGGTGGATCTTGGCCTGGTCTATGGCATCACGCTCGACCCTTCGAATATTGCCGTACTCGATATGACATTGACCTCGGCAGCGTGCCCGCTCACCGATGTAATCGAAGATCAAACTAAACGCGCACTTGATGGACTTGCCGATGATGTGCGCATTAATTGGGTGTGGATGCCGCCGTGGGGACCGGACAAGATTACTGATTCTGGGCGCGAGCAATTGCGAGCCCTTGGTTTCACCGTTTAGTTCTTGCGAGCAATATGACGATGCAGGCGCCATGGATGATGTATCGCTCCATGACGCAAGATCAATCAGTAAAGAACATCAAGCTAAAGCCCGGCACCTTGAAGCGAATCATCGCGTTTGCCAGTCCATATAAAAAAGCAGTCATATTTTTTCTTGCAACTGTCATCATCGATGCAGTTCTTGTCATCACCACCCCACTGCTGCTCTCCAGGTTGATAGATGACGGGGTAATTCCAAAAAATGGGGGACTTGTCACTGCAATTGCTTGTGCGATAGCAGGGTTGGCTCTGATTGATGCACTCATGAACATTGTTGGGCGTTGGTTCAGTTCACAAATCGGCGAAGGGTTAATTTTCGATCTACGATCTCAAGTATTCGAACATGTGCAGCGCCAATCAATTGCTTTCTTTACGCGCACTCAAACTGGTGCACTAATCTCTCGGTTGAATTCCGATGTAATTGGGGCGCAACAAGCATTCACTTCAACGCTTGCTGGCGTGGTTTCAAATGTTCTATCGCTCGTGCTTGTGCTTGGCGCGCTCTTTTACCTTTCGTGGCAGATCACAATAATCTCTTTGATTTTGGTGCCAATCTTTCTTCTGCCGTCTCGGATGATGGGGCGGAAGATTCAAGGTTTAACAAGAGATTCGATGAACGGAAATGCCGAGATGTCCGGGATGATGAATGAGCGTTTTAATGTAAGCGGCGCGCTTTTAGTCTCTCTTTATGGCGATGGACGTGTTGAAGGAGCATCATTTCGAGGAAAGGCGCGCAAAGTTGCTGATATCGGCATCAAGATTGCCTTAGCTAACCGAATCTTTTTTATCGGATTGACTTTAGTGGCGTCAATCTCCACCGCGATTGCCTATGGCTTGGGTGGCAATCTGGCAATAGCCGGCACAATCTCAGTGGGTAAACTCCTTGCGATCGCAGCTCTTCTTGCGAGGCTTTATGGGCCACTGACCGCGTTGTCCAATGTTCGCGTGGATGTCATGACAGCACTGGTCTCTTTTGAGAGAGTTTTTGAAGTTCTCGATCTAAAGCCGATGGTCACATCACCAACGCACCCCAAACCGCTTCCAACGCGAACGGAGTTAGCGTTCTCACACGTGAACTTTGCATATCCGAAGGGCTCGGAAGTTTCTCTTGCCTCTCTTGAGGTGGTGGCAAAGCCAGAGATTGCAACCAACGAACAAATCTTGAACGACATTAATTTCACTGCGAGCCAGGGGCAGCTGGTTGCACTCGTTGGTCCCTCTGGGGCTGGCAAGACCACGATCATCTCGTTGATTCCAAGGCTTTACGACGTAACTTCCGGGGCAATCACCCTAGGTGGTGTGGACATCAGAGAATTAGATCTCGATGAGCTTCGACAGACAATTGGCGTTGTTACCCAAGATGCACATCTATTCCACGACACAATTGAGGGAAATCTTCGTTATGCAAAGGCCGATGCCACTTTTGAAGAGTTAGAGCGAGCCTGCGCACTGGCTCAAATTTGGGATCTTGTTACATCACTGCCAGAAGGTTTGGGCACGATGGTGGGCGAGCGTGGTTATCGTCTATCAGGAGGCGAAAAAGCCCGACTAGCGATAGCTCGTTTGATCCTCAAAGATCCCAAGATAGTTCTTCTTGATGAAGCCACTGCTCATCTAGATACTGAGAATGAAGCGCTGGTACAAGCGGCTTTCAAAGAGGTATTGAAGAATCGAACAAGTATCGTTATTGCGCATAGGCTTTCAACAGTTCGAGATGCCGATCAAATACTTGTCTTAGATCAAGGTCGGATTATCGAACGAGGCAAACACGATGAGCTGCTCTCGAAGAAAGGTCTCTACGCGGAGCTTTACCAGCGCCAGTTCTCAGAGTGATCGTTCGCCTCGGTAGAGAGCAAAGCGCGTTCCAGCGATAAGCAGCGCAAACAACCACCACTGAATCGCATAAGCAAGGTGCGGTCCTTCTCCCGGAGGAGATAGCGGCGCTATGGGTAATGCATCCGCGGATCCAGAATCTGAGCTGTTATTTAATTTGAGATAGGTAAAGAACGTTTCTCCTGAATAGGTCTTCTGGAGCGTTTCTTCGTCAATGCGACCAACTCGAGGGGCAGGTAGTGCGAAGAAAACACCTTTAGATTCCTTTACGTCGTCATATTTCTTCAAAATACCGGTGATAGTCAGTTGCTCATTAGACGGTTTAGGAATCGGAATATCTGTTGCTGCGCTTCTATTAGTTTCAATCCACCCTCTATCGACCCAAATTGGAGGAATTGTGTCATCAGAAGGAATAAAGAGGGAGAGCACTTCTAACCCATATCGCTCTTGAAAGTAGTGACCACGAACAAGAACTTGGCTTGACTGGTCATACCTACCTGAAACTCTCACTTTCATCCATGCGCGTGCAGTTTTTTGGCTCTCTCCAGTCAGCTCAACAGGTTGCTCAGAGAGCGCCACATTAATCTCTTGCGTGAGTTGATGTCGGAATTCATATCGATCAAACTGCCAGAATCCCAGACGCACACAGAACGCCATGGCCACAAGGCAGGCGAGTGTAAAAAGAAGCGAACTAGTTCGACTCTTCTTTGCCATAGTTAATAGTAGAGCCACCAATGGCTCGGCGATTCACGCGCCCGAGTGACTCGGGTCGAAGGATAGTTTCCCTTCCTGCGTTAGCAACGATAACTGCTACGTACGGCACAACAACGGCGCCAGCGAGTGTGAACCAGCGCCAGGGATTTGGCAGAAAAATTGTGGCAATGAAACAGCCGGTACGAAACATCATCGAATAGAAATATCGAATCTGTCGCGCCCGCTGATCTACCGTGAGCGAGGGCTGCGCATCCGTGATGGAATGAATCTCGCCCTCGTTTTGATGCTTTGCCATAGCTTTACGGTAGAGAAAAATCACCGTTCCCGCATCATTTAATCCTATTTAGAGAGTGTTTTCGAGCTGATACGCGCTAGTAGCAGGTTTTGAAGATACCTTTTGCCTTGTGGGAGAACGCATAAACGAACCTAGGGTCGTCTTTATCACAGGCGGCAACCGCGGGATTGGAGCTGCTATCGCCGAGCGCTTCGCGCAAGCAGGCGATCGGGTAGTGGTTGGCCATCGCACTTCAAGCGCTCCAGATTTCTCCGCGAGAATCACCTCCATTAATGTCGATGTTCGCGATTCGACAACCCTCGATAGCGCTTTTGCAACAATCGAGAGCGAACTTGGCCCAGTAGAGATCTTGGTTGCCAATGCGGGAGTTACTCGCGACAATCTCATCTTGCGAATGAGCGACGAAGACTTTGACGAAGTAAGTCAGGTAAATTTCGCAGGCGCATTCAAAACTGTTAAACGTGCCGCAAAGGGAATGCTCAAAATCAAACGTGGTCGGATTATTTTGATTGGCTCGGTCGTTGGCATGCTTGGCAGCGCAGGGCAGAGCAATTACGCGGCAACTAAATCGGCGCTGGTAGGACTTGCACGTTCATTGGCGCGCGAACTTGGCTCACGTAGCATTACCGCAAATGTGATTGCACCAGGGTTTGTGGAAACAGATATGACCGATGCGCTCTCCTCTGGGCGAAAAGCTGAAATTGCAGCGGCGGTACCTCTCGGGAGATTTGCTTCGCCAGAAGAGGTCGCACAAGTTGCATTCTTTTTAGCATCTAGTGGGGCTAGCTACATCACGGGAGCGGTCATCCCAGTTGATGGGGGATTGGGAATGGGGCATTAATGGCAAGTGACAACTCACACGGACACGGAAATGGTTTAGTCGCCGGAAAGAATTTCTTGGTAACTGGCGTACTCACGGATCAATCAATCGCTTTTCATATTGCTCGCCTGATTCAAGAGGAGGGTGGCGAGGTGATCCTTTCGTCATTTGGACGAGCGATGAGCATTACGCAAAGAATTGCGGGGCGATTGCCGCGAACTGCCCCAGTCATTGAACTCGATGTTACTAACCAAGAGCACCTTGCTCGCTTGAAGGGCGCAATCAAGGAGCATCAACAGAAGCTAGATGGCGTGGTGCACTCGATTGGTTTTGCACCCGAGAGTGCGCTTGGTGGAAACTTTCTGCACACACCTTGGGATGATGTTGCCGTCGCACTTCATGTTTCTGCTTATTCGCTTGCCTCGCTCACTATGGCAACCAAGGATCTAATGAGCGCAGGTGGTTCAGTTGTTGGAATGGATTTCGATGCAACAGTTGCTTGGCCTCAATATGACTGGATGGGTGTGGCGAAAGCCGCTCTCGAATCAACAACTCGATATCTCGCGCGTGATTTAGGTAAAGAAAACATCCGCGTCAATTTAATTGCGGCAGGCCCTATTAAGACTATGGCTGCAAAATCTATTCCTGGCTTCGCAGAATTCGAAGCGGTCTGGAACTCTCGCGCACCTCTAATGTGGGATATCTCAGATCCCGTCCCTGCCGCGAAGGGCGCAGTGGCGCTTCTCTCCGATTGGTTCCCCAAGACCACTGGTGAAATCATCCACGTCGATGGGGGCGTCCACGCAGTAGGGGCGTGAGCTGGCTGCTCCTTCGGGATTGGCGCACCTGCTTGGGGCTGCGGTAGCCTAAGGGCCTCCTTGAGCGATCAAGGAAACGCGAAGAGGAGCCCTGCTCCCACCTCTAGCCCGTACCAGGGCTCTACGAGGTCCACCTCCAGCTCCGCCAGTTTTTGTGGTGCGGAATCGGGAAGGTTTCTCCTTGCGTGGCAGCCTTACGAAGTCACGCACGACCTCGTAAAAAGAGTTGTAAGGAGAACACATCAGCGCAGAACCTCGCATCAATGATCTCATTCGCGTTCCAGAGGTCCGATTAATCGGACCGAATGGTGAGCAAGTTGGGGTAGTTGCAATCGATCAAGCGATTCGAATGGCAGAAGAAGTTGGTCTTGACCTAGTAGAAATCGCACCGGATGCGCAACCGCCAGTTTGTAAAGTGATGGATTTCGGAAAATATAAATACGAAATCGCACAAAAGGCGCGGCTGGCTCGAAAGAATCAGACCCATGTTGTGGTGAAAGAGATGAAGATGCGCCCAAAGATTGATACCCACGATTATGAGACAAAGAAAGCTCATATCGAACGTTTCCTTCTTGGTGGCGACAAGGTGAAAGTGACGATGATGTTTCGAGGCAGAGAGCAGGCACGTCCTGATACTGGCTTCAGAGTTCTCCAGAAACTCTCTGAAGATGTTGCCGAGATTGCCACTGTTGAGTTTGCACCCAAACTCGATGGACGAAATATGGTCATGGTTCTTGCGCCGACAAAGCGCAAGGGCTCAAATTAATTAAGGAAGAGGAAGCTATGCCAAAGATGAAGACGCACAGCGGCGCTAAAAAGCGCTTCAAGCTGACCGGAAGCGGAAAAATCAAACGCGAGCGAGCCGGAAAGCGCCATCTACTAGAGGGCAAATCTTCTCGTCGCACCCGTCGCCTCTCTGGCGATGTTGTTGCCAATGAGGCAACCAGCAACACGGCAAAGCGCCTACTAGGTTTGAAGTAAAGGAGAGCCCACATGGCAAGAGTTAAGCGCGGTGTTCATGCCGCAAAGAAGCGTCGAACCACTCTCGAGCGATCCAGCGGATATACCGGTCAACGCTCCAGACTCTTCTCGCGTGCAAAAGAGCAAGTCACGCACTCGATGGTCTATGCCTTCAACGATCGCAAAGATAAGAAGGGCCAATTCCGTCGTCTATGGATTACTCGCATCAACGCTGCAGCGCGTGCGAATAACATGACATATAACCGTTTCATGCAAGGCTTGAAAGTGGCTGGCATTGATGTCGACCGACGCGTACTTGCTGATATGGCAGTGAACGATCCAGCGGCCTTCACCGCTCTCGTCGAAGTAGCGCGAAAGAACGTTGTCCTCTCCTAACGAAGTAATTAAGAGCCTTCATTCGAGCCATGTCGCTCGCGTGAAGGCTCTTCACGCTTCTAAGGGGAGAAAGAGCGCTCAGCAATTCATCGCTGAGGGGCCTGCTGCTGTTCTGGCGGCGCTCTCATCGAAGCGATATCCCGTTCTGTCTTTGTATGTCACCGAATCAGGCGCCGAACTTTTGCCGCAATCGGCGCTCAACCGAGCGACCTATCTCAGCGAGAAAGTCATGGCCGCAATCTCAACAGTAGAAAATGCCCAAGGAGTACTCGCCCTCTGCGCCATTGATTCCGGAAATGAGCAGAATGATTCAGTAGAAGTTTTTCAGAAGATTCAATCGCCGCTCATCTATTGCTTTGAAGTTAATGACCCAGGCAATCTCGGCACCATCATCCGGACTGCTGATGCTCTAGGGACGGCCGGCGTTCTACTCTCTCCCGGCAGTGCAGACCCATTCTCGCCAAAAGTGGTCCGATCAACGGCGGGTTCGCTTTGGAACGTACCAGTTCTGCGAGAGGTCGACATCCAATCAGCAGTGAAAGCGGCACGTTCGTACAAGCGAAAGATTTATGCGGCCGATGGACGCGGCAGTACAGCACTTCCGCAAATTAGCGGTAAAGATGCGCTCTGGATTTTCGGCAATGAGGCTCGTGGATTGACGAAAGAAGTCACCTCACTCGCTGATCAGGTGGTAGCAATCCCTATGAAAGGTCGAGCAGAAAGTCTCAATTTGGCGACCGCCGTGGCCATCACCCTCTTCCACGCCAATTCATAATCCAGCGCTAGAATTCTGCGGTGTCTGAGAATCTTCGTGAGCTAGTTGCATTAGCCAAATCAGCCTTCGAGCAAGCATCGAATCTTGATGAATTTAAAAGTGCCCGATTGGCGCACTTGGGAGATAAATCGCCAATAGCTTTGGCCAATCGCGAACTTGGGAAGTTAGCCCCAGCCGACCGCGCAGCACGAGGACAAGAAATCAACTCCGCAAAAAGTGAGATTACCGCGATTGCTCAAGCGCAAGAAGTGCAGCTCGTCAGAGAGCGTGATGAACGCATCCTCATTGAGGAGCAGGTTGATGTCACGTTGCCTGCCCGAAATTCTCAACGCGGCGGGCTACACCCTCTGACAATCCTGCGGGATGACATCTGTGATTTATTCATCGGACTTGGTTACGAAGTTGCTGAAGGTCCTGAACTGGAATCAGAATGGCTTAACTTCGATGCGCTAAATATTCCGGCAGATCATCCTGCTCGAACCATGCAAGATACCTTCTTTATCGAACCGCTCAGCACAAAGCTAGTTTTACGCACACATACATCTCCTGTTCAGGTGCGCACTATGCTGGATAGAAATCCACCCATCTATGTTATTTGCCCCGGCCGCACTTTCAGATCTGACGAATTAGATGCCACTCATACCCCTGTTTTTCATCAAGTAGAAGGATTGGTTATCGATCGCAAAATTACGATGGCGCATCTCAAGGGCACGCTCGATTACTTCGCAACATCGATGTTTGGTGAGGGCATCACGACGCGACTTCGCCCCTCCTTCTTCCCGTTCACTGAACCGAGCGCAGAGGTAGATATTCGCTGCTTCGTCTGCCGTGGCGAATCAAGTGACTGCCGTACGTGCAAGGGTGAGGGGTGGGTCGAGTGGGGTGGCTGTGGCATGGTCAACCCAAAGGTTCTTGTTGCGTGCGGAGTTGATATTGATGAGTTTTCGGGTTTTGCATTTGGAATGGGCCTTGAACGTACGTTGATGTTCAGACATGGAATCACCGATATGCGAGAGATTGTCGAAGGCGATGTTCGATTCACTGCCCAGTTCGGGGTGGGGCGATGAAAGTTCCATTGTCATGGATACGCGATTTTGTGCCACTTCCAGAATCATTACGCCCAAGTGAGATTGTCGAAAAACTAGTTGCACTTGGTTTTGAAGTTGAAGGTGTTCAGGATTTACGGCAGGAGATACAAGGGCCAATACAGATTGCCGAAGTCCTTGACATCGAAGAGGTAACTGGTCAAAAGAAACCCATTAGATATGTAAAAGTTGCAGCGCTCGAGGAACGTTTTGTCATTTGTGGAGCGCAGAACTTCTCAGTGGGAGATTTCGTTGTTCTGGCGCTACCTGGCTCTGTTCTTCCTGGAAACTTTGCGATCTCTGCACGTGAAACGTATGGCAAGACTAGTAATGGAATGATTTGTAGCGCACGAGAGTTGGGGATGGGTGATGATCACACCGGGATCATTGTGCTTAATCCAACCCAAGCGGGAGTGGCGCGTGGAAGCGATGCAATTGCGCTCCTCAATCTTCACGATGTAATCCTCGATGTAGCTGTTAATCCTGATCGCGGTTATGCAATGTCCATTCGGGGTATTGCACGCGAATTAGCACTCGCATTTGAACTGCCCTTTACCGACCCAATCTCACTTGCTCCGGATTTGCCGCTTAACGAAAACGCTGACGTCACAACGCCAAAGTTAGAAGCAGGTGCAGATTTCATCGTGCTTCGATCGATTGATTCGGTTGACGCGAGCGCGCCGACCCCGCTTTGGATGGTTCGACGGTTACAGATGGCAGGGATGCGTTCAATCTCTCTCGCTGTCGATATTACAAACTACATCATGCTCGAATATGGGCAACCGCTCCATGCATTCGACAAAGCAAAGATCTCGGGAACGTTAACGGTTAGACGAGCGGGCAAGACGAAAACTCTTACAACGCTAGATGGTCAAGAGCATCCACTTAACGAGAGCGATCTCCTCATCGCAGACGACAACGGAGCGCTCGCACTCGCGGGAACCATGGGTGGGCTCCAATCTGAAGTTACTGGCTCAACTACATCGATAACTATTGAAGCCGCACATTTCTTTGCCATGGATGTTGCAAAGAATGCGCGCACGCACAAACTTTCCACCGAAGCCTCGCGTCGCTTTGAGCGAGGCGTGGATCCACAGCTTCCAATAGTTGCCTCGGCGCGCGCAGTTGAAATGCTTACTCAATTTGCAGGTGGGCGTTATCTTGGCGGCAAGAGTGATGGCGCACCTTCAACTTCTCAGTCGATTGACTTTGATCCGGATTATGCGAGCGAACTTATTGGCGGGCACTATTCTCACGACGTAGTGCGCAATGCATTGAGTAAAATTGGTGCGGGAATCGAAATACACGCTGCGCGATGGAAAGTAACGCCACCATCTTGGCGTCCAGATCTCACGATGAAGGCAGATTTAGCAGAAGAAGTAGCGCGCATAGAGGGATATGAAAAGATTCCATCCTTGTTGCCACCTGCGCCACTTAGTCGCGGCTTAACTCCGCTTCAGAAGCGACGACGCAGAATCGCACAGTTCTTGGCTGATCGCGGACTTCTCGAGGTTCAGAATTATCCATTCATTAGCCCCGAAACAATTGAAATGATGGGATTTACTGGTGCGCGAGCGCGGACATACAAGATTGCAAACCCCATCTCCGAAAAAGAACCGCTACTCCGACCGCATATGGTGCCTGGCTTGATCGACACAGCAGTGCGCAATATGGGTCGAGGCGTGAAATCGATGGCGCTTTTCGAGATCGGTAGCGTCTTTCGAGCTCCAGAAACCATCCCGTCACCGCCGCACTTAGGTACCGATCGGCGTCCAACCCCCGATGAGATTGCTGCGCTTTATGCGAGCGTTCCTGACCAGTGGTTCGTAGTGGGAATTTTGTTGCTTGGCGATGCGCAAGGGGATAGCTGGTTAGGCAAAGGTCGCAAATATGGATGGCACGATGCGATTGCGCTTGCGCAGGAGATTATCGAGTTGACCGGAAATGTTTCGACGGTGCACCGTAGCGATTTCACACCTTGGCATCCAGGTCGTTGCGCTGAGTTGCGGGTTAATGGAGTTCCCGCTGCACACTTAGGTGAGCTGCACCCACGAGTTATTGCGCACTATGGATTACCCCCACGATCTAGCGCCGTTATGTTAAATATTGGAACGCTGCCAGTTGTCGGCCCAACGCAAGTTAAGCCACTTTCCAATATGGTGCCCACCATTCAAGATATTGCGCTAGTTGTTCCCGCCGATTGCGAAGTCAGCACCATCATTAACGCCCTTTATGCAGGTGGGGGAGAGCTGCTTGAACGAGTGGAGCTTTTTGATCGCTATACCGGCAAGCCGCTCAACGAGAATGAAATCTCATATGCATTCACGCTGACTTTCCGGGCTGGCGATCGAACCCTCACCGCAGAAGAGGCCGGCCTGCTGCGGGATGCGGCTGTGGGGGCCGCCGCCACATATGGTGCGCGTCTTCGCGGGTAATGCATAAACTTGCATAATCGTGTATATTTACACAAATGAAGGTAGCAGTCATTGGAGCCAGTGGGTATAGCGGAGGAGAGCTACTGCGCCTCTTAGCAGCGCATCCAGAATTTGAATGCCACGCAGCGATTGCACATACGCAAGCGGGGGAACTCATAGCATCGGTGCACCCGCAGCTAACTGGCACCTATAGCGATTCGTTTAAAGCCTTCGATCCGAAATTGATTGATGATTCGGAATTGATTTTTCTTGCGCTACCACACGGAGAATCCGGGAAGTTGATAGGTGATCACGAGAAAACTTTTGCGGGAAAGAAAATCATTGACCTCGGCGCAGATTTTCGACTTACCTCTCAAACCTCGTGGACAAAATATTACAGTGGAACACATTGGGGTAAGTGGCAATATGGATTACCAGAATTGGCAGGGGCGCGAGCGAAAATCGCATCTGCTGAACGAATCGCAAATCCTGGCTGTTATGCAACAGCAATTGCGCTCTCGCTTGCACCGTTCGCCGCCCTCGGCGCGAGAGTCAATCTTGATGATGTCGTAATTACTGCAGCATCTGGCACAACCGGCGCCGGTCGAAGCGCCAAGATCAATTTGATTGGTAGTGAGGTGATGAACTCCATCTCGGCTTACAAAGTTGGTGGTGTGCATCAACACACGCCAGAAATTGAAGAGGCGATTGCTGAGCTCTCCCATCAAAAGGTAGCCCTCTCGTTCACGCCTTTTTTGGCGCCCCTACCCAGAGGAATCATCTCTTCGGTCAGCGTTCGAGTAACTGAATCCAACACTGAAGAACTCCGCGAGTTATTCAGCAAAACTTATCTGGATGAGCCTTTCGTTAAGGTGTTGCCGAGCGGACAATGGCCACAGACCAATTCATTAATCGGCAGCAATGCCGCTCATCTTCAAGTTGCCTTCGATGAACACATTGGCCGCGCTGTAGTTGTTGCGGCAATTGATAATTTAGGGAAAGGCGCCGCCGGACAGGCGATACAAAATGCCAACCTCGTATCTGGCTTTGCCGAAACTGCTGGGTTATCTGCCATGGGGACGCGATGAACTTTCCTTCAGGTTTCGCCGTAGCTGGCCTCGCAGCGGGCATTAAGTCCAGCGGAGCGAGGGATTTAGCGCTGATTGCTAATGTCGGGAAACGAAAGAGCGCGGCTGCGGTTTTCACTAAGAACCGAATGACTGCGGCTCCGGTCATCTGGAGCAAGCAAGTGATTGCTGATGGTCGGATTGACGCCATCATTATCAACTCCGGAGGGGCGAATGCCTGCACTGGACCTGAAGGATTTGCCGACACCCACAAGAGCGCTGAACATGTCGCGAAAGTTTTAGGTATTTCCGCGTCAGATGTTGCCGTGTGCAGCACCGGCCTTATTGGCGAACGTCTACCGTTGGAGAAAATCCTTGGTGGAATTAATGATGCCGCGAACGAGCTTGCTCCTGGAAATTGGGTTGCGGCAGCGGAAGCGATCATGACCACAGATTCACACTCAAAGATTGCCTTTCATGAGATTCATGGAGTTCGATTCGTTGGTATCGCAAAAGGTGCAGGAATGTTAGCGCCAGCGCTAGCGACCATGATCTCGGTGCTCGCTACCGATGCTGATGTGAGTTCTGAGGATTTGCAGGCAGCCCTAGAGGAAGCAACGTCTCTGACTTACGACCGTCTCGATTCCG